>Ga0182024_10014566_pt1 | contig 15190 bp, 5 predicted proteins | sample P32metaG_FD_120480 | JGI IMG/M metagenome (GOLD analysis project Ga0182024, IMG submission 120480) | Permafrost microbial communities from Stordalen Mire, Sweden - P3-2 metaG (Illumina Assembly) | ecosystem: Environmental > Terrestrial > Soil > Wetlands > Permafrost | place: Sweden: Stordalen... | reverse complement strand
TGTCGTCCTGAAGCTTGACGGTATCCTTGCCGGGGTCCTTCTTGCTCAAGCGATCCTCGGCTTTTTCCATGTTGTCCTTGAGCCGTTTGAGAATCTCTTCGATGGGATCCTTCTTGGCTTCGGGCGTCTTGGCGTCTTTCGGGTCGGCGGGGACATCGGGCAGCCCAAGCTTTTCCCGCGCCTGGCGCGTGCGCTGAGTCGCCACTTCGACGTCTTTCTTGTACTTCGCCGTCATCTCTTCCAGGTCGGCCTCGGGCAGCTTCTTGGCCTCCTCGGCCCGCTCCTTGAGTTCCGCGGCGAGCTTCTTGATCTTTTCCTGGCCAGCCTGGATTTCTTTCTTGTCCTTGACGTCGATCAGCGCTTCCAGCTCCTCGGCGATGCCGTTCATGAGGCGGACGATTTCCTTGCCGAGCTTGTCGGCGTCCTTGCTGCCGCCAGGCTCCTGGGCACCGGCGTAAAGGAAGACCGACCCGGCCAGACACGTCAGGGTGATTCCGATCGAGCGGATCATGGTTCCTCTCCTTTTTCGTTGTCGGCGGCCTTCTTTGTCAGAGCTTCGAAGAGCTCGCGGATGCGGAGCTGGTCCGCCTCCAGGGCGCGCAATTCGGCTTGCTGCTCCACATTGAGATTATCCCGATCCGGGTTGCGTTCGTCAAACGCTTTGGTGTTTTGTTTCACTTCCTCCTGCTCCGCGATCAGGGCCTTGATCTGGGCCATCGGAGGAATGCCGTCGGCGGGAATCGCCTTGGGCTGCGGCGGTTTTTCTTCGCCCATGGGGTCCTTGGGGTCTTCGCCCTTTTTGGGCTCTTCCATCGGCTTCTGGGCGACCTTCTCTTTCGGATCGTCTTTCAAGGCATCCAGCAGCCGCTGCAAACGCTGGCTGGCGTCTTTTTGCAGCTTGACGATGTTGTCGTGGGCCATTTTCTCGGCGGCAAGTTCCTCAGGTTCAAGCATCACGTCCTCGCCGTTCACTTTGCGCGCCTCCACGACTTTGTCCGCCCTCTCCCGGATGGCTTCGGCCGCCTTGGTCATCGATTGGCCGGCCTTCTTGATGATGTGCTCAAAGACCTTGGCGCCTGCAAGCTTTTCCTGCAAGCTGTCCGCTTCTTGAATCAAGTTTTTCTGGCTCACGGAATTTTGCTTCAAACTGGTCAGACGATCGTTCAACCATTTCTTGTTGCGGTCCAGTTCCTTCTGAAGGCGCTCCGACTCCGTCAAAACGCCGTCCTGACGTTCCTTGAGGCCCTTGATGCGATCGGCGACGCGGGCCAGCTGCTCCCGCGCAAGTTCCTCCTCAGCCTCTTCCAGGTCGGCCTGGGCCTGCTTGATCTTGGCCTGGGCTTCCTGCAGGGCCTCGCCGGGGTCCTCGCCGGCCTGCATCTTCTTGCCGGCTTGCTCCAGTTCCTGGGCGGCCTTGGACAGGTCGCGGCCTGCCTTCTCGGCGCGCAACTGGGCCAGCTCGCGGGCTTCCTCCTGCAGCTTCTCCTTGAGCTTTTCCTCCTGCTTGGCGAGCTTCTTGAGTTCCTCGGCCCGTTCTTCCGGATCGGCGATCTTGTTGGCGGCGGCAATCTTCTTTTGCAGCTGGTTCATCTCCTTGGCGAGGGCGTCGAGCTTCTTCTCGGCTTTCTTTTGCTTCTTGCGCATCGCGTCCAGTTCCTCGTCGCGCTGCTGCTTCTCCATGGCGGCCACCATTTTTTCAAGCGTCTCGATCACGTCCTGCTGTTTCTGGCTGACGACGCCGGGCTGCGGCTCGTTCTTGAGCGTATCGCGGATCTCGGTCATCTTGTTCGTCAGGTCGGCCTTTTTGGCGATGTCGAGCGCCTCGGCCAATTTCTTGGCGGTGTCGCTGCCCTCCTGTTTGTCCTTCACCTCTTTCATGGTGCCGAGCAGACTTTCCGCCTTTTTCGCCAGGCGGTTTTCCTGCTCGGCCTTCTTGCGGGCGTCGTCGCGGTCACCCTTGGGCATGGCCTCGGTGTCTTTTTTCAGCTCTTTTTGCTCGGCCAGGAGCTTGGCCGTGTCGCCTTTGATCTGCTGCAAGCTCGCCCACGGATCGAGGAACTTGGCCAGTTCGTCGAGCGTTTTCTTGGCGTCCTGCTGCAGGGCCTTGGCCTGGTCGAGCGGGTCCTTTTTCTGCGGCGTGGGCGGCATCGGCTTGGGGGCGCCGGCCGGTTGGCTGCGGGCCTCGGCCAGCTTGGCCTCGATCTGCTGCAGGTCCTCTTGCACCAGGCGATCCAGCTCGTTGGTCAGCGTGTTGATGCGGTCCTTCAGATCGGAATTGGGCAACTGATTGTCGATCATCTTCTGCTTAATTTTTTGCAGCTCGTCGCGCAGGCCCTCGTCCTTCTTTTGGCCGATGCGTTCCTGTATCTGCTTCTGAAGCTGCTCGGCCTCGACGACCAGGTCGTGCTGCGTCTTGTCGAGCGGGGCCTTGGGGTCCTTCTTGCGGTCGTCCTGGACCTCCTCGATCTTCTTGATCGCCTTGTCTTGCAAATTCTGAAGGCGGACGATGTCTTCCTGAACTTTGTGGAAATCCTCGTTGAGCTGCCGGGCCAGTTCCTTGTCGCCGACGATGCGCAGCTCGACGTCGTGGCTATAGCCGACGGCCCGCGGCGTGAACAGGTTGTTGAAGTCGTCGGCGCCAATGCGGAAGACGACGGTTTCGCCTTCCTTGAACTGCTTTCTGAGTGGCCAACGGCTCTCCAGCTCGAGCTGCTTGAGCCTGAGGTGCGCGGGCGACCCGAAGAGCGGCGTTTGCAGGCTCATGAATTCGGCATCGACGATCGGCAGCCGTTGCGGCTCCGCGTCGAGCCAGACGCCGTCAGGGCCCTTGCGTCGATATTCGAGAAAGATGCTGCGGACGGCGAAAATCTCATCATCGACGATCATCTGCAAGGTGACCGCGGCGTCGGGCAAGAGGCTCTGGCTTGTGCCCGGCTTGCGGAGCTGCACGACCGGCGGCGGATCGCTGAAGATGCGCAGGTCGCGTTCGAAGTCGCCGCCCAGGCCATCGGTGTCCTCGAAGTGGACGCGATAGGAGCCAGGCAGCCAGCCGGTGAACCTGGTCGAAAGCAAGGTGCCGTCCGCATCGATCTGGCACGGGTTGCGGCCCACCACGGTCTGGGCAAGCATGGCCGAGGCGAGGAAATCGAGCGGCTGCATTTGCAGGATCGGATTGAGCTGCAGGGCCAGCTTGTGCATGCGGTTTTCGGTTTGCAGCTCGACCCAGGCCTCGCTGACGGGCCGGTCCACGGCAGCGCGCCAGTGAACTTCAGTTCCGGCGACGGCGTCGATGTGTCCCTGCCCGGCCGAGAGCTTTTTCGGCGACGGCAGATCGGTGTACTCTGGGTAATCCAGCTCGATCTGCGGCGACGGCAGCCCATCGAGCGGCACGAGGTCCGGCGGGGCCATTACCTGGATCTCGTGCCAGCCGCCGCGAGCCGGGAAGCTGGCGTCGTTGGCGGTGATGCGGAAGCGGAACTTGCCGAGCCGTTCCTGGGTTTTGTAGAGATGGGTGATGAACTCGCCGGTTTCCTGCTTGATGGGCAGCGTCAGGTCCACGCGGACGACGCCCTCGACCTCGAGTTTGGCCTGGGCCGGCATGACGCCCGTCACCTTGCCGTTGATGATGAACATCTGCCCGCGGGCGATCCGGCTGGGCGGCGAACCGATGTCGATCTGCGTCCAGGTGTGGTTGCCGAAGGGATCGGCGAGCCGGCACAGGGCCGTCATGCTCAGTTCAGGGTAGTGGTAGACGAAGTGGGCCGCCCCTAGCCCCGCGATCAGAGCGGCGACCGGCAGCAGGAATATGCCGCGGCGATCAACGATGTTGTTGAAATCGCAATTCTCCGCCCGCTTCTCCGCCTGCTCGACGGCCCGCTGCCGCAGCGATTTGGACCCTTGCAGCTCCTCGGCCGGTTGCTCCAGGAACTGCACGGAGCTGCCGAGCAGATCGTTCAGCTCGGGGTAAACTTCCTCGATGCGCAGGGCCAGCGAAAGGTTGTCGCTGCGGCGGGCCAAGGGCACAATCACAAAGCGCACGCCCACGTAACCGGCGGCGGCGAGGGTGCCGACCAGAGCCAGGGCCCGCAAGGCGCTGGGCAAATGGGCCTGCCAATCGGCCAGGCACGCGACCAGGGCCGCCCCAACGACCAGGGCGAACAACCCGGCGGCGCCGCGCCAGAAGGCGACCAGGATGAGCCGGCGGCGAAGGGAGTCGAGGCGATGTTGCAGAGGGTTCATGGCGTGTTCCTTGGATTCTAGTCCCGGTACGAAACGATAGCGAGTTGCCCCGAAGGGGCGAAACAATATAGCCCAGGGCAACGCCCTGGGATTCGGTCCGATTCGAGTTCAAGCCCTGAAAGGGCGCAACAAGATACCCCTTGGCCACGCTATTGTTTCGCCCTTTCAGGGCTTACCGCTCCTTGCGTCCCTTAACCCAGGGCGGTGCCCTGGGCTATATTGTTTCAGCCTTTCAGGCTGGCCAGCTCGCAAGATCTCAGCCAAATTAGGCCACTGTATGCCAGTTCTCCGGAAGCTTCGGGAACTGCCGCGCCTGTTCGTCCGAAAGGGCTTCCATTCTGAGCGTCGTGAACCGAATCCACTCGCCGCAGTTGGGGCAACGACCCACGAAGCCAATTCCCTCCCACCACCTACGGACCAAGGATTTATAGATGCCTTCCGTGTCGCCGAACAATTCCCGCTGAAAGTCGATCCACTCCATCTTGTGCTCGCAGCCAGGATGCGGACAGGTCGAATCGTGGTAGTGGATGTGGGGTGAAGCCATGTGCCGCAGGCCCCCTTCGCGATAGAAGCGGTCTAGTTTTTCCATTTCGGGGGAGGATATTAATTGATTTTTTGGCATCGTGTCCTCCCGATTGCTTCCTTACCCCGAAGGGGTTGAATCTCAAAGCCCAGGGTTGCGTACTCGCTACCCTGGGTGGGAACAGCAAAAATGGCCGTTTTACCCCGAAGGGGTTACATCATAGAACTCTAGCATTTTCGGCTTCGCTCATTCGATGTAACCCCTTCGGGGTAAAATACTCCTCCGTACTTCCTCCCAGGGTTGCGAGCACGCAACCCTGGGCTTTGAGATCTAACCCCTTCGGGGTAGGTGGCGGCTCACTACTTCGACGAACCGGCCCACCCCTTCGATTTACTATAACAAATGCTTACGCTTGCGTAAAATCCATTCCCCCGTCAAAAGCCCCAGCACAATCAAAAACACCACCAGGTTCGACCACAGGATCACCGGCGGCCGCGGCGTGCTCAGCGAGACGCGGTTGCTCGTCGGCAAATCCTCCAGCAGCTTGTCCGCCGTGGCCAGCGTGTAAAAGCCGCCCATGGTCGCCTCGGCGGCCTGCATCAGCTCGCGGCGATTGAGGCGCAGCTTGTCCAGCTCGCCGGGCGGCAGCTCGACGACGGCCTCGGCGCCCGGTTTCTCGCCGTCGGGTTGCAGCTTCGAGACATCGGGGCTGCTGAGCCAGAAGCGGTACTTGCCCTCGCGCACCGGGCCGAGGTAGCCTTCGAAGATCGTCATGCCTTCCTGCTTGGAGAGCGTCATGGTCTTCACCGGCTCGGGGGTCGCGTCCTTCGACTTGGGCTGATATTCCACGTTCACCTTCACCTGGAACGGCGCGGCCGGCTGCTTGGGATCTTCCTTGCCCGGCAGCGGCGTGTTGTCCGGAAAGCGAACCGTCACCTTGATCATTTCACCCACCCGGTAGGGCGTCTGGCGATCGAGACGCAGATCGGTACGCAGCAGCCGATTGCGCGACAGGTAGCGAATGGTCTGGATCCAGAACTTGTTGTAGCGGACCTCGTGTTCGCGGAAGCGCCAGCGCCAGCTTTCGTCGAAGCCGAAGAACATGGTTCGGCCCGAGCCGACAAACTGCTGCACCACGAGCGGCTGGCGCGGGTCCTGGCCCGGCTCCTGGAACGCGGCCTTCTTGGTCGGATGCACGGCCAGGACCTCCGCCAGCGGTTTGATGCGATAGCCGGTGGACCACCAGTAGAGCTTGTCGAGCTTTCGCCGCCAGATGTCCTGGTTTTCGTTGTCGTCGTTGGTGAAGCGGAAGATGTTGTGCTGCTTGCCGACGGGGGTCAGGTCGAGATAGTAACGTTCGGTGTATTCTTCCGGATCGACAGGACGTTTGCCGATCGGCTCGACGGGCATGACGTCGGCGAGCGGAGTGCCCTTGTAGGAATGGGGATTGAAGCGCGTGCCGGCGACGAAGAGCAGCCCGCCGCCGGTCTTGCTGGTCTTGCGGCCCTTGGCATCCTCGCCGCGAACGAAGTCGGCCAGGTTTTGCATGCGCAGCTTGTCGGGATTGGCGTCGCCCAGGATGATCACGTCGTACGCGGACAGCTCCTCGCGCGTGGCCGGGAAATCGGACAGGGCGCTCTTGTCCGAAGAAGCGAATTCCGCATCGGCATCCTGAAGGACCACCTTCAGTTCGATCGAGCGGTGCTTCTTTTCATCCTGGATCTCGCGTTCGAGCAGGGCCTTCAGAAAGCGGTACTCGTAGCGGGCGGTGCCGTCCACGAGCAAGACCTTGATGACCTTGCTGTCCATGACGTCGATGGCCCGCTCCAGACGCAGATTGCCGGTCGAGAGCGGCTTCTCGGCGTCCTTCTTCGATGCTTCCACCTCGATGATGTAATGCTTTCGGCCCACTTCCGTCGGCTGATGCTGCAGCTTGACGCGCACCGATTTGCCCTGCTCGTCCACCTTGATCTTGATGCGCGAAAGCTCCTTTTCCTTGCCGTTCTTGTCCTTGACCTTGAGGATCACGGGAACGGTCAGGTCCTTGTAGCCATGGCCGGTGAGACGGGCCTCGAAGTTGACCATGTCGTTGACGTAGACGACGTCATCGACCTGGAGATCGTGCAGTCTCAGGTCGCGAACCTCGTGGTCGTCGCCGATGCCGACGAAATAGAGCGGCACACCCTTCTGGGCAGCGTATTCGGAAGTTTGCAGGATGGTCTCGTCGCGCGTGGTGATGCCGTCGGTGAAAAAGATGACGGCGGAGAGGGCCGCCCCGCGATAGTGGTCGATGACGTGGCGGACGGCGCTGCCGAGCCTGCTGTCCATGCCCTCGGCCTGGAGATCGGCCACGCCTTGATGGGCGAGTTCGAGCTGCCTCGGGTCGGCTTCGGTGATTTCGCCGATGGACCCGTCCTGCGCGGAGGTGAGCTTGATGGCTCGGCCTTGAGCATCGAGGTGATAGATGTGCACCTTCGTGTGCCGATCGTTGACCAGATAATTGAGCCAATCCCGTTCGGGCGAAGGCTGGGCCAGAAGCGCCTGGACCAGCTGCAAACGCGTCGGCTGCCACGACGGGTACAACTTTTCGTTGGTCTGGGAGAGCTGAAATTCCCAGGTTCTCAGCCGCTCTTCGAGACGTTCGATTTCGAGGTTGAGGAATGGATCCTCGTTCATTTCGTCCTTGTTCTTTTTCGCCTTCGCCACCTTGGGAGCCAGTTCGGCCTTGAGTGCTTCGATGCGGGCCGGCATCTTCTCCTGGATGACGCTGCGGACCTGCTCGCGGAGCTTGGCGGCTCGTTCGCGAACCTGCTCATCGAGGAAGCTGTCCGCCTCGCCCATGCTGCGTGAGTCGTCGATGATCATCACGACGTCGGGCCAGCCCTGGCGATCGAAGCGCAGTTTGAGCTGCGGCAACAGGACAAAGAGCGTCAGCAGGATCAAGCTGAGCCGCATCGCGCCCAGGAGCGCCTTGTAGAGCTTGCTGACGAGCGGCCCTTCTTCGCGATAGATGTGGAAGATGAGGAACAGCGAAGCCAGGGCGATGCCGACGACGGGCCAAAAATCGCTGCCCGAGTCGCGCAGGAAGGGGCGGGTTTCCAGTTCCCAGCGCGTGCCTTCGCCGGGCGGAGCGGGCGGCACTCCCAGGAGCCGTTCGAACCAGCCACGCCAGGAATCGAAAAGGTAGCCGAACGCGTCGCCGGTGCGGTGGGCATCGAAGAGCGTGAAGGCCACGAACACGAAGACCAGCCCGCCGACGATGGCGATGGTGATGGGCAGCGCCTTGCCGATGGCCGGCGGCTCGTTCGCCCCCGCGACCACCGAATAATGTCCGAAACGCCAGGCCAGCACCACTTCCAGGATGAGCAAGAACAGGACGCCGTACAGCAGCCACTGGGCGACCATGGGGCCAACCACGCCGAGCACGGGCGGCGGCTCTTCGCCTTCGTCGTTGGACGGGGGCCGGGGAGGCGCGAAGGTCATTTGAATCTTGCTCGGATCGTTGACCACCTGCATGTCCCAGCCTGGGTAGAGATCCTTGAGGTGTTCGCCGTCGAGTCGGGTGAGATCGCTTTCCGAATCGCGCGAATCGGCCGTGCCCACTGGGACGTTGACGGCAAACAGATGTTCGCGCGGATCGTTCGGGGCGGTCAAGGTATAGATGCCGGCGATGTCGGTCTCGGCCCAGCGGAAGATGCTCACCTCGCCCTGCGACTGCGTTTTGATTTTCTTCGGTTTCATGGCGGGGGCGTTGGCGTCGGTGGAGGCGAGCGGATTGGGCGGGACCACCTGCACGTCCAGGTCCAGGCCGCCGCTGGGGAAGAACTCTTCCAGCGTGCCGCCGACGACCTGGGCATGGCCACGCAGCTTGCCGGACACGGCCAGGCGGGCGACTTCCTGCATCATGGCGCCATAGCTGGGCGAGCCGGGCCAGATGTTCCAGTCCATGTTGAGCGTGGACGTGAACAGCAGCACGTTGCCGCGATAGCGCAGCGGCACGATCGGTCCCTTGGGAGTTGGCCGTCCATCCGTTTGTTCGAGCTTGGGCAGCGGCGGGTGCCATTCGAGCAGGGCCGGGTTGTTGGTCGGGGCCGATCTGGCCTCGCTCTTGTCGGTCGCCATTTCCTCACGCATGTAGTTCAGGATCGTGCGCACCTTGGCGTCGGCGGGCAGCTCGGCCACCAGATACTGGCGGAAGCGGCTCGAATGCAAGGCGATGCGATCGTCGTCGTCCTGGAAAACCTTGAGCGGCGCCACCTTGAAGTCTTCGGCTGGATTCGGGGCCTGGATGGTAAATTGGTCCTGGGCCCGCTGCTTCAGCTTGGCCGGCAACAATCCCTGGCCGTTGCTGTACAGCAGCCGATTGTACGCTTCGAGGTTATCCGCCACCTGATCGCCGACGGAGAAGACCACGCCGCCGCCGAGCCGTAGGAACGTGTTCAGTCGGCGCAGAGCCGGAGCACTGACCTGGCCCACATCGCAGAAGTAGAGCCCGTCAAAGCCGAGCAGCTCACTCTCCGACATCGCGTCGAACTGGGCGGAACTCACGACGGTCGGCCGGAGCGGGGCGTCTTTTTTCTCCTGGCCCTTGGGATACGGGTTCAGGGCGATGCGCAGATACTCCGTCGCCTGGTCGAAGCGGTCCGGCGACGTCTTGCCGTTGACCAGCAGCAGCGGAATCGTTTCCTTGACGGTGGCGATGATGGTGCGCGCATCGTCCACCGGCAGCGAATCGTGTTCGATCTGGACACGAACCGCATAAGTGCCCGGCTGGGTGAAGCGATGAATGAACGTGCGGTTGAGAATGTCGCCGGGCGCCAGGCTTTCCAGCTTCTGATCGACGACGCGCAAGCTGAGAGTCGGATCGTCGGCCTTCTCCTTGGCCCTGCCCACCAGCAGCTCGATGCGTAGGTTCTTCTTTTCCTTGGTATCGAAGTTGCGCACGGCGAAGGGGATCTTGACTTCCATGCCCGTGGTGACGAACGGACTTTCGACATCGAGATAGGGATCCTGGATGTCCAGCTTGGTGACCGCGAGATTGCCGACGCCATCGCGGCCCGCATCGACAAAAACGACCTTGGCCCGTTTGCCGATCTCGGCCAGGACATTGTCCTTGCCGGTTCGCCGGGCGGCCTTGAGTATGTCATCGAGGTCGCGCAATTGCATCTCTTCGCCGCCGGGCTCGGAGCGGGGTACGTTGGCCCAGGTCGCCTTCTGCATGTCGGTGAAGAAGTAGACGGCCTGGGCGGGAAAGCGATTGGCGTTCTCCGCCAGCTTGGCCGCGATCATGTTCAGGGTCGTGGGCAGCGAGGCGTTGCCGTGCGTCGCGCTGGTTTCTTCCACTTCGCGAGCGACCTTGCGGGCATCGTAGGAGGTTTCGCCGACGATCCAGGCGGGGTTCTCCTTCATGAGCAGGACACTGAAGCCGTCGCCGGGCGAGGTTTCCTTGATCTTCTTGAGGGCCATTTGCCGGGCGAAGTCGAAGACGGTGCCGTCCTCGCCGCCGACGTTCATGCTGAGCGATGCGTCGAGCACGATGAGATGATGGACGCGCACGCCGGGGCCCTTGAGCGGTCCGCCGCCGGGGATGAACATCGCCCAGAGCCGTTCCGCCCAGGGCATGATGCTGGCCATGGCCAGGATGATGAGCAGGATCAGAGCGGCCCGCACCAGGAGAAGCAGCAGCTGCTCGATGCGCATGCGTTTGGTGTTCTGCCGCTGGGCCGCGAGCAGGAAGCGCATGGCCGCCCAGGTGACGATGCGATAGCGGCGGCGGTTGAGCAAATGGATGACGACCGGCACCGAAACGCCGATGCCCGCCGCGAGAAGCGTTTCCCAGATGCCGAAGAAGGCGAAGAGTGCCATATGTTGTCCCGCAGTTACCCGGAGAGGGTTTTATCCAAAACCCAGGGTTGCGATAGCGTACCCAAAAACCGAAAGCGCCCAGCGTTTTTACCCCGAAGGGGTTTCATCCCAAAGCCCAGGGTCGCGCTAGCGCACCCTGAGTAGCGAGCCGTCGAACGATTGATTACCCCGAAGGGGTTTCATCATCAGCATGCATTGCAATGGGCCCACTGTGATGAAACCCCTTCGGGGTATCCATGACGTTTTCGCGTACTCACCCAGGGTTGCGGGTACGCAACCCTGGGCTTTGAGATGGAACCCCTTCGGGGTAGACATCCGGCTGTTCTACGTCAATCCTCAAGGCGTTCCATCAACATCTAATCCCAGACATAACGCTCATCCCATTCGAGTCCGTATTTTGTCAATAATCGCCGAAACTCGTCCTGGAAGCTCTCGGTGCGATGATGCTCCTCCTGGTTCGCAATGTACGTGCGGACCGCTTCGACATGGCTCGGACTGATCGAAAACGCCCCGTAGCCATTTTGCCAATAGAAATCGGCGAGCGACGGCGCCTTGGTCTTCACCCATTGCGACGAATCTCTTTTCAATTCCTTCACCAGATCCGCGACGCTGATCGTCCGGCCCAACCGGCACAAAATATGAACATGATCCGCCACGCCGCCGACACGCAGCACCGGATATCCCAGGGCGTTGCACGTTCCGCCCAGGTATTTGTGAAGATCTTCGCGAATCGACCGGTCTTCAAGGAACATGCGCCGGTCCTTAGTGGAAAAGACAATATGCAGGTAGATCTGGGCGTGTGACTGCGGCATGGTTGCTCCATGATGGGGCCACGTTGATGAAACCCCTTCGGGGTAACATCCTTGTTTCGGCTGTCGGTCCCAGGGTTGCGAGTACGCAACCCTGGGCTTTGGGATGCAACCCCTTCGGGGTAGTCCGAAACGCTCATGTTTTCGACATGAATAATCATATCCGATCAACCGGAGGTTGTCGCTACCGGTGACCGGCATAAAGTTGCAAAGTGGGATGAGAAGAGATCGACGTAGCCGCGTTCGTGAGAACGCGGGTTGAGCCTTCGGTCGCTGCATGCCACACCCGCGTTCTCACGAACGCGGCTACGGGAATTGCGGCGATTCCTTACGGGGCGGTGCTCTTGGCCATCAAGAAGCAGCGCAGCACGAGATGCCGCACCACGCGATATGGCCGGCGCACCAGCCAGGCATGCAGATTGAGCAGCAGGCCACGTCGCTGGGAAGCTTGCCAATCCTCCACGGTAAGGCTTTCCGGGTGATGGCGGACGTGATGTTTGAGCATGTGATAGCGATCCATGCCCTGCAGATAGCGAACCAGAGCCTGGCCCAGTTGCCGTACGATAGGCAGCCGGCTCGGGCAGCGCAGGGCGATCTGAAAGTCGATGAGCACCGGCGAACCATCTTCCCGAACCAGAATGTTTTCGGGCTTGTTGAGATCGTTATGGCAAATGCCGCGAGCGTGGACTTCCGCGAGGATGCGCTTCAATTCGACGAAGAACGCGGCCGTCACCTGATGGTCGGCCAGGTATTCGCGCAGATTGCGGCCGGGGATGAATTCGCGGATCATGCCGGACTCGCCGTGGCGGTCGAGGATGTGGGCGACGCCCTGGACATCTGCGAGCGCCCTGCCGAAGCGATCCTCGCGCCGCCAGAGCCAGCGTCCCAGCCAGCCGAGCGGAATGAACCACAGGGAGTCGGTGTGGTAATGCTTGTAGACGATCTGTTCGGGGACGGATTCAGCTGGCTGCGGGATGTCGCCGCACTGGTAAAGGCCGGTGCAGGCGTAGAAATCCCGCTTGAAGACTTTCGCCAGCGTGTAGGTGACGCCGCGAAATTCGATGTTTTCGGGCAAGGGTTTGCCGCGAATCTGCTTGTAGCGTGCCCAATCTGCATCAGCCATGGCAACCTCCGTCCTAGAAGATTGTCACGTAGATACCCGGTTTGGCAAATTGGGTCAAGGCGGATGATCCATCTCACGGCGAGGGGGCTTTGACCTCCCACAGGATCGCGGTCTTGTCCGCTGAGCCGGTCAGGACGAGCTTGGCGTCGCCGTTAAGGGCCACGCTAAAAATCCAGTCAGTGTGCCCCTTGAAAGTCTGCGTTTTCGCGCCGCTAGCCACGTCCCAGAGGATCGCCGTCTTGTCATACGACCCGGTGACGACCTGTTTGCCGTCGGCGCTCAAGGCCACGCTCATGACCAGTTCGGTGTGCCCCTGGAAAGTCTGGAGTTTCTTGCCGCTGGACGCGTCCCACAAGATCGCTGTTTTGTCCAATGACCCAGTGACGACCAGCTTGCCGTCGCCGCTCAGGGCCACGCTGGTAACCGGGGCCGTGTGTCCCAGGAAGGTCTGGATTTTCTCGCCGCTGGCCGTATCCCAGAGAATCGCGGTCTTGTCGTCGGAGCCGGTGAGGACCTTCTTGCCGTCTTCGCTCAGGGCCACGCTGGCGATGTATTGCTTGTGTCCCTTGAAGGACTGGATTATCGCGCCGCTGTCATCCCACAGGATCGCTGTGTACACTGACGCAGTGAGGGCATGTTTGCCGACCCCGCTCAGGGCAACTTTTGAGACAGCGTCGGTATGCCCCTGGAAGGTCTGGAGTTTCTTGCCGCTGGCTCCGTCCCACAGGATCGCTTTCCCGTCAAGGCTCCCGGTGAGAACGCGCTTGGCGTCCCCGCTCAGGGCCACGCTCAGGACGTTGGAGCGCTCCTCGAAGGTCTGGAGTTTCTTGCCGTTGGCCGCGTCCCACAGGATCGCGGTTTGGTCAAGGGAGCCGGTGAGAGCGCGCGTGCCGTCACGGCTGAGGGCCACGCTCCTGATCACGTCGGTGTGCCCCTGGAATTTCTGGACCATCGACGCGGTCAGCGGCCCTAGCGGCGGCGGCGTTTTCGGGTCCTCCTTGGCGGCGTCGGCGGGCCCTGCACGCCAAACACGCAGCCGGGCGAAGCGGGCATCCACGCGCATCTTGTTGCCGTAGACGACAAGATGCAAGGTGCCCGCCAAAGGGTTCGGATGCTCGGCGCTGACGACGTACTGGCCGTTCATGAAAATGCGAACTTGCTTGTCCGCCACTTCGACCCGCAGCAAGTTGGCCTTGGTGACCGGCTTCATCGAGGCAACCTGCGTCCAGGGCGTTCGCGGCCTATCCTGTCCTCCCTTCGCGATCGTATACTCGAACAGCCGAACCCGGCGATCGCTGCCGACCTGGACCGCCAACCATGGATCGTTGGGTTTTGCCTGGAAGCCGAGGGCCCAGCCGCCGTCCGCGTATATGCTCAAACGCCCTTCAACTTCGCAGACGAACTCCGCGAGGGGTGGGGTCATCATTTCCGACATCCATACGCCCCCGTTATTGACGTTGATCGATCTTTCCTGGCCGAAATCGAGGTCGGCAACCAGAGGCATGCCCTTGGTATCGCGCGGCTGGGGGACTTGCTGCTTCTGGGGCGGATCGTTTATGGGGACCGGTTGTTTCTGAGGCGGATCGTTTTTCACCTGCACGGGAATTGCTTCCTTGCCCTGGGGCGGGAAATCGTTGGCACCGAAAACCTGGCCGTCCCGGGCCAGCTGCAGCTTGCCCTTGAGGAAGTCCAGTTTGAGCGTGATCGTCTCGCCTTTTTTCAGCAGGAACCGGTCGGCCTCGAAGGTGAAGTCGCCGCGCGTGATCAGGATGCCGTGTTCGCCCGCCTTGAGCCGGATCGTCTGCTTGTCGGCCCCTTTGATGGCCGGGCCGTCCTTGTCGAAGACGACCTCGACGGCGGGATCGTCGCTTTCAATGCGGATGACGCCGTCGGGAGTGGGCCAGAGGATGACGATGCCGGCGACGACGGCGGCGACCACGGCGCCGGCCAGGGCCAGGAGAAGGGGCTTGCGGGTTTTACTACGGTCGGGGCTACTCCGGTCGCTTACGCGACCGGCTCGCTCGGTCTTGCCGGCGGAGAACAGTTTCTGGCCCACGGACTTGAGCTTTTGGCCCACCGAGGTGGTGACGGCGCCGGCAATCACCTGGGTGGCTTGCTGGCTCTCCAGAGCGCGCAGCGCCTCGGCCACTTCATGGGCGCTGGCGATCCGTTTGGCGGGGTCCTTTTCCAGCAGCTTCATCACCAGCTTCGACAGCCCGGCTGGGACCTGGGCGTTGATCTTGGCGGGCGGCCGCGGATTGTCCATGGCCACGGACATGAGCGTTGCCACGGTGTCGTCTCCCTTGAAGGGGAGTTCGCCGGTGCACATGCGATAGAGCATCACGCCCAGGCTCCACAGGTCGCAGCGGCCGTCCAGCTTGCCGCCGCGGCCTTGCTCGGGGGACATGTAGGCCGGGGTGCCGATGATGGCGCCGCTCTGCGTCAGCTGGGCCTGATCGGCGGTGGAGCGGGCCAGGCCGAAGTCGAGAATCTTGACGTGGTACTCCCCGGACTTACGTCCGGGGCTCGCCGTACGTCCGGGGCTCGCCGTACGTCCGGGGCTCGCCGTACGTCCGGGGCTCGCCTTAAGCCAGGTGTTGGCCGGCTTGATGTCGCGATGGATCAAGCCTT
>Ga0182024_10014565_pt1 | contig 15191 bp, 14 predicted proteins | sample P32metaG_FD_120480 | JGI IMG/M metagenome (GOLD analysis project Ga0182024, IMG submission 120480) | Permafrost microbial communities from Stordalen Mire, Sweden - P3-2 metaG (Illumina Assembly) | ecosystem: Environmental > Terrestrial > Soil > Wetlands > Permafrost | place: Sweden: Stordalen... | reverse complement strand
CGGGGAACACCGGAGAAAAAAAGCCGGAGCAGAGTTTTCGGACGAAGGCAGGCGCGAAGTCGGGCGAGGCAGCTTTGATGATGCGACTACTGCTGAAGACACACCCCCAAAACAATCAGTGTACACGATGTAGAGGGCCTTCTGCATATTCCCCGTTGCGCGTAGCTAAAACGCGTAGTCCGCCGCTGCGCGAGCTTCACGCCGCGCTTCAACTCACACGTTGCAACCTCGTTACAATAGAAGCGAGCCTCCTGCATGAAGACCTTCTACATCGAGACCTTCGGGTGCCAGATGAACGTGCACGATTCGGAAAAAGTAATTGGCACGCTGGTCGCAGAAGGCTACAGCCAAGTGGAGCAGCCCGAGGTAGCCGACCTAATTCTGTACAACACCTGCAGCATTCGCGAAAAGGCCGAGCAAAAGGTTTTCCACCGCTTGCAGCAGTTCAAGAAAGAGCACGGGAAGGGCAAGGTGTTCGGAGTGCTGGGGTGCGTGGCGCAGCAGGAAGGCGAACGCATCTTCGAGCGCGCGCCGCACGTGAGCCTGGTGGCGGGATCGGCCAGCTATGCCAAGCTGCCTGAGATGCTGGTGCAACTGGAATCCGGGAACCGGCGCGTCACCGGCCTCAGCCTGGATACCGAGGAAGCCTTCGACACGCCCTTCACGCGCCGCGACAACCCGCACCGCGCCTACATCACGATCATCGAAGGTTGCGACAAGTCTTGCGCCTATTGCGTGGTCCCATTCACGCGCGGGCCGGAGCGGAGCCGCACCAGCGCCAGCGTGCTCAAGGAAGCTGGTGACCTGGCAACCATGGGCTATACCGAGATCCAGCTGCTCGGGCAAAACGTGAATAGCTATCGCGATCCGTCGCCGGCCGGCTGGGATTTCGCGCTGCTGCTGCGCGCGGTGGGCGAGGTAGCAGGGATCCGGCGCGTTCGCTTCACCACCTCGCATCCGAGGGACTTCGTCAAAGAGATCGTGGACGCCATGGACGACAATCCGGTGCTCTGCAATCACGTCCATCTTCCGGTGCAATCCGGTTCCTCGAGCGTTCTGGACCGCATGCAGCGCCTTTACACGCGCGAGGATTATTTGCGGCGTATCGGTTGGATCAAGAACGCGCGCCGCAGACACGCGATTACCACCGATATCATCGTGGGGTTTCCCGGCGAGACCGAGCAGGATTTTCACCAGACGCTTTCCTTGCTGGACGAGGTCGAATACGATTCGTTGTTCAGCTTTAAATACTCGCGGCGTCCCAACACCTCGGCGCTCGCTTTGGACGACCACATTGCGGAGGAAGAGAAAGTCCGCCGCCTGAGCATTCTGCAAGAACGGCAGCGAGCCATTCAGATCCGGCGCAATTCGGAGCTGGTGGGCGCCATCGAGGAGGTTTTCGTGGAGGGCCATAATCAGGCCACGGGGCAATGGATCGGACGAACCACCCAGAATCGAACGCTCAATTTCATTCATCCGGAGCATGCTGGTCCCGAGGATGGAGCGAGTTTGACCGGCACATACAGGAACGTCCGGGTGACGCGAGCAAGCCCGAACTCGTTGGCCGGCGAAGCGGTGAATTGATCGCGGCGTTGCGTGGAAATGATGGCCAGCGAAGCATGGAAATGACGGAATGAGAAGGGGGAGTCTATGGAAGTCGAAATGAAAATCCGCGGATTGATGATGGATCCGGTCACCAACATGCCTATTGTGGTGCTCAGGGATATCCACGGCAATGCGATTTTGCCAATCTGGGTGGGGATCTACGAGGCGAACGCGATCGCGCTCGAGATCGAGAAAGTTTCGACGCCAAGGCCCATGACGCACGATCTGATCAAGACGCTCCTGCTTGGGCTGGGAACCGGCATTCGCAAAGTAGTGGTCAGCGAATTGAAAGATGACACGTTTTACGCCGTAATATGGCTCGACCGGGAAGGCGAATTGATCAGCGTGGATTCCAGGCCGAGCGACGCGCTCGCCTTGGCGCTGCGCCTGGATTGCCCGATCTTTGTAGATGACTCCGTCTTGAAGAGCTCCAAAATCTCCAACGGTGCCGCCGATAAAATTAACAACGAAGAGCTACGGCGCTGGCTCGAGAGCCTGAATGACGAGGATCTGGGCCGTTACAAGATGTGACCGGCACACTCGAAAGGCTGGAAGCGGCCGGCATTCACGTTCTCGACTCCGAACTGACTTCGCACTTCCTCCTGGAACGCGATGGTTTTGTCTGCCTGGTGGAGCGGCGCGAAGATAAATTTGGAAACATCGGCGCACCCGCGCTCGTCACCGAACACGGGTTTGGGGTGCTAGTGTGGCGCGGAGCCCAAAGCTACTTCGTCGCCAAGGGCTTCGAGCAACCGGCCTCCGAAGAACAGGTTCAAAAGCTGCGCGCGTTTGCCGCCGATCTCGAGAAAGCCATCGGGGGCGGCTAATCCGCTAGTTCGAGGCCGAGGCTTTCTTCTTAGCGGGCGCCCTACGCACCGGCGCTGCATTCTTTCCGGTCCAGCCGTGCAGGTTGTCCTTATCGACGTTGAAGACTACCATCAGTGGGCTGGCCGTGAAGCTTTCCGGAACGCCTTCGAACGTCAGTTCCGTGCCGGGATCCACTTTGCCGGCAAGCGGCATGTCGAACTTCAAGGTGGCGTCGGCGGTTGTGGAATTGCCCGACCCATCATCTATCGCCAACAGAATGGTCTTGGGCTTGGTCTCCGGATCCAGGCTGACGATCTTTCCCTTGAGCGTGGGCAGCTGCGCGTCCTTCATGCTGGAGCTGAAGTAGTTGGTCCCGTCGGCGCCCATCAGAGCCATCTTGATATTTTTCCAGAGCGCTTCCTGCGGATGCGCTTTGGCCCATTCTTCTTCATTGGCGATGTCAGCCTTAGCGATATCCACCGCGTTCTTAATAGCGAAGTCGGCCGGCGGCGTGGGACCGGCTTTCGCCGCAGCGGTTAGCTTGTTGAAATCCGCGTCGCTGCCGTGAAAACTCTTGTAGGCCTTCTGGACGAAACCCATGGCCTGCTGGCGAGCTGCCGGATTGAGCGCGCCTTGCCCGTCGTAGGTGGCGGCACGAGCGAAGTAAAACAGCGCCGTGGGTATCTTGGCCGGGTCTTTTTCGGAATAGATGCAGGTGGCCAGGAAGTAGTCGACCTGACCATCATTGGGATTAATCTGGAGGCTCTTCAGGAATTCCGCCTGCGCTCCCGCCCAGTTCTTGCGTTGCATGGCGATCCATCCCAACGTGGTATGGGCCAAGTCCTGCAACTGCGGTTTTTGTGCATTCCACTGAGCTTCGGTGACTCCGGCGGGTGGTGTATCCATACTCGCCAGCAGAGTGTTGGCGGCTTTCTCGCCTTGATCGAGCACCTCGGGCGACGGATTCGCGCCGGCCAGAGCGGTAGTAGAACTCACGATGGCATAGAGGGCGACGAAGTTCTTGGGATCGTCCATCGCCAGCACCTGCTTGGCGGCTTCGGTCGCCTCCTTGGGCATCCCGAGAGCAACGTAGGTGGTGAGCAGAAGCAACCTGCGCTGCTTGGCGTAATCCGTTTGCGGGTACTTCATTTCCCATTGCTGGAGCTTCTCCAGCCGGGTTTTCATGTTCGTATCTTTTGAAATGGCGTCATACAGGTCGTATTCCGCCCGGTCCTTCCATTGAGGTTGCGCGCCCCCGGCTGCCGGCGCTTCTGCTTGGCCGAACATTCGTGCAGGCAGCACGCCGATCATGCCAATTATCGCAATCGCTAACAATAATTTGGACGGTTGAAAAAGCAATCCCCGCATTCCAATTCTCCTGGTTTGGTTCGTTCCGCGAAAAGTTGCAGCAGCCATCGCACACCCCTCCTCATTGGACTCTCGCAAATGCGGAGTATAACCAATCCGAAGCGTGGCTGCAAGCACTCTTTACCTTAGATGTCTATTAGGATACTCTCGTTCCGCTCTCAAGTGAACCAGGGGGGCGGCGAATTTTTCCCAGCATAGCCCGGGCGGTGAAAATCAGCTCGCAGTGTCATATAAATAGATTGACGGCCCAGCGAGCGGCCGGTCTCGAATCAAGCATGAGCACACAGAGAACCATGCCCGGCGGATGGGCTGACCGCGATAATCTTGCGAAAGGCGCGAACGGACGCGGTTTGTGCCGCTGGTGCAATCTCGAAGTGCCCAAGCGCCGCTTCACGTTTTGTTCAGACTGGTGCGTGGAAGAATGGCGGCTTCGCACCGATCCCGGGTACCTGCGCGAGAAAGTGCTCGAGCGCGATCGAGGCGTTTGCGCCTGCTGTGGAATCGACTGCCTGGCAGCTTGGCGCGATTTCAAAAGGCTCCGCGGAGCGGCTCGTCTCAAGGTTTCGACGGATTGGGGATTGCGGAGGCGTTTGCGTAAGAGCTTGTGGGACGCCGACCACATCGTTCCGGTAGTGGAGGGCGGCGGCGAATGCGATCTGGAGAACATCCGGACGCTTTGCCTAAAATGTCACCGCAGTCGAACAGCGGAACTGCGAAGGCGCCCTAAGGCGGCGAGCGGGACCAGCAGCGCGGATATGGTCTAGCTATCCAGAACGTTGGTAGCCCTTTACGTCGCTCAGTTTACCGCCGAACGAATGTAGGCGTCTACCTGATGCTCTAGGATCTCGAGGGGAGCCGAACCAGTCTCAAACACCACATCGTGGAATTTCTCAAGGGAAAAGCGGCTGCCCAGCGCCTTCTTCGCTTTTTCGCGCAACTCGATGATTTTCAATTCGCCGATCATGTAGGAACACGCCTGGCCGGGATATACCACGTAACGCTCTACCTCGCTCGGCTCGATGCCGTAATCGATGGCCTGCTGTCGGGTCCAGTGCTTGGCGTGAATGCCGGTATCGACCACTAAGCGCCGTGCGCGAAACAGTTCGTAATTGAGCTCGCCGAGCAATCCTTCCGGATCATCGTCGTACCAGCCGGATTCCGCCGCCAGGCGCTCGGCATACAGACCCCAGCCCTCACTAAATGCCGATATGAGACCGAAAGCCCGCACCTGCCGGAAACGCGGCAGGTTGGGATCTTCCCCCTCCAGGGCAATCTGAAAGTGATGTCCGGGCACGGTCTCGTGGTACACCACGCTGCGCAATCCGAACTTGGTCATTTGGTCCGGCCTGCGCGGAAACTGGAACACTCCGGGACGTGAACCATCCAGCGGCGGGCCCGTGTAGTTGGCTGCCGCATTCGCCTCGCGAAAACGAGGGAACGGTTGCGCGATGATCGGGGCCTTGGGGCGTTTGTCGAACAACAGCGCAGACCGCTTCTCGGCATCGCGCAGGATCTCATTGATGTAGTCCATGATCTGCTGCCGGCTTTCATCCGACGTTGGATTGGGATACGCCATGTCCTGCTTGAGCTTCTCGATGCGATCTTGGATGGATCCCTCGCTCCGCCCCAATTTACGCAAGATGTGATCCATCTCGGTTTCGATGCGATCGACTTGTTTCAATCCGATCTGGTGGATCTCGTCGGGCGTAAGATTCGTGGTGGTGTAACGCCGCAAATCGTAGCCATAAGCTGCTGCTCCGTCCTTCAGACGCCATAGCCCGGCGTCGTCGGTGGCCTTCGGCACCTGCGATTCCAGTAGCGCAATTGCCTTTCGCCAAGCTGGATAAACCTGATCGGCGACGATCTTCTCGGCCTGGGCTCGCAGTTGGTCGCGCTTGACGTCGGGAATCGATTTCACCGCCGACATCTTTTGAACGAACACGTCCACGAATGGATTTTGAGCCGGAGCGGGATCGCTGAAACCCTGCATCTGTTTGATAGTGGCTTGCAGAATAAAGCGCGGCGGGAGAATCCCCTTGGCCGCCAGCCGGCGTGATTCGGCAATCGCCTCATCCATGCGCGTACCAACTTGCCCCAGCGCCGCCACATAATTTTCCGCATCGCGCCCGGTCAGCACCGGATGCACCACAGTGAGCATGTTCGGCAGCTGGACATTGGCGCCATTGAATTGCTCCAGCGGAAACGAGTAGTCGAGAAACGGCTCCTCGCGCACCACCGTATCCAGCTGCCATTGCATGACGTCGTCGGAGAGACGCTGGGATTCGGTTAAATGCGCGCGATCGAATTTACGAAGCTCGGCCAGGCCCCGGCGTGCGAGCTGGATTCGCGCGCGGCTCCACTCTACTGTCTCCGGCGTCAGCTGGCGCTCCAGGCGATCCTGCTCCTCGCCCATGAAATAGCGGGAACGCGTCGCCTGATCGGGATTGCCGCGCACCCATTCGGCCGTGAAGTCGCGGAAAAAATCGTCGATGTTGGCGGCGGGAGCGTGTTGTTGGGCGGGCAACGCGATAGCCAGCCACAGAAAAGCTGCTGTCATCGGAGTGAAGCGCATAGATTTAGGTGACGAGATTCTGAGGAACGTTTTCGACATCGCGATCGCGAATCTGGCTTGAGTCGCGCCGCAATCGCCTGGCGGCGGGGCTCAGCACGCGGTTCCACCACATGATCATGCCGGTTACAAACAGGACCGCCGGCGCGAAACCCAGAAGGACCCACAGCACCTTCATCGGCCAGCCCGCGAAGTTGCCGTAATGCGCGGCCGAGAATCCCATCAAGATTTTTTCGCCTTTGGTGCGCGGCCGCCGGCGCCGACGGAAGGGCGAAGGGGCGACATTCGCACCGGGCGTTGCGGCGCTCGCGGATGCCTGTGCCGGCGCCTGCTGCTGAGAAAAGGCCAACAACTGCGCCCGCGTGGGGTAGATGGGCGTGAAATAGTTGATTACGGCACGGAACGGCTCCGGAAAAATAAAGTATGCGCCAGTGACGCCCCACATGAGGAGAATCGCGAAGGTCCAGATGCCAAACGCGCTGTGCAAGTCCCAATTCAGCCGCTTCCACCCGACGTTTCCACGCACCCACAAGCTGCGCCGCCAATTCGCAAGACCCGGCCACCATATCACGATGCCGCTGAGACAAAGGACGGACACCAACGCTCCACCCACGCCGTTTGCCGTCAGTCCCGGAGGGCCCAGCATCAGATTGCCGTGGAGATCGCCCATGACTCTGAGCCACCAAAAAAGAACCGACGGCGATGGCCCGATGTCCTGGCCGGTAAAGGGATTGAAGAGCCGGCGTTTTTCGCGCCAGCCGCGAGTCATCTGAATCTCGGTCGCCTCGGTCGCGAAGCGTCCCCGGTTGATGGATCGAATTACAAAGTCCGGATACAGGCGCTGAGCGGACTGCTTCAGTTGCTCTCGCGTCAACAGGGTGCCCGTGTTTTGCACCTCAGTTCTCGCCGACAGTGTATTCTCAATGTCGGTCCGGAAAACGACGGCGCTGCCGCTAGCGCAGACCACCACGGTATAAATCCCTAAGGCAACACCACTCCACAGGTGCACCTGGAACAAGGCTTTTCGCAGCCAAAGCTTCTGCGGTTGCCGGAGCCAGCTCTGCGTTAGGGTCATCTCATGCCTCGCGGCGGTTATATCTTTAAATGATAGCCTGAAGAGAAACGTGCAGACCTGGGCGCAAGCAACAGCGTGTCTTTTTCTAATGTCGTCGGGCCTTGCAGCGCAATGGCTGAACTACCCGACCGCGGGTGTCCCGAAGAAGCCCGACGCGACGCCGGATCTGACCGCGCCCGCGCCCCGAACCCGCGACGGCAAGCCTGACCTTTCGGGCATCTGGCAGGCCGAAAAAAACAGGACGTGCCCGCCCGAGGGTTGCGGGGATATGCAGGCGCCCCAGGAATTTTTTGACATCGGCTGGAAGCTCAAAGGTGGAGTGCCTTATCAACCCTGGGCCGCGGATCTGGTGAAATCGCGGAAGGCTGTAGGCGGGCAGGATGATCCCACCATACGGTGCCTGCCCCTGGGCGTCGTCAAGATGCACACCACTCCGTTAATGCGGAAAATTGTTCAGACGCCCGGGCTGATCGTCATTCTGAACGAAGCCAACGCAAGCTACCGGCAGATATTCACCGATGGCCGGGCGTTGCCCGAGGACCCGGACCCGTCGTGGAACGGTTACTCCACGGACAAATGGGACGGCGACACGCTGATCGTCGAAACCAACGGCTTTCGCGACGACACGTGGCTGGATCGCAATGGCAACCCGCTGACTGCCGCGGCCAAAACAACCGAGCGATTCCGGCGCGTGAATTACGGACGCTTGGAAATTGAACTCACGGTCGATGATCCCAAGGCGTACACCAAGCCCTGGACCGTGCAACTGAACCAGTTCATCGTGCTCGATACGGACCTGCTGGATTTCATCTGTCTTGAAAACGAGAAGGACGTGCGGCACATGGTGAAGTAGCGCGGCCGCGCTCTGCCGGCCAAAATCGCGAGTTGCAGTAGAATAGTGTTAGTAAGTCCTCGAAGTGGGCGGCTAGCTCAGCTGGGAGAGCACGGCGTTCGCAACGCCGGGGTCGTGGGTTCGAATCCCATGCCGTCCACCAATTTAATCAACTCATTCTGCTTGTCTTGCGCATCGGCGCTTTCCCGCGTGCCGTATACGTGCCAAAGACGCTTCAAAAGATCGCTGATCCGGGCCTGCCTACCCGCGCTCCACTTGATGTAATGCTTGCGCACGATCGCCTCGGAATCGCCTAACACGTCCGCCGCTTCTTGGATTGTTCCGCCCATTTCCAGGATCTCGGTGGCAAGGGTGTGCCGGAATCTATGGGAACACGCACCCAGCACGCCAGAAGCCTTGTAAACGGCCGCCATCGTCCTTGTAGCGTCCCGGATCATCGCGCGGCTACCACCGTGGCCACTCCAGAAGTAGTAACGGCAGTCCGACCCGTCGGCCTCACGCGGAATGGGAAGCATGTCTAGCGCGCTTTGCAAATCCGGGTGAACCGGGAGCTTGACTGGCTTGCCATTCTTGGTGGTGCGGATGAAAATTTCTCCGTTGCGGACGCGGCTCTTTTCGAGCAGAGCGACGTCGGAGATCCGAAGCGCTGTATACCTCAGTACGAGAACCATGGCGCGCGCGCTAAGCCGCTCGTATGCCCCGCGCCCCATCTGGTCACAGGCGGCGATAATCTTGGCTACTTCGTTCGGCTGGTACGGTTCGCGTACCGCAGGCTTGAGGTTTTTCGGCATGGGCACCTTCTCCGCCCAGTTGCGTAAGACCCAATCATTGTCCAGGCAGAAACGGAAGAAGTGACGTAAGATTTCCAGTTCCTTGCCCCAAGTACGGCTGCCGATCGAACGCACGGAACGAAAGGCGTTCAAAGTTTCTAGATCAATTTCGTGTACCGCCTTGAGACCGCGCTCACCGACGAAGGTTTCAAAGAATCGGAGCGCTCGCTTACGATTGCGCCGGGTCCCTTCTGCGGTGTCCTGATGGGCGTCGTGGTAAGAGGCAATGGCGCGCGAGACCTCGCAAACGTGACGACTGCACCTTCCCTGAGGAACGAGCTCGCTACACCCCGGCTGGACGCATGGCCTGAGGCCATACAGCGGGTCTTCGATGCTGGCGAGCTTACGAGTTGCTCGCGCCCAGTCCCGCGTGCCCATACTCCTTCGGACACGGGTTCCTTCAATCTCGCCATCGCACCAAATCGGGCACTGGCACTTGATGCAGTTTCGTCCTTTGCGCTTGTGAGGGCATTTGGATTCGTGCCTGCGCCAGAGGGAAAGCATGATTACCGCGTCCGTTCCTCGTACACTTTAAGGGCCAGCCGGAAGGGGATGCGAAGTTCGACGCGCGTCCTTCCGCGCTTTCCAGGCTCCGATAGTTTCAGCACGCCCGGAAGATCCTGAAACCACCGCACGATGGTATCACGGCTAACGCCCCAAAGCTCCGCGTAAAACTGCGGGGAGTAATGCTGATCCAAGCGAACTAATTCAGGTGGTTGCATTCGTTGTTACTCCCCTCCTTGCATTGGCCGCACGCTGCACCGCCCAACTTTCCCCCGGCGGGGTGTAATGTGGCCGGCTTAACTTCATGCGTTGAATCTAATCAGCTGGCGCCTGCCGGGCGTCGTCTTTTTGCCAGTGCGGCCCTCAGTTTCTTCGCGGCCGGGTTCTCATAGGCCGGTAGCCATACGACATTTACGTTCAATTGTCGCCGCGCGATGACATCATAGGTCTGCGCTGCCACTCTCAAAAGAGATCGTTTTCCGATTACCGGGATGCGGTCTGCAAACTGAGCCTCAAGGAACGGCGACTCAGTGATGATGTGGACCGATTGGCAGTTCTGGATGTGCTTTAGCGCGGAATGCAGGGCGTGCCATTCGGCCTCGATTTTTGGCACGCCGGTTAACTCGGCAAGCAACTTTCTCCGGGTCGTCGGATTGAACCAGCCGAAACCTGATTCTGTACCATCCTGGCGTCGTGCACCTACGCCGCAAACGTAGATCTTGACGGTTTCCCTACCTCTTTCATTCATGCTCATCGCTCATCGAGTCTTGCCTGCTTCGCGTATGCCCGCCGCGCGGCTGTGATGCCCTCGTCGGTGAGCCACCCTTTTTCTTTGTATTCCTTATAGACATCGAACGAGGTTTTCTTGGGAGTATCGTCAACTTCCGAATCGGGACGCTGCAGCAGCCCCGTTGCAATGTTGTTCCCGCGCGGAATCCAGATGAGGTCAACCTTTAAGCCCCGCTGTCGCGTGACCTCGCGAATGCGGTTTAAGTGTTTGCGAGTAACGGGATCGAGCTTGTGCCGACCGTAGAAATTATGGTAGACCCAATTCGAGCTAGAGTAGATTTGCGCGTCCGCTTCATCAGGCAGCCTCTCGACGGCGGACTCAATCGCACGGAATTCTAGTTGGCCGGGGTTTCTGTTCTCTTCGAAAACGACTTCTTTCGTGGCGGTCCCGCATTCGAGCCAGCCGTAGCCAGCTCTGCTGTAACCATCAGTCCTAAACGAGGCATATACATAGATGGCGTACGGTCGGTGCCGTTTGCCTTTTAGTGGCGGAAATTTCGAGTTCATGTTGTTCTCACTTTCGGTTATTCAGCAATCTCATTTCTTCGCGCAACTTTAATTGGTTCTCGTTGTACACGCCGCCCAATCTTGGCTTTTGTTGGCGTTTTCGAAGCGAAGTAAATTCGTCTGACAGTCCCGAGACCGGCGTGCAACTGCTGCGCGATTCTCCGCCAGCTTAGCCCCTCATCATCACGCAGACTCACTACTTCATGGGCGTCAATCATCCTTCTAGGACGCCCGCGGGGGCGGCGGCGTCTTTGGTTTTCGCTTCGCTGCTGTATGCCTTCGCGCCGAGTCATCTAGGTAGATTTTGGATCTGAAGGTAAGCGAACGCAAAGCAGAGAGTATAGACTGGACTATAACGCTTAGATTAATGTCCCACCGCTACCACCAACCCACAGATGTCAGCCACTTTGTGTGGAGTGAAGCTCCAAAGATCGGTCCGATTAGCGCCCCCCCGGGAGATCAAATTCAGCTCGAACCCGACAAGGCTCCCGGCCAGCTTTTATGGCGATTAACGGGCAAGAGTTCCGAGGCCCTAAAGGACATCCACCCGCAGCCTGATGTCTTCCAAAGATTTCTCAATCTGTCAGACGCGCCAGACGAGAAGATCTGCGACTTTGCACGACGGAACGGAATGCTCGGTCTCTGTCAGCACGGCCTTCCGTTTTTTCATGGGTCGCCTACGCCGGAGGGCTTCTTCGAACAAGGAAGAATCGACTGCACAGCCGCCTTCACCAAAGGACATTGGGCGATAGTCGAGCCGCTGGAGTCCTGGCGCGGTCTTTCTCGACAGGCGGCAGCACTCATGATTCTTAAGTTGCATTTAAGCAAAGAAGGGCGGTTTTTCACTAGAGAAGATCTCGACGATGCGTGGGCGAACGCTCTATGGCTGCCTCGAAAACTCTATGAGCAAGCAGGCTACGCAGGCTATCGTTCACTGCTCAGGCGGTCGAGGCCCGCAGAATCAGCAATGCCCGAACACATCGCACGCCTTGCAAACGAATGGCTACGTTGCGGTGGGGTTTTGCCCCGCTTGGATTCAAAGCCGCCCGGCTACCATTTAACTCTGGCTCTGCCGGACTCTGGTCCAAACCTTTTCGGATTTTTGGCCATCCAGTTGGCCTCATCGGTCGCCGACATGAGGGGTTTTGCCGTCTGCGCGGAATGCGGCGAGTTCTTCCAGCCCAAGAAAACCGTTAGCCCCAACCGCCGAAACTTTTGCTCTAAGTGCCGCTATGCAGGGAAACCAAAGGCTTACGCCACTCGCGATTACCGAGCCCGCAAGAAATCCGCTGGCCGCCCGAAAGCCCATTAATGCGGGTGTGCGGAACATGCTTCCGCACCTCGCATGATCGTTCGCCGGATCCTCTTCGCTGCGCCTTTTGGTGGTCATGGAAGCGTTACAGAATCCCCCGAAGACGTGAGCACGCGTTGGCTACGGTCGGGCCGAAGTGGGAAAATAGGTCTCCAATACTGTTCAGAAGATGCTCCCAGATTTCCCGAAGCTTAAAGAACGTTTGTTGCGGCTGGCATGGTTTGAGCATCGCCAGCGGGTGGAGGCGGACGGCCTGGTTGGAGCGATCAGTGCAGTGCCGTACTTCGAGGGCCAACGATTTGCTACCGGTGACGTGGAGGGGTTCGTGGAACAATCCGTGCCGGAAGTGATCGCGATTCCATATGAAATCGACCGCGCCGCAATCATCGAGCGGGGGATCGAAGCGCTCAACAACGCTCTCAAGAAGGCCACAGAACTGCAAATTCAGGCAATGCACGAGATGCTGTTCCGCAAGGCGGTCGCGCGGGTTGGCAACCAAGTCGATGCTGGCGGCCAACCGTTCTCCTCTGATCTATATTTCAAAATGCTGGAGACGGTGCAGATCGACTTCGATGACCAAGGCCGCCCGGATACTTCCTCCGTTCGTCTGGTGATGCATCCTGATCAGGCACAAAAGGTTCAGCCGCTAATGGCGCAATGGGAAAACGATGAAGAATTCCAGCGCCGGTACAAGGAAATCATGCTCAAGAAGCGAGATGAATGGCGTGATCGAGAGAGCAATCGAAAATTGGTTGACTAGGACCAATGAACGCAATTATCAGGCGGCGTTCTGCCAGGTGCTCATGCATCAGGGCCATCGAGTGCTGTATTCCTCCTCTCACGGCCCGATGGAGCAGGGCAAAGATGTTATTACGCTCGGCCCTGACAGCGAATGTCATGCGTACCAGACCAAGACCGGCAACATCGGCCTGACGGAATGGCGCAGCATCGCCGGGGAGATTCATGAGTTGATGGAGCTGCCCGTTAACTATCCCGGTGTCGCCAAATCCAGGGTCCATAAAGCATACCTAGTCACCAACGGTTCGGTTTCCGACCCGGTTCGAATCCAGATCAACGACCGCAACGAGGACAATCTGCGGAAAGGCCGCCAGTACGCACACTTGGAAATCATTGGCGGCGACTCGCTTCTGAAATTCTTTGTCGATGCCCAGGGCCGGTTCGTCCCGCGCGAGCTTCCCGACATGCGCTCCTTTCTCGAACTCTATCTAGAGGATGGCCGCGCGATGCTGCCGAAGGACAAGATGTTCGCGGTCCTTGAGGGGACCTCTTTTGGCCAAGCGCCAACAAAGAAATCGGACGCCATCGATGCCATTACTAGCAGCCTGATCATCGTCAGCTACCTCTTGAATTCATTTGAAGCGGCAGCGAACCACTACGCGATGGCTGAAGGCTGGTCCATTCTGGCTGCCTGCATCGCGCGCTACGTCGCCGGACATTCAATACCGGTGGACCAGTGGCGAGGCTCGCTAGATCTTGTATTGGCCGAGATGGACGCCAATCTTGCCTTGCTGCGAAAAGAGGCTGTCGCCAGGACGGATTTGCTCGAAGGCGACATTCGCGCCGACGGGGGGGTAATGCTGCGCGCCCGCACGACGATTGTGCTCGGAGCGCTAGCCTGCCACGAGCTTTTCCCGGCTGGGACTGGGCGAACGGACCGCTCGCCGGATGAAGTGCTGAAACTGATTTGCGACCATATTGACCGTCGTTGCTTTTGGGGGGATTCGGCGTTTCCCTATATTTTCTGCATCATCAAGTTTCTGGAGGCCAGGAACAAGAAGGCACTCGCGGAAAGGCTGCTGGTTGAATTGTTCACGGTCCTTGTTGAAACCAACTACCAGCATCAGGGACCCGTTTTTCCATCTCCCTATCTGGGTGTTGAAGAAATTCTAGCTGCTTCCATCCCGGACCGGATGCAGGAAGCGAACTTCGAAGGCTACAGGGGCAGTTCCTATATCCTAAGATCCGTGTTGGAGATGCTTGTCCGACGCGGGCGGAGGGACCTGGTCGCAGCCAAGTGGCGGCGGCTTACCTACTGTCAGCAGAATCATTTCATTCCACATCGCCCTGAAGATGTCTTCGCCTGGCGGACAAAAGACGGGACGAATGCCTCCGGCTTCGCCAATCAGACCCAGAGCTGGTCCGCCCTCGTTGCGGAATGCCGCGACCTGTCAGGCATTCCCTCCGTTTACCAGGACCTGCGTCAGGTTTTGAGTTTCCACATTTTGGTCTGTCCTCACCGCGCGACGCCCCCGGTCATTCGCACACTGGACTACGCTGTCTGACCAATTTTGAGAGCGACCGCCGGAATCATCCCCGTAAGTCCCGTGCGAAAATCCTCCGATTTCCGAGCAACCGGGCCGCCGCGCCTCGCGCTTTTTAGCTCAATAGTCAATCACAGTTTCTGGCGACACCATTTCCGTACGCGATGGGGATTCGATGGGGCCGCGACCAGATGATCACGGAAATGCCTCAAGCGCCTCTAAGCCGTCCCAGTCCGTCTCGCTTCAATGAGGCCGCGACCAAGTGATCGCGGAAATGATGCACCATGTGGAGTGCGCGGAATGGGACGGGCAGCTTCAATGGGGCCGCGACCGAATGATCGCGGAAATCTCCTTCACCATCACGCTCGATACAACCAAGTTCTAGCTTCAATGGGGCCGCGACCAGATGATCGCGGAAATCTGCATGGTGGAGGAGATTACCTGGACGCTCAACGGGCTTCAATGGGGCCGCGACCAGATGATCGCGGAAACGCTCGTTCGTCCCAGTCCCTGTCGTACACTTCCAGTTGCTTCAATGAGGCCGCAACCAAATAATCGCGGAAACTGAAACGCGGATACCCGAGTCGGTACGGCCGCCGTTGCTTCAATAGGGCCGCGACCCGTTGATCGCGGAAATTGCGTGGCCGCGCGGTTCCCCAGGTTCACGCCTAGCGAGCTTCAATGAGGCCG
>Ga0182024_10014564_pt1 | contig 15191 bp, 15 predicted proteins | sample P32metaG_FD_120480 | JGI IMG/M metagenome (GOLD analysis project Ga0182024, IMG submission 120480) | Permafrost microbial communities from Stordalen Mire, Sweden - P3-2 metaG (Illumina Assembly) | ecosystem: Environmental > Terrestrial > Soil > Wetlands > Permafrost | place: Sweden: Stordalen... | reverse complement strand
TTCTGGTCACCCTGCATGATCTCACCCTGGCGGCCCGCGGTTGCGACCGGCTGGCGGTGATGGCGGCCGGCCGGCTGATCGCCCTCGGGCCGCCGCGGCAAGCGCTGGCGCCAGACATTCTGGCGGCCGCCTTCGCCCTCGACGGCGCCTTGATGGAGACGCGCGCCGGCCCGGTGATCGCGGCGCGTCGCGTTATCCCTTGAGCCAGGCCCGCTTCCTTACGGGGCCGCGGGGCTCCGGACAGGTTGGACGTCGGCCGCTGGAGTCGCCGGCTGGTAGCCATAGCCATAACGCCCACGCTTCAGATCGGTCGCCAGGGTGATCGGGGCCACGCCCCCATTCAGCCGCGCGCGGTAGACCTGAGTGGCCTCCAGGACCCTCATCACGTAGTCGCGGGTTTCGGAGAACGGGATGCACTCGATGAAATCGAGCGGGTCGGTGGCCGAACTGCGCGGGTCTCCGCACAGGCTGATCCACTGCACCGGTCGCCCCGGTCCGGCGTTGTAGGCGGCGGTCGCCAAGACATACGAGCCGCTGAATTCCTCCACCAGGCCGCCAAGATAGGTCGAGCCCACTTTCATATTGTAGTCGGGATCGTCGAGACTTCCCCAACCGAGGGCCGCGCGCCGGGCGACCCCCTCGGCGGTGGCCGACATTAATTGCATCATGCCGCGCGCGCCGGCGCCGGATCTGGCCAGCGGATCAAAGCTGCTCTCCTGGCGAGTGATGCCCAAGACCAGGGGGGCCTCGGCGGCGCCTGGAATAAGCGAAAGGCTGCGAATCGGATAGCCGCGTTCAGGCAGGATGAAATCGCGCTTGGCGGCGTTTCGCACGACGCGCATGGAGAGCTCCTGGTCACCCAGACCCCTGGCGAAATCCACCAACATGGCTTCGTCCGCGGCGCTCGGCAGAGTCTCGGAAAGGCCGACAACGAAGACCCTGAAGGTGTCCTTGGCCCCCAGGCCGGCGATCAGGCGGGCGGCGCGCACCGGCTCTCGCGCTTCGAAGCGATCTCGATCGACGGAGGTGATGCGCGGGTCCTGACCCAGAACCAGGGTCGCCGGGCCGCCGCGGGTGGCGGCCAACTGGCCATAAAAGGTGGTCTGGAAGCGCGCCGCCTGGCTATAGTAAAGCTGCGCCGCCACCGGGTCGTTCTGAGCCTCGGCGGCCCGTCCGCGCCAATAGAGGGCCCGGCTTTGGGTCAGGGGCGATTGGCCGACCCGCTGGAGACTGGCAAAGTGATCGTCTGCCGCGCGCGCATCTTTCAGCCTCGAGAGCGCGATCCAGCCGGCGTAGAATTGCGCCTCCGCGGCGTCGGGACCCGACACCAGACCGGAATGCGCGGCAGCCGCATAGGCGCCGAGGTTGTTCCCGGTTCTGAGCGCGGTGACGACCATTGTCCCATGCCTCCAAAGCTTCTCGGCCGCCTCGTTGGGCAGCGCTTCCGGCAGATAGCCAACTAGGGCTAGGGCCCCGTCGATATCGCCGCGATCGCGAAGCGCGAGGACTCGCTCATAAGCCAAGCCCGGGCTGGTCTGGTCGGCGACCGGCAGTGCGGCGATCAGGCGGCTTGCCTGGGCGTCATCGCGGCGCACGGCCATGCGCGCCTCGGCCAGGGTCTGCTGATCGGCGGGGATCAGGCGCAGCATATCCTGGGCGGCGGTTCCCTGGACGCCGTAGAGCAGGAAATCCTCCCGGGCGATGTGGTCGGCGAGCGTGAGCGCGTCGGAGAAACGGGCGAGCATGGCTTCCTGCGTGCTCTCGTCGAACGCCATGCCACGCCAGGCTCGCCGGACGACCAGGGCGGCGGGCCCCGGCTGACCGACGGCGCGCAGGGCCGAAGCCAGCGCCATCGCACCCTGGGGGGTTGCCGGATCGTCGGCGCCGAACCAGGCGATCATCTCCCGCGGCGTCATGTTCGAGCGGTCGAGCAGCTTTTCGGCGGCGATCTGACGACGAATGGAGCGCGGCCAATCGGCCAGATGGCTTCGCGCGGCGTCAGCCTCCTGCCAGCTCATCACTTCGGGCGCGCCGTCGGCCAGGGCCCATAAGGCGATGTCGCGCCACAATGGGTCGGTCATCACCGCCATGGCCGCGTGGATCGACGCGCCGTCGCCGCGCTTGGCCTCCTCAAGGACGCTCAGGACCGACCGGGGATCATCCTGGGCGAAGGTCTGGAGTGGGGGAGTGCTGGAACCGGCCACATATGAGCCCTGAGGAATCTCGGTCGGCAGGGTCTGACCGCTGGCCGCGCCGACGGCGAGCATTATCGCTCCGGCGGTCAGCAAACTCCCAAACACCGGCAAGCGCACTTTCATCAATCTCCCTGTTGACGATCACCGCCAAGCGCCCGTCCAGACAAGCGCCAAACGCGTGGTTGCCGATAAGGCCCCCGCCGACCTATGCTCACCGCCTTCCAGGCGACCGCGGCACTTGGCGGCCAGAACACGGCCTCTTTCGTCCCATGCCAGTAATTCCTTTCAGAGGCGTGATTACGGCGCTGGTCACCCCCTTTGCCGGCGGCCAGGTGGATGAGACCGCGTTCGCCGCTCTGGTCGAGCGTCAGATCGAAGCCGGAGCGCATGGGCTGGTGCCGGTTGGCACCACCGGCGAGACCGCTACCTTGAGCCATCGGGAGCATCGCCGCGTCGTCGAGCTTTGCGTGCAAGTCGCCGCCGGGCGTGTGCCGGTGATCGCCGGCGCGGGCTCCAACGCCACCGACGAGGCCATTTCCCTGGTCCGCCACGCCAAGGACGCCGGAGCGCAGGCCGCGCTGGTCGTCACCCCCTATTACAATCGCCCCAGTCAGGAAGGCCTCTATAGGCACTATGAGGCGATCAACGCCGCCGTCGATCTGCCCGTGCTGGTCTACAATGTGCCTTCCCGCACCAGCGTCGACATCGCCAACGAGACCCTGGGCCGCCTGGCCGCTCTGCCCAACATCATCGGCGTGAAGGACGCCACCGGGGACATAGCCCGGGCCAGCCAGCAACGGCGCCTGTGCGGCGAAGACTGGGTAATGCTGTCGGGCGATGATCCCAGCGCCCTGGGTTACATGGCTCACGGCGGCCATGGTTGCATATCGGTGACCGCCAATGTCGCTCCCGGCGCCTGCGCGGCGTTCTTCAACGCCTGCATGGCCGGTGAGTGGACTGAGGCGCTGTCATGGCAGGACAAGCTCATTGGCTTGCACAAGGCGCTGTTCCTCGATGCTTCGCCCGCGCCCACCAAGTTCGCGCTGGCCCATCTGGGGTTGTGCGCCCCCGATTGCCGGCTGCCGATCGCGCCCTGCGCGGAAGGCGTCAAGAAGGACATCCTGAGCGCCATGGCCACAGCCGGCGTCCTCTGATGGCCGGCAAGCTGATCGCCGAGAACCGCCGCGCACGCTTCGATTACTTTCTTGAGGAGCGGGTCGAGGCCGGCCTCATCCTCACCGGTTCGGAGGTCAAGGCCTTGCGTCTGGGAAAGGCCAACATCGCCGAATCCTACGCCGCGGCGGACGGTCGCGAGCTGGCTCTCGTGAATGCCTACATTCCCGAGTACGGCCCCGCCAACCGCTTCAACCACGAACCGCGGCGGCCCCGGCGTCTGCTTTTGCACCGCAAGCAGATCGACAAACTCCTGGGCGCCGTGCGCCGCGACGGTCGCACCATTGTTCCCACCCGCCTCTACTGGAGCGAGAAAGGCCTGGCGAAACTTGAACTCGCCCTGGCCAAAGGCAAGTCGGCCCCCGACAAACGCGCGACGGTGGCCGAGAGGGATTGGAAGCGCGAGCAGGGCAGGGTGTTGCGGGACCGAGGGTAGGGGCTATGGCTCCGCCAACACCTCGCGCGCCCTGCGGAAGACCGCCTGGAACATGGCCGGTGTCAGGCGTCCCGTGTTCGTATTGAGCCGGGAGCAGTGATAGCTGTTGATCACCCGGTAGCCGGCCGCCAGGGTCTCGGCGCCGTGGCCGCCGGGGCCCGCCGAGGCGCGCAGATCCAAGGCTCGCATGACGTTGCGCCGCGCCACGTCGCCCAGGGTGATGATAACCTTCAGCCTGGGCAGGGCGGCGATGCGCGCGGCCAGGAAGGGGCGGCACGCGGCTTCCTCGGCGAGCGTGGGCTTGTTCTGCGGCGGAGCGCAGCGCACGGCGTTGGTGATCATGCAATCAACCAGGGCGAGGCCGTCGTCGGCGTCTGCCTCATAACGCCCCGTCGCAAATCCGCATCTGATCAGGGTTTCATAGAGAAGGACGCCGGCGAAATCGCCGGTGAACGGCCGACCCGTGCGGTTGGCTCCGGCGCGTCCCGGCGCGAGGCCCACCACCAGCAGACGCGCATCCGCCTCGCCGAAGGATGGCGCCGCGCCGTTGAACCATTCTGGATGGAGCGCGCGGTTTTCCGCGCGATAGGCCACCAGGCGGGGGCAGATCGGGCAGTCGCGAGGCGGTTCGGGGCGCGGACTAGCCGTCGAGCCGGCCAAGAGGCGAGTCCTCCGGCGTCTCTTGCAGGAATTTGGGCAGCCGGTCACGGGGAGCGCGGCCGATGAGATCAGCCAGATCGGCCAGATCCACGAATGAATCGGCGGCGCGGCGCAGGTCGTCCGAGGCCATCGCCGGCTGCGTCTTGAGCGTGGAGACTACCGTTACCCGCACGCCCTGGCGCTGCACCGCCTCGATCAAGGCCCTGAAGTCGCCGTCGCCGGAAAAGAGCACCATGTGGTCGGCGCGGGGGGCGATTTGCATCATGTCCACGGCCATCTCCACGTCCATGTCGCCACGAAAACGCTTGCGCCCGTCGCGGTCGGTGAACTCGCGGGCCGCCTTGGTGACCAGGGTGAAGCCGTTGTAGTCCAGCCAATCGACTAGGGGGCGAATGGAGGAGTAGTCCTGATCGTCCACGATGGTGGTGTAGTAGTAGGCGCGGATGAGTAGGCCACGCTTGCGAAACTCGTCCAGCAACCGCTTGAAGTCGATGTCGAACCCGAGATTCTTGGCGGTGGCGTGCAGATTGGCCCCATCAATGAACAGGGCCATCCGGTCATTTGGATAAAACGTCACTGTCAATTCCTTGAAAAAATTAGCAAAAATATCGATTGACGAAGTTGCTGTCGTGGCCCTGGGTTGCAACCTTCCAGGACCCTATGGGTCTTGCCGCGAACTCCTAGACGCGGCCATCGACGCTCTGCCCGACTTCGGCCTGGTCGTTGTTGAACGGTCCTCCTGGTGGCGCTCGGCGGCATGGCCGAAGGCGACCGATCCTGACTATCTCAATGGCGTCGCGCTTGTCGAGACGCGCCTCTCCGCGCCGGCTGTGATGGCGGCGCTGCGGAGGATCGAAGCGACCTTCGGCCGCCGCCGCGGGGAGCTAAACGCGCCGCGCACTCTGGACTTGGATTTGATCGCTCACGGCCGCACCGTGATCAACCAGCCGAGCCTGACGCTGCCCCACCCGCGCGCCGCCCAGCGGCTTTTCGTCATGGGTCCCCTGGCGCAGATCGCGCCTCAGTGGAAGCATCCCTTGACCGGCCAGACGGCGCGCGTTCTGGCCGGCCGCGCCCGTGTCGGCCTCGACGCCGCGCCCCTCACCGACCGATGATTCGCCCACGCCGACGGCGATGCGGCGTTGCAAAATGCGGCCATCTTCGCTATCTAGACCGGTCTCACCCCCATTCCGGAAGAGTTCATGGCCCGCGTCACCGTCGAAGACTGCGTTCAGCGCGTCCCCAATCGTTTCAACCTGGTTCTGCTGGCCGCCAACCGGGCGCGGGCGATCGCCGCTGGCGGGACGCTGACGATCGAGCGGGACAATGACAAAAACCCGGTCGTCGCCCTGCGTGAGATCGCCGAGGACATGGTCGACGCGGCTACCCTTCGCGAGACTCTGATCGGCAGCCTGCAGCGCGTCGATGAGCACTCCGAGGCGGAGGAAGAGGCCGAGACCCTGGCCCTGCTGTCGGACTCCACCCACGCCCAGATGAGCGAGCAGGAGCTTGTGCGCGCCCTGCAAAGCGACCGCGACGGTGGGCAGGAGGAGCGCTACTGAGTCTCGAGGGCGTCCAAGGCACTCTCGCTCCCCCGGCGCCGGCCGCCGGCTCGGGCGCCCCCGGCGGCTCAACGCCGACCGACAAGCCTAAAACCGCGCCTCGCAAGTTCCTGCGCCAGTATGAACTGATCGAGCGGGTTCGCGCTTACGATCCCAGCGCCGACGAGGCCCTCCTCAACCGCGCCTATGTCTACGCTGTCCGCGTGCACGGCTCCCAGAAACGCGCTTCGGGCGACCCCTATTTCGCTCACCCCATCGAGGTGGCCGGCATACTCACCGACTATCGCCTCGACGCCGCGACCATCGTCACGGCCCTGCTGCACGATGTCATCGAGGATACCGACGTCACGCGCGCCGAGATCGACCGCCTGTTCGGCGAAGAAGTCGGCGAATTGGTGGAAGGAGTCACCAAGCTTTCGCGGTTGGAATCCACCGCCGACTACAAACGCCAGGCCGAAAACCTGCGCAAATTCATCCTGGCCGTTTCCAAGGACGTGCGCGTGCTCCTGGTCAAGCTCGCCGACCGCCTGCACAACATGCGCACCCTGCATTTTATCAAGAATGCCGCCAAGCGTGAGCGGATCGCGCGCGAAACGCTCGATATCTATGCGCCCCTGGCGCGCTCCATCGGCTGCCACCGGATATGTTCAGAGCTGGAAGAACTGGCCTTCTCGCACCTCAATCCAGTGGCGCGCGACGCCATCACGCGCCGGCTGGACACCCTGCGCGCCGATCAGGGAAAGGCCGTCGCCTTGGCCAGCGAGGAGATCGCCGAGCAACTGGGGACCGCCGGCATCCCCGCCCGGGTGGTCGGGCGAGAGAAGAACGCCTATTCAATCTGGCGAAAGTTGCAGCGCAAATCGATTGGATTTGCACAACTTTCTGATATCTACGCCTTTCGCGTGATCGTCGGCGATGAGGACGACTGTTATCGGGCTCTGGGTATTATTCACCGCGCTTGGCCCAGCGTTCCGGAGCGCTTCAAGGACTTCATCTCCACCCCCAAGCGCAACAACTACCGCTCCATCCACACCACCGTGGTCGGGCCAAAGGCCATGCGCATCGAAATGCAGATCCGCACCGAGGCCATGGATCGGGTCGCCGAGCAAGGCGTGGCCGCCCACTGGCGCTACAAGAACCAGACCTATGCCTTCGATCCGGAGGCGGCGGCGGAGGCCGGAGGCTCCGACCCTCTGGTCAATCTGCGGCAGCTGGTTCAGGTGTTGGAACAGGGCGGCGACGCCGAGGACTTGCTTGAGCACGCCAAGCTCGAGATGTTTCTCGACCAGGTGTTCGTCTTCACGCCCAAGGGCAAGCTGGTCAGCCTGCCCACCGGCGCCATGCCGCTCGACTTCGCCTATGCCGTGCACAGCGACGTGGGCGACACCTGTCTGGGCGTGAAGATCAATGGCGAACTTCGCCCCCTGCGCACCGTCCTGGCCAACGGCGATGTCGTTGAAGTGGTGCGCGGCGCCAAACCCTCGGTTCCCTCGGACTGGCGCAGCCTGACGGTGACTGGGCGAGCCCGATCGGCCGTAAAGCGCCACATCCGCCATTCCGAGCGGGAGGAGTTCCTACGCCTGGGCAAGGCCTCGCTGGAGCAGACCTTCGAGCGCGCCGGCAAGGCCCGCGCCGAGGTGTCGCTGCGTCCCGCCCAGGATCGCTTCGCCGCCGCCAGCGAAGCGGAACTCTACCAGGCGGTGGGCCGCGGACGCATCTCACCCAGCCAGGTTCTCGAAGCGGTGTTCCCGGGCCTGGCCGAGACCGACAAGCAGGCGGCGGCGGCGCGGCGGCGAATCGATGATGGCCAAGCGCAGGTCTATGTCCGCGGCGGCGGCGTGACCGCCGGTGTTTCCCTGCATCTGTCGGCTTGCTGCAGCCCCATGCCGGGCGATCGCATCGTCGGTATCGCCACCGGCGCCAAGGCGGTGGCCGTGCACACCATCGATTGCGCTCAGCTGGCCAAGTTCGAAGACCGCGAGGAGCTGTGGCGAAATCTGCAGTGGACGGCTGAAGCGGAGCGCAACACGCTTTCGGACGCGCGCCTGCACGCCACCGTCCGCGACGCCCCCGGCGTCATGGGCCAAGCCTGCACGATCATCGGCGAGGCTGGCGCCAACATCACCGCCGTCAACATGCGTCACCGCCATTCGGACTTCTTCGACGTGGATTTCGACCTGGAGGTCAAGGACGCGCGTCACCTGACGCACATCGCCGCGGCCCTGCGCGCCTGCCCCAGTGTCGAGACGGTTGAACGGGCGCAGGGCTAGGACAGGCCCGCGCTCTCTGGATGACCCCATAGCCAAGCGCACCCAAGACAACCACCGGCGCGACGGTGTAATCAACGACGCATGAACCCCTCTGGCCATCCTCCATTGCGTCTGGGCGTCAACATCGATCACGTGGCGACGATCCGCAACGCCCGTGGCGAAGCCTATCCCGATCCGGCCCGGGCGGCCGAGATCGCCATGCTGGCCGGGGCCGACGGCATCACCGCGCATCTGCGCGAAGACCGCCGTCATATTTCCGATGCCGATATCGACGCCCTGGCGGCCCTGACCCGCAAACGCGGTCGGCCGCTCAATTTCGAGATGGCGGTGACCGGCGAAATGGAAGCCATCGCCCTGACGCATCGTCCCCATGCGGCGTGCCTGGTTCCCGAGCGGCGCGAGGAGCTGACCACCGAGGGCGGCCTGGATGTGGCGGCTCAACACAATCGCATCGTTCCGGTGGTCTCCAGCCTCAAGGCCGCGGGGATCAGGGTTTCATTGTTCATCGAGCCCTTGGCGGCCCAGATCGAAGCGGCGCGGACGGTGGGCGCACAGGTGGTGGAACTGCACACCGGCGCCTATTGCCTGGCGGTGCGAGAACGGCGGAGCGACGCGGACGGACTGATGAGGGCCTTGCGGGAAGGCGCCGCGCAGGCGCGGTCGCTGGGCCTGGAGGTCCACGCCGGTCATGGCATCGACTTCGAAACCGTGCTCGCCATCGCCGCCATTCCGGGGCTGGCTGAACTCAACATCGGCCACTTCCTGGTGGGTGAAGCGATCTTTACCGGGCTCGACGCCGCCATCCGCCGGATGCGGACCTTGATGGACGCCGGCCGGGAAGCCGGCGGCGGCCCCAGGGCGACGGGATCGCGGGTCGACGAGGCGGCGGCTTGATCGTCGGCATCGGTTCGGATCTGACCGACATCCGCAGGGTGGCCGCTGTCTTGGAGCGTTTTGGCGAACGGTTCTCGATGCGCATCTTCACCGAGGTCGAGCGCGCCCGCTCCAAGCGCAAGGCCGATCCCGCCGCCAGCTACGCCAAGCGGTTCGCCGCCAAGGAAGCCTGCGCCAAAGCCCTGGGCACCGGCATGCGGCGAGGCGTGTTCTGGAAGGACATCGGCGTGGTCAACGCCAGGTCCGGCCGGCCGACCCTCACCTTGAGCGGCGGCGCGGCGGCGCGTCTTGCGCAGATGGTTCCCGTCGGGCGGCGTGGAGTCATCCACCTTACCCTTACCGACGATTATCCCTACGCCCAGGCCTTCGTCATTATCGAGGCGGTCGAGGATGACGCGCAATTAACCCGCGACGCGCTTGCCCCTGAGGACGCCAGCGTCTAGCACCACGCCCACCCAAAGCCCCCGCGCGTCCACGAAAGCCTTGAGAGGTCATGACGAAATCCGAAACCGCCCCGTCAACGGCGGGCAAGAAACCCGGCGCCGTCCAGGAGACGGCCGAAGTCGTCAAGACCGTCGTCTACGCCCTGCTGATCGCTCTGGTCATCCGGACACTGCTGTTTCAGCCCTACACCATCCCTTCGGCGTCGGAGGAACCCAACCTCTATCAGGGCGACTACATCATCGTTTCCAAGTGGTCCTATGGCTACAGCCGCCACTCGATCCTGTTCAGCCCCCCTGTGTTCAAGGGCAGACTGTTCTTTCACGCACCGGCGCGTGGCGACACGGTCGTCTTCAAGCTGCCTCGCGATGGGCATACCGACTACATCAAGCGCCTGATCGGCCTGCCCGGCGACCGCATCCAGATGCGACACGGCCGGCTTTATCTCAACGACAAGCCTCTGCCCGAGGCGCCCGAACGCGCCATAACCACTCTCGACCGGGGCCTGCCGGAACGGGCGATCCTTCAGCGCGAAACCAATCCCGAAGGACGCCGGTACCTGACCCAGGTCCACGGCGGCGATGAACCGGCGGACAACACCGGCGTCTATGTGGTGCCGCGCCATTGCTACTTCATGATGGGGGACAATCGAGGCAATTCGGCGGACAGTCGCTTCGACCCGGGACTGGCGCCGGAGGACGCCAAGCTGGGCGGCTGCGGCTGGGATAGTCGCCTGGACGCGCCCCTCAACTACGAAACCGGCGTTGGATTCGTGCCGGAAGAAAATCTGGTCGGCAAGGCGCGGATCATCGTGCTGTCGTGGAGCGAAGGGGCGTCCCTGTTCAAGCCGTGGACCTGGGTCACCGATCTTCGTCCGAGCCGCTTCCTGCGCCTGATCAAATGACGCGCCAGGGGAGATGAATAGACGCGTGCAGTTCGTGCGGGCGCTGCAGCAGCGCCTTGGCCATGTGTTCGCCGACGCTGATCTGCTGGAACAGGCCCTTACCCATCCAGGCGCCGGCCATGGCGTCGGCAAGGTCGCGAACAATCAGGTCCTGGAATTCCTGGGCGACAGGGTCCTCGGCCTGCTGGTCGCCGAGGCCCTGGTTGAAGCTGGCCCCCACTGGCGTGAAGGGGAACTCAGCCGAAGACAGGTGGCGCTGGTGAGCGGGGCCAGTTGCGCGGCGGTGGCAAGGGGCCTGGGCATTGGCCCGGCCCTTCGACTTGACGGTTCGCACAGCAAACAGGGCGGCCGGGACAACGAACGCATTCTTGGCGACGCCATGGAGGCGGTGATGGCGGCGGTCTACCTCGATGGCGGCCTGGCGGCGGCGCGCGCGCTTTTTTACCTGGCGTGGAAGGACGCCTTGGCGGCGGCCCTCGGCGAACTGAACATCGATCCCAAAACCATGCTGAACGAATGGGCCATGGCGCGGGGTTTGACCGCGCCAAGCTACTTGATGATCCAGCGCGCCGGTCCGCAGCACGCACCGACATTCACCGTGGAAGTCACCGTGGAGAATCATCGATCCGCGACCGGCGTCGGGGCCACGGTCCGAGCGGCGGAACAGGCGGCGGCGAAGAGCTTTCTCAGCCGCCAGGACGCCCATTGACCCGCGCCGGCTTCGTGGCAGTGATCGGCGCACCCAACGCCGGCAAGTCGACCCTGGTCAATCGCCTGGTGGGGAGCAAGGTCTCCATCGTCACCCAGAAGGTCCAGACCACACGCTTTCCGGTGCGCGGAGTCGCTATCGACGGAGAGGCGCAGCTGGTGCTGGTCGACACGCCAGGCATCTTCAAGCCCCGGCGCCGGCTGGACCGCGCCATGGTTCGGGCCGCCTGGGGCCGGGCGCAAGACGCCGACGCCGTGGTGCATCTGGTCGACGCCCACGCGCAGATCGCCTTCGCCGATGGCGCCGGGACAGCCGCCGATCGCAAAGCCGCCGATGATGTCGCGGCCATCGCCGCCGGCCTCGCGGCCGCCTCGCGCCGCGCGATCCTGGCCCTCAACAAGATTGATCTGGTCCGTCGCGACCGTCTGCTGGCGCTGGCCCAAGCTCAGTTCGAGGCGGGGGTGTACGACGAGGTGTTCATGATCAGCGCCAGCGACGGCGCCGGGGTGGACGACCTGAAGCATCGCCTGGCGGCCCTGGCTCCGGAAGGCCCTTGGTTCTATCCCGCCGATCAGAGCGCCGATATTCCCGCCCGGCTGCTCGCCGCCGAAATTACCCGCGAGAAGGTTTATCTGCGCGTTCACGAGGAGCTGCCTTACGCCGCCAGCGTGCAGACGACCGCCTTCGAGGAACGGCGGGACGGATCGGCGCGCATCGAGCAGACCATCTATGTGGAGCGCGACGGGCAACGCGGCATCCTGCTGGGCAAGGGCGGCCAAACCCTGAAATGGATCGGCGAGGCCTCCCGCCATGAGTTGGCGCGGCTGCTGGATCGACCCGTCCATCTGTTCCTGCACGTGAAGGTCAAGGCGAGCTGGGCCGAGGATCGCGACGCCTTCGTGGAGATGGGCCTGGACTTCGACGTCTAGACCTTAACCAATCGGACGATGGAATTCGAAGACGACGGTTTTGTCCTTTCCGCCCGCGCGCACGGCGAGACCGGCGCGATCGCCGAAGTGCTGACCGCGCGACATGGCAAATGGGCCGCCCATGTGGCCGGCGGGGCGTCGAGGCGCATGAAGCCGTTCCTGCAGGCCGGCGCCCGCGTGCTGATGCGATATCGCGCCCGCATCGCCGACCAGCTGGGCTCGGCGAGCCTGGAGCCGGTGGGGGAGGGACCCTCGGCGCTCTTTGACGATCCGCTCGCCTTGGCCGGACTGGCCTCGGCCGCTGCCGTGGTCGCCGGCGCCCTGCCTGAGCGCGAGCCCCATCCCGGCGCCTTCCTGGCCTTCGAATCGCTCATCGGCGCGCTGGCCCACGACGACATCTGGCCCGCCGTCCTGGTGCGTTTCGAAGCGGGCCTTCTGGACGAGCTGGGGTTTGGGCTGGATCTGGCGCGTTGCGCGGTGACGGGCGGCGCTGAGGACCTGGTCTGGGTCAGCCCGCGCAGCGGCCGGGCTGTGAGCGCGGCGGCTGGCGAGGCTTATCGCGACCGACTCCTGCCGTTGCCGGCGTTTCTGCTTTCCGCCCAGGGCTGCTTGGGGCCGGGCGATCTCGCCGCTGGCCTGGCCCTGACCGGGCGATTCCTGCAAGACTTTGTCTTCGCCGCGCTCAACCGCCCGCTGCCGCCGGCGCGCCTGTGGCTCATAGACCGACTCGGCGACGCCGGGCGGCTGTAAGAAAACGACGCGGCGCATCCATTTCCTCTTACTGGTGTTCAGCCATGGGCCATGACATCAGGGCCTCAGCGCCGCCTCGAGGGACCCGCCATGTTCGCCCAAGCTCCCACGGCTCGCTCGCGCTCCCTGGTCAAGGCTGTGACCTGGCGGATGGTGGGCAGCATCGACACCTTCATCGTCAGCTTCATCATCGCGACGTTGTTCCACCGTCCGATGGGCAATGCGGCCTCGATCGCCGTCTCGATCGCCTCGTTGGAGACGGTGACCAAGGTGGTCTTGTTCTATTTCCACGAGCGGGCCTGGGCGCGGGTGCCCTGGGGACGCGCCGACAAGGTGGTGGAGGCTGGAACGGTCCCGCCGCCGTCGCCCCCATCCTGATCGGCGGCCCGGCCGGCGCCCAGCCCTGGACAGGGTGGGTGAGTCGGACTGAAACCAGGACATGACCGTCGCCGCGACCCTGCCGCCCGATGGCGGCGGGCGGATCATCGATGAGCCCCTGAGCGAGGCGTTGTCGCGGCGCTACCTGGCCTATGCGCTGTCGACAATCACCCAGCGAGCCCTGCCGGACGTCCGCGACGGCCTCAAGCCCGTTCACCGCCGGCTGCTCTTCGCCATGAGCCTGCTTCGGCTCGATCCGCGCACCTCTCCCAAGAAGTCGGCCCGCGTGGTCGGCGATGTCATCGGCAAGTATCATCCGCACGGCGACGTCGCCGTCTATGACGCCCTGGTCCGTCTGGCCCAGGATTTCGCCCAGCGTTACCGCCTGATCGACGGCCAAGGCAATTTCGGCAACATCGACGGCGATAACGCCGCGGCCATGCGGTACACCGAATGCCGCCTGACCGACGCGGCGCAGCTTCTTCTCGAAGGCATCGACGAGGACGCGGTCGACTTTCGCCCGACCTATGATGGCGAGGAGGAAGAGCCGGTCGTCCTGCCGGCCGGATTTCCCAATCTTCTGGCCAACGGCTCGTCCGGCATCGCGGTGGGCATGGCCACCTCCATCCCGCCGCACAACGCCGCCGAACTGATCGACGCCTGCCTGTTGATTCTGCAGCGGCCGTCGGCGACCACGGCGCAGTTGATGGAGCATGTCCAGGGTCCCGATTTTCCCACTGGGGGCGTGATCGTCGAGACCGCCGACTCCTTGCTGGAAACCTATGAGACGGGCAGGGGAGGGGTGCGTGTCCGCGCCCGCTGGACGCGCGAGGAGACGGCGCGGGGCGGCTGGCGGATCGTCATCACCGAAATTCCCTATCAGGTCAAAAAGGCCGACCTGGTGGAACAGCTCGCCGGCCTGATCGAGACCAAGAGGGCCGCTCTGCTCGGTGACGTGCGCGACGAGTCGGCCGAGGACATGCGCCTGATCATCGAACCGCGCGTGCGCAATGTTGAGCCGGAGGTGCTGATGGAGAGTCTGTTTCGGCTCTCCGATCTGGAAACCAGATTCCCGGTCAACATGAATGTGCTCAACGCACGCGGCGCCCCGGTGGTGATGGGGCTCAAGAGCGCTTTGCGGGCCTTCCTGGATCACCGCCGGGAAGTTCTGGTCCGCCGCGCCCGGTTCCGGCTCGCCAAGATCGAGCAACGGCTGCACATCCTGGCCGGCCTGCTGATCGTCTTTCTCAATCTGGATGAAGTGATCCGCATCGTCCGCTTCGAGGACGAACCCAAGACGCGGCTGATCGAGATCTTCGCGCTCAGCGAGGCGCAGGCCGAAGCCATCCTCAACACCAGGCTGCGGCAGCTGGCCAAGCTCGAGGAGATGGAGCTTCGCCGCGAGCACGCCGGCCTTGCCGAAGAGCGCGACGGCCTCAGGGCGGTCCTGGCCTCCGAGCCGGAGCAGTGGAAGCTGGTCGCCGTCGGCCTGCGCGCCGTGCGCAAGACCCTGGGACCGGCGACCGCGGTGGGCAAGCGAAGGTCGAGCTTCGGCGCCGCCCCGGCGATCGACCCGACCGCCACCTTGGAATCCTTCGTCACGCGCGAGGCGATCACCGTCATCGTCTCGCAGCGCGGCTGGATCCGCGCCGCCCGGGGCCGGGTGGAGGATCCTCAGGCCCTGATCTTCAAGGAGGGCGACAAGCTCGCCTTCGCGGTCGCTGCGGAGACCACCGACAAGCTGCTGATCTTCGCTTCCGATGGCCGGTTCTTCACTCTGGCGGGCGACAAGCTGCCCTCGGCGCGCGGGCATGGCGAGCCGCTACGGCTGATGATCGATCTGGACGACAAGGTGGGGGTTCTGGCGGTCTTCGCGCACAAGCCGGGCGC
>Ga0182024_10014563_pt1 | contig 15192 bp, 13 predicted proteins | sample P32metaG_FD_120480 | JGI IMG/M metagenome (GOLD analysis project Ga0182024, IMG submission 120480) | Permafrost microbial communities from Stordalen Mire, Sweden - P3-2 metaG (Illumina Assembly) | ecosystem: Environmental > Terrestrial > Soil > Wetlands > Permafrost | place: Sweden: Stordalen... | reverse complement strand
TTTTTTCCGCGTGCAATTTAAATTCAAACACAAATAACGAGCCCAATCCCGTTTCGCGGGAGGTGCGGAATGCGCTATCATAAGCGCGCCAATGTTCTTATCCGAAGCCACAACCAGAAACATCCGTGTGAGCGTCCAGTCGCAATACGACCCTTCGCGTTCCAGCCCGGGCAATAGCCAGTGGTTTTTTCTTTACACTGTGACGATTGCGAATGAAGGCAAGGAAACGGTGCAGCTCGTGAGCCGCCACTGGATTATCACGGACGGAATGGGAAAAGTGGAAGAGGTGCAGGGCCCCGGCGTAATCGGGAAACAGCCAACCTTGGCGCCAGGCCAGAGTTTTGAATACACTTCAGGCTGCCCGCTGACCACTCCGTTTGGCGCCATGCATGGCACCTACCAGATGATGAATCAAGCTGCCGAGGAATTCGATGTCGAGATTGCCCCGTTTACGCTGTCCGAACCCTACACCACCGTGAATTAGTTCCGTTGCGGCGACGGACGTTCCTGGAGAATCATCCACGACGTTCCGAATCTATCCCTGAGCATGCTGAAGCGAAACGCAAAAAAAGTTTCCTGCATGGGCATAAAAATTTCGCCGTCATCGGAAAGCAATGCATGAATTTTTTCGGCTTCTTCTATGCTGCCAACCAGCAACGAAAGATAGACGCTGCGCATGGGCTGGAATCGCTCCGGCGGGACGTCGCTTCCAAGAAGTTGCGCATCTCCAATGGTCATGCGTGCATGCAGGATTGTTTTGCTTAAATCGGCGGACACGCTGTTCAAGCCCGGCCGTTCACCGTGGGACATCATCATTGTTATTTTTCCGCCGAGATGCTGCTCGTAGAATTGAAATGCCTGCCGGCAGTTTCCGCCATAATTCAAATACGTATGCATTTTCATGCTGTTCTTTCCCCTTTTCATCCATGCGTTTCTGGAATTTTCTTACGCGTGCTAATTTTTTCGCGAAGCTATCAGTTTGCTCATGCGGAATAAAAATACAACCGATAAATATTGCCTGACATTTATTTGTTTACCTGCCGATAAAGCATGTACGTAAAGCGGCCATGCAGCCAACTTTCGTTGGTTACGTCGTTGTGGCGGCTATCCACCGTTTCATCCAGGACGTGCGCATAATTTCCGCCGAGTCGTCGTACTTCCTGCTCCAGCCGTACGCCCACGTTAGACATTAAATCTTCGTAGTACTGGTCCCACAATTCATCGCGATGCGCGATCGTCCCTGGGATGCTCGCGCTGTCCGCCTCCACCACATGCTTACCCATGGGCTCAGCAGCAATAGGAGGAAGCTCGCGGTGCCAGTAAATGATGTTTGTAAAGTCTTGAGCCATTGCGATGTGACCTAAGAATGCCAGAGTATGGGAACCGCACAGTCTGAAGATGTGGCACTCATACTGTCTTGACCAGGCAGCTGTTTAGCACTTCCTGTGAAGATTCTCAACATAACGTTATCCACTTTCAGTAATCACTATACTGCATTCCAAAATTCCGCATCTAATCGGGATGCAGCCTAATTTGCGCTTACGAATCGATCCGCGGGCGCGACGTTGTTCGCTGCCAATGCGTCCCCTATACTCGCATTCTAAGCAATGAGGCTTTCGAGCAAATGAGGAACAGCGAAGCGCAGAAATACGCGCGGTGGTCGCTCGCGGTAGCGGGTCTGTTGGCCACGATCGTTGCAGGTGTGTATGGGCGCAACACCTGGCTGGCACGACAGGCTGAGAAAAAGGCTCCTCCTCCCGTTCCATCGACCGTCGAAGAGCGTTCCAATGAATTTTCCTATTCCAAAGTGGAAGGGCAAAGGACGATTTACACCGTAAAAGCTTCGCGAACGACGTCATTCAAGGAAGGAAGCCGGAACTTGCTGGAAGACGTTGCCATTGTGGTATATGGGAAAGCGGGAGACCGGAACGACACGCTGCGAACCAACGCGTGCGATTTTATTTCGAATACCGGGGAGATCAATTGCGCCGGGGATGTTCAAATCAACTTGCAAGCAGCGGGCGCAACGCGGACAAACGCAAATGCAGTGCGAGTCGCAACCTCAGGCTTGACGTTTGACCGTAGTTCCGGCGTAGCGCGAACCGATAAGCCTGCTACCTTTCATTGGCCGGGAGGAGAAGGTCGCGCGGTGGGGGTGAGCTACGATTCGAACAACGGCACACTCCGACTCATTCGAAGCGTAGAATTAAACCTTTCCACATCGTCCGCCGAAACTTCCGAAAAATCCAAACCGGCAAATGAAAATGACGTTCATTTGGCGGGCGACCGCATGTTTTTCCAGCGCGACGCGCGAGTCGTGCTGATGCTGGGGAATGTTCATGCGCAGCAAGCTGCCATCGACCTGATCGCCGACAAATTGCAACTGGATCTTGATGCGGAGCTTCAAGCGAAGCGCTTTGTAGCCAGCGGCCATCCGCAAATGCACGATGCAAGTCCGGATGGACCCATTGCGCTGATCGCCGATGAAATTGCTTCGAGCATGAGGCCGGATGGTTCTGTGCAGTCCATCGTGGCTACTGGCAACGTGCACAGCACGCGGGAGACTCCTGTTGGCGAAAACGCAATCGATGCCGGGCGCATTCAGTTGGATCTCGTAACGCAGGACAACGTGCCGCGATTGCTGACGGCCAGCAGTGGCGTCACGCTCACATCCACAAATGCGGCATTTAATGGTGGAACACGCCATGTCATAACGGATGCCCTTGAAATGCACTTTGCACCATCCACTGGCGAAGGTCCAACGCGTATAGAAAGCGTGAGCACGCTGGCTCCGGCGCGGGCCGATTGGCAAAACGTGGCAATCGTAAATGGCAAGGCCGTTCCCCAAGAGATGCGGATGGCGGGCAGGAAGATGAACCTGAAATTCAACGAGCAAAATCAATTGCAGCAATTGGTGAGCACTGGCGGCGTGGAAGTGGATCGCAAACTCGGCGACGATCCCGAGGAAACGACCGTATCGCGCGAGTTAATCGCCAGGTTCGATAAAACCGGCGAGTGGACAACCATCGACCAAACGGGCGACGTTCATTTTCACGACGCCGCATACGCGGGACAAGGCGAGCGCGGTCATGTCGATCGCGTCAGCGATACGTTTACGCTCGATGGTTCCGTTCTCGTCGCGGATGCGTCGATGCAAACGACAGCGCAATCCGCGTCCTATGTTTCAGGGTCGAATATCCTGCGCGCGGACGGGCACGTGATGAGCACGGATTTGCATCCCACGGCATCGAGTATTTCCAATCTTGCGCAACAACCTGCCCACATTACCGCGGAACATCTCGTGGCGGATACAACGCGCGGCCACGCCATCTACTCAGGCAAAGCGAGAATGTGGCAGGGTGAGTCCGTGATCGAAGCGGAGACGATCGAGTTGGATCGCCCGACGCAAGTCCTGGTGGCCAAAGGTCAAGTTCGCGGAGTATTTCCGCAGGCCGCGTGGAACCCGAAGGCGCACGATGCAACGGCAAATGTATCCATCAACATCGGCAAGCCTGTTGTGCCTGTAACGAGCAAGAATTCAGTGCAAAAGCCGCACCCCGGCACGCAGTTGGGCCATGTCCGCGGAGGTTTGCTGACCTATTGGGAAACCGAATCGCGTGGGCGGATTGAGCAGAATGCGCGAGTCGATTCTGAGCAAGGATCTATCCAAGCGGATCGAATCGATCTTTATTTTTCTGACAGCGGTGCCGCAAGCGGCACGAAGCAACTGTCACATTCGGTGGCGAACGGAGGGGTGACCGTCAGCCAGCAGGACCGTCGCGGAACCTCGGAACGGGCCGAGTACACGGCGTCAGAAGGCAAGTTTGTTCTTTCGGAAGGTAAACCAACTCTATATAGCTCAACTGGAGACACGACCACGGGGCGTCAATTGACCTTCTTTTTTGCGGATGATAGGATTCTTGTAGATTCGGCGGATGGTGCGAGAACCGTGACGCTTCACCAGGTCGAGAAATGACGTGGCATGCTCAAGCTCCAGGCCGTCGAACTCAGTAAGTCGTATCGAGGGCGTAAAGTTGTAGATGACGTCAACCTGGAGATTAGCCAGGGTGAAGTTGTGGGGCTGTTAGGACCCAACGGCGCTGGGAAGACGACTACGTTTTATATTTTGGTTGGTTTAGCCCGGCCGGATTCCGGGCGAGTCCTCCTGAACGGGGACGATATCACCGACCTCCCCATGTACCTCCGGGCCCGCAATGGAATCAGTTATTTGCCGCAGGAACCTTCGGTTTTCCGGCAACTTACGGTGGAAGAGAACCTGATCGCGGTACTCGAAACGCTTCCTCTGACCTCGGAGCAGCAGCGTGACCGGCTCGAGGAGTTATTGGCGCAAATGAAGCTGGAAACAGTACGATTGAACGGGGCTTATACGTTATCGGGAGGCGAGCGGCGCCGCTTGGAAATTGCGCGGTCGCTGGTCCTGGAGCCTGCCTTCATTCTGCTGGACGAGCCTTTTGCGGGAATTGACCCGCTGACCGTCGTGGATATTCAAAAAATTATTACCGAATTGAGCCGCGAGGGGATCGGCGTCCTGATTACGGATCACCAGGTACGCGAAACCCTGAATGTTACCGATCGCGCTTACATTGTTCAAAACGGCAAAGTGCTTGCCGCGGGGACGCCTGACGACCTCAGCGGCAATGCCGAAGTACGCCGTGTGTATCTCGGAGATCATTTCCGTTTGAACTGACGCTTATGAGCTGGCTTCAACCAAAGCTTCATCTACGGGTAGCACAGAAGCAGATCCTTACCCCTGGCCTGGTCCAGATGGTCAGCGTGCTGGCCCTGAATCGCCTTGAACTTCGCGAGATGATCAATCAGGAAATGATTGAGAATCCGGTGCTCGAAGAACTTTCTGAAGAGAGCGTCACCCCGGAAGATTACAGCGCGGAAACTTTCCTCAAAGCAGAAACCGAAAAACTTCCTAAGACCGAGCCGGTCAGCCAGTTTGAAGATTTCGATGTCGCCTCCTTCTTCAACCAATATCTCGATAGCGGCGGCGGCAATCCGGAACGCGGCGAAACGGAAGTGATTGAGCGGCCTTCCTTTGACAAATTTCTTTCCTCCGCACAAGGACTGACCGAACACCTCGCATGGCAAATGAGCGTGACGGTTTGCAATGACGTGGTGCGCGAAATTGCCGAAGCCATCATTGGAAACCTCGACGAGAACGGTTACCTGAGCGCGTCGCTCGAAGAAATTTCGCAAAACGGAAAGTACTCGATGGAAGACGTCGAGGAAGCGCTTGCCGTGGTGCAGGAATTCGATCCGCTGGGCGTCGCTTCGCGCAATTTGCGCGAGTGCCTGCTGACGCAGCTGCGCACGCTGGACGATCAGAACACGCTGGCCATGCAGGTTGTTTCCGAATGTTTGCCGAAGCGGCCCCTCGTGGCGAGCGAAGCCGAAGAGCTGAGTGCGGAAACGCCTCTCGCTCGACTCCTGCAAGCAAATCAATTAAAAGAAATTGCCCGCGCTCTGAACCGTCCCTTGGAACTCGTGAAGCGCGCCGTGGAAGTGATCAAGAAGCTGGATCCGCGCCCCGGTTTGCGCTACAACAAGACGCAACCGCGCCTTGTCGAGCCGGACGTGTACTTCCGCAAGGTGGACGATCAGTGGCAAGTATTCATGAACGATGACGATGTGCCGCAACTGCGCCTTTCGCCTGTCTATCGCAGGCTCCTGGCGCGCGACGCTGCGGACCGCGAAGTACGCAACTACGTGAAAGAACGCGTGACCGCCGCAATGCAATTGATGAAGAGCATCGAGCAGCGCAAGCACACCATCCTGCGCGTGTGCCAGATTATTATTGAGCGCCAAAGGGAATACCTCGATCATGGCGCGGATAGACTGAAGCCCATGATGATCAAGGAAGTGGCGGAAGAAGTGGGCGTGCATCCCTCCACTGTCAGCCGAGCGGTTTCCAGTAAATACGCGCACACGCCGCAGGGAGTGCTGGAACTGCGCTCGTTCTTCTCTGAATCGGTGAATGGCCCCGAGGGCAGCAGCATGTCGCTGCAAACGCTGAAGCGCCTCGTGAAGAAAATGATTGACGAGGAAGATACCTCTCACCCGCTCACCGACGACCTGATTGCCAAGAAGCTAGACGACGCCGGAATTCATGTCACGCGCCGCACGGTTGCCAAATATCGCGAAGATCTCCGCATTCCCAGCACGCACCAGCGCCGGGTCAAGGTATAGGCTGGCCGCGTGAAGCGCAGAAACGCGCGCGACGCCCGACAACTGGTGATTCTCACCGGGCTGAGCGGCTCGGGTAAAAGTACAGTCCTCAAAACTTTCGAAGACCTCGGTTTTTATTGCGTCGATAACCTTCCCGTTGCACTGATTCCCACATTCAGCGAATTGCACATGCGCTCCGGCGGAGAAATTCAGCGCGCAGCTTTGCTGGTGGACGTGCGCGAGGGCGAACAATTGGAAAAGCTGCCCGCCATTCTGCGGCAATTGCGCGCGGAAAATCCAGCGACGCTCGTTTTTATCGAAGCGACCGAGGAAGCCCTTCTACGCCGGTTCAGCGAGACGCGGCGGCCGCATCCGCTCGGGCACGACCGTCCGGTGTTGGAGGGCCTGCGCCGCGAACGCGTTCTGATGGAGCCAATCCGCAAGCTGGCCGACGTGGTCATCGACACCACCAAATTTAATGTTCATGAATTGCGGCAGTTTATAACTCACCGCTTTCAGAAATCGGACCACCGCCCAATGATGGTTTCGCTCGTGAGTTTTGGTTACCGGCACGGACTTCCGGCGGACGCGGACCTTGTTTTCGACGTGCGCTTTTTGCCCAATCCACACTTTGTTCCGAAGCTGCGAAAATATTCCGGACGCGATCCGCGCGTCGCGCGATACATCCGTTCCTTCCCGCAAACCGAGGAATTTTTGCGGCGCGTGGAAGGCCTGCTGATTTATTTAATCCCGCATTACATCCGGGAAGGAAAAAGTTATTTGACGATTGCCTTCGGCTGCACAGGGGGACGGCATCGTTCCGTGATGCTCGCGGAAGCCGTGCGCAAAACGCTGCACAAAAAAGGATACGCATCCAAAGTAGTGCACCGCGACTTGGCGAAATAAGGAAGTGCTTTAAGTAGTGGAGCGTGTTTAGGAGGTCGGGACTTCAGTCCCGACGTGAAATGTCGATTTCTAAAGGGCTTTAGCCCCTGAAGCTTCAGCGGCTAAAGCCGACAAGCAATGCCATCGGAATGGCCGAGCTGAAGCTCGGCCCTCCTAAAGGCAAAGACGCGCAAATGATAAGTGCGAGCTATGCCGCAGCGGCTTGACAAAAGTGTGGGCGATTCGTAGCGTACCATGGCCTAGAATATTTGTTCGTCTCACAGGGGATCAATAATTTTTTGAATAAACGGGAAGAATTCGGCCGGTTATTGCGTTACGTGATGCCGTACAAAATACGGCTTGCGGCTGGGGTGGTGTGCCTTTCCGTAGTGGGCCTCTCGGAAGGCTTGATCGCGCTGATGTTCACTCCGATTTTTGACAGCGTGCTCAATCGTCAGGCTTCCGATTCCAAACTTCTCCTGATCAGAAATCCGCTGACGCATCAAGCCATTTACCTGAATTCTTTTCTTCCATCGAGCATTCACAGCGTCGGAAATCTCTTTGCGATTGCGATCTTGACAGTATTTATTGGCAAAGGTTTCGCGGAATTTTTGGGAAACGTGCTGGTGCAACATGCCGGAATTGCCGGCGTCACCGACCTGAGAAACGAAGTGTATGCAAAAGTCATCCGGCAACCCATCGGCTTCTTTCAGCACCATCAGACGGGACGTTTGCTGTCCACGGTAATCAATGACGTCGAGCGCGTCCGCAACACCTTTTCGGAATATCTGGCTCTCGGTTTCCGGCATGTTTTCACGCTGTTCTTTCTTCTCGCGGTACTGTTTGCCACCAACTGGAAGATGACGCTGGGCTCGATCGTTCTTCTGCCGATGGTGGTCATCCCGGTCAGGACGCTCGGCAAGCGCATCCGGCGCTCGACAGAAAAAATTCAAGCCGGCATTGGCGAACTGTCGCAAATTCTGGAAGAAACGGTAAGCGGCAATCGCGTCGTAAAAGCATTCGGGATGGAAGATTTTGAGATCGGCAAGTTCCGAGTTTCGTCCGAGCGCTTGCTGCGCGAAAACATGCGCTGGATTCGCGCGGCGGTGGCCACATCTCCGCTGATGGATTTGCTGGGCGCGGTCGTCATCGTGCTGGTGCTGATGTACGCCCGCGTACAGATCAAGACGGGCGCAATGACCGCGGGAATTTTCGTCACATTCATCTACGCGCTGTTCAAGTCTTACGAACCTGTGAAGGGGCTTGGGACGGTTTACCAGCAATTCGAACTGGCATTTGGAGCGACGGCCAAGGTGTTCGAATATATCGGCAGCCAGGGAGAGCCGGACGCCGAGCCTGGACTGCCCCCGTTGCCCCCGTTCTCGCGAAGCGTGGAATTTGAGCGAGTCGGCTTCGGATACGATCCCGAAACGCCCATCTTGCGCGAAATTTCTATGGTGGCGCGCGCCGGCGAAGTGATTGCCATTGTCGGATCGAGCGGCGCTGGAAAAACCACGCTCGTGAATCTCCTGCCCCGGTTCTACCCCGTGACCTCAGGAGTCTTGCGCATCGATGGAATGGACGTGCGCGAAGTTACGCTGCGCTCGCTGCGCGAACAAATGGCCATCGTGACGCAGGAGACCATTCTGTTTAATGACACGGTCTGGAATAATATCTGCTACGGTCAGCCGGGATTGCCTCAGGAACGTGTCGAGGCGGCCGCCCAAGCGGCTCTGGCGCACGAATTCATCACGGAATTGCCGCAGGGCTACCAGACCATGCTTGGCGACCGTGGACAGCGCCTGAGCGGTGGGCAGCGGCAACGCATAGCCATTGCACGCGCGATCCTGAAGGATTCGCCCATCCTGATTCTGGATGAGGCGACGTCTGAGTTAGACTCTGAGTCCGAAATGCTGGTGCAGCGCGCGCTTTCGAACTTGATGATGGACCGCACCGTGTTCGTCATAGCGCACCGCCTCTCGACGATCCGGCGAGCGGACAAGATTATCGTTCTGGACGACGGCAAGATCGCGGAAACAGGCACGCATCAGGAATTACTGGCTCGCGGCGGAATTTACGCGCGACTGTACGAAATGCAGTTTGCGGATATGGATGACGCGGCGACTCCCGCGCCCAAGGCGGATCGATGAAGGCTACCACGGCCCCTACCGGAATTTACTCGATGACCGGTTTTGCGCAAGCGCGCGTGGAGCGCGAAGGCAGCGCCGTGCGTATCAACCTGCGCAGCGTCAACCACCGCTTCCTGGACCTGCATCTGCGAATGCCGGATGGATTTGAAGTGTTCGAATCGCGCATCCGCCAAGCCGTTCGAAACCGCCTGCGTCGCGGCCATGTGGACGTAAATGTTTATTACGAGGCGGGCGGAACGGGCGCGATTGAAGTGAATCATGAAATTGCCGAGTCTTATTTAAAGGCTGTAGAACGACTGCGCAAGGAATTTAGCGTAAAAACCGAGCCGGACCTGGTCTCGCTTCTGCGGCTTCCCGGCGTGGTCGCCGCGCCCGGAACCGCGGGTGAGTTGCAGAGCGAAGAAAAGCAAGAGCGGCTGGGCGCGCAAGTGGAGACCTGTCTCGAGGAAGCCCTGAATAAAATGGAAGTCATGCGGCGCTCCGAAGGGCAAGCGCTGTTCGTGGAGATGCAGGGAATTCTGGGACGGATTGGCGCGAGGACGGCTGAAATCGAAACGCTGACTGAGCGGGTGCGGCCCGCAATCGCACACCGGCTGGAAATACGGCTGGGAGAACTTCTGAAGGGCGTGCAGGTCGATCCCATACGTCTGGCGCAAGAGGCGTCCATACTGGCCGAGCGCAGTGACGTAAGCGAGGAACTTGCCCGCCTCCGCAGCCATGTGGAGCAGTTCGGTAAACTACTTACCGGAGCGGGAGAAGCAGGGAAGAAACTCGATTTTCTTTTGCAGGAAATGCAGCGGGAGGCGAACACATTGCTTTCGAAAACCCCTGGAGTGGAGTCCGAGGGCCTGGCGATTACGGGATTGGCGCTGGAAGTAAAATCCGACATCGAGAAGCTGCGTGAGCAGGCGCAGAACGTCGAATGACGCTGTCACACGCGCAAACGCCACTCGTGTTCATCGTGTCTGGACCTTCCGGGTCGGGAAAATCCACGCTCGTGCAAAAGATGCTGGAAGTGCCGGGGACCATGTTTTCGGTATCGTGCACAACCCGGCCGCCGCGGGCCACGGAAAGCGCCGGAAAATGGTATGATTTTGTATCCGAAGATGAATTCGAACGAAAAGTTCAGTCGGGCGATTTTCTGGAGCATGCCCACGTTTTCGGAAAGCATCAGTATGGCACGCCGCGCCGCTGGCTTGACGAAGCGCAAGGCAAAGGACTGGACTTGGTCCTGGAAATTGACGTACAGGGCGCGGAACAGGTAAAACAGAAGCTGCCCCATGCAGTGGCTATTTTTATTTTGCCGCCTGCGAAGGAAGAATTGGAACGGCGGCTGCGGGCTCGCGGGCAAGACTCGGAAGACGCGATCAAGCGAAGGCTGGAGCGAGCGGAGCAGGAAATTCGGCGGTACGCGGCTTACGATTTTCTGGTGGTCAATGACGATATGGACCGCGCCGGGCGCGAAATCCAGGCCATCACGATCGCCGCGCGATGTCTTCGCAGTTGTTTAAGCCAGCGCGCGCACACCATATTGGAATCTTTTGGAGGATGACGAAATTATGATGCCAGAAAGTCAAGCACCGGATAGCAAATTTGCATTTGTGGTGGTGGCCGCGCGCCGAGCCAGGCAGTTGATGCTTGGAGCGTCCCCGCTTTTGGCCAATCCGCACTCACTGAAATCCACACGCATCGCGGTGGAAGAATTGAGAGCGGGCGTGCTTGAATATCAGTTGCCCGATATTCCGGGCGACTTGCTGGACAAGGATGGAAAGCGGCGCAAGGTTTAACGGGCCGAAACATTTATGCGCGTAGCACTCGGCGTCTCCGGTGGAGTGGCTGCCTACAAGGCGGCGGAATTGGTGCGTAAACTCCAGCAGGACGGCATGGAAGTGCAAGTCATCATGACGGACGGCGCGCAGGAATTCATCACACCTCTCACCTTTGCGGCACTCACCGGGCAAAAAGTAATCACTGAAATGTTTGGCGCGGAATCCGATGGCGGCGCGAATGTGGAAAGCGCCATCGAGCATATTGCCGTGGCCCAGCGCATCGATTTGCTGGTCATCGCTCCCGCAACGGCAAACACGATTGCGAAAATGGCGCGAGGCATCGCGGACGATTTTCTGACCACCCTTTATCTCGCAACGACCGCGCCCGTGGTTGTTGCTCCCGCGATGAATGTGAACATGTGGGAGCATGCAGCGACGCAGGAAAATGTGGAAACCTTGCGCGCGCGCGGCGTGCATATTGTGCCGCCGGAGGAAGGTTACCTGGCTTGCGGCATGACCGGAGCGGGACGACTTGCCAGCATTGATGCAATCGCGAGCGCGGTCCTTTCACGGCTTGGCGTCTCGCATGATTTGCAGGAAGAAACAATTATCGTAACGGCTGGTCCCACGTGCGAAGATCTCGACCCGGTTCGATTTCTCAGCAATCGTTCCTCCGGCAAAATGGGCTACGCGTTGGCAACGGCAGCGGCACGGCGCGGCGCAAACGTAATTTTGATCAGCGGGCCGACGCGGCTCGATCCACCGCAGGGCGTGCAAATTGTTTCCGTGCGCAACACGGAGCAGATGCATCGCGCGGTGCTCGACAATTTTACGCGAGCCACTTCGCTCATCATGGCGGCTGCCGTGGCGGATTACCGGCCCGTCGCGCCGCAAACGAAAAAAATGAAGCGCGGGAACGGCCGCTTGAGTTTGGAACTCGAACCGACAGTGGACATTCTTTCGGATGTGGCGCGCGGGAAAGCGAATCGCGTGATCGTTGGATTCGCGGCGGAAACGGAAAACGTGGCCGCACAGGCGCGCGCGAAACTGGAATCGAAAGATGCCGATATGATCGTCGCGAATGACGTAACGGCCGAGGGCGCAGGCTTCGATCACGACACCAATATCATTACGCTGTATTTCCGCGACGGAAGCGAAAAGGCATTTGAACGCATGCCGAAAATCGACGCGGCGCACCGCATCCTCGATCAGTTGCGCGGCTTAAGGAAGTCGGCAGGACACTCCTTGGAACAACCGGCCGAAACGCAGCGCACGCGCTGATTTGCCCATGGATTCCACACTCCCGCAAACACCACGCGAAAAACTGGAAGCCTGGCTTCGCTATTACGACGATTTAAACCTCGGCGCGTTTTACACCGACCGGAGAACAATGCCAAAACGTGCGAGCAAGAAACGAGCGGCAGTGGAAGCGTCTATAGATAAAGCGCCTGCCGCAAAAAAAGAAATGCTTCAGGCCTTTGCTAATACGCCGGTCAAGGCTACTGCGCCTGCTGCGGTGCTCCCAGTTGCGCTTGCGCAGCCCATGTTCAATTTACTGGATCGCATCGAGGGCGATACGCTGCCGCGCATCCGTGAAGATCTCGGCGAATGCACGCGTTGCCGCCTGCACACCACGCGAAATAAAATTGTGTTTGGCGCGGGCAATGAGCGCGCCGAGCTTGTGTTTGTGGGAGAAGGTCCCGGGCGCGACGAAGACATGCAGGGGTTGCCGTTTGTGGGACGCGCCGGAAAATTGCTGACGCAAATGATTGAGGCGATGGGGCTGACACGCGACCTGGTCTACATCGCTAACGTCGTGAAATGCCGTCCGCCGGAAAACAGAAAGCCCGAGGAAGACGAATCCGGAACGTGCTCGCCTTTCCTCTATCGCCAAATCGACGCCATCGCGCCGAAAGCGATTGTCTGCCTTGGTCTGACTGCTGCGCAGTCCCTCTTAAAAACGAAGGACTCGATTTCCAAAATTCGCGGTCAATGGCTTGATTATCGGGGGACGAAACTGATGGTCACGTATCACCCTGCCTATTTGCTGCGCAATCCGCCCGCGAAGCGTGAAGTGTGGGACGATTTGCAAAAAGTGATGGCGCTCCTCGGCTTGAAAGTGAAGAAAGTTTCCAAGTAGGACAGGCTTCAGCCTGTCTGGTTTTGACTTTCGTTGCCGGGACTAAGATCAAAAGAAGACAGGCTGAAGCCTGTCCTACTGTAGGATTCGAGCTAAACTACTCTCCGCACATGTCCTCCACTTATTGCGAAGTTGCGCTTCCGGTTCCGTTGCGCTCGCTGTTTACGTATGAGATTCCGGAGCGTCTTGCCGGGTCGGTCCTCGTGGGCAGCCGCGTACTCGTGCCATTTCGCAATCGCGCGATGACCGGCGTCGTGGTAGATGTCTCCGTCCGCCGCCCCGATTCCAAGCTGGTAAAAAATGTCAGAGAAATTGTAGACGTGCTGGACGCGATTCCGGCGCTTCCGCCAAGTCTTGTCGAACTTGGCCGCTGGGTGAGCGGCTATTATGTTGCGCCGATAGGAGAAGTGTTTCGCGCGATGCTGCCGCCGCAAATCGATTTGCGGCACGAGCGCGAATTTCTGGTGACCGACGCCGGGCGCGCGCGCCGCAGCGAACTGGATGCGGCATGGAATCGCGGCGAATCCGAAGTGGCGGAACTGGCGCTGCTGTCGCTGATGGAGATCGAGGGCCGCCCCGTACGGGCGGATCGTCTGCACAAATTGCCAGGCGGGGAAGCGGCGGCCGAACGCCTGCTGCGGCGCAGGCAGCTTGAAAGTCGCGAGGTCGCTGTGCGGCGGAAAGCGCGCGTGCAAAAAATTGTGGCGTGGAATATTGCAACACCTTCCGGAGAATCGCCTTCGACCGATCCGAGTGCCGCGCTTCCCGAAAAAGAAGCGCGCGTCTTCCACGTGTTGGCGGAAGAGCGCGGCCCTTTGCCGCTTCCGCAGGTCGCAAAACTCGCCAAAGTTTCGCGGCCGCTCATCGAACGGATGATCCACGAGGAAAAATTAAAGTGTTGGGAAGAGGCCGCCGTCATTGAGGAAAATTTGTTCGATGCCGATTACACACCGCCCTCCAATATTTTAAATGTGGATCAGGAAAGGGAATTGGCGGTTATTCGCGGCTGGCTTGACGCGGGCGTTTTTACCGCCGGACTTCTTTACGGTGTAACAGGCAGCGGAAAAACGGAAGTGTATCTCAATGCTGTGGAAGAAGTGCTCGCGCGCAATAAAACCGCGCTGATTCTGGTTCCGGAAATTGCGCTGACACTTTGGGTGGGAAGATTGTGCCGCGCGAAATTCGGTGCAGGCGTTGCCGTGCTGCACAGTGCGCTTGCGGAAGTGGAGCGCGCGCGAGAATGGTGGCGCGTAAGGCGAGGCGAGGCGCGTGTGGTCGTGGGGACTCGGTCGGCCGTGTTTGCGCCGGTGGAAAATCTTGGGCTGATTGTGGTCGATGAAGAACAGGAGGCCAGCTACAAGCAGGAAGAGACGCCGCGCTACCACGGGCGCGACGTGGCTGTGGTGCGCGCAAAACTGGAGGGCGCTGTTGTGCTTCTTGGCTCCGCGACGCCGTCGCTGGAAAGTTTTCAGAACGCGCGCTCCGGAAAATATCAGCTGCTGCAGCTCGATTCGCGCGTGGAGAACCGGCCGCTCGCGCCCGTAGAAATCGTCGACCTTCGCGAGGATTTTAAATCCACGCACAACACTGGCCCAATTTCCTCAAAACTTAACAAAGCCATCGCCGCGCGACTGGCCGAGGGGACGCAATCGCTGATCCTTATTAATCGCCGAGGCTACTCATGGTCCGTGCTCTGCCGTTCGTGCGGAATCAGCGTGCAGTGCGAGAATTGCAGCATTTCGCTGACGTACCACAAGCAGCGCCAGCGTCTCGAATGCCACTACTGCGGATTTTCGCGGCGCGTGCCGGAGGTTTGCCCGAAATGCAATTCCGAACATGTTTATTTTTTCGGCGCGGGAGCCGAACAGCTCGAGGAAAAATTGCGCGAGAAATTTCCCGAGGCCAAAATTGCGCGACTCGACCGCGATTCCGTGCGCACCAAGAGCGCGTACCAGCAGGTCCTTGGAGATTTTGCGACAGGGAAGATCGACATTCTCGTGGGCACGCAAATGGTTGCGAAAGGGCACGATTTTCAGCGCGTTACGCTTGTCGG
>Ga0182024_10014562_pt1 | contig 15194 bp, 14 predicted proteins | sample P32metaG_FD_120480 | JGI IMG/M metagenome (GOLD analysis project Ga0182024, IMG submission 120480) | Permafrost microbial communities from Stordalen Mire, Sweden - P3-2 metaG (Illumina Assembly) | ecosystem: Environmental > Terrestrial > Soil > Wetlands > Permafrost | place: Sweden: Stordalen... | reverse complement strand
GCGCCAGATCCAGCAAAACGGAACCGTCGCGATCTACGGCATTCACTTCGACACCGCATCGCCGAAGCTGCGTCCCGACAGCCTGACGTCGTTGAATCAGATCCTGCAACTCGTAAAGAGCGGCCCGGGATCGCGGTGGACGATCGCGGGCCATACAGACAATCAAGGCGGCGCGGACTACAACTTGAAGCTGTCGCTCGCGCGCGCCCATTCCGTCGTGACGTGGCTGACGCAACACGGCGTCTCCGGCGGCGTCTTGACAGCGAAAGGTTACGGCCTGACACGCCCGGTCGCTGACAACGCCACGGAAAGCGGTCGCGCGCTGAACCGCCGGGTGGAAGTGTCGCTGGTGAAGAGCTAAAGAAAAACCGTCGTAGCGCGGTTCTCGATTCAGCCCCAACGGGAGTCGAAAGCGTGATCGCCGGATCCGCATCGCGGGAGGTCGGCAGTCCGTGCGGCCAATGCGCGGATGGATGCGTCTGAGGCACACTGCGGCAGCCTATACGGCGACTGACGTGGCAATTTCTGAACCGGAGAATTCCCGCTGCTTTCCTTGTGCGGCCGACGCGCACTCCCCGGGAATTGCGGCGCTCCAACGTCGACTTCCACATGTGTAAGGAAGGCGCACGTGACGACCGAGGCGACGAGGTGATTCTGAGCTCGCGCCGGCCGGTGTCCGGTTCATTAGCACCGGGCTGGCGTCGGTCGCGCGACAGAAGTCCCTGCCATGCCGCTGCCCTCGAACGGCCGCCTGAATGTGACGCACTTCGACCAGTTGCCTGTTGGGGTTCGACCGCAGGCGACTCAAGGACCGCTGGACGGATGGGCGGTACCTCTACGATGGCGACCACGCGCCCGCACTGGGGATCGCGCTGGCGTTCGGTAACGCAAGAGAACGCATGGATCTCAGCACTACGACGACAGAGGCCGAGTTGGAAGCCGCAGCACGCGGCGTGTTGCTGCGGGCTTTTCCGTGGCTTGCCCAGCGCGACGTCCGGCTGCAGACCTCGTTCACGATCAGGCTGGGTACCGTGGAACACCAAATCTCGGCGCGCCTTTGGCTCGCGAGGGGAAGGGCGGACGTTCTCGTATGGGCGGACGGCCGTCCACTGGCGGTGATCGAACTGAAGCGTCCCGGCATCGCGCTGGACGGCGAGGATTCGCAGCAGGCGTTTTCGTACGCGCAACTGACGCGCCCGCCCGCGCCGCTGGTCGTCGTAAGCAGCGGCGAATCGACGCAGGTCTACGCGACCTACAACCGCGGTCCGCTCGGCGCGTCGCTGGACGAATCCCGCCTGACGCAGGCGCTCGAAGGCGTCATGCTAATCGCCGCGGGCGACTTACGCGAGGCCGTTTCGACGCTACTACGCGGTCGGTTCGACTGGGCGCAAGTCGTCGAAGCGGTCTCGCGTAGCGCCATCGTGGAGCAGAGTGGACCGGTTACAGATCTTCTGGCGCCTTTCAGCGAATTTCGGCTGCCGCGTTCGGCCACGGACGAAGTGCTGTCGCATATTCGTGCCGACGTGCGCGCAATCGCGGTGACCGGACCGCCCCTTGCAGGGAAGAGCAACGTCCTGCGCGACGTCATCGAGCGCACCGTCGACAGCAACGACATCGCGGTTCTCTACGTCGAAGGGGACCATGGTGGCAACGGGCTGTTTCAACAGGTCGCAAACCTGCTTCGAGCGCGCCTTCAATGGAACGCCACGAAGGACGACGTTCGAGCTTGGCTGCATGCGCGGTCGTGGTCGTCGGAGGACCGGAAGCTCGTGCTTGCCATCGACGGAGTCGGCGACGCCGTCAGAAGCGATGTCGAAGAGCTTCTTACCGGGGAATTCGGCACGCGCCTCGTCGTGCTCTTCGCGCTCGACGACGCGTCCATCGGATCGTTCCTGACGAATTCCGCGGGAACGAAGAAGCGACCGTTTGCACGTTGGGGCCGCATTGTGCAGGTGAGAGATCTTTCGGGGAACGAGGCCCCAGCGGCGTTCGAAACGCTTCGAAAGCACCAACGCATCGAGTTCATGCTCGGCGCCAGGTATGCGCGCGAGCTTCGCATGTTGCGCGTTCTTCGGACGATGGTCGCGGGGGTTGTGTCGGAACCGGGTTACGAAGGGGCAAGGGTAGCGATCCTTCCGCCCATGCTCGGCACGCAGCTCTTCGAATACCTGCGCCGGTCGGTGCCGGGCGCGGAAGTACGGCTCGCATTGCGATCGCTCGCGAGCGCGCTCATCGCCGAGGCGGGTGCTCCGTCGTCTGCGGCGCTTGCCCTGAGTCGACGATCATCGTTCGCAACCAGTCGTAAATACGCCGCCGAGCACGTTCCGAAGGAAGAGCTCGCGTTGTTAGTGGAGACAGGTTATCTGCGACGCGGAGTTATCGGTCGGGACGAGCCGGTCTACATCTGTCGCGTGCCCGAAAGAGTCGCAGCCGAGATGGCCGTTGTGTTTGAGGAGCGCCTTCTCGCGGCGGCCGATCCGGCGGTAACCCTGCGAGCACTGGTCGCATCGTCGGCTCAATTCCAATTCGGGGACGTCGCGGTCGCCGAATCGATTCTTGGGTTCGCCCGGGAATGCGGCAGCGCCCCGTACGCGCTGATCAACACACTTCTGGTGGACGCGCCGGCGTCGACCGCCCCAGCGGCGGGCACACGCGCAGCTCTGGAACTGGACGGCGTTCTCGTCGACGTCCGCTTCGGACACGGCACGGTTACGTATCGCGCGCTCGGCCACGAGATCACCGTCGCCGTCGAGGACGACACGACGCTGATCGCCCGAACGGAAAGCTGGATCATCCTGTCCCACCTGGCGCGTGTGCCGCTCGTCGGCCTAACAGGCGACGATGCCGCGCCATCGGTCCGAATTGACGGCGAGGTGCTGCTCAAAATCGGTCAGTGCCCGTTCCTGCTCCGACGCGTGGATGAAGGCACCGCGGAGGACATTCCGATGCACGAGCACGACGGCGTCAGTGTGCCGTGTGGGGACGCCGGCATTCTCGAGCCGGTCGGCGTCGCGATCCTGGACTTCTTGGATCGCGCCGAGCATTCGGAAGCCGACGCCTGGATAGCGAAGGCGCGGGAGACAGACTCGATCCCGCTGTTGAACCGGATTCACACCGCGTTGCTTGCGCTCTCGGCTGTTTCTTCGGGCCGAAGAGCTTGGCTGAAGTCTCGGATGGAGTCCATAGCGGACCACATCGCGGACCTGGCGAGGTAGTGGAAAAGAGCCAACGGTTGGTCGGGCACGGCGACACCTCGCGCAATAGAATCGGTGACGCGCACGCTGCTTACCACATCCAACGTCATCGGGGCCAGCATCCTGTGATTAGGCCGCGACGGGACGACGACGGCTTCGCCGCTCGCACGTGCGCCCCTCACGGCACGATTGGCGCGAGCGGACGCCGCGTTTGTGTGCAGTTTGATCGCGGCCGACGACGCTCCGCTCTTTCCGGTCCTCGCAACGCGACGGGATCCTCATTTGCTCACGACCTGAGCCGCGACATCAGGCATTTGACGGCGTCTGAGCCGAACCGAACGCTCAGGAAAGGCGCGCGCGCTGGCCGCCGCCGGCTCTACTGGCGCACACTGATATTCCGTCCCGGCCGTTGCCAGGTCACCCGAAAGGACTAATCAGGAAGGGAACGGCCGTATCGGACAGAGCATGGTTCCGGCATGCACCCTGCACGAGGCTTACGATAGCGCGTCGAACGGTTGCCCCGTTAGTGCATGCCCGCGGCATGGGCACCGCCGCCCCCTCCCCCGAGGATCTGTTCGCGAAAGCCCGCGAGCACTGGTTCAACGGGGACTTCGAGGCCTCGCTCGACCTTGCTGCGCGCGCTGCGGCGGACGCGCCGAGGCTGGCGTACGAGGCGGCGCTCTTACGGGCGCGGGTGTTCTTGCGTCTCTACCGGAACGAGGCCGCGCTCGCGGAGCTCGAGGCGCTTGCGCCGTCGCGCGATCCGGACGAGTGTGCCAGCCGGGACATGCTGACGGGCGCGGCGCTCCATCGCCTGGAGCGCGAGGGTGCCTGGGCGCTGCTGCGGGCGGCCGCGTCGAGGGCGCGGCACCCGGGTGTGCGCGCCGAGGCCGCCCTCTTCATGGCCCAAGCGCTCTGGGCTGAGAAGAACCTCGAGGAGGCCGAAGCGCTCGTCGAGCGCACGCTCGATCCCAGCACCGGGATCATCTACGCGCGCGGCCTGGAACTCTTCGGCTGGATTGAGGACAAGCGCGAACGGTACGGCGTCGCCTCGCGCCTGTTCCTCGAGTCGCTCGCCGCGCTCGACAACGCGCCGCACGGCGACGCGTACATGCGGGCCGGACTGCTGCAGATTCTCGGCACGTACGCCGTCGCTACGCCCGATCTCCGACTGGGCCGGCTCGTCCGACGCGAAGCGAAGTCGCTCGCACCGACGTCGGGCGTCCGTCCCCGCTGGTTCTATGTGACGCACAACTTGGGCGGTGTAGCGCTACTCGAAGGCGACCTCGCTGCGGCCTGGGACTGTTTCGAGACCACGCTCGCGTTCGCCGACAGCGACGCGAAGCGTGCCGTCGCCCACACCGCACTTGCCGAAACCACGGCGGCGGCTGGCGACGGGTTCGTCACGGCGCGTCACTTGCGCGCGGCGCTCGCCGCCATCCGGCGACACGACTGGAGCCTGTCGAATCCCGATGACCGCACCGCGCCGCTTGATTTTTCCGTCGTCGCCGCCCCGATCGACGCGGACGCATCCCGGGCGGCGTACGAGATCTGGGCCACCTTTGCGCCGAGTCCGAACCGCGCCATGGCGCTGCAGGGCGACCGCCGCACCGAAGCCTTGCGGCTCGAGGCCGAGGGAACCAGCGCCGCAGCGACCGGCAGACGGGAGGGGACTGCCTTGCTCGCGCAGGCGCAGGACCTTTGGCGCGAGCTGGGTCTACGACACTACGAGGCGCGTGCGGCCTTCGCGCGTTACCGCGGCACGCGGGCGGCGGACGCGTTAGATGTGGCGACGAGGTCCCTTGCGGGCGTCCCCGCCTCGACCTTGCGGGCGCGTGTCGACACGGCACAAGGGGGCGGGGCCGGGGGAAGCAAGGCGGACGACCTGACTCCAGCCGAACGGCGAGTGATGCTCGCGATCTGCGAGGGCAAGACGGCCGCGGCCATCGCCGCCTCCTTCGGCCGCAGCGTGAATACGGTGCGCGGCCAGACGCGCAAGGTGTTCGCCAGGATGGGGGTGCGGTCTCGCGCGCAGTTGGTGGCCGAATGCGCACGCCTGGGGCTGCTCACGCCACCGTAGCGGGCGGTCGTCGGCCTCGCCCGTCGCCGACGACCTGGTCTCCCCGCTACGAGGGACCGCCGGCGTTGAGCCCGCCGGTGGATTGCGAGCCGCCGGAATCGTCGGCTGCTACGGCGGACGGGCCGCCGGCGTTCGGTCCCGCCGGCGCGACCGCGCCAAGCGAAACAGCCGCCGCCATGAGGACGGCGATGAGCAATGTGATCATCGAGTAGCTCCGTTGTTGGAATGCGACTCAAATGAGCCGCACGGAGCACTCCATAGCGCGTCTTGAATAGCCCTTTTGGATTAGACAAAAGCAGGTCTATAACGCGGATGCGTGATAGTTGGCCTTGTCGCTCCGCTCATTGACCCGAGCGATGGAGGACCATTCACGGTCCGCGCACCACGATTGGTCCACGCAGGAGGAAGCATGCCAAAACGGGTCGTCGTGCTTGCGAACAAAGGCTGGGAGGCCGACGCGCTATGCGCGGTCCTCGTCAGCGTGAAGGCGCGACCGGCGATACTGTCCTCAGCTGCCGTGACGTGGAAGTATCCGGCGTATCCCTATCCCGGGAAGCCCACGAAAACAGCGATCGCGCCGCGAATCACGCTTGCCAGCGCTGAACTCGCCGCGGAGGTCTGGTCCGTCGAGGATGTGTACGGTCCCGGCGCCGTCACGATCGACAAGCCACCGGTGATCGACGGCATCGTGGCCTTCGGACCGACGCCGGATCTCCTCATCGCCTTCGGCACCGCGGCGTTTCCCGCTGAAACCTCGTTCAACGGCTGCGCGACGATGGGCGCTTTCGGTTACATGTTCGACACCGATCCCGGCGGTGGCTTCAAGGACCCGTCGGTCGGCACGCTGCTGGGCTCGACCGCTCCGACGGGATTCTTCCGTGCTCTTGGAAATCTTCCGGACTTCCGCGCGCAGACCGAAGTGCGGTTCGTGAGCACGCCGCTCAACGGCGCGGAACCACCGCGGTTCTTCGGTGCGGAGAACTACACGGCGCTGGGCGTGATCAACGTGACGAACTACGACGACTACACATGGGCCGACGTCGCGGGAGTGGCGGCTCTGCAAGGCGCGTTCCCGCACAGTCCCATCGGCTCGGTGGAGACCACGCACGCACTGATCCGGTCAAGGACCGACGCGCCGTTCTTGTGGATCTCGGGCATCACCGACCGCGTCGGCTACTTCAACCAGGAAAACGCTCCGCGGGACTATGCGCAGAACATGGCCGCGGCGCACAACGCGGGGGTCGTCGCGGCGTGGACCTTGGGCGCGATCTTCGCTGGCGCCGTGCCTCTCTAACACCAGCCACGCGTCCGACCCGCGGGCGCTTCGCGTGAACGCGCGTCGCGCCGCGCACGCGCACCCAATGCCCACAACGGTTCCGTGCCCTGGGCGGGCGCAGGAGGACGATCATCTTGGCGCTTATCTTCGCTCGTGTAGAGTTGCCTGGGGAGCCGTCCACGGCGCAGTACGAGACGCTGCACAAGAAGATGAGCGCCGTGAAGTTCAACCAAACGATCGTCACCGAGAAGGGGACCTTCAAGTTGCCGCACGCGACCTGCGCGAGTGAGCAATACGCATCGGCGAACGCAGCGGCTGAGGTGGTGAAGGTCGAGGCCGATCTCGTCGTCAAGGGCGCGCATGTCCTGACGAGGAGCGGTTCCGACCGGCAAGGTATCAACCTCGAGAAGATCGCCGAGCGAAATACCTGATCAGGAATCTCGTCGTGTGGTCCGGGGCTAGACGCGCCAGGGAAAGTCGAAGATGTCGATCCACTCGAACTGTTCGACCGGGCTGAACGAATAGGCGGCTCCGGTGAGCAACATCACGTACGGCTTCGCGATTGTCTCGCACGTGTCGGCGAGGACGTGAAGCTCGTCGAAGGTCGGCGGTGGGACGTTCTCGCGCCTGGAGCGGTGCGCGAGATTGCGGTTCACGAACAACCTGAGCGCATCGCTCGTCGCGACCAGCTGTTCAACGTGTGCGCGCGGCACTGCGGGGTCCAGGTGCGTGCCGGACGGATCAGCGTAGTTTGGAAACGTGCGTGACGTGAACCGACCGGAGGGGTCGTCCCATAGCCGGCGCAGCTGCGCTTCAGTCAGCGATGGCGCGTGCCGTTCCATTTCCTCGAGAAGCCTACGGAGCGAGACGCTGTCGCTGCCTCCGTCGATCTCCCGCCGTAGCGCCATCGCCAACCACACACCGAAGTACTCGCGCATGGTGTCGAGCACGACGCCGCGTCCCGCGTGGCTCAGAAGCCGCTCGTTCTCGTTCCAAACCTCGGTCATGCGACGCATGACGCTTCGTCGATGATTGACGAACGTCAGATCGTCACGTATCACCAGTATCACACGCCGCCATTCGTCGACGCGGGCATCCTCCGAGTCCATCGCCTCGACTCGTCCGTCCTCCGTTCCAACCATCGGGTCTACGTCATGCCGCCGATCGCCGACCAGAGTCGCGACCCGGACGGGCTGGTGAACGGTAAGAGCGAGAAGCCGTCGGGAAACACGTAGTCGTTCTCGAAGCCGTTGGGCGTGGGCACAACGGGCAGTTGCAGCGTTTTCGGGACCGGCGCCGGGCCGGCGAGCATGCGCGAGAGCTCGTTGAGGAACGACGCCGCCACATCGAGCCGGATACCAAAGCGGTGGCCAGGAATTTGCATGTCGCGATACTCCCACGAACGAGGAGCCGCGGAACTTCCGGTCAGGAACTGACCGCGTGGCGTGGAGATCACGTCGAAGAGCTGTGGGACCAATTCACGTTGGCGGTCTCCACGCAGCGCGTCGATCGACTGCACGACGGCCGATGCGCCCGCAAGCATGAACGCCGCGCGGTAGTTGCCAAGCGCGATCGCCGTACTGGCGGTTCCGACGTTGGCAGACGGCACGCCGTGCGCGGTCGGCGGGGTCTGAGTAACATGGAGGAACGCGTACGGCGGGGGCGGCGTGCGCACGCTGGTGAGCTGGCATCCCGCCTTGATGGCATAGCCGTGGACGATTGTTCCCGCCGCGGTGGACTGGCCGACGTAGTCGCCGGCCTGCCGCGCGTACGCGGCCTCGCACGAGCGCCGCACGGACGTGGCATCGACCGTCTTCGCGAACGACCCCTTGGCCTCGGCCAGCACGACGCCGTGTCCCGTCGCTGCGCCGCCGTCATACACGAAGTCCGCCAGGGGGCGCTTCGTGACGACCAGACGACTGGCATGATCGTGCCAGGTGTAGCCCATCGCGACCATGCAGAGATCGCAGACGCCGGCTCCGAGGCTTCCCGCGAGCGCCGTGCGCGCCGTCTGCTCGATCATCTCCACGTCGGAGAGGAGGTCCAGATCTGCCGTCGCGTCATCGAAGACGGCTTCGGTAAGCGCGGTGGCCGCGCGCAGCAGCGCCGCGATGATCGCCGGAGACGTCGTGCGCAGCGCCTGCATTCGCGCTATCGCGGCGAACAGCGGCAGCGGCGGAACACTCAGACTCGACGGCACGGCGGGAGGCACGAACGCAGTGCTTAGCGCGCGAGTCGGTGCCGTACCCCAACTGTCCGTCACACCGACGTCCTTGGTGATGGTCGACCACGGAGCAGCCATTCGTGCAAAACCTCCGTTCAGATGAGTGCTGGAAGGTCCGCGTGCTCAAGCGTCGCGACTACCGGCCGGACGCTCCGCGCAAGACGCGGGCGCTAGATCTTGCGCGTGCGCTTGCTGTTCACTTCGTAGAACCGGTCGTGGGCGAGCGACGAGAGCAGAAAGCCGTCCTCGAGCAACGTGAAGAAAACGTGCTTCCTGTTCTTGTCGAAGACGAGGAGAGGCTTGGTTTCCGTTCCGGCCAGCTGCACCTCGATCTTCTGCTCCGCGACGGTCTTTGCCACGCGCGGCATGTCGAAGCTCGGAGGCATGGCGCCGATCGTCCGGCGCAGCCGCTTGAGCAGCGTCTTGTCGCTCAAGCAGGCCGCTTCGAAGTCGGCGAAGTTCTCCATCGGCACCGCCGCCTTGAGCTGCGGCATGACGCCCTGTGCGAACTGCAGCAGGCCCTCGTAGTAGCCGAACACCTGGTGGAACCGCTCCTTGTTGAAGATGAGCAGCGCGCCGTCGGCGTAGGCGAGGTCGAAGCGGTCCTCGACCAGGAACGTGGCCGCGTCGAGCGTGTCGAACACGCCGCGCTTCGAGAAGAGCCGAATCTTGCGCACAGAACTAGCTCGGACGGTTGCTTGCTGAGCGAGTCTCGTTTGGCATATGGTCCGAACATACGTTCGCCACCGCCCCGCGACGCTCCTCAGCACATGGTCGGGTGCTGCTGGTCGTCGCAGCATCCGCTTGCCGGTGCGGCCGGCCCGCCGCGAACTCGACCTTGGGGGAAGCGGTCGCGCGTATACGCGACGGCGGGACCGTCTACCCTTGGACGGTCCCGCCTTGCGCACCGCACCCGGCGCGTTCACATTTCCCGAGCGAAACCGGGGTGCGTCGCCTGCTTGAGGCCGCTCGAGAAGTGCTTGTAGTCCCAGGCGATGCTCTCGCCGCCGTTGAGGACGTACGCGTTGGCGCCGACCGGCGGCTCCTGCCCGTTCACGAAATACACCCAGTAATAACCCGTGGCCGGATCCTGGCTCACGCCCCCGATCCCGGTCACATACAGACCCGCACCGGTCCCAGCCGAAGTCGGGTTGAGGGGCGGGTTCGGGCCCGTGTTGAGCACGTCCCAGACGGTCGTCGTGCCTGGCGTGATCGAAATGCCGTCGTCTGCCTGCCACGGCGGCGTATGGAAGTCGCCACCCCAGTCGACGAAGCTGTTCACGGTCGGCACGGTCACCCACCTTTCATCCCGGCACTGCATCGACACCGGCGAGTCGTTCGGCTGAGCGCCGGCCCACTCGCGAGGCGATCGGCTTCTGAAGCGCGCTAACGCTTCGTGGCTGTACCGTACTCCGAGGAGAGCGCGGCATCCTCCAAACGCGTCATCACCGAAAGGTGCGTAGCATAAAGGCGGCAAATCGCAGCCGTTCGCCTTTTCAGGTTGCTTCGGCCCACGACATCGCCCCCGCGGGTGGCGCGAACGTGTGCGGCCAGGCGCGCATCGGCGCCGCCCTTCGGGCAACTCCGCGACGGAGTAAGACTTTGGCGTTTTTCCAGGACCAACCGATAACGCTGGATCCCGACACGCTGCGCGAGCCGCAGATCGAAGGGTTCACGCATGTCCGCGACCACTACGGCCGAGCGGACGCCGAACGAGAGATCGCGCTGGTGTTACCGGTTGGTTGCGGCAAATCCGGTCTCATCACGCTGCTGCCGTTCACGGTGCGCGCCCGGCGCGTGCTCGTCATCGCGCCGAACCTTCGCCTCAAGCGGCAACTGACCGACGAGTTCGACCCGGGCGATCCGGCGCGCAACTTCCTCCACGCTCGCGGCCTGGTGCCGCGCAACGTCGGCTGGGAGTCGGTCGTGCTGTCGGCCGCCGCGAACACCGGCGAGCTGCCGATGGCGGACGTCGTCATCGCGAACATCCAGCAGGTCGCGGGTGAGGAGAACTGCTGGCTCGACGCGCTGGCCGACGACTTTTTCGATCTCATCCTCTTCGACGAAGGTCACCACAACGTCGCGGAGAGCTGGCAGCGCTTGCGTGACAAGTTCCCCGGCGCGCGTATCGTCAGCCTGAGCGCGACGCCCATTCGCAGCGACGGCCAGCAGATGATCGGCCGTGTCATCTACTCCTATCCGATCCGCGAAGCGATGGACCGTGGCTACATCCGGCAGTTGCGCGCCGTCCGCGTTAATCCGCGGGGGCTCCGCTATGTCGAGCACGTCGGCGATCAGGAGGTCGAGATCGCGATCGACGAGATTCGGCGCCTGGGCGAGACAGACGCGAAGTTCCGGCGGCGGATCCTGATGTCGGAGGAGTCGCTCAACAGCATCGTCGACGCCTCGATCCAGCGGTTGCGCGAGTTGCGCCAGCGCACGGGTGATCAGCGCCACAAGATCATCGTCGCGGCGCTCAATGAGACGCACTGCCGACAGGTCGTCGCTGCGTACCAAGCGCGTGGCTTGGCTGTGGACTACGTCCATGCCAACCGCGGCGAGGAAGAGAACGAACGCGTGCTGGGTCGCCTGGAGCGCCACGAAATCGACGTCATCGTGCAGGTCCGCAAGCTGGGCGAAGGGTTCGATCACCCATATCTCAGCGTGGCTGCGGTCTGCAACGTGTACGGCAGCCTGACGCCGTTTCTGCAATTCGTGGGCCGCGTGATGCGGTTGGCGCCCGGTGCTCCGGACGAGGAAGGCATCGTCGTCTTCCACGCGGGCAGCAACGTCGCCGCGTTGTGGGACGACCTGCGGGCGTACAGCGAGGCGGACCAGGAGTACTTCGAAGAATTGCTCCCGTTGGAGGACGAAACTGCGTTCGCACCCGGCGAGACGGAGAAGGAGCGCAATCCGTTCCGCGATCCCATCGGCGAGATCACCGGGCAGGCGGACGTGCGTCTCGAGGAGATCCCGCTGCTCGAAGCGGACGACGACATGCGCCGCGCGGTGGACGCCCTCGCCGCGGCAGGGATCGGAACCGAGGTCCTCGGTCGCATGCAGCAGGCCGAGCCGGAGGAACTGCAACGCCTATTCGTGACGCGGCAGAAGCGGCGCATCGCCAGGCGTACGCAGCTCGCGAACACCGTCCCGGTCGCCGTGCGAGCCGCACTAGGTCGGCGTGGGCTCCCTCCAGCCGCCATGAGCCCGCGGCCACCGGATGCGAACATCACGCTGGGAATCAAGCGGGTCAACGAGGCGCTCGCGGCCCACATTGGTCGCTCGACCGGCACGCGCGCGGATTGGTCGCTCGAGGAGTACGAGGGGTTGCTGCGCGAGCTCGAGGCCCTCACGGTAGCGGCCATCGCGGAGACCTTCGATGCCCGGTAGGTATCCCGAACTGTTGAAGACGGCTGTCGTCGAGCGCGCGGGACGGCGTGCCGCTTGCCACCGGGATCCACGACACACGATCCGCAACGGTGACCTGCGACTGACGATCCGCGTCGGACGGCAGGTCGGGCGCTATTGCGCGGCCTGCGCGGGCCTGATCCTCACACGGGCCGACCAGAAGATCGCCGCGCTTCGGGTGGCGCTCGAGGGCCCGCCAGGGTAGTGCGTCAACTCCTCGCACTCTCCGGCCCGGTCGGTGCCGGCAAGACGACCCTGTCGAGCGCCCTGCGCGACCGCTACGGTGCGCGTGTGTTGAAGACGCGCGAACTGATCGTGCACGCCATCCCGGACGTCGAACAGACGCGTCGCGCGCTCCAGGAGGCAGGGGACCGGCTGGACCGCGACACGCGTTGCACGTGGGTGGCCGCCGCGCTCGACGCGCTGGCCGGCGACGCGCCGTTCGTGGTCGTCGACTCGGTGAGACGCTTCGAGCAAATCGACGCGCTGCGGGAGCGCTTCCCCGACGCGCAGGTGCAGCATATTCACCTTCAGGCGCCGCAGCGGGTCCTCGAAGCACGCTACGCGGGACGCGCACTTCCCGGGGACGCGACGACGACGTACGAGGCGGTCCGCGAAAATCCGACGGAGGCCGCCGTCGAGCAGCTCGAGCGCGTCTGCGATGTCCTCATCGACACGTCACGCAACCGTCCGGAGGACGTGCTCGTACGCGCGGCGGGCCGGCTCGGACTCTACACGATCAGCCCGGCCGCGCTGGTCGATGTGCTCATCAGCGCCCAGTGGGGATCGGAAGGCAAAGGCCACATCGCCTGGTATCTCGCGCGCGAGTACGACGTGCTCATGCGGGTCGGTGGACCCAACGCCGGCCACAGCACCACAGACCCGTACAAATTCCATCTGCTGCCGTCCGGAACGATCGTGAACCCGCGGGCCCGGCTGTTGATCGGTCCAGGCGCGACGATTTCGGTTCCGACGCTCCTGCGCGAGATCGCGGAGTGCAGGGTGACCGCGGAACGCTTGAGCATCGATCCTAACGCGATGATCATCGAGCCCAGCGATGCTGAGTACGAAAGCGAAAACCTGGCGTCGATCGGCTCGACGGCACAGGGCGGCGGCCGCGCGGCGGCACGCCGGCTAATGCGCGGCGGCATGCGGGGTGCGGCACCGGTCCGCCTCGCTCGCGACGTTCCGGAACTGCGGCCGTACGTACGGTCGACGTTGGAACAACTCGAAGACGCGTACGCCGACGGCCGGCACGTCTTCGTCGAAGGAACGCAGGGCGCGGGCCTGAGCCTCTATCACGGACCTTACCCGTACGTTACCTCGCGTGACACGACGGCGTCGGGGACCCTCGCCGAATGCGGGATTCCGCCCAAGCGGGTCCGCCGCGTCATCATGGTCGTGCGCACGTACGCCATCCGGGTGGCTGGTACGTCCGGCCCCCTTCCCCAGGAGATCACCTGGGATGAGGTCGCCGCGCGGGCCGGCCTCGACGCGGAGGAGTTGAAGACGCGCGAAGTGACAACGACGACCGGGCGCGATCGGCGCGTCGGTGAATTCGACTGGGAGCAGTTTCGGAAGGCTTGCTCCCTGAATGCACCCACCGACATCGCGCTCGCGTTCGCTGACTACATCGACGGAACGAACCGCGCGGCGCGGCGGTTCGAACAGCTCACGCCCAGAACGATCCGCTTCGTCGAGGAGCTCGAGCGCGTCGGCGGAACGAACGTCTCGCTGATCACGACCCGCTTCCACCCGCGTTCGATCATCGACCGCCGCGCATGGTGACAACCACGCAGCTGGCGCACAAGTACCCGCTGCTGTGGCACATGGCGGACCCGCGCAACATCCCCGGCATCCTTCGGCGAGGTCTGTTGGCGACTTCGACGTTGCTCGATCTCGTTGCTCTTACACGTGACGAGCGCGCGAAGCACGAGCGGAAACGCCGCCCTGACGACGTGTTGCTCGAGCACGAAGAACATGGGCTGATCGTGCTCCGCGACCAGAAGCCTTTGAGCGTCAAGCGCCTCGAGAGTGCGCTCACCGAAGGTACCGTCGCGGACTTCCTGACCTTCATCAACGGACGCGTGTTCTTCTGGCCCACCGAACAACGGCTCTCCACGATGAACGCAGCTCGAGCGTACGAAGACCGGCCGCAGTTGGTCTTCGTCGTGCGTACGGCCCCGCTACTCGAAGCCCACGTCGAGCAAGTTCGGCTCTCGCGCATTAACTCGGGTTCGACGGCACGCTTCGCGGCGGAGCGGTCCATCGCCACGTTCCAGCGCCTGGAAGACTACGACTGGAGCGCGGGAAAACGGCAGGTCGCGGAAATCACGATCGAAGGCGGCGTCCCGGACATCTGGGCGCACGTCGAGCGCGTGGAAGTCTGGGAGAACGGAGCGCACGCGAAGGTCCTCGACCCGCCGTACGATGAGACGTTGGCGGAGCGCATGAGCATGTGACGCGGTCCACGCGGGGCTGCCCGGTTCGGGCCCCGCGAGGCCGCCTCGCCCATGAGAAAACGTACGATGCACGAACCGAACCGTCCCACGCGCCGTTTGACGCTCTACCGAGACGACAGCACGGTCCAAGTCCGCTACGAGGACGTAAAGACGTTCTTTTGGACGGCGAATAACTCCGTACTGGTCGTTTCCCGATACAACGGCCTCCGAAGGAGAGGCACACCACTACATCCACCGCCCGCGCGAGCGGTTCTGCTGGTTCCGGGACGAACCGATCCATGCCGGCCGCTAAGAAACCCTACACCAGGAGTTCATCCTGCCGCACACGCCCGAGCAGAACGGTGTCGCCGAGTCGTTCATGGGAACGCTCAAGCTCGAGTGCGTCTGGCAACATCGATTCGAGACCTACGACGAAGCGAAGGCCGCAATCACGGCTTGGGTCACGCACTACAACGAGTCGCGGCCGCACTCGCGCCTCGACTACCTCCCGCCGGCGGAATGGCGCAGCCGGCAGGCCGAATTAAGCGCCTAATCTGTCCAGAAACCGCGG
>Ga0182024_10014561_pt1 | contig 15194 bp, 10 predicted proteins | sample P32metaG_FD_120480 | JGI IMG/M metagenome (GOLD analysis project Ga0182024, IMG submission 120480) | Permafrost microbial communities from Stordalen Mire, Sweden - P3-2 metaG (Illumina Assembly) | ecosystem: Environmental > Terrestrial > Soil > Wetlands > Permafrost | place: Sweden: Stordalen... | reverse complement strand
GTGACCGAACGGTGACAACGAAGACAAAGTGTTCGAATGTTATCCAGGTCGCACTCGCCGCCGCCTTCTGCCACAGGCAGAATGTGATCGGCATCCCAAAGACTTTTGCGGACTCGTGTTTTAAAGCCCCAGTGGCGCATCAAGGCCTCGCGAGCAGACCCGCGGGAACGCTTGAGCTTGCCGTGCTCCCTGATTGTGTCAACGCCACAGTGAGCGCACACTCCTCCATCTCGCTCAAAGATGTGTTCGCGCAAATACCCTGGCTGGGAGCGCAACTTCCACTCGTGTACGCAATAGTCTGAGCAAAAGGTGAAGCGGCGTGCCGGCACCTCCAGCGTGCACCATCGGCACAGGCCACGCCCATTCTTTCCCCGCGGCATGCTCCTGCGGTCGACCCATCCTCCGGTCATGATGCGAGAGGTGCTCATAGGCTTGTTGTAAATTCGTGTGCACCTCGAGCGTAAGTACTTCAGCTCTATAATTCTTTAAAGGGTGCCGGAGGATATAACATGCACGCGGCCATGGTCGAAAATTTCCGCTTACCACCGCGCTACCGGGAGACATCTCCTCCGGTGGCCAACGAAGGGGAAATCGTGTTGCAGGTTCGTGCCGCCGCGCTGAGCAATCTGGTACGCAATCAGGCGAACGGTTCGCACTACAGCAGTGCCACAAAACTTCCCTTTACGCCCGGGAACGATGGTGTCGGCGTGGATGCAGAGGGTACGCGCGTCTACTTCGTTTCGCCCCGCTTCCCTTTTGGCTCTATGGCTGAATACAGCGTGGTTTCGCGGTCCATGACGATTCCTCTCGCCCCCGATCTCGACGACGCGGTTGGGGCGGCGCTGGGAAATCCGGGGCTCGCGACCTGGGGCGCGCTCCTGGGCAGGGCAAATTTCCAGTCCGGTGAGGGAGTTCTGATCAACGGGGCAACCGGGATCGCAGGGAAACAGGCTATTCAGGTGGCGAAATACCTGGGTGCCTCGAGGATCATTGCTACGGGTCGCGACGAACAAGTCCTCGCCCAATTGGGCGCTCTGGGCGCGAACGAGACCATCTCGCTGCGCCAGCCGGAAGACGATCTGCTGCGGAGTTTCCACTCGGCGCTATCAGGCGTGCAGGTTGTTCTGGATTACCTCTGGGGGCCATCCGCGGAACTGATCCTGAAGGCGGCGGCCGGCCACGGATCCCCGCAAGGCGAGCCGCGCATACGTTTTGTGCAGATTGGAGCGATCGGTGGGAACGCGATCACATTGCCTGCCCAACTGCTCCGCAGTTCGGGGGTTGAGCTGGTCGGCAGCGGCCTTGGTAGCCTCTCCGCACAGCAAATCCTGCAATCGCTAACCAAAATGTTCGCGGCCGTAACCAAGGTGCATTTTGCGATTGACATAAATCCGATCCCACTGGCCAAGGTCGAAGAAGCGTGGACATGGAAAGACGATGGACGCAGGATTGTATTCATTCCGTAGGTAGAGCCGCAGTTTCTTTTCTCGGGTTCCAGCTATTCCACCGGATACGGTCCGTCGGAGAATACCTCGGCGTGATAGCCCTTTGATCCAACCAACCGTGCCAGAGGGCTTCTCATATCATCGCCTGCCTGCAGTCGCTGCAGAACGGACCGGAAATCATATTGCGGTCGCCAGCCAAGCTCCTTTCGAGCGCGCTCGTTCACATAAACACGATCGATACTCGAAAACGGCTTCCATTGGCGCCGCTCATATTCGGCCTCATAGTCTGGAACACGTAGCCGCAGCACTCCGCGTGCGTTGGTGCGTAAACTCACGAGATCGTCGGGGAGAAATGGAGTGGTTGCGCTGATGATGTATTTGCGGAAACCGATCGTGGCTGCCCGTTCCGCGGCGAGCAGATGAGCGCTGACAACATCTTCAATGTCGACTCGCCGGTAGAGGTATTCATTGGCCTTCGCATTCGCACCTGAGTACTCTTTCCGCACCTTGCTGTTGTCATCGTCTTCGGGGAAGAAGCGCGAGGTTCTCAGCACCATGCATGTCAGTCCATGGTTGCGGAAGAACAATTCACACAAATCTTCCGCTGCGGCCTTGGTCACCCCATAAATGTTTCTGGGAACAGGCCTCACCTCTTCCGTGATCCACGCGGCGGGAGCTTCCACAGGTGGCACCAGCGCATCGCCGAACACACTCGTGGTACTGGTGTAGATAAAGGACTCGACGCTCGCTGCTGAGGACTCCTCCAACAAGTTGAGCGTGCCGGTCACGTTGCTATCGATAAAGTCCTGCCGGTTGTGGGTAGCAACATGAGGTTTGTGCAGCGTTGCGGCATGGAAGACGGCCTGAACGTCACTCATGCAGCGACGCACCCAGGCACGGTCTGTAATCGAACCGATGTGCGTCGTAAACGGCGATTCAAGAAGGTCCAGGCTGATCACCTCGTATTGCAGATCCCGCAAGGTGCGAACCAGAGCCTCGCCCAGGTGCCCGGAGCTTCCGGTAACCAATACCTTCATGATGGTTCATGATAAATCGGTGCTGCGGCAGGGCTTTTGCAGATGTCGAAGGTTTAGGAGTAGAATTCGGCGCCTCACCGGGATGCCTGGTTTCACGAGCCTCTCCCGGTCCCTGGAGGTTGGATGAAGATGCCGGAAAAGCAGGTTCTCCTGGTTACGTTGGCCCTGGCCCTCCCCATGTTTTTAGGGGGATGTGAGCGCCACAGCAAATCTGAGCAGTACTTTCTGATCGCCACCAACATTGGTCTGCCCTATTGGCAGTCGGCACACGAGGGGTTTTCGAAGGCTGCGGCACAGTACGGCGTCACCGAAGACATGCGGGGCCCGGATACGTTCAATCCTGCCGTCGAGGTGGACGAGTTTCGCGCCGCTGTTGCCAGAAAGCCGGCAGGAATCCTGGTATCCGTTTCTGATCCCAGGTTGATGGGGCCGGAGATCAACAAGGCAATTGCCGCCGGGATCCCCGTCATCACCATGGACTCCGATGCTCCAGATAGCCAACGTCTCTATTTCATCGGCACCAACAACCTCGAGGCGGGGCGGTTGGGCGGCGAACGCGTGGCAGCCGAATTGAATGGCAAAGGAAACGTGGTTTTCTTCACCATGCCCGGCCAGCCTAATCTCGTGGAGCGGCTTAAGGGATACAAGGACGTGCTTTCGAATTATCCCGGCATCAAGATCGTCGAGGTCTTTGACATGAAGGGACAGTCTACGGCAGCCATGGATAAGGCGCAGGAGTACCTGGCGCGGACAGGGCCGGCCAAAATAAATGCGTACATAAGTCTGGAGTCTTCCTCCGGCAAGGATGTCGCCGAGGCCTTCAAACGTACCAAGCCGGAAGGCGCCATCCTGATGGGCATGGATGTTGACCAGGCGACCCTCGAGCTGGTCAAAGATGGCACCATTTCGGCCACGATTTCACAAAAACCTTTCACCATGGCATTCCTTGGTCTCAAGGCGTTGGACGATATCCACCACTACCCGCTCAAACCCCTGGCTCGAGACTACGGTCTGGATCCATCCTCGCCCATACCCGCTTTCGTCGACACCGGGGTATCCCTGGTTGATAAAAGCAATGTCGATAAGTTCCTGGCTGCGCCGGCGAAGACACCATAGATCCAAAACGCAGCACAGCTGTGGCGCTGTCGTGGTTTCTCGACTGATTCCAAAGTGCGTCTGCTCCGGGCATCGGTAATTACCCATTCTTGGGATCCCGTCCACCGTAGAAACGGTCTATAGCTAGCTATGTAGCTGGACGCGGAGACCCGGGCACCACCATGCGAGGAATGGCGCTGAGATTGTTGCGACGTTCCCCTCGACCTTATTCCGGAACCCCAACCCCCGGAACCACAACCCCCGGAACCACAACAGAAGAGGGCCCGACGGCAGACTCCCAAAAGCTGCGTCGCCGTGGCTTCATTCACAATGTGATCGCGCTGTATGGGGTGCAGGCTTGCACCTACGCCTTGCCTTTGTTGACGTTCCCCTATCTGGCGCACGTGTTAGGCCCATCGGGATGGGGAGTCGTGGTGTTTGCCCAGGCCATCGGAGATGTGATCGCCTGCGCGGTGGAGTATGGCTTCGATATCTCGGCATCGCGGGAGACGTCGCGGCATCGCGATGACCCGCAACGTCTGTCTGCGCTCATTTCGGGAGTTTTAGGCGCCAAGTCACTGCTGGCGATTGTGTGCATCGCCGGGGCTCTGTTTTCCCGGCGCTTTACCCACCACATAGCTCCGTCGCTGGCGCTGTTCTGGGCAAGTACGATCTGGGGCGTCTGCCAGGGCATCAACATGCTGTGGTTCTTCCAGGGCATGGAGCGCATGCGTCTGGCCAGCGCGCTGGAAATCAGTGGCAAGGTGATGGCCACCCTGAGCATCTTCATACTGGTGCATAAGCCGGACGATGGTTGGAAAGTAATGGCAGCCCAGTGTGTGGGCAGTGTTGTGGCCCATGGGGTCACGGTAGTCCTGGCGTATCGTGAGGTGGGCTTTCGCTGGCCGACCCCTTCGTCGGTGTGGGATGCTCTGCGGCTGGGTGGGTCGATGTTCCTTTTTCGCGCGGTGCAAGGTCTTTCCGGGTCAGTCAATCGGCTGGTGCTAGGCTCGGTTGCCCCAGTGGCTATGTTGGGTGAATACGCCGGCGCCGAAAAGATTACGCGCGTGTTTCAGCAGGGGATGTGGCCGGTGAACCAGGCCCTTTACCCGAAACTGACGCAGCAGGCCCAGAAAAATCCCAGGGGTGCCTTGAAGACGGTGAGGCTCAGCCTGTTGTTTCTGGGCGGCCTGGGCCTGCTCTTCGGCTCGGCCATCTTCCTTGGAGCTCCGCTGCTTGTACACCTGGTGCTGGGACCTGCGTTCCAGGACGCAGTGCCGGTGTTGCGCGTCTTTTCTCTGTGGATTCCAATGATCGCGCTGTCTACTGTAATCATTTTTCAGTTGCTGTTACCGAATCATCTGGACAATCAATTTAACTTCGTAAACGTCACCGCCGGCCTGCTCGCCATCGGGGCCGCATTGTTGCTTGCACCCAGATTGGGCGCCATCGGGATCGCATGGGCGGCGGTCAGCGCCCAGATGTATACCCTGCTTGCCTTCTCCGTCATACTGTGGCGGGCCGGGCTGAATCCTTTTGCCCCAGCTGCTCCTGCGGCTGGTCGCCCACCCCGTTCTGCGAATTTGGTGCCCTCATTGGCTTCAGCGGGCGGAAACCAGCAAATGAAGCTTCGCTTACGGGAAAAGCTGGCTGACGCAGAGGCCCGCGTTGCTCAGCCGGTAGCGATCGTCATTCCCAACCCCGCGCCCCAGCAAGCGATTGCGCAGGATCGCCGCTGACAGCCCAAAATCCTCTCTAAAGTCACCCCGGGCCCCGCCGATATTCCCCATACCGGCGGGGCGCAGTTGTGTTGCACAGGCAATGTCCGGGAGAAGTTCTATCTGCAAGTTGCATCCGGCATCATGGGCAACCCAAATTCTCAAGGGTTTCGTTTGGCGCTTTGCGCACGTTCGCTTAAGCGTTGCAGCCTGGGTTTGTCGGTGATGCTCAGACTTGGCAAGGATGGCGATGAAGCTGCTGCGGCACATCTACGAACATCGCGCTCAAACCTCAAGCAACAGCGATTCTCCGTCGAAATTTCACCCCAGGAAACTACTCCGCAACAGCTTCGTACACAATGTGATCGCGCTGTATGGGGTGCAGGCCTGCACCTACGCCTTGCCTCTGTTGACGTTCCCCTATCTGGCGCACGTGTTGGGCCCATCGGGATGGGGAGTCGTGGTGTTTGCCCAGGCCATCGGAGATGTGATCGCCTGCGTGGTGGAGTATGGCTTCGACATCTCAGCATCGCGGGAGACGTCGCGGCATCGCGATGACCCGCAACGTTTGTCCGCGCTCATTTCGGGGGTTTTAGGCGCCAAGTCTCTGCTGGCGATTGTGTGCATCGCTGGGGCTCTATTTTCCCGGCGCTTTACCCACCACATAGCTCCGTCGCTGGCGCTGTTCTGGGCAAGTACCATTTGGGGCGTCTGCCAGGGCATCAACATGCTGTGGTTCTTCCAGGGGTTGGAGCGCATGCGTCTGGCCAGCGCGCTGGAAATCGGTGGCAAGGTGATGGCCACCCTGAGCATCTTCATACTGGTGCATAAGCCGGATGATGGTTGGAAAGTGATGGCGGCCCAGTGTGTGGGCTGTGTGGTGGCCCATGGGGTCACGGTAGTGTTGGCGTATCGCGAGGTGGGCTTTCGCTGGCCGACCCCTTCGTCGGTGCGGAATGCTCTGCGGCTGGGTGGGTCCATGTTCCTTTTTCGCGCGGTGCAAGGCCTTTCCGGGGCCGTCAACCGGCTGGTGCTAGGTTCAGTCGCCCCGGTGGCTATGCTGGGTGAATACGCCGGCGCCGAAAAGATCACGCGTGTGTTTCAGCAGGGGATGTGGCCGGTGAATCAGGCCCTTTACCCGAAACTGACGCAGCAGGCCCAGAAAAATCCTAGCGGTGCTTTGAAGACGGTTCGGCTCAGCCTGTTGTTTCTGGGCGGCCTGGGCCTGGTCTTCGGTTTGGCCATCTTCCTTGGAGCTCCGCTGCTTGTACACCTGGTGCTGGGATCTGCGTTCCAGGACGCAGTGCCGGTGCTGCGTATCTTGTCTCTATGGATTCCATTGATCGCGCTGTCTACCGTAATCATCTTTCAGTTGTTGTTACCGAATCATCTGGACAATCAATTTAACTTCGTAAACGTCACCGCCGGCCTGCTCGGCATCGGGACCGCATTTCTGCTTGCACCCAGATGTGGCGCCATCGGGATCGCATGGGCGGCGGTCAGTGCCCAGACGTATACCCTGCTTGCCTTCTCCGTCATATTGTGGCGGGCTGGGTTGAATCCCTTCCCCCTGTCCACCGCTACGGCTGTTCGCTCCCGGCCGCTGGGGTTGGCGGCGATGCCGGTTCTTGCCCCGGGAACGAGCCAGGGAGCGCGCCGGGGCGAAGACCTCGTGCCGTATGGAGGACGGCAGCGAATATCGTGACCTGCACAGCAGCTCCGGCGCCCATGGCCCCGTCTTCCCCTTTCGGGGGATGACGCACGCCAGAAAAACTGTCTATAGCTTGGTATACCTTTGCGGCGAGATGAGGTTGAACAGACTATGGATGTGGGTTACGGAAAAGGAAGATTGATGCCGACAGGCAAGCGCGGACCTGTCATTTATGTGAGCTACAAAGTCAGCCAGCAGCTGGTGCACACAACGGATTCCAATGGCTCCTTCACGAGACAGAAAACCGTTGTGCACTCGATCGATGCTGAAGCCGACCAGCGCATTGACCTGGGTGACTACGACCTGCTCGTCGGCGAAGAAATCGTCCGCTTGAAACACATTGCCGGCGATCCCGAGTGGCTCGTACTTTCCTCGAATGCATCCGCGATCTGTGTCTAAAGAAGCGCAACGTTGCCTTTGTCTTCGCGCGTGATCCAGAATGCAAGGGTATGACGGAATGGAATGCGTCTGAGTACGCCCGGATCTCTAGCCTGCAGGCGGCCATGGCGGAAGAGGTCCTTGCATCGCTTGACCTCAAGGGCACGGAACGGATTCTTGATGTCGGTTGCGGGAACGGGAAGACCACGGCTGAAATCGCCGCCCGTGTTTCCCATGGCGCCGTCGTCGGCGTTGATGCCTCTGCTGACATGATTGCCTTCGCGGCGGCGCATGGCGCTCTTCATCCCAATCTTCAGTTTGCGGTTGCAGACGCCCGGCATTTGCCGTACGAACACGAGTTCGATCTCGTAGTCTCGTTCAACGCGCTGCACTGGATTCCGGAGCAGGATCAGGCGCTTGGATCCATACGCTCCGCCGTTAAGCCGACCGGCGTTGCCCAGTTCCGCCTGGTGCCGAAAGGTCAGCGGAAAAGCCTGGAAGACGTGATCGACGAAACCCGTCTCTCTTCACGCTGGAGCGGCTACTTCCAGAGCTTCCGTGATCCATACCTCCACCTCACGCCGGAGCAATATGGGGAATCGGCTAAGCGGAACGGCTTTGAGGTCCGCCGGATCCGGGTCGAGGCCAAGGCCTGGGACTTTCAGTCGCGTTCCGCCTTTCTGACCTTTGGAGGCGTCACTTTCGTGGAGTGGGCCCAATATCTGCCGGAAGCAGAGCGTCTCGCCTTTGCCACCGATGTACTTGACCGCTATCAGCGGGTAGCCTGCGATGCTCCCGGGGAGGAGAACTTCTTCCGCTTTTATCAGATGGATGTCACGCTGGAACCCTGCTAACCAGGATGGGAAGCGACGTTCCGTCGCGTGAACAAGGTTCTCGCATTCTTCACAGAAAAAGTGCTAATATCCGTTCCGTCACCCCGGCGCGCAGGAAGTCGGGCGGGAAAGCTCCCCCTTTCCAAATCATCTCGACGCAAGAAAAAGTCCCCTGCCGGAATCGAAAAGGAGGCGGACATGAAAACCACTTCTGCAGCCAGCACGGCGGCTCTATTGGCACTGATGCTTGTCGGATTATCGTCCAGGGCGCAAGAGGCCATCACCCCCGCAAGTGCACCGGACAGCGGCGAGGCGAGCGCCAGTCCGCAACCCGCAAATACCGTCTCCGCCAACTCCAAGGTGCGCATTGTCCGCCTCAGCGAGGTCAAGGGCGAAGTACAGCTTGACCGTCAAACCGGTAAGGGTTTCGAAGGCGCTATGGCTAACCTTCCGGTGATTGAGGGAAGCAAGCTGAAAACGGGCAATGGCGTAGCTGAAGTCGAATTTGAAGACAACAGCACCGTCCGCCTGGCGCAGAACTCTGAGGTCGAATTTCCCCGGCTCGAGCTGCTACCATCCGGCGCCAAGGCATCTTCTGTCAACGTGCTGCAGGGCACGGTCTATGTGAGCCTGATAAACACAAAGGGCAACGAATTCAGCGCCAAATTTGGCCAGCAAACGGTTAACCTGCCGCCAGACAGTCACGTCCGCCTGCAGCTGGCGCCGAGCGAAGCGAGCCTGGCAGTGTTGCACGGTGAGGCAGTGGTGGAGGAACCGTCAGGAAACACCACCCTGGGCAAGAATAAGACCATGACGTTCAACCTGGCAGGGCAAAACCCACCCGTGATCGCCAAGAGCGTGGTGGAGCAACCACTCGACAAATGGGATAGCGATGCCGTTCAGTACCACAAGAGCTTCGCCAACGCGTCCTCGTTCGGGAACTCGCCCTACTCTTACGGTATCAACGACATGAATTACTACGGAAGCTTCGTCGGCGGATGCGGGGGTTCGATGTGGCGGCCGTACTTTACCAGCGCCAGCTGGAGTCCATACGGGAGCGGAGCCTGGGCGTATTATCCAAGCGCCGGGTATTCCTGGGTATCTCCTTATCCCTGGGGCTGGACCCCCTACCACTACGGCAGCTGGTCCTTCTGTCAGGGCGTGGGCTGGGGTTGGCAGCCGGGCGGAGCCTGGATGGGACTGGCAAACAATTCCTTTGTCAACCAGTCAGCCTTCCAGAATTCCTTCGCTACCAATCGTCCCCGGCCGCCGGTCCACCCTCCGACCGCCAATGAATCGTCGCTGGTGCCTGTAAATCTCAAGGCAATGCCTGCTTCAAGCCTGGGCCCGAAGGACACTTTTGTGTTTCGCGGCGATTCAGCCGGCTTGGGTGTGCCGCGCGGCAGTCTTGGCAAGCTAAATAGTTTCTCCAACCATACTGCTCAGCACGGCCTCGCCACGACAAACGTCTCTTACGGTGGCGCCCAGCGCGGTGGGGCTGAGAGTGAGGCCAGAACCGGCAATCCTGGGCAAGCCACGTCGGCTGCCTCCCAGTCGAGCCGCTCCTACTCCGGCAGCATGCAAAGTGCATCGCCTGGGGCTGGTGCCTCCCACTCGTCTATGCAATCGGGAGCTGGCGGTGGCGGAAGACGCTAGTATTTGTCCTTCGGCTACGGCCAATTTCGCCTGAAATATCTGGTTAAACGAGGCGGCATTCCATATATCGGGTGGTTTACCTGATAGGGAATGCCGCCTCACTGTTTAGCCGTGGAAATTAAGGGACCTGCGCGATGAACGTGGACGCCGGCAGGGGAACGCCATTGTAGAGATTGGCATCGGTGAAGTTCTGCCAGGCATAACGGACCTGAACCGGATCCGTAATCTCGGGCGATGAGACCAGCACCGATGTGCCCTGCACCTTAGCCGTAGCGGCGACAAAGTGGCCATCCGCGCCCGCGACCTCAAAGCCTTTGAGTTCGCCGCTGCTGCTGTGTAGACCTTCCGCGTGATCGAACCAGATTTCGAGCGCTCCCCCCTCCCGCGTGGCTTGGCGGTAAAGCGGGCCATTGAATGCGAGGCCTGCCTCTCCGTAAGCCAGAGCACGGCCGGCTAGGGCGAGGCGTGCGCCCACGGTTTGCTTGTCTGGCGGGTGCACATTGTCGCGCTGTCCGATGTCGAGGGTGACGGCCATGCCCGTGTTGGCCACATCCAGGGCCCGGCGCTGGCTATCGCGAATGATGCCCCAGTTTTCCGCCGGTGAATCGAAGCTCGAGATCTGCACCAACAGGAAGGGCAGGTTGCCCTGACCCCATTGCCGTCGCCAATCGGCGATCAGCGTGGGGAGGAGTTTCGCATAGAGGTTCGCCCTATCAGGGGCGCTGTCGGTCTCCCCCTGGTACCAGAGAAACCCCCTGATGGCGTAGGGTGCGAAGGGCGCGACCATACCGTTGTAGAGGCCTGCCGGGATCCAGGACACCGGGTCAGGATGCCAGGGGTGTGAGGGCGTGGGGAGGTTATGGGCGGCAGCCTCGGCGTCGGCTCTCTTCTCCGCGGATTCTATGAGACTGAGATGGGTCTGCAGGTCAGCGAAGTGGGCACGCGCGAAGAAGGCTGGCATCAGCGCGGCGTCGGCGGAGAGTGCGTCCAGACTGATCCAGGAGTCGATCGGGGTGCCTCCCCATGAGGAGTCGATCACTCCGATGGGGATGTGCTCGCGCCGGCTGATCTCGCGAGCGAAGAAGTAGGCGACGGCGGAGAAATCCCTGGCCGTCGCCGGGGTGCACGGTTGCCAGATGCCGGAGAAGCCGGCCAGAGGAGAATCCGAGGATTGGTGCTCTACGCGGAGCAGGCGGACCTGGGGCAAGTCGGCTTGGGCGATCTCCTGCTCAGCGTTGGTTACATGGGCCGTCGGGGGAAAGCCGGCAAGGGGCATTTCCATGTTTGATTGCCCGGAGGCAAACCACACGTCCCCCACCAGTAGGTCAGAACGAGTGAGTTCGGAGCTGCCGTGGATGGTGAGGGTGAAGGGACCGCCGGCCGTCTCCGGTTTGAGCCAGGCCTCCCACAGGCCCAACCCGGTTGCGGTGGTGGCGATGGATTGGTCGTGGAACGTGATGGAGATCTTCTCGCCCGGCGATGCCTCGCCCCAAAGATGGATGGGCACGTCGCGCTGGAGCACCGCGTGGTCGGTAATGACCCTGGTAAGCCGTAGTTCAGCTTGTAAGGAAGTACTTACCAGGCAAATCATAAGGGTGAGGAAGCCAAGCTTCATAGTTTCGCAGCTCCTGAGATATAAGCAGCATGGAGAAATAAGTCTGAGCTATTACAACTTAGACTGTGCAGAGTGCCTCTCACAGGTCTAGGATGGGCACTGGTTTGTGCGTCCTTGCCCCTACCCTGGGGAACAATCATTCGCAGGATAAAGGAAGGAAACTATGTTCGGTTTGATTTGGTGGGTTATTGTCGGTCTCATTGCAGGTTGGCTCACAGGCAAGATTATGAGCGGCGGAGGCTATGGGCCCCTCATGGACATCATCGTCGGCATCCTGGGGGCGTTGGCGGGTGGTTTCATTATGTCGCGCCTTGGTTTCGCAGGGTCTGGCGGCCTGATTTATACCATCATCGTTGCCGTTATTGGAGCGGTGATCCTTACACTGCTGCTCCGTCTCGTTACGCGCGGCCGGGTTCGACAGGTGTGATTACGATCAACAATTAACCGGAAATCGGTTTTCAAAGCAAACGATGAGCCTGCTCCGCCTGGGAGCAGGCTCATTGTACGTTGGGAGAGCGCTGCTAAAATTGCACACTATTTCTGCGCCGGCCGAAGGGCGTGCTCAATGATGAGAAAAAGAGTGGTTGGTGTAGTGCGCGTTTTGCTGTTGTTGTTGGCCGGGCCTGCCCTGGCCCAGATACCCGATGGCGCCATCGGGTATGGTCCGTACAACGCAGTGTTCCTGGACTCGGGAACAGGTCTATCGAAGCCGCTGGCTGCCGGCGATGTGCTCCTGGATCCGGGGGCGCAATGGTCGATCTACGGCTGGGTACGCGTGGCCAAGCCGATGGCAGGCAACACGGTGATCGCGGTTGTGGGGAATCCGGAGTTAGCGGGCTCGCGCGGATGGGGAACTCAGGATGGAAAGCTGGCGCTGTACTCGGGTCGAGACCCAGTGGTACGGTCCGATGTGGCGCTCACTCCTGGTTCGTGGCATCTGGTGGCCGCGACCTTTTCGGAAAAGGATGCGCACCTTTACGCCGACGGCCTAGAGCTCGGTCACGGAGTGGCCACCGACGGTGCCCTGGCTCCGCTGCTTAGCCTTGCCCCGACGACGTCTTCCATTCGTGAAGCCCAACACTTTGGCGGAGAGTTGGGCGGCCTTACGCTCATGCGCCGGGCACTCGCAGGCAGCGAGATAGCACAGATGTATCGAACGCCGCCTGACTTCGGGTTGGCGGAGTTTGCCGACGGCTCGATCCGGTGGCCGGTGCAGACGCGCGGACAAGCGGGCATGAGCGCGCCGCAGGATCCGTCGACCTTGCCCCACAGCAATGCCCCTCTCCAGGCGCCAGTGGCGCAACCCGGAACTGCCGCGTCCGCAGCGTTGACGCCGGGCGAACCGGGTCAATGGATCCTGCGCCGCGATTGGAGGATGCAGGCCGAGCCCAAAGTCAATGCTGCGGCCGAGACAGTCTCCAGCAGCTCATACGATGCCAGCAGTTGGATGGAGGCCATCGTCCCCGGTACCGTCCTGACCACCATGGTGGCCAGGGGAATCTATCCCGATCCGGATTACGGCCTCAATAACCTGGCCATACCAGAATCACTCAACAAGCAGGACTACTGGTATCGCAAGGAGTTTCCAACACCTGCTACCAAGGACCGGCAGAATCTGACGCTGACGTTTGAGGGCATCAACTACGCTGCATCCGTATGGCTGAACGGCAAACATCTGGGAGAGATTCGCGGCGCCTTCATACGCGGCAGCTTCGACGTGACTGGCGTGGTGAAGAAGAGCGGCATGAATGTTCTGGCGGTCCGCATCTCTCCTCCCCCGCATCCTGGCATCCCGCACGAGCAATCGATCAAAGGCGGCCCAGGAGAAAACGGCGGCATCATGGCGCTCGATGGGCCGACGTTCGCGGCCACGGAAGGCTGGGACTGGATACCTGGCGTGCGCGACCGCAACTCGGGTATCTGGCAGGATGTGACGCTGACCGCTTCGGGAGCCGTCAGTGTGGGAGACGTGCAGGTGATCACGACCCTGCCCCAACACGATGGCAGTGAAGCCGATGTGGAGATCGCCGTGCCACTGACGAGCAAGTCCAGATCGTCTGTCCGGGGGGATGTCCATGTTTCGTTTGACGACGTTAATGTAACCAAGAACATTACCGTAAGTGGAGACGCGGCCGAGGTTCGATTTAGTCCCTCAGAATTTGCGCAATTGAAGGTGAAGCAACCCAGGTTATGGTGGCCGAACGGGTACGGCGAACCAACGCTGCACACCATGAGGGTCTGGTTTACCGTTGGGAGCAAGACGCTGTCAGAGAAGCAAGTGCGGTTTGGGATGCGGGAGATCAGCTACGAGCTCTCGCTGCTGGATGCTCAGGGCAACCTGAGGCGGGTTGAGTTTTCACCCGCGGAGACAAAGGGCGAGAAAGTCGTGAGCCAGTCGCATCAGGCGCTGCGGCAGACAGCGCTGGGATGGGTGGCATCGCTTTATCCCGGTGCCGAGAACTCACGTTCGCTGCAACCCTTGACCGACTTGAAGACGGCTCCCTACCTGGTGATTCGCGTGAACGGCGTGCGTATCGCCTGCAAGGGTGGGAACTGGGGCATGGACGATTACCGCAAGCGGGTCTCACGAGAACACCTGGAGCCTTTCTTCCGCCTGCACCGCGATGCGCACCTGAACATGATCCGCAATTGGATGGGCCAGGATACAGAAGAGGTCTTCTACGATTTAGCTGACGAGTATGGCCTGTTGGTCTGGAACGATTTTTGGGATTCGACGCAGAACTACAATCTTGAGCCTGGGGACCCCGCACTGTTTCTAGCTAATGCGAAGGATGCGATTCTTCATTTTCGCAACCATCCTTCGATAGCCGTTTGGTGCGGGCGCAATGAAGGTGTTCCGCCGCCCATCCTCAATGAGGGTTTGGAGAAGTTGATAAGAGAGCTGGACGGCACCCGTTACTACTCGGCAAGTTCTAACCAGGTGAATCTGCAGAATAGCGGGCCCTATAGTTACAAGCCGCCGTCGAAATTCTTTACCACGCTTAACCGAGGCTTCTCGGTGGAGGTGGGCACTCCATCTATGTCCACGCTGGAGTCGTTTCAACACAACATCGCACCCGCTGACCAATGGCCTGTCAGCGATGCCTGGGCTTACCACGACTGGCACCAGAGCGGGAATGGGGATGTCGCTCCCTTCATGCAGGAATTAAGCACGGAGTTTGGTGAGCCGACGAGCCTTGCGGATTTCGAGCGTAAGGCGCAGATGCTGAACTATGTTGATCATCGCGCCATCTTTGAGGGATTCAACGCACATCTCTGGGAGCCGAATAGCGGACGCCTGCTGTGGATGACGCAGCCGGCATGGCCGAGCACGATGTGGCAGATTTTCAGCTCGGACTATGACACGCAGGCGTCGTTCTACGGGGTAAAGTCAGCCGCCGAGCCGGTGCATGTGCAGATGAATCTGCCTGACCTTCACGCTGCGATCGTGAACAACACGGAGAAGGCGATTGCGGGTGCAACTCTTCAGGTGAATGCGGTGCGCGGCGACGGCACCAGTGTTTTTGAGCATCAAGAGACTGTCTCGGCACCGGCGCAGGCGGTCACCACTTCCTACCTGGTCGATATTGGCTTGGCGAGCGCGAAGGATGTGGTGTTCGTGGAGATGGAGTTGAAGGATGCGCAGGGTGGGCTACTGTCGCGAAACTTCTACTGGTATGCGGCGGACAGCGAAACGTATCGTGGT
>Ga0182024_10014560_pt1 | contig 15196 bp, 16 predicted proteins | sample P32metaG_FD_120480 | JGI IMG/M metagenome (GOLD analysis project Ga0182024, IMG submission 120480) | Permafrost microbial communities from Stordalen Mire, Sweden - P3-2 metaG (Illumina Assembly) | ecosystem: Environmental > Terrestrial > Soil > Wetlands > Permafrost | place: Sweden: Stordalen... | reverse complement strand
CGAAAAAGGGATGAACTCTTTCTCCGCCTGTTCGCAGACACGCCGGTATTCGCTGAAGGCCGGCACGGGAACCACCACGCTCTCAGCGGCTGCGCAGCGCAGAATCGGCGCGAGCAGAGATTCGGCTCCAGGGCCAACAGCAATCGCCTCGGGCGGCACTCCAGTCTGCGCGCCCAAAGCGGCGCGGAGAACCCGTGCAGTAGGGTCGGGGTAGCAGCTCAGCAAACGGGAATCGGATGCGTCGCGCGCCAACCTTTCACGAGCTCGAAGCGGCAATCCGCGCGGATTGATGTTGGCGCTGAAGTCAAGCAGATCGCCGGCCGCGATGCCTTGTTCCCGGGCTACCTGCCACACGTCGCCCCCATGCGTTACCATGTCCGCTACCATCTCCGCCGCCTCCCGGCCAGGAACAAAAGCGCAATGCCGCACGCGATGCCGGATACGACTGCCACCAAAGCCAGCGCCGCGCGCGCATCGTTCACCGATGGCGGGCGCCCTTCTGAGTTTAGTAACAGCGTATCGTGAAGAACTCCGTCATACGTACTTGCGCCGCCCAGCCTTACGCCAAGAGCACCGGCCATCGCTGCCTCGCTTTGGCCCGCGTTCGGGCTGGCGTGATTGTTGCCATCGCGGAGCCAGATCCGCAGTCCCTGTAACTTCGCGGCCGTAACGATTCCCATTGCCGTTAGCCGGGCCGGGACGAAGTTGACGCCATCGTCCAGGCGGGCCGCGAAGCGCCCGAAATAGAGGTACGGCGGCTCGCGATGCCCAATCATGGAATCGAGTGTATTGATTGCTTTGTAAGCCATGGCGCACGGCACGCCTCCGATCGCAAGCCAGAACAGCGGAGCCACAATGCCATCGCAGGCGCTCTCCGCCAGCGTTTCGATGACCGCGCGCGAGATCCCGGTTTCCTCGAGGTGCCCGGTGTCGCGGCCCACAATGCGCGCGAGCCGAACGCGCGCGAGTTCTAAATCGTCCGCTTCGAGCGCGCGGATCACGGCATGGGCTTCGCTCAGAAGAGAGCGCGTTGCGAGGGCCGTCCACGCGAGCATTACCTGCCACGCCGCATTCTTCGGACGGCCCATCGCCCAACCGGCGGTTGCGACGGCGATCGTAAGCCCCGCCCCCGCGAGGAACTCGAACGCGGGACCGCGCGCGATCGGCCTGAGCCAACGGTCACCCGCCGAGGTCAGGAATCCGAACCCGCGAACCGGATGCGGAAACCACTCAGGATCGCCCAGCAGAAGATCGAGCGCACAGGCTGTGGCGAGTCGCTGAGGCGTCATAGCCCTGTCCATTCCCGAATTGTCTTCATATCGAGCGATTGCCGCAGATGGCCTGCCCACCGGTCGATGCGCCCCTCGCGTTGCGCCGTAACAAATGCATAGCTTTGCGCAGGCGCGAGCCCGCACCTTTGGCGCGCGAACTTCAGGAAGCTGTGGCGGAATGCGTCGTCGTCGAAGAGCCCGTGGATATAAGTGCCCCACACCTGGGCGGCTTTGTCCTCGTCGCCGCTGGTCTCGCCCATGTGAATTTCATAGCCGCTGAAAGGTGGCGCGTCCCACATCGTCGTGCGGCCTGTCGCGCGCCTCACCGTCTTCTCGCCGCGCATCACCGTGCGCACCTTCAATTTGCCAAGCCCCGGCATGCTGCGTCCACGGCCTTCGCTTTCCACGCCCTGGGGATCGTCGATCGAGAGACCCAGCATCTGATACCCGCCGCAGATTCCAATGATCGGGCCGGCATACTCGTCGATCGCGCGTCCGAACCCGCGTTCCAGAATCCATTGCAGATCGTCGAGCGTCTGCTTACTGCCCGGCAGGATCAGCACGTCCGCGAGGGCCGCATCGCAGGGATGTTCAAGGAAAGCGACCGAAGCCGAAGGCTCCGCGATCAGGGCAGCGAAGTCGGTGAAGTTTGCCATGTGCGGTACTGCGATCACGCCGATGCGCAGCGGGCGCGCGCTGGCTGAAGATCGGTCTGGCCAGGCGCGCCGCCGACCCTCCATCAACACGCTCATCGACACGCTGTCTTCTTCTTCGAGCCCGTGGTCCCGCAGATATGGCACCACGCCCACGCAGGGAATCCCCATCCGCTCTTCCATCGCAACCACGCCGGGACGGAGCAATTCCACGTCGCCGCGAAATTTATTGATCGCGAAACCGCGGATTCGGGCACGGTCCTCAGGCTCCAGCAGTTCCATCGTTCCCAGCAGCGATGCGAAGACGCCTCCGCGATCGATATCGCCGACGAGCAGGCACGCGGCATTCGCGGCATGCGCCATCCGCATGTTGACGATGTCATGCGCCCGCAGATTAATCTCGGCGGGCGACCCCGCCCCTTCGAGCAGCATCAGATCGTGCCGCGCCGCCAGCGCGCGATAACTTTCGAGAACGGCCGGAAACAAATCCTCCACGCGGCGCAGATGATAGTCCGATGCCGTCACCTGGCCCCACACGCGCCCCAACAAGACAACCTGCGAGGCCGTATCCGAAGAGGGCTTGATCAGAATCGGATTCATCCCGGCGCACGGGACGACGCGGCACGCCTCAGCCTGCAGCGCCTGCGCCCGGCCGATCTCGCTGCCGTCGGGGGTGGCTGAGGAGTTCAGCGACATGTTCTGCGCTTTGAAAGGCGCAACGCGAATCCCGTCGTCGGAAAAGATTCGCCCCAGCCCCGCGGTCAGCAGCGACTTGCCGACGTGCGAAGCGGTGCCGAGAACCATGAGTGCCCGCGCGCTCATACCGAACGAACACCCCAGCGTTCGAAATGAACCACGCCCGCAAGGCTTCCGCGCGTCTCCCACCCTTTCTCTTCGAGATCCGGCTGCGGGCGAAACTCAGACACATAACCAACGCAAAGGTAAGCCACCACGGTCAACCCCTGCGGTATCCCCAGTGTCAGCCGCAGTTGCTCAAAGTCGAGGATACTCACCCAGCCCACGCCCAACGACTCCGCCCGCGCCGCCAGCCACAGATTCTGCACCGCGCACACGGTCGAGTAGAGCGCCACAGACGGATCCGTCTGCCGTCCGAGGCCGCTTCCCTTCGCGCGGGCCGGATCGCAGGTCACGCAGATATTCAAAGGCGCGTCGAGAATGCCCGCAAGCTTCAGTTCGTCATACATCTTACGTTGCTCGCCCTGGTAAACTTCGCCCGCGCGTCTGCTGGCGCACTCGAAATTCCCGTGCACCTTTGCCCGAACGGCTGCGTCCCGAATCACGATAAAATCCCACGGTTGCATGAAGCCGACCGAGGGCGCATGATGAGCGGCATCCAGAATCCGCGTCAGCACATCGTCCGGTACCGGATCCCTGAGAAACTGTGAGCGGACATCGCGGCGCTCATAGATCGCCCGGTAAACGGCACGGCGTTCGGCTTCCGAGAATTCCGTCATAGCAGCCTCACCAGGCGCGCGACCAGCGCGGGCCCGCTTTATCCGCCGTGCGCAGCGACGAATCGACGCCGCGGCGAGCTTCGATCAGCCGCCCGAAGAGCCAGAGCAGATCCGAAAGGCGGTTGAGGTACGCAAGGATCGAAGGATTCTGAATCACGCCGGTCTCCATCAGTCCGGTCGCAAGCCGTTCGGCGCGGCGGCAAACGGTGCGCGCAACGTCCAGCGCGGCCGAATCGGGTGAGCCGCCGGGAAGCGACCAATCGCCCAGCACGCCGGGCTCGGCTTCAATCTGATGGACCTCCGCTTCGAGCACATCCACCATGGCGGACGTGATCTCCGGCGGAGTTTTCTTCGACTCCGGCGGTGTCGCCATAGCCGAGCCCACCTTGTACAGCTCGCGCTGAATTCTCTCGACACGCGCGGCGACATCGCCATCCTGACAGATGGACCGCGCGAAGCCCATCTGCGAAATCAACTCGTCGATGGTGCCGTAGCACTCGACCCGCGGGTGGGTTTTGGACACCCTGATTCCGCCCGCGAGGCCGGTCTGGCCTCCGTCACCGCGCTTCGTGGCAATACTCATGGGATATCTGCTCCTTTGTCGAAAGAAATGCCGAAAGAATCTGATCGAGGCCGACACTCTGGCTCACGCCGTTTTCGAAGTAAACAGCCGCAAAGCCTTCGTCATTCTGCACTGTTTCGAGCGCCGCCAGCATCCGCTCCATCCGCTCGGAGCTCACACGGCGCGGGCCTGTGCGCCCGTCGTTACGCTCACGGCAGAGCTCCGGCGGCGTCGACAGGACGACCGCCACCGCCGGGCACTGAGCCTCATGCGCGATGCGCAGCCACCGTTCGCGATGCGCGCGCGTGCGATTGGTGCGATCCACAATCACTGCATGGCCTGCCCGCAGCGCAGCCCTCGCGATGGCGTCTTCCGCTTCCCGGTACACGGGGCGATAAATATGATCGAACCCGGCCGGCGTGATTGCGTCGATCAGATCGTCCTGCGAGACACACACGGCGCCATAGCAGTTGCGGCGCGCCCAGGTGGTCTTGCCCGAACCTGGCGGGCCGACGAGAACGATGAGACATGGCGTCATGGAATGAAGTCCGGATCGAGCGCTTCAGAGGGTTCGAGGCCCTCGGGAGGCTCGCAATTCACAACCTTCGCCAGAATCCTGTGCAGTTGCCGCGCGCCTTCGGTCAGCGATGCGGGCCCGGGCTGCAGAATATAGCTCGACACGATCTCGTAAACGTGCCCCGCCTGAATGGCGGCCACAGCGCTCCATCCTTCCCGTTCCCGGATTTTGTGCTTATCGACCTTTCGTCCGCACCACGACGCGAGAATTACCTCCGGGTTCGCGGCGATCACCGCGTCGGATGTAACGGCGCGGCTTTTCGCGTTGCGCTCGAAGCGCAGCCTGGGAAACACCGGCTCGCCGCCAGCCAGTTCGATCAGTTCTTCCACCCAGCGGATGCCGCTGATGAGCGGGTCCATCCACTCCTCGAAGTACACGCGCGGCCGGCGCGGGAAGCGGCTGGCGGATTCTGCGATGAGCGCCAGGTCGCCGCGCAGTTGCCCCGCAAGCGCGAGGCCTCGCGATTCCGCCGCCACCAGCCGGGAGAGCGTAACGATGGTTTCGAGCACATCTTCAATCGACTGCTGGTTGAAGATCAGCACTGCGACTCCGGCCTTAATCAGATCGTGCGCGATCTGCGCCTGAAGCTTCGAGAAGCCGATGGCGAGATCGGGGCGCAGATCGAGAATCTGTTCGATCTTAGCGGATGTGAAGGTGGAGACCTTCGGTTTCTGAAGCGCGGCTTTCGGGCGGCTCGTGAAGCCGGAGATGCCGACGATGCGTTCATCCTCGCCCAGTAAATACAGGGTCTCGGCTGTCTCCGCCGTCAGGCAAACGATGCGTTGCGGACCGTTGAATGGGTTTGTCATTTGTTCTTTCTACATAGCCGCAAATTGCTGCCGCCGGCGCAGCAGCCAGAGAAACACCGGGCCGCCTAAGAGTCCGGTAACGGCGCCCACCGGGAGTTCACCCGAAGACAACACAGTCCGGGCCAGCGCGTCGGCCAGAATCAGAAATGCGGCGCCCAGCAGAAGCGAGCCGGGCAGTACGATCCTCAGATCTTCGCCGAACATCATGCGTACGGCATGCGGCACAATCAATCCGACGAAGCCGATCGCGCCGCCTGCCGATACCGTTACGCCGACAATCAGCGCGCACAGCGCATGAACGATGCCCTCGCACCGCCGCACGTTTACGCCGAGCGTTGCGGCCGTGTCTTCATCGATCGCGATCAGATTTAGCTGGCGTGAAAAGAAAAGCAGCACAAGCCAGGCGGGCGCAAGCACGCACATCATGCGGCCCACCGGCGCCAGACCGACCACATCGAGACTGCCGATCAGCCAGCGCAGAATCCGCAGCGCGCTGCTCGGGTCCGTCACGTATTCGATGGTCAGCACCCCTGCTGCCGCAATCAGATTCACCGCCACTCCCGAGAGGAGCAAAGCCCCCGGAAGCACCACTGCACCCGCACGCGCGATGGTCCGTACCAGCGTGACGGCGATCATCGCGCCCACGAACGACGCCGCGAAGATCAGCGGCACACCGCCCACGCGTGCGCTCCACCCCAGGGCGATCGCGATGCTCGCTCCCAGCGCTCCGCCGCCCGAAACGCCCAGCGTATAAGGATCGGCCAGTGGGTTTCGAAACAGCGCCTGGAGCGCGCCGCCCGTGACGCCGAGCGAAGCGCCGATTACCAGGCCCAGCAGCACACGGGGCAACCGCAGCCGGAAGAAAAGTGTGTTCGAAAACGGATCGGAAAAGATACGCGCCGGATCGATTCGCTGGCTGCCCACCGATACGCCGATCGCCATCGCGGCAATCAGGATCAGCGTCAGGATGGCCATCGCCTTTGCAACCCGTGCGCCAATCATAAGCCGCTCCTTTGCAAATCCACCCACACCAGAGTCTGATCTCCAATGCGCTCTGTACGCACATTCGGATCGCTGTAGATGTCTCGCAGGAGACGATCGTTGAGCACCTCATCCGGCGTGCCCGATGCGGCCACTTCGCCGCAACGAAGTGCCACGATCCGGTCGAACGCGCAGGCCAGCTGGATATCGTGGGTCACCATGATCGCGCTGAGATTCCTGCTTTGCCGCAACTGCGTCAGCGTGCGGATCAATGCCGCTCGGTGCTTCAGATCCAGCGACGACGACGGCTCATCGAGCAGCAGCAACCGGGGCTCCTGCGCCAGCGCGCGGGCAAGGATCACCATCTGGCGCTCGCCTCCCGAAAGGCTGGTGAAAGGCCTCGTCGCAAGATGCGTACCGCCCGCCAGATCCAACGCCTCCCTGGCCTTCTCGACATCGTGCTTACTCTCAAAGCGAAACCGAACCGCATGCGGCGAGCGCCCGCTGAGCACCAGATCGATCACGGGGAACGGAAAAACAGTCGAGGTCGATTGCGGCACATAAGCAATCTCCTGCGCGCGCAGCCGAGGCTCCCACGCATCGATGGAAATGCCGCCCAGCAGGATCGAGCCGGCCCGCGGCTTCAGCAATCCCGCCAGCATCCGGATCAGCGTGGATTTCCCCGAGCCGTTTGACCCGATCACCGCCGTCATAGTGCCCGGCGCGGCATTCAGACTTACATCGTCCACGGCCAGCGGCCCGTTGCCATAGGCGTAGGCGAGATTTCGTGCTTCGAAGCCTGTATAGGTGGTCACTTTGCCTCGGGGTGAATCAGCTTCGCGAACAGTTCCGCGGTCTGAACTATGCGCTGCGACGCATGCGGAACGAAGTCCTCATTTACGCCATAGACGCGGCGCGTGCGAACGGCTTTGAGTTCCGGCATCTCGCGCCACGCATCCAGAGGATCGCCCGCGAACCGGCTCTTCGGGCCCTGAATAAAATCGAGAATGATCTCGGGATTTACCGCCAGCAGATCTTCCTTTACCAGCTTCTTGTAACCGTGCTCAACCGGCGGCACTGCGATATGACCGCCCGCGATTCCCACCAGTTCCGCGAGAAAACTGCCATCGGTCGCGGTGTAAAGATCGCGCAAACTTCCGGGCAGCCTGTCCACAATGAGCACCGTCGGAGTTTTGGGCAGACGGGCTGTCCTTCGGGCGACGCGCTCCAGGCCTTCGCGCGTCGAGGCCACCAGTTTCGCCGCTTCGCCCTCATTGCCGGTGGCGCGGCCGATGGCCATCATCGCGTCATAAATTTCCTGAACGGAGCTGTTGGAAGTTTTCAGAACCGTCAGCCCCAGCTCCTTGAGCGTGCCTTCGAAGAATGGAGCCTGTGCTTTATTGACGATCACCAGATCGGGCCGCAACCCCACAAGCTTTTCAAAACTCGGGTTGTGGAGTTGCCCGAGATGCGGGAGCTTCGCCGTCTCGGGCGGCCAGGTATCGTAGTCCGATACCGCAACTACGCGATCGAAAGCGCCCACTCCGTAAACGATCTCGGTCAGATCCGGGGATAGCGAAACGATACGCTGCGGCCGGTCGGCGCCCGTCGCGCCGAGCACGTAAAGCAGAGCGAGCAGAAGTATGCGTCTCATTGCTCAGAACTCGTATTGTAGGCCGCCGGTTGCCGTGCGTCCGGCAGTGGGAAAGCCGTTCTCGAAGTACGTCTGATTGAAAATATTGCTGGCTCGTACGAACAGCCGCACAGAATGGAACTCCTTCAGCGGGATCCGGTAGCTCGCGCCCGCGTTAACTTTGTGGAGCCCGCTGAAGCGATAGGTCTGAGTCACCGTGGCGCCATAAACTGGCGCCAGGTAATCGCTGGAATCGACCGTGTCCATCGTCAGCGTAAGCCGCGAACTCGCCTGCTCGCTCGCCAGAATCGAAAACTGGTTTCGGGGCACAACAAACGTCTGCAGCACATCGCCGACAATCGGCGTCCGTTCGATGGCGTTTACGTATGTGTAGGCTGACGTCAGACTTAAAGACCGCGTGACCGCTGCCGACGCGCTCAGTTCCACGCCGCGTGAAATGCCGCCGCGCGCATTCAGATAGCCGATGAAACGGCCATAGGGATCGGTCGCGGGATCGATCAGACCGGACGTGTCGAAATTAATTACGTCGTTCAGCCAGGTGTAAAAGTACGTCGCCGACGTCTTCAGCCGTCCCTTGAAAAAGGTCTGGTCAATGCCCCCGTCGAGACTCGTGGAACGTTCGGGCTTCAGGCGCGGATCGCCGTAAACGGTATAACCGAAGACCGGATCGTACCCCGCTCCGAACCTTTCGTACAAGGAAGGCGCGCGATAGCCGCGGCCCAAATGCGCGCGCACCTTCGTTCCGCTCCTCCGCAGATAGTACGCCGCGGAGCCGTCTCCCGTATAAGCGGGCGTAGCCGAGGGGAACGACGTGCCTGCATACGGCGCCGAGGCCAGCGGGCTGAACGAAGGCGCTTCCAGCGTGAAGAACTGCGCGCGGAAGGAGCCCGAAATCTGCAAACGCTTGTCGAGAAACTGCGCCTGATCCTGCACAAACACCGCCTCGCTCAATTGCGTGACGTTCGCACCGGAAGCCGCGGCGGGATTGCTCGAATCGGTGTTGTCATTTGCGTAATTTTCACGCTCGAACTCGTAGCCGCCTGTCACCAGATTGAAGCCGAAGCGGTAGTGGGCCTGCGCATCCACAGTCTGAATCCGCCCGTCATAGAGCGAGCGCGTGTTGCCTGCCGGCTGAAAATCCATACCGGCCGGCCCGTTGCCATAGCGGCGGCTGTTGGAAACCAGCTGGTAACTCAGCGAATAATCGAGAGCGGGCGAAACCTGGCCGTTCAGGATCAGCGAAGCGGTAACGAAGCGCGCGGCACGTGTGGAATCGGGATCATCGGGCGCGGGCACAAGGGTCGCGGCAGTCGCGTCGATAATTCCGAACCCCGATGGATTACCCAGGATATCCGGCTCGCCGCGAACCTTGCTAAACGAATCGGCGCCGAAGAGCCGCGCGGTCAGACGGATGGAAGGCGAAAGGTGAAAGGTCACGCGGCCCTGCGTGCTGACGTCGCGGAACGGAGCATCTCCGCCCACTCCCGAAGTAACATCCGAGTCCGCCAGCCCTAGGCTGTACTCAATGCGGTCGTTCAGGAATCCGCCCGAAACCTGAGCCCGTCCGCGAAAGGTCCCGAGAGAGCCGCCCTCAAGAAGGATGCTTCCGCGCGTGCGCCCGCCTCCTTCATCGGTGATCACATTGATCACGCCGCCCACCGCGTTGGTGCCATAAAGCGTGGACCCGGCCCCGTTCATCACCTCGACGCGGCTGGCATCGGTGAATAGCAGGTCTTCGACCAATCCGGAAGCATCGGCTTGCGTCGCCGTTGCGTCGCGCAGCCTCAGGCCGTCGACCAGCACAGCGGTATCCTGATCGCGAAGCCCGCGGATCTGAATCGTCGTGAACGCGCCCGCGCCGCCGAGTTGCTGCACTCGCACGCCGGGCGCCAGGTCGACCGCATCCGAGAGAGAGGAGGCGTCTCGCAGGTCGGTTTCGCTCTGGTCGATCACGGTCACCGGCTTCGATACCTGCTCCGGCGCTTGCGGCGTGCTGGACGCGGTGACCACGACCTGCTCATGCACGCCCGCAATACTGAGGGCGATATCGCGCTTCGCCGCCGAGCCCGCGCCGAGATGAATGTCGGCGGCGAGGGACGGCGCGAAGCCTTCCGTGTCCGCGCGAAGCAGGTAGTCGCCTTCCGGCAGACCCTCGAAGCGATATGCGCCCGAAGAGTCGCTCGTGGTTGCCGCGCCTGCTGCGCCGGAACGGGAAGAAAGGGTGAGAGTCGTCCCGGAAACCGGACGCCCTTGCGGGTCGGTCACGTTGCCGGCGAGCGATGCTCCGGACTCCGCGCTCACAAGCGAGGCCGATATAGAAAACAACAACAGCGAAAGTATTGTGGTTCTGTTCATTTTGAATTTTGTGTGCGCCGCCCGGCGCAGTCCTCGACGAATTCTTTGGCAAAGCGCGGACAGGAGAGAAAGTGAAGATGGATATAGCTGCCTGCCACCGGCCCGACGCGGAAACCTTCCGCCGGCTCGCGATAAACGCGTGTAATCGTTTCAGGCATGGGGTCCATGGTCGAGTAGCGGAACTCGTGGCCGCGTGCCCGCCGCCAGCCTTCCGCGGCTGCATTTTCCACCTCGATATAGCCCAGCTTCGCGAGGCGCTTTTGCATGCGGGCGGCAGTGGGAAATATTCCGGCCATCGGCCACGCGCGGCCTTCCAGGTCGATAACCTCCCGCATCAGATACATGAAGCCTCCGCATTCGGCATAGACCGGTCCCCCGAAGCTCGCTATCGCGGCACGCATTGATTCATTCGCGGCAAGCGCCTCGGCATGTAGTTCCGGATAACCGCCGCCGAGATACAGGCCATCGAGGGTCTCTGGCAGCGCGTGGTCTGCAATGGGACTGAAGTCGATCAGTTCGGCGCCCAGATCCCGCAGCAGTTCGAGGTTGTCACGGTAATAGAAACAAAAAGCCGCATCACGGGCAACACCGATGCGTGCCCGATGGGGCTGTCGAATACGCGCAGGCAGCGGCGCGACCACGACACTCTGCCGCACAGCCAGTTCCAGCAGACGATTCAAATCCAGATTCGATTCGATGCACTGCGCGAGCCTGTCGAGGCGTTCCGCGGTCATGGCCTCCTGCGCGAGATGCAGTCCCAGATGCCGCTCCGGTATCGCGAAGCTCGCGTCACGCGGAAGATATCCGATCGGCGCGGGACGGCAGCGCGCGGCCATAGCGTCGCGCAGATACCCGTAATGCTTTGCGCCCGCGACTTTATTGCAGACCACAGCCGAAAGGCGAAGCTCAGGCACAAGCGTATCGAAGCCGTGCACAATCGCGGCGGCGCTTCCGGCCATCGCCGCCGCATCCAGCACCAGCACGACCGCCGCGTCCAGCCAGATTGCCATTTCCGCCGATGTCCCCGACAGTGACGGCGAACTCTTGCCATCGAACAGACCCATCGCGCCCTCGATCACGGCGATATCGGCATCGGCTGTAGCTTGCGCGAAGATTTCGAGATTAGTTTCTCGCGTAAGCATCCAGCCGTCGAGGTTGTGGCCGGGCCTGCCGGTTGCTGCCTCGTGAAATGTGGGGTCGATGAAGTCGGGCCCGATCTTGAATCCCTGAACGCGCAAACCGCGCCGGCGGAATGCGGCCATTAGTCCCGTGGCGACCGTGGTCTTACCGGCTCCGCTGTGAGTCCCGGCCACAACAATGCGCGGAACGTTCATCGCGGGCCTTCCTTTTGCGCGGCAGTTTTCAGGTAGAGGGGAAGTCCGGCGACCGTGAGGATCACTTCGTCCGCGGCTTCCGCGGCCCATTGGTTGATTAGGCCCTGAGCATCCCGAAAGGCACGCGTCACGCCGTGTTCCGGGACAGTGCCGGACCCCAGTTCATTCGAGACGAGAATGATATGGCAGCGGCCGGCGAGTTCGGCGATTCGCAGCAGTCCGTTACGCGCGACGTCTTCCGCATAGTCCGGCGCTGCATCCCGGTGCGCCCAGAACAGATTGCTGAGCCAGACGGTCAGGCAATCGACCAGTATGGTGTCGGCGTCCTGTGCCGCACGAGTTACGGCGCCGGCCAATGCCAGCGGTTCTTCGATAGTCCGCCACGATGCTGGCCGGTCGGCGCGGTGCCGTTCAATGCGCCCCGCCATCTCAGGGTCATCGCCGGCCTCAGCCGTCGCAATGTACGCGACGCGCCCGCCTGCCGATGCAAGCCGCTGAGCCAGGCGTGATTTGCCGCTTCTAGCGCCGCCGAGAATGAGTGTCAGCATCGATAAGGAGTCCAGGCCTTAGTTCAAAAAGCCGGGTACGCCTTGATGCGAATATGAGCAGGGAAAGGTTAGAGGGTACACCCCGCGAAGCGGAGTGGTCTTCTGCGCGATCTGCTTTCTTCCGAAGCATACTGTACGGCCTTACCTGAGGCAGGTCTCCTGACTCGCAGGTCGTAGCAAAACCAGCTCGCCTTCCCATTCCGTGGAACAGTGGCACACGACGCTGGCCGCTCGCTGCTTACAGTGGCGGGACCGTGCGGGATTTTCACCCGCTTCCCTTTTCACTCGTCTTGCGACGAGCACCTCAAGGAGCTTTCAAGCTAGCACACGACTTCAGCGCGGTCAAGTTTAGAGGTTTCGGCGAGTCGACGTGCGGGGTTCTGCGCACACCAGGACCGTGCATCTCGTCGTGCCGCCTAAGGTCGCGTACAAACTAACCGAACGATCAGAGTCATGCCCAGGTCGATACGAAGTGTCTTATATGATGTCAGGGAATCCGGTCAAATTCGATTTCTCCAACGACTTCGGTGCCTCCGGCCCAAAGCGTGGAGTTCCCGAGTTTGTGAGAATGAAGTCCAGAGTTCCTGACGGTATACCAATAGCGCAAGGAGCGGCATATAAATGACTCCTTTCGACAGGCCGGCTAAAGGAAACCGTTGAGGTGATCGGTTATTCAATCATTGATTCACTCATCATCGCGGCTGCGCTCTATGCTGGCGCCAGAACACTGTACCAGGAGGATATGCAAGATGGCCAGACGATCGACGGGCTTACCATTCGCATCCATTTCCGCCAGAGGCAACGGATCACACCCCACCGGGCGCGAATCCTTCAGGGCATCTGCGATTTCGGCGAGCCAATGCCATGCGGAGAACTCTGTGGCAGCCACGATATCAGTGCTTCCTCCACACTATTGACGCCGCTGCAACACGCTCGCTCACTGGCGCGTAGCAAACATCGTGTCACGATCGGGACGGCAGACTTCCGCCAACCAGTCGCATCTGGCCTTCGTGATACGCGGCATGGCTGAGCCTGCTAATCAGAACAGCGAGACGATTTCGAAGAGGTTCCTTTGCAAAATCCTCCTCAGATACCGAGCCGTGCCGTTGTAACCACTCGTGCGGTTCCAGGGACGCGAAAGCCTCGACGAGTTTTTGGTTTACTTCTGACCAGATCGTTCTAAGTTCCGCCGGCGTGACATCGTGACCCAGGAACTTGCGGTCAGGATTTTCCAGAAACTGACTGTCGAGTTCGGGGTGTAGCCGCTCACCGAGCCGAAGGAGCGGGAATAAACGGTCATGAGTTGCGGCGAGATGCCCCACCAGGCAGTACACACGATTCTTGCCTGGCGCTACCTCAAGTTGGAGTTCATCATCCGTAAACGAAGCCAGGGTCTTGCTGATGCGGTCGATGGTGAGGCGCCATGCCTGCACGGCTGTGGCAATCAATTGCGTGTTCGCATTCATTTCGTACTCTCTTCTTGAGGTTTAGACCGCGACAAGTCCGCCATCGACCGGCAAGTCGATTCCAGAGATGAAACTGCTCTCGTCTGACGCCAGGAAAAGCGCCGCCGAAGCGACCTCTTCCGCGCGTCCCATCCGGCCAAGGGGAATGCGCGCCCTGAACTCCTCCCGCAACGCGTCGGCAGCTTCCTTCGTGGGAAACTGCTTATCGATAATAGGCGTCTCAACTGGTCCCGGACTAATCACGTTCGCGCGGATTCCACGTTTTGCGAATTCTGCCGTCCACGTTCGGACGTACGAGCGGAGAGCCGCCTTGGTGGCAGAATAAGTCCCGTAGATGGGAATGCCTTTCTGCCACGCCCCCGAGCCGGTGAGAATGATTGACGCGCCGTCGTTTAGCAGCGGGAGGGCTTTCTGTACCGTAAAGTAAGCGCCGCGGGCGTTCGTGTCGAAGGTCCTGTCGAAGTGCTCGGGCGTGGCCGCCGGTGTTTCTACTGTTTCCACTATGCCAGCGTTGGCGAAGATGATATCGATGTTCCCCTTCTTCGCCTTGACCTCCTGATAGAGCCGATCGAGGTCTTCGAGATTGGAAACATCCCCCTGAACCGCCGTGACGTTCGATCCGATTTCGGCTGCGGCTTCATTCAGCTCAACCTGTCGTCGTCCCGTGATGAAAACGTATGCTCCTTCGGCGACGAAACGTTTGGCAGTTGCCAGGCCGATGCCGCTATTGCCGCCGGTGACGACGGCCACCTTTCCGTTTAACGATGGCATAATACTTCAGCTCCTTTGCCTCCGTCCCGAACAAATCGACGGATAGGCAACTGTCTAAGGGATGGGGGCACCCGTGGACTGGATTCAGAAAGGTTGTCGTCAAACGCGGGTTGCGGGCAGGTGACGACCCGCAGATGTCATCTGCACTCCTGACCTGGTAAACACGAGCAGTGTCGGCGTCGCGGATGCATACAGTTTGCCTCGCTCATCGGTCAGTTTGCCCGATGAGACCGGCCGCAGCATGGCGCAGGTGACGCTGGCGTTGCTTCGCTACCGCTGCGTGCCGGTAATTCCTGTCGTCGGCGCACGGAAGCTTTCGCAATTGCAGGACAATCTCGCGAGCCTGGACCTGGCGCTCTCGGCGGAATAAGCAAAGGCGCACAACGAGGCGAGCCAAATCGACGCCGGATTCCCGTATCACCTTTTAGGCGGACTCGTTGAAAAAACTTCGACAGCGTTTTACCGATTACTGAACGACTCCAACGCCGGAGCGCCCGGTGAGTGAAGGGTCCGAATATCCCGCATCGGTGGTTGGCCGAAAAAACGGCTGTATTCGCGATTGAATTGGCTGACGCTTTCGTATCCGACCTCAAAGCCCGCGCTCGCCGCGTCCAGACCATCCAGAAGCATGTGGGCCCGCGCTGCCTGCAACCGAAGTTGCTTCTGATACTGAAGAGGACTCATCGCGGTCAGCCCGCGGAAATGATGGTGCAGCGTGGACACGCCCATGCCTGCGATTT
>Ga0182024_10014559_pt1 | contig 15198 bp, 23 predicted proteins | sample P32metaG_FD_120480 | JGI IMG/M metagenome (GOLD analysis project Ga0182024, IMG submission 120480) | Permafrost microbial communities from Stordalen Mire, Sweden - P3-2 metaG (Illumina Assembly) | ecosystem: Environmental > Terrestrial > Soil > Wetlands > Permafrost | place: Sweden: Stordalen... | reverse complement strand
GCGCTTCCTGGGCCGGGTATTCGCCGGTGGGACTGACACTTTCCTCGCCCCTGCGAGCGCAATAGGCCCCTTTTCATATACTGTGTACGAAAATGACTTGTCATTGGGGGTGACAAATATCCATTGACGTTTATCAATGTTGTATCGGCGGGGCTCGGGAGTCAGAGCCGGCGGGAAGGGAGGGGAGAATGGAGGAGGGGAGGGGTAGACTCCCCCCTTGTGGACAAGATTCAGAACTCGATAGATGCTCAGACCCAGCTCCGGGATAAAAAGGGGCCGTACTATGACGCTTGGCAGGCGAGGTGGATCGAGGGGACCAGGCGGTACCTGGCGGAAGTAGAATCCGAGCTCGAGCGTTTAGCTCAGCCTGACAAGGAGAGTTGAAATGAATCTGTCCGAGTTGTTGCACCAGGTCATCGAGTACGGGGAGTTCGGCGGCAACATCGACAAAGAGGAAGCTGCCAAGGCGATCGACGAGGCCTACCCCAAGGACGTAGAGCCCGAACAGGAGCCGGACGAAGCCGGCGGCGGCGATGCGGGCACCGAGGTCCATGACGAGGGCATCGCCCCGGAGCATTGAGACATGGGCGCTCTCTCCGCCGGCGAACGACTTGCCCAGACGACATACCCGGACGGCTCGGTCTCCTTTGCACCTGTCGTCGCCTCTTTACCAGTTCCCAAGGCCTGGAAGGGCAACCCCGTCCCGATCTTCTCCGACCTGTTTACGGGCACCACGCTGGACACCACCAAGTGGAACCCCGGTATCTGCTCGGAGTCGTCAGGTGGTTATTACTGGAATGGCGGCGAATTTCCAGCTGGCTCCGGTGACAGCGGGACGGGCTCGCCCAATAATGCGGAGTATTACTCTCCCCGCCAGCTCAGCACCGGTAACGGTCTGACGATCAGTGCGACGCCGGACAGCTCCCAGAAGGGCTACTCGTGGCGCTCGGGCATCGTCTGCACCTACGGCAAGTTTGCCCTCGACTCCGGCATCGTGCGGGTGCGGGCTCAGCTGCCCGACTGCTCGACGGGGGCCTGGCCGGCGATCTGGTTCATTTCCAATAACGCCAGTGGCGACGGTGAGTTCGACCTGATCGAGGGCGGGATGACCCATTCGACATACCCGGTCAACTCTCTCCTGGCCTCGACGTACCACTATCCGAGCTTGCCGATCGGCCAGGTGCAGAGCTTCGAGGTGGTCGCCCCGCTCACGGTGATGCACGATTACGACTTCTGGTACGCGCCCGGCAAGTCGATCACCTGTTGGATGGATGACGTGCTCGTTGCGAACTTCACCTCTGCCATCATTTCTGACCCTTACCAGATTGTCCTCGACCTGGCTGTTGCCACGCCGGCGGCGAGCTCCTGGCACACGACCGGGACACCCCTCGGCTCGGCCTTCCACATCGCCGGGGTCACCGCTTGGGGCACATGAGGGGGCTGACATGCCTCTCTCGCACATCAACCCCCTGGTCTGTTAACTTAGGTGCTGGTCACTCTCTCTGACTGTGTTTTCATTCGCCTCGTCAGGAGAGAGACCTCGTGAAGTCAAACCCGCAGCTCGCAGCTCAGAAGTGGGCCACAAACCTGTCCGGTGCCACTCAGAGCTACACCGCCGGTGTCCAGTCGGTCACCGTCGCCCCCGGCCAGAAAGCAGCTGCGCAACAGGCCGTCTACGTCCAGCGGGTGCAAGAGCGGGCGACCGTTTGGGCCACCAACGTCGCCGCCGTTTCTCTCCAGACCTGGCAGAACGACACGGTGACCAAGGGAGCCCCCCGGCTCGCCTCCGGTGCGACCGCCGCTCAGCCCAAGTTCCAGACGTTTCTCACGGCCCTGCTCGCCTATGAGGCGAACGGTCTCGGGTCCCTGCCCCCTCGGGGCAACCTGGCGCAGAACCAAGCCCGCATGATGGCCTGGTCGAATTACATGTCCAACTTCACCAAGCCGGCCGGTACGTAGTCCCTTCCTAGTCCCCGCACTACCGAGACTTAGAAAGGGGTCACGATGGGTGCTGCATACGAAATCATCGCCGGATCAGCGAGCTCTCCCTCCTCGACCGTTACGGCGATCACCATGAACACGGGCGACTCTCTGACCGTCCGCAACTTCCCGCCGGCCAACCCGGCCTACCTCATGGCTCTCACCCGCCATGACGCTACCGCCGGTATCACCCGGCTGCGGAGCCCGCTGTTGCACGACAACGTGAAGGGCATCCACCTCGCCCTTTCGGAGTCGCCCAGCTTCTGGGGCTATGCGGCGCCGGGCCTCCAGACGCTCAAGCCGCAGGACAGCCTTGTGGCCGAGGTGACCGGATCAGCTTCGACCCTCGACCTCATGGGAATATCGATCTACTACACGAATCTCCCCGGCTCGGCGGCTCGTTTGCACAACTTCGGTGACTTCCGGGGGATGATAAAGAACATTGTCACGGTCGAGGTGGCGGTGACCAACTCCGGTACGGCCGGGGCCTGGACCGACACGGTGCTGACCACGACGGACAACCTGTTGCACGCCAACACCGACTATGCGGTACTGGGCATGTTCTGTGACACGGCCATCGGGATCATCGCTCTCAAGGGCATCGACACCGGTAACCTTCGCATCGGTCTCGGCGGCGGCACGGGCACCTACCCGCAGTCGAGGTACTTCGAGCAGATCAGTACGCTCTCGGGCCTGCCCTGTATCCCGGTCTTCAACGCAGCGAATGCTCCGAGCACGTATGTTTCGACGTGCACGCTGGCAGCTTCCACGACCACGAACGTGACCTTGGTCCTTGCCGAATGCGGTATGAACACGGGGCTCTGAGCTCATGGCAGAACCACTGTTCTATGCCGACCCGGTAGAGGCGACGGCGGTCACCGATGGCGGGGCGACAGAGACCGCTTTCATCACCTCGAACCCGATCACGGTCGACACGGTGGACAAGACCGTGACGATCTCGGGCTACATGAATCTGACACCGGGAACGAGTGCGACTGCCGCCGTCATCAAGATTTGCCGGGGTGCGGTCAAGGGCGGCACCCAGGTAGGCACCACGCTCACCTCCACGACGATCGCCACCAAGATCATTACGATCCCCTTCATGGCGGTAGACGTGCCGGGTGAATCTGCAGGCCTCGTCTATACGGTGAGCGTGACCGAGACCACGGCCGGAGCTAACGGCACGGTGAATCAGGCGTACATCACCTGTCTCGTCTCTGAGTAACAGTCAGGAGTCGGAATGTCGAACACCTGGCGCTCACTCGACTGGAACTACGGTCAGGGCCGGTTGCTCCCTTACGAGGAGATGTCCTGGTTTACCATTCCCACCTTGACGGGCGGCTTGCAGGTCAAGACCGGCGGCGGAGTGATTGTCGGTCAGATCATGGTCGAGACGACGGGGAGCGCCGGAGCGGCTTATGATCTCTACGACGGGAACGGGACCGGGGGCCAGCCCATCGGCCCCTGGACGCTGCTCGCCTCCCAGTCATTCGACAACACCTACACCCTCTACGGCCTGCCCTTTTTCACCGGCCTTTACATGAATGTAACCTCCGGCTCGGTGCGGGGCTCGCTGCTCATCGGCACGCTGACGAGTTATCCGCCGCCGGAGCCCTCCGACTTTCCTGAGCACGGCGGCTAGTCGTGTCGTCGCACGGAGGCACGGGAACCTCGACACCGACCGGTACGGCGGGCGGAGACCTTTCCGGGACCTATCCGAATCCGGGCGTCGCCAAGGTCCATACCGTCGCCATCTCGGCTGCCCAAGCCGGTCTTCTGACCGGGGTGACCTCCCTCGTCGGAGACGTAACGGGCACGGTCGGTGCCTCTGTCGTTTCGAAGGTGAACGGCATCGGAGTGTCAGGGACTCCGTCCCTCGGCTATGTGCCGACGGCTACCGGGTCAACGGCAGCTACCTGGCAGGCCGTGGCCGGCGGGGCGGGCGGTCTCGCTGTCTACGGGGACGGCTCGGACGGGACGGTCACTTGGGACGGTTCGACCACGATTTTAGGGCTCACTCCGAGCTCGTCTGTCTATACGCTTACCCGTGACGTTTACACCTCCGGGGCGACGATCAGCATGGGCGTCACGATCAAAACGGCCGGCTTCCGCTACTTCGACAACGGCACGTTGACCAATAACGGCACAATTGAAGATTTGGGCAATGCAGGAGGCAACGGTGGAGCCGCTGCTGGTGGGTCTGCCGGAGCTGCTCTGAGCGCCGGTGGAACAATTGGTCGGGCTTCAACTGCGGGTGGGGCCGGGGGCGTCAACAGCGGCGGCAACGGCGGCACCAGAATTAACAGTTTTGGAGGAAGCGGTGGTACGGGTGGAGCTGGGAATGTTGGTGGCGGCGGTACTGCTGGTTCAGCTTCGATTCCGGTGGCAACACAGAGTTCCATTCATGCCTTGCCAAATGCCGTTATCGGTGGGTCTGTATTCGTTGCTGCTGATTCTTCCTCTCCATTCAACGGAGGGGCCGGTGGGGGTGGTGGAACTGGCGATGCAACAACCGGTGGCGGCGGCGGTGGTAGTGGTGGAGGTGCTGTCATAGTCTGCGCCAAGGTGGTCGCCGGTACCGGTACCATCTCGGCTGTTGGTGGCGTTGGTGGAAACGGCTATGCCTCGTCGGCTCTCGGCGCCGGTGGCGGTGGCGGCGGTGGTGGCGGCTTTGTAGTTGTCATTTCGTCCTCGGTCTCTGCTGGGACGATTACTGGACAGACGATTACCGTCGCCGGCGGCAACGGCGGCACCGCTCACGGCACGGCTGGGACTAACGGCACAAATGGTTCTGCGGGTACGGCAGTCATCATGCAGAACTGACAATTAGCCCTGCCTCGTAGTGTCCAACACATCGCCCACGGGCTCCCAGCTCGTTTACGAGTACCAACCCCTCACCCCGGCCGGTACCGTCTCCTCGGCCCCCAACAAGGTCGATCTCCCCGTTCCTCAGTACGAGCTCCAACTCGTGCAATGGGTCGTCCCGCCGGGACCGCAGGGGAATCTCGGCTGGCAGCTGTGGTACTCCGATGCGCTGGTGATCCCGCAGAACGGCGGGTGGATCATCACCGATAACGAGCGCAACACTTGGGAGCTGGACGACATGCCGACCGGAGGCGACTGGACCTTCGTCGGCTACAACACGGGCAGTTATGACCATACGGTCTACCTACGGTTTCTCATGAACCCCTTGAGCTCCGGAGCGGCCCCGTCCGATCTCGGGCTCATCTCACCCCAAGACTTCCCTCCCGTCGGCACTCCTGTTGCCGGTGATTTGTTGTACCTCGTCGGTGATATCCCGATCACCGTGCCCGTGCAGGTGCAACCGGCTCCATCGGAGTAGAAATGGAGTCTCATGGCCGGCCCGGATTCTCCCGACTTCCAACTGACGATCAACATCACCGCCGTGCCGACTGACGACAACCCTGACTGGCAGGTGACCGCAGTCGGGCCCGGTGGCGTCCCGATCAGCTCATCGTGTGAGATAACCGGCCCGGGCGGCACGATCTCGGTCTGTGTCGCCGATGTCATGTCCCTCCTACCTCCGGTCGGATCATGTGTCATCCACATCGGCTCGGTCGGGGTCACCGAGACGGTCTGGACCCAGGAGGTCGGCGCCTGGCACTTTGTCACCCCGGGGGACGCTTCGGACATCAACTGTGAGTTTGCCCAGGGCAGCTCCGGCTGGGTTGTGGGCAACGTCTTCACCATCCAGTCGAACAGTGGCACGACCTCGGTCGCCGGCTGGTCACCTCCGAGCGGCGGCAGCGGCGGTTATGACTCACTGACCGGGGCGGGCGAGACCGCCACCCCCGGAGACCTCACCCAGGCCGGCGGCTTCACGGTCAATGCCGCCGATGCGACCGGAATCAACCTCAACAGTTCGGCCGCTTCGATCCAGCTCGTCAACTCCGACAGTGGTAACTCCGGGGTGAACATCGAAAACTCCAACGCCACCAATACTGGTGGTATCGGCATCGGCGACATGGGCACGAACGGGGTCTACATTCAGTACAACGGCTCCGGCAAGCTCGGCTTCTACGGAGCCCCGCCCGTTGTCCAGCCGGCAACTCCGGTCACTCTCGCCGATGTCATCGCCGCCCTGCAGGCTCTCGGTCTCACCAACTAGCCGATGTGGAAACGATCCTGCTCGGAGGGGGGATCGCCCTCGTAGCGGGCATGTTCGCTGCTACCTGGCGTCTCGGCACGGTCAACCAACGGGTGACCTCGATGGAGCAACGTCTCGACCGGGTGCAGAACGGTCTCGACAGGCTCACCCGGCAGGTAAACAAGCTCTCCGACCGAGGCCAGTAGAGTTAGGACCAGGAGGTCAACTAATGGGATACGCAGTCACCGGCCAGCGACAGACGACGGTCTCCAATGGCCTCACCTATGTCCCGGCCATGATCATCAGCTTCCAGACCACGGCGGGCAACTTCGCCAATATCACCGTGTCGAGCGACAACTACCACGGCGAGTACATCAACAACGCCCTCAACACCGCGGCGGACCAGATCGATGGCGTGAGCGGGTTCAGCTCGGGCACGGCGCCCACACCCAACCCCTTCGGCTGACGTGCCCGGAGCACCTATCTGGCAAGGTGGCAAGCCGGCACCCAGCTCCGCCGGTGGCATCGACTGGAACCCGATCTCATGGGCAACAGCGGCTTGGAACGACGCCGGCAGCATCGTCGCCCCGCTCAAGAAATGGGTCATCAAACAGATCGTCTCGGCCATCGGCTTCGTGGAGAACGACATCTCCAAGGCGAAGTCTTTTCTCAGCTCGGCGATTCAAGGCGTCGGCAGCGGCTTCGAGGAGGTCTACAACCAGATAACCCTTCTTTGGAAAGACGTCGGCTCCGGGGTGGATGCTGCCATCCATACGGTGCTCAAGGAAATGGCGTCTTTGGTCAAAGATGCGGTCAACCCGGTCATTCACGAGATCGACGCTCTCTCCAGGGCGGCGGAGAAGTTGTTCGAGGCGGCCGAGCACGCCGGAGAGGCTGCCATCAACTGGTTCTACGACCACACGATCCGCCCGGCGCTGCACGACCTCGAAGCGGCCATCCACGATGTCGAGGCGGGAGCGGACAAGGCGTTGCACGAGTTCGACCTCCACGTGGTCAAACCCCTCGAACACGATGCCTCCGAGGCTCTCCACGACGCCAAGAAGGCGATCTACTTCATCGACCACTCCGCCCTCGACGCCATCCACCTCATCGACGAGACCTGGGACTGGCTGGAGGCTTTCTCGCATCACCCCTTCAAGTCGCTCGAAGCGTTGCCCGGAGAGGAGCTCGCCAAGCTGACCTCCAGCGGTCTGGCGGGATCGGCGCAGACGATCACGAGCGGTTGGACCGGGCTCATTGCCGAGCTGGACAAGAAGTTCCCCGATGCCGGACCCAGCTGAACCTACCGAGCACCCAACGATCACGCTTGCCGACAAGGTAGGCGAGAAGGTTGCCGAGCACATCACCAAGGCTTCCCAAGCCGGAGCAGCCCACGAGACAGCTCGGCGCCATACGGCACTGACCGCCACGGCGGAATCTCTCCGCAACGATCTCAAACCGGCCATGCACGAGATGTTCGGCGCGATGATCGAGCAGCTGCCCGCCGATGACCCGACCCGGAAGTTCTTCGATCTGTTCATGTCGCCGGAAAGTGCCCTCAACGATGCCCTGATCAATATCCTCGGTTTCGCCGGCATGGTGCTCGCTGCCATCTCCGAGACCGGCAAGGTCTTCTTTCAACCCCTGCTCAACGAGCTCTGGAACAGTCGCCCCCGGATGCCGTTGTCACCCGCCGATGCCGCCGATGCCGTTGTACAGGGCTACATGACCCTCCAAGAGGGACAAACGGAGGCGAGCTACTCCGGCTACGGCACGACCCCGTTCAATCGCATGGTGGACATCACCGGCCAACCGCCGTCGCCGGAAGACCTGATGCAGATGTTCCGCCGGGAGATCATCCCCCAAGGCACCGATGCGACAGACTTCCCTTCCGTCTTTGCCGGTCTCGCCGAGGGTCACACCAAGGACCCCTGGATTCCTTATTTTCAAAAGCTCGCCTATGTGTGGCCCTCACCGGTCGATTTCATCAATGCCGCCATTCGAGAGCAGTTTCCCACCAAGGCCGATGCCTTCGCCTGGGCAGCCAAAGCCGGGCTCGACGTGACCACCCAGACCGAGATCGGCAGCTTTGCGGACATCCTGTTCGACATCGGCGGTCGACCACCCGGCCCGGAGGAAGCGGCTCGGATGGCGCACAGGGGCATCATCCCGTGGAGCGGCACAGGTCCGACGGCGACCACCTTTCAACAGTCCATCGCCGAATCAGACTTGAAGACGAAATGGACATCTGCCCTGCAGGCCCTCTCGACCTTCGTACCCACCAATGGCGAGATCACCCAATGGGTCCAACAGGGATTCATCGACCGGGCGACCGCTCTCCCCCTCTACGCCAACAACGGGGTCACGGCTGACACAGCGGCGATCTTCATCGAAACCGCTCTCGTGCAGCAGGTCGCGCAGGACCGCCAGCTCGCCAAGGGAGAGATTCTCGCCATGTACGAAGCCGGACTGCTCGACAAGACCGAGACGACGGACGCTCTCGGGGTGATCGGTTTCCACGGCGACATCGCCACCGAGCTCATCTCCCTCGCCGATTTCCGCCGAGAAGCAGCCAGTTTCAACCGGCTCGTACAACAGATCGGGCGCCAGTTGGTACAACGCAAGATCAGCGTGCCGGCCGCTCAGGACGCCTTGACCAAGATGGGAGTCCCGGCCCGGACGATGGCGGACCTGTTGAACGACTGGCAGGTGACCTTGGACAACGAGATATCGAATATCACCGCTTCTCAGATCGCCACGGCCGTCTACTACCAAGTGGAAACCCCGGACCAGGGTTACGCTGACCTCAAGTTGTTGGGTTATTCGCCCTATGACGCTTGGAGAATCTTGTCCATCCGCCTGCACACCCCGGTCAAGCTCACCGGCGGCAACCCGCCCCGGCCTCCGGGAGCAGGGACTCTGTGATGGCTCAGATTCCCGCCAACCTGACGAATGAGGCTTACAAGGCCAAGCTCCGCAAAGTGGTGGAGGAGGGGCGGGCCCGCCTCGACAAGGCACGACAAGCGGCCCAAGCTCATCTAGCATCGCAGGCAACGCTTCCAGGTGGGAGCACCACGGCAGACGACGGGGGTAGCGGTGACGGATGAATTGCAGGGTCCGGCCGGTGCCGTTACCCTCGCCGCCTCCAACATCGTCGCGGCGGCCCGGACCCAGCTGGGAGTGCCCTATGTCTACGGAGGCGAGACTCCGGGGGTTGGCTTCGACTGCAGCGGTCTTTCTCAATGGTGCTGCGGACAAGCTGGAATCTCTATCCCACGGGGTTCGGCGGCTCAGTTCACAGCTAGCGGGCCTCGGGTGGACAGCGACATACAGCCAGGTGACCTGGTGTACTTCTACGGCGGTGAGACATCAGGACCACGGCCCGGCCACGTAGGGATTGCTATCGGGTCAGCGTCCATGATCGACGCACCTTATTCAGGCGTCGACGTACGTTTCGACGACTACTCCTCGACACTTACCATCGGACCGCTCGACTTCTGGGGTGCCACTCGACCCGCCGAGCTCGCCGGAGGCGGCACTAACCCCCCGTGGCCGCCTAATGTCTGTACCGTGCAACTGCTCGTGCTGCAAGAGGGTATGAAGGGCTACGCCGTCAAGAGCTTGCAGTTCCTCTTGAACGGTTATGACGGCGCCGCCCTCGTCACCGATGCTGACTTCGGCCCTAAAACCAAGGCGGCCGTGATCTATTACCAGAGCAAGCTCAACTACACCGAGGACGGCATCGTGGGCGCCCAGACGTGGATGAGCCTGCTCGGCGCCGTAGGGAAATAGGAGAAACCGTGAGCTTCAAGCTGCCCAACCTCTCGACCATCCTCTCCACGCTCGGGGGAGCGGCCGGCATTGCCGGGGTCATCTGTGTGCTCGTGGGCACGACTCCGGGCTCGACTGTCGGCAAAGCTGTCCAAGGCGTCGTCTCGGGAGTGCTCGTGCTCATCGCCCATTGGCACGCCACCTCGACAGTCGCCACGGCAGCCAAGGCGAAAGCTGTCGCCGCCACCCCGCCGCCGGCTACCGTTTAGGCGCTAGTTCCCCTAGCATGTGACCTGGACTTGTCCAGGGTCCCGCAAGTGCCTCCGTCGCTCCCCACCCGAGTTGACGGGGGCGCTTGCATGTTCGACCGGAAAGTGTATAATCGCAGTACGGCACGAGGAAATGCCGTTCCCTAAGGAGCCCCTGGACATGGCTGAAACTTCCTTCTCATCTCGTCATCGCGGTGCAAGCGTGGTCGTGACGAACAATCTCACGATCGTGCACACCTTCGACTTGACTCCGCCCGACGTGGAGGTGTCCGAGCCCGATGGCCTGCCGGCTGCCATCAGGATCGTCAAGCACGGCGCCATGGACTGGTCTCCGCAGGACGGGACGACGATGATCTACCTCGACTGGTCGACCGCCCGTGTAGTTGCCGAGGTCGTCACCCGGCGCCTGGAGCAGATCGACATGGAAGGTCACCCGGCCGGTCTCCGGGTCGTGGACGACTACAACGACCGGTGCATCATCCCCGACGAGCGGCAGTACCCAAACCATCCCGTCGTGCTGTGAACATCACAGTCAAAGATGTCGTAGAAATTGTGCAAAACCTGATCTCAGAGGAGATTCCTCCCAATTCCCGCTCAGCTAATTGGGGTGTTATCGCTTGCCTGTTAGCGATAGCCGCCAACTGCGGAGAAGACGTTGAAACAGTGTTTGAGAACAGTGATGCCATGTGGAAAGCAATTGACGCCGAACTAGCTTCTGTAAACCTATCCACCGAGGAGTACGAATGACTGACGAAGTAGACGACTGGGACGCCTCCGGCGACAAGTGGGCCGAGGCCGAGGTCGACAACGGGGACAAGATCACCTGGGAGCAGGAGCCGACGTTCCTCGGTACCTACCGGGGCGACAAGGAGTTGACAAACGCCTTGGGGGAGCCGTTCACCGCTCACCAGCTCGTTTCCAAGGACGGAGAGCTACGTCTGGCCTGGAACTCACCGGAGCTGACCACGGGCCTCCACAATGCCGGCGCCGGGGCCAAGGTGTCGATCCTCTGGCTCGGGCTGGAACAGGGCCGGCGCAAGGGCACCACGCAGAACAAATTCATCGTTCGATTCCAGCGACCGATTGAGACCCAACCGGAGAAAACGTGAGTCGATGACAACTGACGACGAGGCGGTGGCGGCGGCCAAGAAGGCCTACGACGAGGCGGTGGCGGCGGCCGGGAAGGCCTACAACGAGGCGGTGGCGGCGGCCGGGAAGGCCTACAATGAGGCGGTGGCGGCGGCCGAGAAGGCCTACGACGAGGCAATGGCGCCGGCCAAGAAGGCCTACGACGAGGCGGTGGCGCCGGCCTGGAAGGCCTACAACGAGGCGGAGGCGGTGGCCTGGAAGGCCTACAACGAGGCGGTGGCGGCGGCCGAGAAGGCCTACGACGAGGCAATGGCGCCGGCCAAGAAGGCCTACGACGAGGCGGTGGCGCCGGCCTGGAAGGCCTACAACGAGGCGATGACGGCGGCCTGGAAGACTTGACCGCTCAGCTCTCTCCTGAGCCGGTCAGTTCCCTGCTCTCCGGTGTGCCCTCGCAAGCGCCTGGTGGACAGGAGCAACGAGCGGGCGGTCCTACACGGGTCTACCGTGTCCTCTGGGACCGCTGCGCTCGTTGCAGAGAGCGCCACATGGGGCTTTGTCAGGTGAGAATCCCTGGTAAACGGTCGAAACTGGTATTTGTCTGTGAGTGGTGCCGAAGGGAACTAGAAGGGGTGGTCAGCAAAGAAGTCGAGACCGGTGTGACGGCAGGGCTCGACGCAAACGGAGAATGGGCAAGCAGGCATGTCGCCGCCACCGAAGGGGTCCTGCCAGATACCTCACCCGCCACCACTTTATTCGAGCAGTTGAAAGTAGGAGCCGATGGCTAAAGACATGGTGTGCAAGCTCTGCGAGACTTCCGGAGAGCCTGAGGTCGGGGTGATGCTGATCTCGGACCTCTCGGGCACGGGGCAATTGCCCATCGCCATCGGAGTGAGGTGTCTGCCGATGTGGCTGGCCGAGATGATGGAGATATTCGGCTTGCCGCCCGAACCGGAGCTGTCAGAGGCAGAGAAAGCCTCCGAGGAGTCACCGACAGCACCGCAACCGAGCCCTGAGAGCCCCCAGGAGCCATCGGAGCCGGAGCCGAGCCCAACAGACCCCCACCCGGAGTTGGAGCTCCCTACCGAGCCCCAGAGTCGGTCTGGCCCTACACCAGCCACGTCATCCGCTCCCTCCACGGAAAACGGAAGCGCCAAGAGCGCGAGTCGGAAAAAGGCCCCAACCAAGACACCCGGCTAGAACGGCCGGCGCCGTAGATGCCCGGTCCCTATTCCGGGGTAGCAAAGGGTCTCCAATTCTTCGGCTCTGTCCTGGGAGCCGCTTTCGACCGAGCCACGACCGCTGACGTGTGGCAGTCGATCCAGACCGCGGCCCTCAATACCGCTTCGAGCCTGGCCGGGCTCTCGGCGGCGGAAGGGGCGCTCGACCCAGATGTCCTTGCCAAGGCCCAAGAGCTCACCAACGGCATCGGCATCCAAGATGTGAACCAGATGCGGTCCATCGCCGGTCAGAACGTGTCCGCTTTCGAGACGCTGAACTCGACCAGCGGTGAGATGGCGATTGACGACACCATGATTGCCCGCCCACCGGTGTTCGGCACCGGGCCGGGCACGGGCCTGCCCGAGAGCTACACCGTCCGGGTCGAGTACACCGGCATCGACGAGACGGGAGCGGTGGTCTCGGACTACTACACGCTTTGGCTCGACCAGCTGCCGGACACCGTTACCGACCTCCAGTCCCTCGTCGAGGCCGATGCCCGCAACAGGGCTCTGCTCGGCGCCGATTCGCTCACAGCTATCTCGATCTTGTCCATCGACAGCCTTTTCCTGAGCCAAGTGTGAGACGGGGTTCGCGATGGGCAATGTGCCCGCCCACTGGCTGCGGACGAACGAGAAGGTGTGGTCACCGGACCGCCTGATCGTCTTCGACACCGAGACCCGCTGGACAAAGGAGGCAGGCCGTGAAGTCCATTACCCTCGGTGCTGGGCTCTCGACTACATCTGTCGTCACCTACCCGATGAGCCACGTGAGAGTCATGAGCGATACTTCTCGACTGATATCGGAGAGCTTGCGGAAACTGTTGACGCCCTATCTGTTCGACATGGAGAAACCTGGGTCTTTGCTCATAACCTGGGATTCGACCTCGCTGTCTCTGCACTACCGGAGCGCCTCGGAGCATTGGGATGGGTCGTATCCGATTTCTGGCTCGGAGACACCTCCACCTGGTTGAGCTTGCGTTACAAGAAGTCCAAGCTCATGCTCACCGACTCCTGGTCGTGGTTACCGTGCCGGGTCGAGGACATCGCGAAGACTCTCCGCCGGCGCAAGCGGGACCTCCCCGCCAACACCGGCTCGATCGAGGACTGGCAGGCGAGATGCGCCGACGACGTGGACATTCTCGCCAAGGGACTCCTCGTCCTCATGGACTGGTGGGACCTCAACGAGTTAGGTAAGTGGGGGATCACCGGAAGTGCTTGCGGCTGGGCTGCCGCTCGGCACAAGATGCCACCAAAGTCCATCCTGGTCGGACCCGATGCGGATCGGTCCCGGCTTGAGAGACAGGCCATTTATGGTGGTCGCCGTGAAGCTTGGTATGTCGGCCATGTGGCCGCAGCGGGGGCAAGTGATTATGACTTCGTGGCCGCTTACCCAACGGTCGTCGCGCATCTTGCTATCCCTAGAAAGCCCCTCGGCCATTTCGACTCCTTACCTTGTCCGGAGCTCGCACTCAGCTCTGAGACTATCGGGATCATCGCCGAGGTGACGGTAACCACTGATGTCCCTTGCGCCCCCGTCCGCATCCACGGAGAGGTTTGGTGGCCCATAGGCACCTTCCGCACCGTGCTCGCATCGCCTGAGATAGCTCTAGTCCTGGAGAACGGCGGGAAGGTTACCGTAGGCCCAGGCTACAGCTACGCATTGGGCAAAGGTCTAGCCGACTGGGCCGACTGGTGCACGAAAACGACCCATGACCGATCAGGCGACACACCGGAGCTCGCCAAGATGATGGCAAAGGGCTGGGGCCGCTCCGTCATCGGACGCTTCGCTCAGAGAAACAGCCAAGAGGTGCTGAGACGACCGGCGACCCGGCACGGCTGGCACCTCGAACACGGCCGGCAAGAGTCAACAGGAGCCCCCCTCGACATCGTGACGATGGGGAACGAGGAAAGGTGGTTGTTACGTGACCAGGACGGTAGGGACACATTTCCGGCAATCTTCGCCTACGTCGAGAGTTGTTGCCGAGCTGCGCTCAGCCGAACCATACTCACTAGAGGAAGCGGAAAAGTCCTCCAATGCGACACTGACGGCTGGCTCGAGCGGGAACGATCATCTAGAAGGTCGCCTCCGCTGCCCGACGTGCCCGACCCTTTTGTGGTTAGTCGTAAGGGAAGATATTCCCAGGTCAGAATCCAAGCCGCCACCCAACTCTGGCTTGACGACGAGCGCCGCATGGCAGGCATTGGTAAGAACGCACAACAACATCCAAGGGACACCTATGAATGGCTCGACTGGCCCGGGCTCCGCTGGCAGCTCCAGCACGGAGAAACAGGGACCTTTACCAGGACCAAGCGAGTGGCTGTCCTTCACGGAGATTCTGTTAAGAGATGGGTCCTTCGAGATGGGACCACTCTTCCAGTCGCAGCTCAAGTCTCTGATGAGGGCTCTACGCGCCTCTGCGGCTTTCTGAGCTCGTACCTGTGGCAACAGGAGATCGGGCTCGCCGACGTACAGCATCCGGCCCTTATGAAGTTGAGGGACAAGTGAGCGAACTTGGCTGGCACGCCAAGGCCCACTGGACCGCCGTCCTAGAACACCCTCGCCTTGTTTTCGACCAGCTCAGCCCGGAAGAAATCGACATGGTCTATTACTACCTGGTCCAGAGCCGGCCCTTTACGGTTGTGTTACGCCAGCCGTAGCCCCCCCGAGCCCCGCCGATACAACATTGATAAACGTCAATGGATATTTGTCACCCCCAATGACAAGTCATTTTCGTACACAGTATATGAAAAGGGGCCTATTGCG
>Ga0182024_10014558_pt1 | contig 15199 bp, 12 predicted proteins | sample P32metaG_FD_120480 | JGI IMG/M metagenome (GOLD analysis project Ga0182024, IMG submission 120480) | Permafrost microbial communities from Stordalen Mire, Sweden - P3-2 metaG (Illumina Assembly) | ecosystem: Environmental > Terrestrial > Soil > Wetlands > Permafrost | place: Sweden: Stordalen... | reverse complement strand
TCGGGATTGCGCCCAACGATTCGAAAGCGGGCCAGAGGAAATTCGGCCTTGATTAAAGGCCAAACATCCCCGCAGAAAAATTCCAGGCCATCGACATTCGGCTCCCAGTCCATGGCGCCGACAAACGTGATGAGCGGCGCGGAGGCGTCGAAAGTGCTTGAGGAGGACGCGGAAGCGGGCCGATACTGCGCAAGATCGACTCCGGTTGGAATGACAGTAATGCGATTGCCGTCAATCCACTTCATCATCAGTGCCCGGTCGTTTTCGGAAACTGCAATCACGTGCTGAAATCGGCGGACCGCGGCACGCTCGTAGGCCAGCATTTTTCGGAATTCCAGGCCATACATCATTTTCTTGACCGGGTTCTCGGAAGTGTCAGCATGGCGGCGCCAGATTTCGCTTTCCACGTTGTGCTGAAAGAGGACGCTGGGCAGGTTGAGTCTTGGAGGAAAATTTACTGCAGCGTCCAGAAAATCGCAGACGGCTACATCAAAACGTTGCTCGCGAAACCAGGTCTGAATGCGCTTTTGGACTGACGGCTCCGCAAAGCGGCTGACAGCGTAGGGCGGCTCGGCGGAAAGATGAAGTAAATAGTCAAGTCCGCGGGCAGCGCCAGACAGCTCTCGTTTGCCGGTACAAACCGCCACTGCTCCGGGAAGTTCACGCTCTAGCTGCCGTTCATAGTCAGGGTCGGACGCGCCGCCGTAATAGGAGTAAAAAGTAAGCTCGTGCTGCGCCGAAAGGTATCGCAAGACGTGATACGTGCGAATGTTCCCGCCATTCTGTACGGGCAGGAGTTTGTCGGCTTTGACCCAGAGAATTCTCATGCAGTCTAGCGAACCCAGATGGCCTTTCTGCCCGTAGCAAAATTGACGAAAGCAACCATGGCTGCTGAATTGAGAACCAGGAAGGTCCGCGCTGGTTCGGCAATTCGCGATAGGGGGCCAATCTTCATTCCGGCCAGGGCGGATACGCTAAGAGCATAAAAGGCAAGCTGAAGACCGAGCGCAATCCGGTAGAACGGCTGCGGCAGAAAGAGGGATGTAATCAGCAGCGCCAGCAAGGCGAAGGGAACGGCGAGGCGCGAAAGTTTGTGGCTAATGAATTCAAATCGAATTGCATTTTCTGAAGTCAACAACCAGGGTGCAAGTTGAAGAAGCTGATAGTTGCCGCTGAGGGTTCGAACTTTCCGGTAAAATTCCCGGCCATCGCCAAGATCGGGCGAGTCCCAAGCGCGGGCGCGGGCGTCGAAAATAACGCGATAGCCTCGGCGCACAACCTGCATGGGCAGGAGAACGTCATCGAGAATGGTGCCTTCCGGCAATGGCGCGGCTCCGAATAATTCCCGGCGAGCGCAGTAGATAGCGCCGGTCGCGCCGGGCACAGAACCTGACTGCGATTCCAGTTCTCGAATTTTCTTCTCAACGCGCCAGTACACACCCATTCCCTTGCCGGTCTCTCCGCTTGATGGATCGCCAAGCATCAATTCGCCGCTTGCGGCTCCGACTTCAGGATCGGAAAAATTCTCAACCAGCTTGCGCAAGGCGCCTGATTCGATGTGCTGCCGCGCGTCGGTGAAAAAGAGCAGTTCGCCAGTCGCTAGCTGAATGGCGTCATTCAAACCGGCCGCCTTCCCTTGGGAAGAGGGCTTTATCAGGGTACGCACTTCCGCTCGCACTTCCCCTCCCGGGCGGGAGCTAAGCGCGTATTCGTCAAGAATGGCGGCTGTCCGATCACTGGAGCCGTCGGAAACCACGACAATGTCAAATTTATCCGCGGGATAATCGAGCGCCAGCAGATTTTCCAGCTTCTCCTCGATCACTGCTTCTTCGTTGCGCAGCACCATCACTGCGGAGACGGAGGGTAACCAAGAGCCGCGGCGCACCGGACGAGGCGACCAGCGCCCACGCAGCCACAACCATACGGAATAACCCAGGTACGAGTAGCCAACCAGAGCTGCCGAGAACCAGAAGACGTATCTCATTTTCATTGCGCACCCCGGCGCAAAAGAACCGTCTTCACCGTCTGGAACATGATCAGAAGATCGAGACCAACCGAGGCATTTTTGATGTAAAACAAGTCATACTGCAGCTTTTCACGGGCGTCTTCGATGGTGCTGCCATACTTGTATCTAACCTGCGCCCAACCGGTCAGCCCGGGCCTTACCATGTGACGCACGCCGTAATACGGAATCTCCTTGGAGAGCATATCGATGAATTCGGGACGCTCCGGTCGCGGACCGACGAAGGCCATATCTCCCTTAAGCACGCACCACAATTGAGGAATTTCATCCAGCCGCGAAGAGCGCAGAAACTTCCCAACGCGGGTAACGCGCGGATCGTGAGTGCCCGCCCACTGCGGGCCGGTGCCTGCTTCAGCGTCCTGCCGCATGGTTCGAAATTTCATGACCTGAAAGGTGCGGCCGCCCTTGCCGACCCGCGTCTGGCTGTAAAATACCGGACCTTTTGAGCCGAAACGAATGGCAAGTATGATGAAGGGGAATAGCGGAAGCGCGAGAAAAAGACCAAGCAGTGAAATGCCGACAGAGATTACGCGGCGAATCATGATGAATATCGCGCCGCGCCGAAAACCTTGACCAAAAACCAACCAACTGGGATTCAGATTCTCAACTTCAATTTTGCCCGTGATTTTTTCCAGCCACGTAGTGGCTTCTTCGATCTTGACCCCCTGCATGCGCAACTCAAGCAGTTCCTTCATGGGCAGAGCGCCACGGCGGTCGGGCGTCGCGACGATAACGCGATGCACTTTTTGCTTCTCGACGACCTCCATCAAATGGGCCGCAACCGCTTCCAGCGTTACTGCGCCTTCCATCTTGCCGGTCCAACTGGCAATCTCCACTCCTATCTCTGGATTCTGGCGCAGGCCCTGAACTACCCGTTGCGCGCGCTCCCCGGTGCCGAGAACGTAAACACGCTCGACCAGGATCGGCAGTTGGACTAGCCAGGTAAACCCTAGCCTCCATCCGAATAAAGCCACGGTCAGGATGAGAAGGCCAACCGCCGAAGATCCGCTTCCCAATAAATAGTTGGGGCGAACATAGGCGATGGCGGCTAGAACGAAGGCAAGCACGCCCGGAACCATGAGCAGGCGGAAATAAAGCTCGCTCTTAGTCTGGAGACGGGCCGTGTCGTACAAATCCAGCCAATGCGAGCATAGCAATACGAGCAGTGTTACCGCGAGGATCTTGAGGTACCCACCCTCATAATTAAGCACAAGGTAACTGTCTTCACGAAGTTCATAAATGGCGCCGAGAACGAAAGAGGTCCAAACAATCAGGGCCTCTCCGATCAGCAGGACCAGCGTACGAACTGGATAATAGACATTGAAAAGGCGTATCAACTTGCCCTCGGCTATCTTGGCTCTTTGCGTTTCTTAAACTTTGCTGCTTACGGCTTCGCCGTAGTAATACTTCGAACGTGCAACGGCGCCGGACTGGGTTCCGTTGAGCACTACTCCCAGCAATAGTTTGTCGGGGAACTCCTCGCGCGCGCGCCGAGCCATATCGGATGGCGTTACGTTGGAGCGGACCACCATGAGAATGCCGTCACAAAGGCTAGCCACGAGCGTGGAGTCCGATACCGGGATTACGGGGGAGGTATCAATAATAATCCAATCGAACAGCGGTTCAAGTCTCTGCAGTAAAATTTTTAGGCGCCCGTTGGAGAGCAGTTCTGGAGCGCTTCCCGCGGCGCGGCCGGCTGGCATGAAGAACAGATTCTCCATGGGCCCGCGTTGTAGCGCTGCGATTTCATCGCATTCGCCTAACAAATATTCGGCTAGTCCCGGGGTTTGGGCCGCTCCGAGGTGACGATGCATGCCAGGATTGCGTAGATCGCCATCAATCACCAGCACCCGGCGTCCATGCTGCCGCACCATAACCTGGGCCAGATTCGCGGCCACGAAAGATTTGCCTTCTTTGGGAAGGGCGCTCGTGACCATGACATTCTTGAGCTGGATCTTCTCGCGGATCTGGTAGAGACGAGAGCGTAGCGTGCGAAATTCTTCGGCACCGACCCGGCTGTCATTGTTGTCGAAAAACAGCATGGTTCGCGCATCGGGCGCCCATTCGGTCTGCGGACATCGCGCCAGCAAGGATTCGTAACTGAGCCCGCCTCCGGTGTTGGACATCATCCCGGCTCCGGGTGGCACCGCCGTGACGCGGTCCGGTTGGAATTCAGGCTGGTCGAAGCTGGGCTCGACGTGGGTCCCCGTAGAGGTTGATCGTTCTTGCTCGGCGCGCTTTAAAGCATCATGAATACGGCTCATAGTTTCCCTTCCTTGGGGACATCCTGTCGTTCAGATTGGCGCAGCCGATCGGCCAGCGTCGCCAGAGTACGGAGAGCTTCCACTAGATCGAACTTGTCGGAGGATGCGGGAACTGGCGCGGTCATGGCGGCAGCCGCATTCCCCTCGGCGAGATCAAAATCCCGAGCCACGGAATCAACCACCTCAACCGGAATCATTTTCTTCTGGTCGACGAATCCGCTGACTAGGCAATGCTCGCACAGCAAATTGATGACGCGCGGGATGCCTAGCGAGTAACGAAAAATGGAGACCACGGAATCGTTATCAAAAATAGGATCGCCGTTCGACCCGGCAATGCGCAGGCGTTGCGTTATATAGGATTTGGTTTCGTCAAGATTGAGCGGGTGAGTTTTGGCGCGCAAGGTCAAGCGCTGGCGCAACTGTCGTAGCTGGGGCTGCTTGAGGCGCTGTTCCAGCTCCGGCTGTCCCACCAAAACAATTTGCAGAAGTTTTTCGGTAAAGGTTTCCAGATTCGTCAGCATGCGAATCTCTTCCAGAACTTCATCGGAAAGGTTCTGCGCCTCGTCGACCACGAGCACGGCAGTTTCGCCCGCGCGGTAGCGATCGAGCAGCCAGTTATAGAGCCGCTGCAAAAGCTGGCTCTTCGACATGGAGTCGCAGGGAATACCGAAATCGGCCATCATGAAGTCAAGAAATTGCGGCACATCCATGCGGGAGTTGAAGATGAAGGCGGTCGCAACCTGCTGCAGCCTCAGCCACTCCATCAGTTTGTTAATCAGGGTCGTCTTGCCCGTGCCGACCTCGCCGGTGAGCAAGACAAAGCCTTTGCGGCTTTGAATGCCATAGGTAAGACAGGCCAGCGCTTCTTCGGTATGCCGCGTCAGAAACAGATAACGCGGGTCCGGATTTACGTTGAACGGATTGGCACGCAGCCCAAAAAATTCTTTATACATAACCTTGCCTTAGACCTCGACGTGATCGTGTTCTTTCGGCTCTCCGCGACCCCAGAAGCGACGCCGCCCATTGCCGTTGGCAGCTTCGTCCTCTTCATCCTCTCCGAGCCAAGGCACAGAGATAAGAAGGGGCAAGTCCATAACCGAGGCAGCATCTTTCTCGGTGCGGATCGAGCGGTCGCTAAACTCCAGCAACATGGCGAGAACCAGTCCCAGCGCGAAACCGACGCCGCCACCAGCTGCGGCAAAAAGCGGCCGCACGGGGAAACTTGGATCTTTTGGCAGGCCAGCCGTAGTCAAAATGTGCATCTGCTCGCCTTCCTGCTGGTTTTCCATGCTACTGGCTATTTCAGAGGAGCTTTTCTTGGCCAGCAGATCTTTGTAGAGTGCCTGCGCATTGTCGTTGTCGCGGGTCAGCAACTTGTATTGCTCCTCCACGTTTGGACTCATGGCGGTGCGGCTCTGGTAAACGCCAATCTGGGTCTGCAACCGTTTCTGGTCGAGGGTAGCCTGGTCCATCACTCCCTGGTATTGGTGTATCTGGAGGCGAAGTTGACGAATCTCCGGTGGCTCGGAGGCGTTTGCCTTATCGCTTCCGCCAGAAGTTCCTGGCTCTGCAGCGGCCGCGTTCACCGCTTTCAATTTTTTCTCGATCTCAGCGATGTCAGCCTTGGTCTTAATAACGTCGGGATGATCATCGGTATAGCGAGCCTGCAATTGCAATAACTGCGCCTGGAGAATCGCTAATCCCTGTTCAAGAGTTTGCGGGTTGGTGCTTGAACCCGAATTCTTCCAAGTGGAGAGTTGTTGTTCCAGCATGCTTTCCGTGTAGGCCTTGTCTTGCTGGGCGCGGCTTAAGGTCTGGGTGCTCGCATCGAGTTGCGAGTTAAGCGACATCAACATGCGCATGTTGTTATCGATATCGCCGGGCAACTGGCCCATGTACTGCCTCTTGAATGCCGCAAGTTTCGCGTCCTGCTCGTCGATGGCGCGCTTGGCCTCGTCAAGCTGGCGGCCGAGAAACTGGGTGGTGCTCTGCGCAACGTCGCCGCGCTCGCGCAGATTTTCATCCACAATCATCGAGGTCAACGCATTGCAAACTTTTTGGGCGCGAACTGGATCCTTGTCGGAATAGCTGACTGTGAACCCGGGTACGGGCTCGTTGCTGGCAGAGGGCTTAGCCTTCTTGGCGGCCGGAGAACTTGCCGCCGCGGCACTCATGGACGTGATTACCGGATCCACCGACATACTCTGCTGGATGTTGGAGATCAGGTCGCCCTCTTGATCCGGAGGCACAACGGCCAGGCCGTGAATCACGGGGCGAAGGCGGCTGGGACTTGCTACCTCCTGGCTTAGGGTCTGAACCCGCTGCGTAAAGTCGGAGGTGATAACCGGCGTCACGTAGTTGTCTGGCACCTTCTGACCTTCCACCAGGACCGTCGCCTGCGAGGTGTATTTCGGAGAAAATAAATAAGAGATGGCGAAGCCACCGAGCGGCGCCAGGAGCAGCGGAACCAAAATAACCTTCAGGCGCCGCCGCACCATCGCCAGATAATCATCCATCGTAAGTTCGCGATTTTCACTCATCGTGTTCACCATTCCGGCCACCCGAGGCGGCCCAAAAATTATTCGATACGCATCGGTCGCGGGTGCCATTCCACGCCGATTGTGCCAGTTTGCCGTTGGGCACTTCTGCCGCAGCTCCCGGTAATGCAAACCGGAGCATTGAACGACACATCGCCGAAGCGATAAATTGTGAAAAAGTCGTAGGTGCGCCCTAGATGCTTGCGCAAGATACCTTCGACCGCGACCCCATCGTAGTGGTTCGCGTTCACGCCTAGAAAAGACTGCTGGATTTTCGTGTTGTGCGAGTAATTGAGATCGCCAAAAAACTGCCAGGTGCGCGCGAGCGGCCGTATATATCCCAGTCGCGCCGCCTGAGTATTGGCGCCAGCGAAGAAGCCGGATCCCGCGGAAGTAAATTTCTCGTAGGACGCAATTACCGAGGAGCGCCCCATTTTGTAATGCAACTGAACTCGAGCGCTAAGCGACCAATAGGAGGCGTTGCCACCTTCCTGCAGGTCGATGTATTGCGGACCTGCTCCGGCAATAAGACTCAACCGGCCCGTAAGTGTGTGACTCCAGCGCAGATTGAAGACGTGAACAAAAACCTCGCCGCCGGTGTTCTGCGGAAATTGAAAAAGCTGAAAAGCGTAAATCGCGCCGATCTGATCATGGCGTGAAATCAGATGGCTGTAGCCACCCTCAGCCACCACCTGATCGCTGTTGATCAGAGTGTGCGTGGGATCATAAAAATGAGCGTTGCTGTATCCTGCCACGACCGTAATCGCGGAAACCGGACTGATGGCCTGAACCGCATCGACGATTGCCGTGTTGGCGAGCCGGGGTATGTCTCCGACTGAGCCAAACTGTTCATTGGTTAGACTGCCCGGCAAAGCGGTGCCCTGCCCCGCGATGCCCATGCCGGTGTTGGTCAGTCCAAGACCTGGCAGACCTCCGTACCCAATTTGGAAAGAACCGTCGGGCAGATAGCTAAAGGAGTCGCGCAGCGTCGCCTGACCAGTTCGCCAGCGGGTCACGCCTTCAATGCCGACATCCTGCAATTGCTTGACCTGGTACGGATTGCCATAGAACGCCGCGCCGCCAAGGTATTCGAGGAAAAGATCGCTCTTGGTCCAGAATTTCTGAAGATCGAGAGCTCCGATAACACGAGTGATCGATTCCAGGTCGCTGCCACCCAGCTGATTGCCTCCGTTCGTGTCCGCCGATTCGCTTAACTGCAAGGCTGGCGCGAAGAAGCTCCGGGTGGCGGAACGCAAATCGAGGCTCGGCTGATCCAGTCCAGTGACCGGCGGGTTGTCAGGGCTCAATACGGGGGCATTCTGGCCGAATGCCGGCGCCGGAGGGGTGCCGGGTGAAGACTGTGGATTGTCTTGGGCCGCGCAGGCACTGGCGCAGATACCGGCGCAGAAAATTAAAAGCGCCGCCCGAATTGTTTGCATTCTTAGCATGCTTTTCACTCGCAGTTCGCTTGAGGAAACTCGGTTCCTTTACGGGACAACAATCGTGTCCCCAGCCTGCAGCACATAATCCTGCTCGATCTGCTCCCCTTTGACCAGCTTGCGATAGTTAACCGGCAGTTTTTGCTGTTTGCCGTTAACTGTGCGCAATACATAAATGCGCTTCGTGTTCGCGAATTGATTCAATCCAGCGCTCGATAGCGCCTGCAGCACGGTCATGTTTGGCGACAGAGGCGTAGCTCCGGAATGCACCACTTCGCCCACCAGATAAATTCGTTTGCTGTTAATAGTGGTTACGACGACGGTGACGTGGGGATCAGCAATATATTTTTTTAACTTTTCGGTGAGGGAAGCGGCTAACTGCTGTGGCGTCAATCCGGAGGCCTGCACATCATTCAGCAAAGGGAGAGAAATCTTGCCATCGGGACGCACCGGCAAAGTCGCGGTCAAATCCGCTTCCTTCCATACTGCAACGTGCAGCACATCCTCGGGCCCGATGACATACTCGGCATTGGTCTGGCTCGGCGGAACGATAGCGGCTTGCTTGCCGGGCGATGTTCTATCGGCAGCGGCACTGGTTGCAGGAGCGTCTTCGGTCGCGGGCGCTGCGTCCTGAGCGAGCGCAAAGCTGCTGAGGAGGACCAGTGGCGCAACCATCATTCTCCATTTCACTTCCATATCTTCTCCTCGTATCCTCGTAAATGATCCTGCACTCGTCGTCCCAAAGCGGGAAACTCCAGTGCGGACTCAGGTTCCGTATTCTTGATATCCAATCTGCTTTAACTTATAAAGAAGGGCCTTATAACTGATCTGCAGTTCCTGAGCGGCGCGACGCCGATTCCACCTGGTCCGAGTCAAGGCCTGAAGAATAATTTCTCTTTCGGCCTCGCGGGAAGCGGCACGGGCCGCATCTTTCAAAGAAATTTTTTCGCCATTGCTGCCGCGATCGACTTTTTTCAACAGCGATCGCAATCCGCCCATCGCCAATGCTTCATCCCCGAGCGCAACAATGGCTCGAGCTGCATCTTTTAGTTCGCGAATATTTCCCGGCCAGCTGTACTCCAGGAAGAACCTCTGCGTTTCGGCGCTGAGCACCGGAACAGCCCGGGAAAAATCTCGCGCTGCAGTCGATAAAAACCAGTCCCGCAGTATCGGAATATCTTCTTTTCGCTGGCGCAAAGGAGGAAGACGCAAACAAACGCCACTAATCCGGTAGTAGAGATCTTCGCGAAACTTTCCCGTTTTGACTTCGGGCTCCAGTTCGCGAGAGGTGCCGCAGATGAATCGCGACACCTGTTCCGCCTCGTTCAAACCGATCTGGCGAGCCAGTTCCTTCTGCGCGGCTATTGTAAGGTCTCCGACATCCTGAAGATAGATGGTCCCGCCCTGACCCTCGCACTCGGCAAGGGCCGCCGGACCGGCATCCCGGCCGGTATAGACCTGAAACCGCTCGGAGGTACGGCTGGAGAGAAGATGAATGCGAGCGGCGGCAGCGGCTTTGCCCGACCCGCGCTCCGCCACCATCAGCACCGGAAGGTCATTTTGCGATAGCTCACGGATTACGGCTTCTACAGTGCGCATGCCGGCGCTAACGCTTTCAAGCCATATACGAGCATTGCCATTGGTCGGAACGCTGGTCCGTAAAGCTCCGGCAGTCGGCGAGATTTGAGATCGTTCCAGACCCATAGCTATTGCTGTCTTAATTCCGCGGGGGATATATCGAAAAAAATGGCCTATCCTACCTAGAGCACACTCAGTGCCAATAAAGCATTAAATGCTTAATTCCCCGAAATCTATATATGCTTCGTAATCAACAACTTGAAAACGCAAATCGCTTTTCGTTTGGGATTTTCAGACTATCACATTGCGGACAAATGGGAAATTATTTGCCCACACCGACGGTAATTAATGAGGCATTACTACCCTCAACGCGAGCATAAAGCCCAAAAACCCGTCTTGGCGGTCGTCCCAGGAAGAGTGATTGGTCGCCCATGCCCGGCCTGAGGCCTCATGAAGACTTGAGGAAATCTTTTCTCAATTATGCGCCATTTTAGCCTTGGCAGCATCGAGAGATTTTTGACACAACTAGTCCTAAAGTTACTCCAATCTAACTGCTCAGTAAGAATTTTGCTTTGCGCGAGGCACCGTCTTTCGCCTATCCTCAAAGCACACGCGCCAATATGGCTAACTCCGTCGAGATAGCTCCTCAAGTCTTAAGGACCAAGGAGACCGGTTTATCGTATAACTTGCCCCATTGGCAAGGCGCGGCGCTGCTCCTATTATTAGGGTGGCTTTACGCGTCCATTCTCACGCACTTGGTCCTGCAATGGGTTGGGCCCTCCCGCGATCCGAACTTCGAACACGGAATCTTTGTTCCTCTTTTCGCCCTTTTTGTCCTGTGGCAAGACCGCAAGAAACTGCAGGCAATCCCTCCTGACCCATCATGGGCGGGAATTCCCGTTTTGGCTTTGAGCCTGCTTATGCTGGTTCTTGGAATTCTCGGGGCGGAACTCTTTTTCTCGCGTGTCTCATTGCTGGTCATGATCGCCGGTCTGATCATCTTATTTCAAGGATGGACTTTCTTTCGCGCTGTCTTGTTTCCATGGGCCGTCCTGATTCTAATGATTCCTATTCCTAGCCTCTTACTTCAGCAGGTGACATTTCCGCTTCAGTTGCTGGCTTCAAAGATGGCCACCGTACTGCTGGAATTAGTGGGAGTTCCAGTACTCAGGCAGGGCAACATCATCGTGCTTGCTTCGATACCGTTAGATGTTGCCGAAGCTTGCAGCGGAATCCGGTCTCTACTAACACTTGTCACCCTGGCCATCATCTATGGCTATCTGATGGAAACGCGCATATGGTTGCGTATCGTCCTCGCGTGTTCGGCCGTGCCGATCGCAGTAGCCGCCAATAGTTTTCGCATCTTTGGCACCGGGCTGCTGGTGCAATACTGGGACCCTGAAAAAGCAGAAGGATTTTTTCATATTTTCTCAGGGTGGTTGATTTTCGTGGTGGCGCTCACTCTGCTCTTTGCGTTGCATCGCGCGATCGCGTTTTTTGTGGCCAAGAATCCGGAGAGGAAAGACGCATGAATGCTGGGTCACTTCGCTTTGGAATTGCTGCCGCGCTCATGCTGGCCACCGCTCTTGTGCTGCAGGCTCATTCCCGCGGCGAGTATTTCCCGCCGCGCAGTCCCCTGAGTTCCCTGCCCTCGCAGATTGACGGTTGGACGGGAACGGACAGCGTGCTGGATCAGCAGACCCTCGACATCCTTGGGCCCGGCGAATTTCTGATGCGCGATTACGTAAATCCGAGCCAACCGCAAACTTGGATTAACCTTTACATCGCGTACTTTCCATCACAACGAGCGGGCGATACGATCCATTCGCCGAATCACTGCCTGCCTGGCGCGGGGTGGGTCCCGACTTCCCGGGAAGTTGTGCAACTCAGAAGGCCCGATGGTTCCTCATTTCCGGTGAACCGTTATATCGTCGCGAAGGGACCGGAACGGCAGTTGGTACTTTACTGGTTTCAGGCCCATGGTCGAGAGGTCGCAAGCGAATACTGGGCCAAATATTATTTGGTCTCTGACTCGGTTCGCATGAATCGAAGTGACGGTGGATTAGTGCGGTTAATGACCCCAGTGCTAAACGGCGAAACTTCTGACGAAGCTCAAGCTCGGTTGGCTACGATCAGTTCCAATATCATTCCCCAGCTCGATAAATACATCCCGCGGTAGCTGCAATCGTCCGTTGCTGGAACGTCAGCTCGTCCATAACCTTCACTTGACCTGCCGCTAACCATGAATGCGAGTCTCCCCGGATCTCTGACTTCGTATCTGCTTGAACGCCAGCGGCAGAAACTCTAACAAATCCGTCGCTACGAGCGATTCTTCGCCCCGCGCTTCGGAGGCGAGGTCTCCCGCCAAGCCGTGGAGATAAACGGCGAGAGCAACGGCTTCGAGAACTTGCCGCGGATGTTGCGCAATGAGTCCGGCGATTATTCCGGTGAGAATATCTCCCGTGCCTCCAGTTGCCATACCTGGATTGCCAGTCGGATTGACCCAAACGGTGCCGTCAGGTGCCGCCACCAGCGTGCGGTGCCCTTTCAGTACGACGATCGCCCTGTGTTCGGTCGCGAAGTTGCGCGCGACTTCGAGGCGGCCGGCTTGAATTTCTGCGATGCTCAATCCCGTCAAGCGCGACATCTCACCGGGATGCGGTGTGATTACCAGGGCTCGGTTTCGGCCATTCAATTGGTCGGCTGCGCCTTCGAACGCGTTAAGCGCGTCGGCATCAAGCACGACTGCGGTATCGTCGTGATCGGGCTTACCGGTGCAGCGCTGCACAATTTCACGTACGACTTTGGCAGTTTCTTGGTGGCGCGAGATGCCAGGACCGATGGCGAGCGTTTTTCGCTCAAGCAAAGTATCGAGTGGTAACGGGTAGTCTCTCGACGAATTCTCTTTCGCCGAATTATCCGTTGACGAATTAAGAATGGCAGCCAGTGCGATCGTTCCCTCTTCGGTTTCCGCCAACGGTTCTGTCATGAGTTCCGGATGGAAAGAAGCAACCGTCGCCAGAACTGACTTCGGAGTGGCAACCGTCGCCAGCCCGGCCCCCGCTCGCAGCGCGGCGAACCCGGACATTGCAGGCGCCCCGGCTTTGCCGAGCGATCCGCCGATTACTAGAACATGACCATAGCTTCCCTTGTTGGCTTCGCGCGCTCGCGGAGCCAGCAGCGACATGAAATCGGAAGGCGAACTTAAATGCAGTCCCAGTTTGGAGACGATGGCTTCTTGTGGAGAACCGATGAACGCAATTACGGTTGGACCTTTCGTTAACTCAGCGAACACGTGCGCCGGGCGCGGTGCTGTGAACGTAACATCTGCATCGGCGCGCGCCTGAATGGTCGCGTCTTCAGCCGGCTTATCACGTGGTCCGAGGGTTGAGGCGACGGCATTTTGCGGATGCATAGCGTCGGCGTCGGCTCCCGAGGGAATATCTACAGAAACAATCACCGCCGAAGCGCTATTCATCTTCTCGATTGCCGCCGCATACAGCGGACTCACAGGGGGGCGAAAGCCGGTGCCGAGAACGGCGTCAACGATCAAGTCCGAGGCAAATATCTCCGACGCCTGAGGCGACTCTAGCTCGCCCGTATTCCGAACGATCAGGGGAGCTTTTAGCCGGTGCTTCACTGACGACCGCTGCGGGCTGACCAGGTTCTGAAATGCCGCCGCCGCGTCCCCGCGCAATTCTTGAGGATCACACAATAACAAAACCCGCACCGCGCGGCCTGTTTCATTCAGCTTGCGGGCGGCGACGAATCCATCACCGCCGTTGTTGCCCTTGCCGCAGACGACGGCAATACGCTCTGCCTGCGAATATTCGGAGAGAACAAAATGTGCGACCGCAGAGCCGGCGTTTTCCATCAGCGTGGTCGATGCAACGCCAAAGCGTTCCGAGGTGGCACGATCGATCTCCCGCATTTCTGCCGCGCTTACTATTTTCATAGGAGCATATCGACCATACAAAAACCGAGTATAGACCGTGAAACAATTTCTCTGCGGCTGCGTCGCATCCCGTCGCGCAACTCGACATCACCTTGTAGCGAGCACTTGCGAGTTGCTACGATGCTCATACATGCCAACTTTCATTTCACATCCTACGCGCATCGAATCAGCTGGAAACAAACCCAAGATCATTGAGGAATACATTGGCCGAGTCAACACATCGACTGTTGGCGCTAGCGTCGCCCGCATGCGGAGTCCGGAAGGATGGGAGGAGCCGGCACAGACGCCGGAATTTGACGAATACACGATCGTGTTGCAGGGAACGCTCCATGTGCAACATAAGTCCGGCGAGATGGACGTCACTGCGGGGCAAGCCGTGATCGTTAATCGCGGAGAGTGGATCCGCTACTCCACTCCGTTTGCAGGGGGCGCCGAATATGTCGCCGTTTGCCTGCCCGCATTTTCGCCAGATTCAGTGCATCGGGAAGACCAATAGTCATGGGGAAACCCCTGCTTTTCGTAAAGAGGTATATCTTACTCAACCGTCTGGTCTTCCTAGCTTGTGACTTACTCCGGCCATCATTATCTCTGTACGCTCGCTCTAATGCGTCGCGGAGCGAAAGAGTTTACAATCGTAACTTCACGAAAACTCTAGCCCACTCGAGGTATGCATGAAACTTTCTGTGGTCATGCCGGTCTACAACGAGCGGGCCACTCTACGCGAGGTGGTGCAGAAAGTTCTGTCCGCTCCCATCGAGATCGAACTGATTTGCGTTGATGACGGTTCGAAGGACGGCTCGCGCGAAATTCTTGCTGAATTGCAGTCCCAGCATCCCCAGATTCGTGTCGTTTTACAACCGTACAACATGGGCAAGGGTGCAGCATTACGGCGAGGCATTCAAGAAGCGACTGGCGACTTCGTTATTATTCAGGATGCCGATCTCGAGTACGATCCAGCGGAATATCCCGAGATGCTTGCGCCCTTAATTCAGGGCAAGGCCGACGTTGTATTTGGATCACGATTTTTGGGTAGTGCTCCGCATCGCGTGTTGTACTTCTGGCATTCCGTCGGGAATCGGCTGTTAACCCTGCTATCGAATTGCCTCACTAACATCAATCTTTCCGATATGGAGACCTGTTACAAGGTGTTTCGACGAGAAATAATTCAGTCGATCCCGATCGAAGAGAACCGCTTCGGCTTCGAGCCTGAGATCACCGTAAAAGTGGCCAGGCGACATCTGCGCATTTACGAAGTAGGCATCAGTTATTGGGGTCGCACCTACGAGGAAGGCAAAAAGATTGGATGGAAAGACGGCTTTCGAGCTTTGTATTGCCTGCTGAAGTACTCGATCAAGGAGCCTAAGTTGCAAGCGGTTCGGCAGACGGTTCGCGTCCCGGACCGG
>Ga0182024_10014557_pt1 | contig 15199 bp, 11 predicted proteins | sample P32metaG_FD_120480 | JGI IMG/M metagenome (GOLD analysis project Ga0182024, IMG submission 120480) | Permafrost microbial communities from Stordalen Mire, Sweden - P3-2 metaG (Illumina Assembly) | ecosystem: Environmental > Terrestrial > Soil > Wetlands > Permafrost | place: Sweden: Stordalen... | reverse complement strand
TTCGAGTTGGAATCACTGGACCGGGTGCTGAGCAGACCCAAAGGCTCGTTCATGATTGCGCACATCGAGGCAGAGGCGATTGGAGAAATGCTCCGGGCAGCGGATTTCACACCTGCACGGTTTAGCGAGCAGTTCGAACTCCTAGTCGAGAAGCTGCGTAACGACAGGCGCGAAATGGGTTTCGTGAGCCCGCTCGACTCTGGTGCCAGGAATCTAGCCCGACTCAAGGAGGACGCCACTGCGATGGGCATGACTTGGCGCGAACTGGCCATGGTTGAATATCTTCCCCAACAGCCAGGAGGGGGCCGGGCAATAGGTCAACCGTTCCTGATCGTGACGATGAAGGACCCTCGGAACGATCTTCGGGAAAACCTCCATGAATTGGCCGTCCAATACCGGCAGGAGCACGTCCTCTATGTCCGCCGGGAAGGTTCCATCGAATTGCTCGCGCCGTACCACGGCGCGCTGAATGCGACCTTTACCAGCCTCCAGGCCGGGATCAGGGCCTACTTGGGAACGATGTTCCGGCTTCCAGTCGTGGAGGTTCGGATTGTTTCCTAACGATAAGTTGAATGTTCCACGAGATATCCGATTTTCGACATAACCGTATGACAGAAGACGCGCGACAACCTCTTTTAGTTCACAAGCCCGAGTCGAAAACCCCGCCTTTCGCGATTCTCCATATTCCTCACTCTTCCACGGTAATACCCAGCGATGTCCGCACCTCGATCCTCCTTTCCGAGGAGGCCCTTGCCCGCGAGCTCCTTCGCATGACCGACAGCTTTACCGACGAATTGTTCCACGTGGATTCGTCCGTTGGATCGCCCGTCATCTTTCCAGTCAGCCGCCTCGTCGTCGACCCAGAGCGGTTCCTGGATGACGCCCTCGAACCAATGGCCAAGCGCGGCATGGGGGCGGTTTACACGCGAACTTCGGATGGTAAGCCCCTGCGTTTGGAGGGAAACAGCTCCGAAAGAAACCGACTGGTCGCGGGATACTATCATCCCCATCACCGACGCCTCTCCGACGCCGTCCAGGCCGCGCTTGACCACTCGGGCTCATGTTTGATCATTGACTGCCACAGCTTCGCCTCGGTTCCCTTGCCACACGAATGGGACCAAGCGCCCGACCGTCCTGAAATCTGTCTGGGCACCGATGAATTTCACTCGCCGGAGGATTTGGTAAGCCTGGCCGTCGGGCTCTTCGAGGAGAGAGGGTTTCGGACGCTCCTCAACCGACCGTTTTCCGGCGTCCTGGTGCCGGAACCGTTCTACCGCCGAGACTCCCGCGTCCGGGCGATCATGGTCGAAATCAACCGGAGTTTGTATATGGACGAAACCTCAGGCCAGCGATTGCCCTCCTTCGCAGCTCTCAGGATGCGACTTCACGGAGTATTGACCAGCCTCGTTGGGGCTCTTTCAGGCCCACGGCAACGATGATCCACATCGAAAATACCTCTGAATTTCTCAGAAAACCTTCTGCGCCCATCAGTGGTTTAAAAAAGAAGAAACAGTGAATTACGACTGCGACGAAGTCGTTTCTACGAATCGAACAGTTTTTTTAAGGCGATGGGTGCAAGTGGCAGTTTTCTGACCGAAAACCATGTTCAACTTTACAGAAATCAGAGGTTTTACCTCTCATTTCACAGGGCTGGGGGCAAAGTTTCGTTAAGAATGACTTGTTGTAAACAAAAATTCAGACTCCGTTACGACTGCACAACGCAGTCGTTTAAACGAGAGAACCTGATCAATGTTGTTCGATTGTTTACGAAGCCATAAAAAACTGAATATCAGGGCTTTCCAGAGGTAATTTCCCCTTCCGACAGAGTTTCACACTTGTCTGGCCAGAAAAGTCAGACTTCCCTGTCATTTGCTGACGTGGCCGCTCTGCCTAGTCGCCGGTAATCCACTCCAAAATAGCTGCGATGGGGTTACTCGGTGAGCGCCAGCCAACTGATGTTTACAAAACGCGTCTCAATTTGTAAGGAATGAATATGCCTCTCATCATATTCGCTGTCATGCTCATCGCTCTTTTCCTCAGGTGTTGTGTCGCCTATGCCAATCCCGAGTCTCAACCACGGATTCCGACCCTCATTTTCCGTTTCATCATGGGCGGCGTCATCATGCTGATTTGTGTCGGGGCTTTTACCGTCGCCCTGTGGGGTGGCTTTTTCCTCTTTTGCCACTGGGTAGGCACTCTGAACCAGTAGCCAGATTTTTTGGGACTTAGGGTGGAAGGCCCGGCGATACCAACAACTTGAACACATCTTCAAGCTGGTAGCGGAGAGGAAGAAAAACGCCTTGGATAAGGTCAAGGCGGGGGAAAACATCGCGTCGCCCATCGGAAAATCCACGGGACTGAGAAGTTTTTTGTGAACAAAACGCAAGTCGGTCGGTATCATGTAGTATGATCGAACCCACCATCACGTGTCCCAGTTGTCGCGCGGAAATCAAGCTCACGGATTCTTTGGCCGCCCCGCTCATCGAGAAGACCCGCCAGGAATTCCAACTCAAAATCGCCCAAAACGAAGCGGAAATTGGGAAGCGGGAGCTGGCCCTGCACGAACAGCAGGAAGCCCTGGCCAAGGCCCAGGCGACGATCCAGGAGCAGGTGGACGCCAAATTAAAGGGGGAGCGGACCAAGATCGCCGCTGAGGAGGCCAAGAAGGCGCAGACGATGCTTGCGGCGGAAATGGATCAAAGGACCAGAGAGTTGATTGATCTCCAGCAAGTGCTGGCGGACCGCAACACCAAACTGGCCGAAGCCCAAAAGGCACACGCTGAGTTAATCCGTAAACAACGCGAACTTGATGATGCGCGGCGCGAAATGGAGCTAACCATCGAAAAGCGAGTCCAGGAATCGCTCACGACCGTTCGGGACAAGGCCCGTCTGGAGGCCGAGGAGGGCCTCAAACTCAAGGTGGCCGAGAGGGAGGAGACGATTTCGGCCATGCAGCGCCAGATCGAGGAACTGAAACGCAAGTCCGAGCAAGGCTCTCAACAACTTCAGGGTGAGGCATTGGAACTCGAACTCGAATCATCCCTGCGGGCCAAATTTCCCATGGATACCATCGAACCCGTCCCCAAGGGCGAATTCGGCGGTGACATACTCCAACGGATTATCGGACCGATGGGCCAGGTTTGCGGCACCATCCTTTGGGAATCGAAGCGAACCAAGAATTGGAGTGATGGGTGGCTAGCCAAGCTCCGGGGCGACCAGCGTGCCGCCAAAGCCGAGGTTGCCGTGATCGTGTCCAAGGCCCTGCCCAAGGACGTCGAGACGTTTGATCTGGTGGAGGGGATTTGGGTGACCAAACCGCAGTATGTGATTCCCATTGCGCTTACCTTGCGCCAGTCGCTGATCGAAATCGCGGCGGCCCGCACCGCCGGGGAGGGGCAGCAAACCAAAATGGAGCTGGTCTACAATTATCTGACCGGCCCGCGTTTTCGGCATCGGGTGGAAGCCATCGTGGAAAAGTTTACCGACATGCAAACCGACCTGGACCGTGAGCGTAAGACGATGACTCGGCTCTGGGCCAAGCGGGAGGAGCAAATTCGCGGCGTGATCGAATCAACCGCCGGGATGTATGGCGACCTCCAAGGCATCGCCGGGCGTACGCTGGTGGAGATCGAAGGATTGGAGATCAAAGCGCTTCCTGAAGGCCCTGCCGGGCTGGAAACGGCCTCAACGTGAAGAATTGCCCCGAGGGATAGAAAACTCTCTGCTGAAAGAAACCGAAAACCTCAGGCTACCCGTCTGGGGCTGTTGAAAAACCGTTCACATACCCATTGAAATCATGACCAATCGCAAAACCCGTAAATGGTGGATCACGCCTGAAAATGAAACCATTCTGCTCAGCTCGTGGCACTACGACTATTTTCGTAATCCCGAGATATCTCAGAAGTATGGGGTGATATTTCGAGATGAGGAGACGACCCGTCTTGATGCTCTCCGCGTCGGCTTCGTCCGCCTCAACTACGAGCTCAATGGTGGGTGCATGACCATTGAGACCATGCGGTGGGATAGGTGTCTCCGGAAGCTTATCGATGGTTTTATCCTGGAAAATGCCGACGCCATCGATATGGCGCGAATTAACCTTATTAACCTCGCCGGGCAGGCGGTGCAGCTCGGGTGCGTATCACTGATGGACCTGCGCACGTTCGGAAAACCCATCAACAGGATGACCCTTGGATCGTGGAATATGCTTCGGGTGACCCGACTCGACAAACCAATCCTGGTAAGTGCCACCTGACCAACAGTATTTGCTAGAGCCCTCATACCCTGAATCAGTCTGCTCAAACTTCTGATAGAATTACATTATGATCCAATGGGTTATTCCGAAACAACTGGCCCGGTCGCCCCGTCCTGGCATCGAGCATCACCCTTCAGACAAGGTCGATGTCGAGAAATGGATCGTTGAGGCCAAGACGCAGGGAATTCGTTCGGTTATTTGTCTCCTGTCTGAGCAGGAAATTCGCGAATTTTACTGCGCTGCCGGAATCAATTTGTTCGCCTGTTATCGAGAAACGGGATTTGAGGTGGTGCATTTTCCCGTCTCGGATTCTGGCACGCCACCACGCTTACCGGAACTATTGGTGGAAATCGGACAAAGGTTTTCGGAGTTGCCTAAACCTTGCCTCGTTCATTGCAATGCTGGCATAGACCGAACGAGACGTATCATAGATTACCTTTGCTCCTCGCAGATCGCAGGCTGAACAATTCGCGCCTTATGAACGCCGCACGAAGCGTTATCGTCTCGCTCGGTGCCATTCGCGAGAATAAGGGCCTCAACCTCTGAAAGAAAATTCGCAGGAGCAACTCCATTGCGCGATGCAGTCGCGTCAAAATAGGCAGGGACTTCCAAGCTAGTGCGATTTCTTGTCTATGACGACCTTTGGCGCACGATGCTGAAAAAAGGCGTGGATGTTATGGAAAACAGTTATGGATGAACAGTTCTTAAAACTTATCTCCTTGATAATCAAGGAGGGTCACCCCAACGGGATTCGAACCCGTGCTACCTATCCGCAGTCCGTTTCGGGGTTAAATCCTTGTGGTTGAAAATATAGCTGACAATAAAAACATTGAAAATACAACAGATTGTTCTTAGCTTCGTTCTTAGGTATGGCATCAATCTGGAAGCACCCGGAGTCGAAATATTGGGTCGCTTGCTTCTCCGGGCCGAATGGCAAAAGAATGAAGCGAAGCACGAAGACGACCAACCGGCGACAGGCGACAAAGCTCGCTTATAAGTTCGAAGAGGCAGCGGCAAAGAAATTGACGAAGAAAGCCGCCCGGCAGGTTATTGGCGACATTTACCAAATGGTCAGCAAGGAAGAGTTGCCTGGCCAGACTTCGCGGCTGTTTCTTCAAGAATGGGCCAATCTGAAGAAGTCCGTGGTCGAGCCGGGTACTTGGCGCAAATACAACGATGAGGTGAAACGATTCCTTGGCTCGCTTGGAGTTAAGGCAGACATGGACATCAGCACCATTAACCGGGCTGACGTGTACGCCTTTCAGGTCAGCATGGCCAGCAAGCTTTCCGTCGGGACCGCCAACACCGGCCTTAAGATCATCCGCGTTGCGCTCAATGACGCGAAGAAGAACGGTTTGATTGATAGCAACCCTGCGGAAGAGGTTAAGGTGCTCTCCAAAAAGGATGTTGAGCAGGTGCGTCGCCCGTTTACACTGCCAGAGCTTAAGCGGCTCATCGATCTCGCTGACGAAGAATGGAAGGGGATGATTCTCTTCGGGTTTTATACCGGCCAACGGCTCCAGGACGTCGCGTTGGCCAACTGGCAATCTATCGACTTCGTAAAAAGGAAATGGAGTTTCGTTGCGATCAAGACGGGTCAACGCAAGAGCCTTCCCCTTGCGGAGCCGTTGATTAGGCATCTTATGTCTGTGGGTAACCTGGACGACCCGAGGAAACCGGTATTTACCAGAATTGCCGCATCCATCGACAAGACGGGGCGGGTGGGGCAAGTCAGCAATGAATTTCACGACTTACTGGTTGCCGCTGGATTATTGGCCGCCCGGTCGAAGCAAAGCACCGGCAAGGGCCGTGGCGCACGCCGTCAGCAGAACGAACTTTCGTTTCATTGCCTCCGGCATACGAATAATTCTCTACTCAAGCAAGCTGGCGTGCCAGAGAGCGTAGTAATGGCCTTCGTTGGACATGATACGCCGGAAGTGTCCGCCCTTTACACGCACGTTGATGATGCCTCATTGGTCGAGGCCAGCACCAAGTTACCCGATCTCTTAAGTTGAGAAACACTCCGATGAAAATTTTTCGTAATTGCTGGAATGGTGATTGCTGTCATGGCAGCATAAGGCTTGACCATACTTCTACCCGACGTTTGAAGTGAATATTTTTTCAAATTTCACTGTGCCCCGCAGAACGGCTCAGCCTGGTCCTGAACTGACGCTACTTCATGAAGCCTTGAACCATGGGCTGCCCATTGGAAACGACGGAGAGGCAACCTATTTCCACGAGCCGCGACTTCCTACCGGCTTCCCTGATTTAGTCGCGGTATTTTCAAAACAGACTTCAATTACTCTGTCACCTAGTCGATTACGATTGGACGTATGCCATTTGCGACTTCTGTACCACATCCACTCGGTAGGAAACACGACGGTCGAGGCTCTCGTTCATGCTCTGATGTGGAAATCTCACGATTTGGCAGAACGCATTGACGATTTGGAAGAATCCGATTTGGTCTACGTTCGCGGAAAAAACATCCGCCCGAAAACATTGAATGAGGTTTTTGCGGTTTCAAAGATCGTGGCTCTGGAAGCCAAGATAAGCCACTGGCAAAAGGCTTTGGCTCAAGCTGTGGCAAATACCTGGTTCGCATCACAAAGTTACATTCTTTTGCCAAAGGGCCAAGGGGCGACGAAAGCGGCAGTCGCAGCACAGCAATTTGGCATTGGTGTTCTCGTTTTTGATGGACTCAAGACCACCCGCCTAGTAAACCCAGTCAAATTCGAGATTCCTTCGTCGTATGGCTCCTGGCTCATAAACGAGTGGGCAATCAGAAGCTGGTTCACTGGGGAACAAAATGATAGACTTAGCAGCACTACAGGCAGCTTTCCCAGAAGTTTCAGCGATTCAGTTGATCCACACTACTAGCGGACAAAGGTACGTTTTTCGGGTTGACCATGCCGGTGCGCCAGCGGTCCTGAAAATCGTCAAAAGGGGCCTTGTTGATCTCGCCCGTGTGCAGCGAGAAATCGAGGCTGTTCAACGACTCAATTCCGCCTACGTTCCTCAAATTATCTCTTCCGGCTTACGGCAGGTTGCCGCCGACGACCAAGTTTTTATCCTGGAAAGATTTATTGAGGGTTATTCCTACCGGGAAAAACTGCGAGCAATGGCCGTACAGGATGTTGGGGACGTTATCGTTTTGATCGAGGCTTTGCTTTATGCATGCCGCGATTTCGAGACAGCCAAAATTGTGCACCGAGACATCAAGCCCGATAATCTTATTATCGGAAACGATGGCAAAGTCTGGGTGATTGACTTTGGGATAGTCCGCCATCTTGATCTTCAATCGCTCACTGCGGACGGTCTTTATGGTGGCATTGGAACACTTGGTTATGCTGCCCCCGAGCAGTTTCAAAATATAAAGGCGGACATAAACGTGCGTGCCGATCTCTTTGGCCTGGGTGTCGTCGCTTATGAAGCTTTGGCAGGATTCAATCCCTACTTGCGAGGGCTGCATTCCTCACAGGCAGTGATAAAGCGAATGGAGACCGAAACGATCCCGATCCTTGCCATTCCAGGCGATACCGCTGGAGTTTTTGGCAAATTCATCGCCTCGCTTATACAGCGTTTTCCGAGTCGACGGCCTCAAACGGCCAGCGAGGCTATTCATTGGTTCGAAACGGTGAAACAACAGTACCCTTGAGGAGGCATTTTATGGAACTATACCTACAATTTGGATACGGGATGATGACGCACACAACCGAGCTCTTACGAGCTTGGAGATCGGGTGGCGTAATTTTAAGTCCACGAGATTTGAATGCCTCGCAGTTAGTCCGAATGGCTAACGCGATAACAGACCTTGGTAGGGAAGCCCTTCTCGATCCCCAATGTTTCGCACACGATTGCGATCATAGCAGGCTGATTGCCCACGAATATTTTCAAAGGTATCAAGAAAATCCGACTGGATCGTTCACCGGCGGCGTAGCAACTGCCGGGCTACTAAGCGAATTAGCGGTGCTTGCTCGTTCTATGGGATTGACACGGCATATTCTACCCGGCCCCTTGGCGCGTCCGGTAAACGATGACTGGTTCAGTTTTCAAGAGAATACGATCTCGGAAGCGCCTACCCATTTTGGGAGTGATCCTCTAATTGCGACGATTGCCATCTCTCGTGAATCCATTTTGGACGAAGCGCAAATCGAGGCGGTAGTGGAAAGAGCCGCCCAATGGAATGTCCAGGGCTACTACGTCGTAGCGGAAGGTCCGTCGCCATATCTCGTGGATAATCCCGTTTGGGTGGCCAATCTGCTTATTTTAGCGTCCGGGCTGAAACTGCTTGGCCGACAAGTAATCCTCGGATACTCAAATCATCAGTTTCTCGTCGCCGCGGTAGCTAATGTGGATGTTATTGCTTCTGGGACTTGGCTGAACGTACGTGCGCTTCCTTCGATGGATAAATTTTATGCGGCTGATGAGGGAGATATTTCCCGCCGTGCAATCTGGTGCTACTGCCCACAAGCGTTGAGTGAGTATAAACTTCCCTTCATGGATATAGCCAGACGGCGAGGGGTTCTTGTGGACATGAGGCCGGACGCGTCACTTGGATCGACGTATGCCGACATCTTGTTTTCCGGGCCTGCGCCATCGTCGATTAACTGGGGAGAACAGAATGCCTTTAGGCATTATCTTACCTGCTTGCAGGGGCAGATAAGCGCCGCCAGGCACAGCACCTACCAAGGCACAATGGATGCTGCCAATGCCTTATTGGACTCTGCTCAAAATACGCTCGCAATCTTAAGGCGGAATGGCGTTTTGGCAGGAGACAGAGATTTCAGCCCCATCATTGATGCGAATAGAAGCGCATTATTGCTTCTTAACGATGCCCGTGGAGAGAGATTGAGCCGGGCTTGGTAGTCCACGGCTACATCGACAAGTCCGGCAGCTTCGTCTGGAAAACCAAGTTTCCTGCGATGTCCAGATAACAGGCTGACCCAACCGGGTTATTAAATAAACTCTCGAATTTCAAATGAACCGTGACATCATTAGGTATGGCTAACGACGCTACCGAAAAACCGTCAGAAGAATTAGTGACAGACGAAGTGATGGACGAAGGTGAAGCTTTCGTTACTTACGACATCGCATCATATCCCTCAGATTTAACGCTGAGCGTCATCAGCGAAATGTGGAAAAACAAGGATATCACGATACCTGATTTCCAGAGAAATTTTGTCTGGAACATAAAACAAGCCTCTCTTCTGATCGAGTCCTTCTTATTGGGCCTCCCTGTTCCACAAATCTTCTTTTATATAGACGAGGAAAATAAAAATTTGGTCATTGACGGGCAACAGCGGATAATGACGATTATTTATTTCTTTGAAGGATATTTTGGCTCCGAAAGTCTCCAAGGCAAAAGGAAAGTATTTCGTCTTTCGGGTTTGAATGACAAAAGCCCTTTCTACAATAAGAAATACGTCGACCTTGACGAGTCCTCTCAGCGGAAACTCAAATCGTCTATACTTAGAGCGATTAACATTAGGCAGCTTAGCCCTAAGGAAGAGAACACGAGCATATACCACATCTTTGAGCGTTTGAACACCGGGGGCACCCCATTAAGACCCCAAGAGATTCGAAACTGCGTCTTCCGTGGTAGTCTTTCTTCGAAGCTGAAAGATTTAAACAAAGATAAATATTGGAGACAAATCCTCGGAAAGAAAGCGTTTGAAAAACATCAAAGAGATGTCGAATTGATACTTAGGATATTTTCGCTAAGTGGCAATTGGACTAAGTACGAAAAGCCGATGAAGGAATTTTTGAATAGGGCCATGGAAACAGAAAAGCCGGGAACATCCAAGAGGGTCGAAAAGTTTATTAAACATTTCCCGGACGTTACAAAATACATCGTCGAGCAGCTCGGACAAATGCCTTTTCATGTAAGAGGACCTCTTAATACTTCTGTGCTGGATTCAGTGTTTTGTATCATTTTAGATAATTTTAATCGCAAGCCATCTGACCTAAAGGACAGGTTTAAAAAACTGCTGGCGGACAAAGACTATAAAACTGCGACCTACTACGGCACAAGCGATGTGACTGTACTTCAAAGTCGGTTCAATAAGGCGAAACACTATCTGATAGGCGGGTAATGCCTTACACGGATCACTTCAAACTTGCTGACGATTACCTAGTCCACATGGATGCAGTTATCGCAACGATTGCGGATCCTTTTATTAAATCCCGATATGTTGGATTCATTACTGTTAGTGCTGTTACGGTTTTCGAGTTAGCGATCAAGGAAATCTTCATTGATTTTGCAAAGAAGAAGCACGTGATTCTTGGTAATTTTACCTTAGCCTACTTCGACCGTATCAACGGAAGAATCAAGAGGGACGTATTACAAGACGACTATATTAAGAAATTTGGCGAGAAATACGTAACAAGATTTCTCAAAAAGATGGATCAGAAGGAAAAAGCAGTTTTAGCTGCTGAAGGTGCTAGTGTGAAGCAGTCGTATGCCAATATAATTACCTGGAGAAACGATTTTGCGCATGAGGGGAACCTCAAAGTTATGGCTACGTACGAGGAAGTAAAAAAGTCCTATTTCCTTGGGAAACACGTTATTCATTGTCTTGCCGAGACCATGATAAGATAGTTATAGCAAAGTTGACGACAAAACGACAGCTAACTAAGACTTCTTGATATTCTCTCTCGCCAGTCGTTTTCCAGCATCAATTCAAAACGAATTTGCTCCTTCTTCAGGCCCAGCTTTAGCTCTCCGACGGACAATGCACTCTTGGAATGCTCGGTTAGCAGCTCAAATAAACGTGTCTTGTAGGCAGTGTCCTCGTTGCCTAGCAAGTGCAATCCTTTCGTTTCCAGAACGGTAAACCGCACCTTGCCGTCTGTGGCATCGTGCAAGCACGCGAGGAAATCAGGATACACGCGGCTCCGTTGCCAGCCCTGCAAGTGCCAGTCTTGGTGAACGGCGATTCGGTGCCACCATCTCACGGCGGCATCGCCGTCGAGATACCAGGCCATGTCCTTTTCCAGACCGTTCACCTGCTTCTGATACACAGGCTTGAAAAGACTCTTTTCCAGCGGCTCGCCACTTTTACGAAGTAAGGGCTTGTCTTCGTCGCTAACATCGATCTCCAGCGTCTCGGCTAATTCCCAATTCAATTTCGGGTCGTTTGACGATTCAAGCCGGAAGCAAATTTCCCCAACCGTGAGCATTCGCCGGAACTCCCGTTCTGCCGCTTGGTAAACCTGTGCTTTCAGGTCTTCCCTCATCGCTTTTACGAGGAATAGCCTGTTGGTAAAGATGCGCTCTTCTGTGATGCCGCGCTTACGCACTTCGGCCAGAGTCTCCTCCAAAATACGTGCGCCCTGCCACGGGTTCGGAACGACATCAAGGAGCAGGCGCACCAGCGCCGGGAAATCCAATTCAGGTTCAACGTCTTCCTGGGTGACGGTGGCTTTGGGCAGGTCGTCGTCATCGACGTCGCCAAGGTCTTCAACGCTCACTCGCACAAGCGTCCGATCAAGGGCATTCTTCTCATCGGGGGAGAATGTTGCCCGGTTGCTGTAGCTGAATCCGCCCCAATCCAACCGGCTTAATAAATCCCGGTCGTAGTCAAACTGCCGCCAGTCCCCGGTCGAATAATGCCGAGAAAGGACGCGAGGCAGGAAAACCTTCAATCCCTGGAATTCCTTTCGCCGCCGGAGCGTTTCTCGCCGAGAAGCCGCCGCTGTGCCCTTGCCTGCGGCTCGCACGCTGGCGGCGAGGTCGCCCATGCCTTCCTCTTCCAGACCACGGCGCACGCTGTCCACCGCCTCCTGTACCTCTTGGTCGAACGTAAAAACATAACACTCATTAAGGGAATCCGTATTGGTCAACCGAGCCTCTGGTTGCCTTAACACCCGCCCTACCATCTGGGTCAGGGCCGTCGCCGCCGTCGTCTTCGACAACACGGCCAGGATGTAGGCGAACGGGCAGTCCCAGCCCTCCCGCAAGGCGTCCTTGGTGATAATGTAACGAACCGGGCATAGCTCTGAGGGCAGGTCCACCTTGTCGAGTTCGTCCAGTTCCGCCGACTTCACTTTGATCTGTTCCGGTTGCGCCCCAAGTTTTTCAATCAGGTAGGCGCGCACATCTTCCGCATGGATGGCGGCCTTGTCGCGCTGCTCTTTTCCTGTCCTTTCGACCCGGACAAGCAGAATGGGCCGGATGTACCGACCCTCGTTGCTCCGCACTTTGTTGGCGTCCTTCTGCAATTCGTCCAATTTCTCTTTGGCAACCGAGATCGTGTGTTTCCAGTCCGCCCGCCCCTCGTTGATAAGATTGATGGGCAACTTAATCATCTGTTCGTCTTTCAACGCCGTGCCGGTCACGTTTACCAGTACATTGCTGGCGTACTCATTGCCGCTGTTGGGCGTGGCCGAAAGCTCAAGAATGAAGCGCGGGTTGAATCCGGCAATCGTCTCCAACGCCGTATTGGAGTAAGCCTTGTGCCCCTCGTCGATCAGCACCACCGGGCGTACCAGCCGCAGCACATTGCCAAGGCTCTGTTTGACGGTTAGTCCGTCGATGCGGAATCCCTCTGCCGTCGTGTCGTTCACGTCAAGGTTGGTTACTTGGCGTAGGAGTGCCTTGTTTGCAATGACATCATCAACGTCGGGAAAGAAGCTTGGGTATTTGCCGCTGTCCTGAAACATCTTCCGCGCTTCCTTGGATTCCCTCCGCACGGCTCCAGCCTGGAGCATCATCAGCATCACGCAAAGCTGCTCTTCAACGTCCTGCTTGGTGAAAACGTCCCCCTTTTCCAGCAACCGCACGCGCCCGCCGGATGCCCGCTCCAGCATTTGCCTGTACGGGTGCTCCCGGTTGGCAAAGGCGTCCCATGTCTGCCCGTAGATGGCATCTGACGGAACAATCCAGAGGACAAACCCGGTCTGCTTCTTGAAATACTCGACGTTGATTCGTTCGATGGCGGCGGTGCCCAGCAACGTCTTGCCGCCACCGGTCGGAACCTTTAGGCAGATATTTGGCACCGGACGCTCCAACCCGTCCTTCCTGGCCACATAGGGCGGCGCGGTGGGATTGCCGGCGCTGTCTGGGACAAGTGGAAGCACCTTGGCCGTGTGGAGTTCATCCCATGTTTGGCGGCAATAGTCGGCCAGTTTTGCCTCGCGGCCTTTGCTGCGCTGGAATTCAAGAACCTCCTCTGCCTCCTCGCGCCGGGTGCCGAGCGCCCGGAGATAACGGCTCACGCTCGCAAGTACGTCGGTTTGATAGTCCTTCAGTTGCATCGCGGGCTAATCCCCAAGGATACGGTGAATGGCATAGGGAAGCTGGCAGAAATCCACCCCCAGGCGGGAAAGCTCACGCTGGCTCATAAACTTGGCGGCTCCAAAGATGAGGAGCTTTTTCTTGCCCGTGTTTGCGGCAACAATTTCATCCAGGAGCTTCTCGTTCAGGGCTGCGTCATTGCTTTGCAGCCACTTCTTATCCGGTCGATAAAGCAGATGGACGCGATAAAGGTCCGTCTCGCCAATGAAACCAACGCCTGCCGCCTTTTGTTTCGGCAGTTCGGCCAGGGTGCGCCCGGTGGCGGTGAAGAAGACGTATTTTGCCAGAGCCGCAAATGTGGGCAATCCATCGGCCAGTAGCTTATCCAGTGACATCTCAGCCCCGAGTGTGACGAAAGTGAAATTGCCGCCGAGCCCTTCTACCTTCTCGGTCACGTTTTTTTCACCCGTAACTACCAACTCACCGTCATCCACCGTCTTCGCGATGCGGTCGAACCTGTGCTTGTCTAGAAGTTCAAAACTCTCGGCCTTCTCAACTATCTCGGCTGCATTTTTAAGCTTTGTCCAAGTCAGGGGCTCGCGAAGCAGTTCCTCTCTCTGCGTACCCTCAAACTTGTAGCCTTCAATTACTTGGCGGACCCGCTCGGCAGTGATTTTGTCGGCATAGTCCTCGGTTTCGACAAGAATGAACTTACGATCACCGCCGTCTTTTCGATTGGTTTCCAGAACGGCGTGAGCCGTCGTACCGCTGCCCGCAAAAGAATCCAAGACGATTGATTCCGTATTTGTTGCAATTTCCAATACGCGCTGAACCAAGCGAACAGGCTTCGGGGTGATGAAAATTTCATCTCCAGATTGTTTGCCAAGGATTTTGGAAAGTTCCTGTTTCGCGTTCCGGGTGCTTCCAACATCACGCCACTGCCAAATAGTCTGTGGGACAATTCCATCCCTGACCTCGGAAAGAAATCGTTTAATGCCCGGTCTGTTGCTGCCTGAGTCCCCCCACCAAATCCGCTTGTCCTTGTCCAGGGCATCGAACTTTTGCCTGCTGACTCGCCAATAACTTCCCGCAGGTGGCCCTGGTATAATTTTCCCACTCTTGGTCTCTATCGGGTATATCCCTTGGGCGTAAAAATTTCTTGCGGCAAGGTCGCTGAGCAGCCATGGCCCGCGTGGGTCTTTATCGGGGTTTTTGTACCTTGCCAGCATCGCTTCGCTACGCTCCAACAGGTTTGGGGACCAACTCGCCGCGTTCTTCGCGAACACGAAGAGGTAATCATGATCTTCGCTGAAGTGGATAGCCGTATTCTTCGGGCTGTCCATTTTGTGCCAAATGCAGGTTGCAACGAAATTTTGCTCTCCAAAAATCTCATTCATCATGCCACGTGCCGAGTGAGCTTCATTGTCGTCAAGTGTCATCCACAACGTTCCTGAAGGTGAAAGGAGTTCGTACAGCAATTTAAGGCGTGGCCACATCATGCAGAGCCACTTGTCGTGGCGCTCAAGGTCTTCCTTTTCCACCGGGTTGGCGGACTTCTTGAGCCACTCGCGCATGAGTGGGCTGCGCACATTGTCGTTGTAGCACCAACCCTCGTTGCCGGTGTTGTATGGGGGATCAATGAAGATGCAATCGACCTTGCCCGCATACACGGGCAGCAGCGCCTTGAGTGCGTGCAGATTGTCGCCGTGGAT
>Ga0182024_10014556_pt1 | contig 15202 bp, 11 predicted proteins | sample P32metaG_FD_120480 | JGI IMG/M metagenome (GOLD analysis project Ga0182024, IMG submission 120480) | Permafrost microbial communities from Stordalen Mire, Sweden - P3-2 metaG (Illumina Assembly) | ecosystem: Environmental > Terrestrial > Soil > Wetlands > Permafrost | place: Sweden: Stordalen... | reverse complement strand
GTGATGATGGTGGCTCCCTCCGCGACACAAGCGCGCAAGCCGCCGGAATGATCGAAGTGATGATGGGAATTGATGACGTAGCGGATGGGTTTGTTCGGGATCGTTTTGTGTACGCTGTCGATCACCGCGAGAGCACGCTCGTCGTTCAGCGGGCACTCCACCAACGCGACGTAGTCCTTGAACTCCACCGCAACGCTGTGATGCGTGCCGCCGGTTAAATACCACACGCCTTCGGCCACCTTCTGCGTATCCACCTTCGCCAGCGCCGGCCGGGCTTTCTCCACATTCTCGGGCACGGGAAACACCACGTATGGGTTATTGGCATCCGTCTTCGTGATGGTCAGGTCCAGCACCGGGAAGCCGCCCTGCTTTTGAACGATATGGGCAGGGAACAAGACATCGGTGGCGATCTCGCCGAGGTCCTTATAGTCGCTGTAAGTAGTTTCGGTTACCGTGTCGCCGAGCACGGGATCTTCGCCGCGCGTCTCCACTCGCTCCACCTGATTCTTGGCGTTCAGCGTCACCTTCATCGTGATGCCGGCCAATAGCCCGGGCAGTGGAAAGCTGATCGTATTCGCTCCCTCCAGCTTCGCCGCAGGACCGGCATGCTCGGCAGCTTTCAGAGCGCCGAACGGAGTTGACCAGAGTTGCACCAGCCTCTCGCTCGCAACCGCCGGCGCAGGATTGGCCGTCGTGCCTTTGATAAATCCAGCGCCCGGCACAGATTCATTCCAAGCAGACAGTCCGCTCACAACTTGAATCTGCCGCTGCGGCGCGGCCAGGGGAAATCCTCCGCCGCCCTGGATCAAGCCGTCGGGATTGCTGCGCATCACATCCACGCGCATCGCGGGAACAGCGTAGCTCAAGCTGACGTGATAGGTAACTTTGAAGGGCGGCCAAGGCTTGTCGGGATGATAGGCTTGGCCGAAGACGTACCCGGTCCCCGTGCCCCAGTATTCCAGCGTATTGATGGCGTCGATCCTCTGCGGCCCGCGGATCATTCCGAGCGCGTATTCGGCGTTCTTGATGGTTGCCTTGACGTCCTGCGCGTTAGCAGTCGAGAGAGCCAAACCCGCAAGCATTGCGAGCTTACTAAACGTATTCATGAGATTCTAATGATGCTCCTTCGTGACTAAGTGCGACAAGTCCCGCTCGACGCAAGGCAGCGATTCCGCCAGCGTCGCCTTGGTGTCGGGATTCAGTTTTTGAACGCGCGGGTTTATCGCCCATGGCTTCATGAGCACGTCGGGGTCTTCCACGGTGGCTTGCCAGGTGAGGGTGTTTCCTTCGCGCCGAAGCCGCTCGATCACGTGCATGTTTTCGCTGTGAAAATATCCGCCGTAATCAAGCCAGCTGGTGTCGTTGAAACCGATCGTGTCCACCGCCAGCGTATCTCCCTCCCAGTGGCCGATCGATTCGCCCTTCCACGTGCCATCCAGGTCAGCCAATGGAGTGTGCGGCCGGCCATCCATCGGAATCACGCGGTATTGATCGCCCCAACCGCGCGCCGCGGGGCTGACGTACAAAAAGACGATCTCCTTCGCGGTCTGGACGATCTTATCCGGCGGTCCCATGCGCGGAACGCCCGCCGGCATGCAGCCGTAAGAGGGGTCGGCTTCGTTTCCATTCTGATCGAGCTCGCGAACCTTCTCCCAAAACTCCGGTTTGTAGAGCGGACGGTTGGGATCGGCTCTGCGGATCAGGGCGTTATCGCGCTCGTAGTTCACTAGGCTTCCATCGCGTGACGGAAGATTTGAGATCAGCGGATCATTGGAGCGAAGTTGCGGGCCGCCGGCGGTCGTGCCGTTCCAGACGCCATTCAGATCCGGGTGTTCGGGATCGGAGGCGTGCGCCGCCAGGCAAAAAATCACCAAGAGTATGGCGGTAGTTTTCAATGATGTTCCTTAGTTACTAAGTGCGATAAGTCGCGCTCCACGCACGGCAGCGATTCCGGCAGCGTCGCTTTCGGATCCGCGTTGAGCTTCAGAGTACGGGCATTCATGGTCCAAGGCTTGACGAGCACGTCCGGATCTTCCACGGTGGCTTGCCAGGTTAGTAAGTCGCCGTCCCGGTGCAGCCGTTCAATCACGTGCATGTTCTCGCTGTGGAAATAGCCGCCGATATCCAGCCAACTCGTATCGTTGAAGCCGATGGTGTCCACGATCAGCGTGTCTCCTTCCCAGCGCCCGATAGACTCGCCTTTCCAGGTGCCATCCAAATCCTCGAGCGGCGTATGCGCGCGGCCATCGGTCGGAATGACACGATACTGATCGCCCCAGCCTTGCGCAGCCGGACTGATATATAGAAAGACCATTTCCTTGGGCGTCTGAATGATTTGCAAGGGCGGGCCCATGCGCGGGACGCCGGCGGGCATGCAGCCGTACGAGGGGTCCGCTTGGTTTCCATTCTGATCGAGCTCGCGAACCTTTTCCCAAAACTCGGGCTTGTAGACGGGTTTATTCGGATCCGCCCGGCGAAGGAGTGCGCCGTCGCGCTCGAAATTGAGCAGCGTGCCGTCCCGCGAGCGCAGATTGGACGCCAGCGGGTCGTCGCTCTTGATAAACGGACTCGCCGCGTTGCCGTTCCACATGCCATTCAGGTCGGGATGGCCGTCCGCCAATCGGGGCGTTTCCGAATCGGCCCGCGCGGGCCACAGCGACACCAACGCAAACGCACAGATCGCGGCGCAGAAAACAGATCGGGACTCCATAACTCCTAGTGATGCTCCTTGGTAACCAGATGTGACAGATCCCGCTCGCTGCAAGGCAGCGTCTCTTCTAGCACCGCCTTGGGATTCGGGTTCAGCTTCAGCATGCGCTTATTCATGACCCACGGCTGTAGCAATACGTCCGGATCTTCGACCGTGGCTTGCCAGGTAAGCGTGTCGCCCTCGCGATGCAGCCGTTCGATCACGTGCATATTCTCGCTGTGGAAGTATCCGCCGATGTCCAGCCAGCTGGTATCGTTAAAGCCGATCGTGTCGACCACCATCGTATCGCCCTCCCAGTGGCCCAGCGATTCCCCTTTCCAGGTTCCGTCCAAGTCGGCGAGCGGCGTGTGCGCGCGGCCGTCGATCGGAATGACGCGATAGATATCCTGAAAACCCGCATACAAGAAGATCAGCTCGGCCGGAGTCTGGACGATCTTTATCGGTGGACCCATGCGCGGCAGGCCCTGCGGCATGCAGCCGTAGGAGGGATCTTCGTTATTTCCATCCTGGTCGAGCTTCTGAACCCTGTCCCAGAACTCAGGCTTGTACACGGGCTTGTTGGGGTCCATTCGGCGCAGAAGGGCGTTGTCGCGTTCGAAGTTTACCAGCGTGCCGTCGCGGGCGGACAGGATCAACCCCTGCTTGTCGCCCGAGCTAAGCACTCGCGCCGCGGCCGCACCGTTCCAGACGCCGTTCAAATCGGGATGCCCGTCAGACCACGCGTGAGCCGGCTGCGCAGGCGAGTTAGCCGCAAACAGGCATAGACCAGCCACGACCGCCGCACCTAGCGTCCAACGGCGTGTCATATGCCGACCTATTTCGCGTTGGGATCGTTGGTCCAGATGGTGAACACGCGGCCGTCGGGGAGCTTCAGATCCTTGATCAGCCCCGTATCCGTACCATCCTTGGCGTGTACACCGTTGACCGTGACCGTGTCGCCGGCCTTCAATCCGCCGCGGTCCGAGCGGCTGAGACCGGCCTTGCGCAGCGCGCCTGGTCCCGCCATTTCGAAGGCCCAGTGGGTCACTTTTCCGCTATCGTCCTTGGAATCCAGATAAAGGTAGGAGTGAGGATTGATCCATTCGACTTTGGTGACGACGCCCGTTACGGTGACGGGCTTATCCAAATCAAATTGCGCCTGAACCGAATGGTGCGCCAGCGCGGTGGCCGCCGCCAACAACCCAATGGCCGCTAACCGGGCGCCTAGTTTATGCTTCATGGCAGAGATCTCCTCCATACCGGGTTATCAGAATGACGAACTCCTGTCAACAGGCCGGAACACCTAAATACTGGCGAATGCGGCGGTCGCACGCGAGCGAGCGCTACCGAGATCGGAGCCGGGAGCAGGGAAGCGGCTAAACTATTTGCATGGCCGCGAAGGTGAATCGGTTAACTGTTGACCTTGCCTCCTACCCCGAGCTGGTGGTGATCTACCTCGGAATGCGCGTGAACTCGCCCAGAGGGTTGAAGACGCTGTTCCAGTTCGGACCGCGTATCTCCGCGGCGGTGGCCGAAAAGCCGGACGGCTTGCTGCGTCACGAGAACTTATTCTTTTCGCTGTTTCCTCCGCATTTTGGCATGCGTCAATACTGGCGTGACTTCGATTCGCTCGAAACCTGGTCGCGCTCGATGCCGCATCAGAAGTGGTGGCAGGATTTTGTGCGGGACCCCGGAGGAACGGGTTTCTGGCATGAGACCTATTTCCGCCGCGGCGGCATGGAAGCGATCTACGACGATGTGCCGGCACCGCTCGGTCTGATGGGATTCGCGCCCACTCGGGCTGCGCAGGGCGCCATGTTCTCAGCGCGCAAACGCGCCGGAGTAGCAGGGGAATCGGGGCGAGAACCACCAGTGAAGGAAGAGGCGTGATCCGTTGACGCCGGAGCAGCAGATTCAAGCCGTCGCGGCCAACCTGCTCGAAGCCCTTCGTTTTTTTGGAGAGGCGCGACGAGACGCCGAGATCCAGGACCTGCCCGGGCTGTCTCTGATCTTCTGCGGTCTGAACTATGCCGCGTTCAATGCGGCCTTGATGGCTCAGCCGATTGACGGCGACAGCCGTGAGTTGAAGCGCTTGATCGACGCCTCCGCATCGAAATTCGAAGCCAAGGGGCTGCGCTGGACTTACTGGTTGTGCGACGACTTTTTGAGCACGCCGCTGCGCCTCGAAGCGCCGCGGATCTTCAGCGAACGCGGTATGCGTCACCTCACGGATGCGCCGGGCATGTATGCCGATCGTCTTCGGCCGTCCAAGCGCGCGCTGCCCGCGCTCGAGATACGGCCTGTGTCAGATGAACCCACGCGGGCCGCGTTTGCCGATATTATGTCGACGGCGTTCGAGATTCCTCACTCAGTCAGCACGGCCATCTATGGCGGTTCTCGTGCGTGGCTGGGTTCGTTTCGCGGTTACGTCGGGTATTCGAATGGAAAGCCTGTTACGACCGCGGCCGCGGTAACCGCTGGTGGCGCGGTTGGTCTCTATTCGGTGGCCACAGTACCGCAACATCGGAGACGCGGCTTTGCCGAAGCCATCATGCGGCAGGTGATCGATCAGGTCGCCGGCAGCGCCGGAATCGAGCACACGGTCCTGCAGGCTACCTCGTCCGGTATGAGTTTATACGAGGCGATGGGATATAAAACCGTGACTCAATTCGAGGTGTATATCTCCGACTAGGGTCGAACCAGCGCTCCCGATGCGATCCACTGGGCCGCCTTCTCGATATCGGCCGAATAAGGGCGGTCGCCGGTCCAAGGAGCGCTAATCGAACCCAGCGCCGCCCGAATCCGCTCGATAGGGGGGCTCGAAGCGAGTGGGCGCAGGCAATCCAGAGCGCGCGCCGCCGCCAGCAACTCGATCGCGAGAACCAGTCTGGTGTTGCGCACCACCTGCTTCAGCTTCATCGCCGACGCCATCCCCATGCTGACAAAATCTTCCTTGTTGCCGCTGGTCGTAATCGATCCGGTGGAAGCCGGATGACTCAACACGCGATTCTCTCCAACCAACGCCGCGGCCGTGACCTGAAGCATCATGAATCCCGATTCAAGGCCGGCGCGATTGGCAAGGAACGGAGGCAGCTCTTCGTTGAGCGATGGATTGACCAGCCGGTCGATGCGCCGTTCGGAAATACCCGACAGAACGGTAATTGCGATCGCCAGCGAGTCTAACTGGAGGGCCAAGGGCTCGCCGTGAAAATTGCCGCCCGAAAAGACTTCGTCACCGATTACGAGTGGATTATCGGTGACGGCATTCAACTCGATTTCCAGCACGCGCCGGGCGGTGGTCAACGCATCGCGAACGGCTCCGTGGACCTGGGGCGCGCACCGCAGCGAGTAGGCATCCTGCACGCGCCGGCAAGTCAGGTGCGATTGCCGGATTTCGCTGCCCTCGAGGTATCGCAGAAGATTGGCCGCGCTGGCCAGCTGGCCGGGAAACGGCCGCGTTTCGTGGATGCGCGGATCGAACGCTCGGGGAGTGCCACGCAAGCCATCCACGGTCATGGCGCAAATCAGGTCGGCCGATTCGGCCAGGATTTCCGCTTCCAGCAGTTGGAGTCCACCGACGGCGAGCATCGCCTGCGTTCCATTGAGCAGCGAGATGCCTTCCTTGGAGGCCAGTACGATCGGCTGGAGGCGGGCGCGCAGCAAGGCTTCCGCGCCGGAGAGACGTTCGCCGCCGAATTCCGCTTCTCCTTCGCCCATCAGCACCAGCGCGATATGTGCCAAAGGGGCGAGATCGCCGCTTGCTCCCACGCTGCCCTGGGAGGGCACAACCGGGGTGACGCCGCGATTCAGAAAGTGGCAAAGCTGCTCGGCGATCAGCGGGCGTATTCCCGAAAAACCCTTGGCGAGCACATTGGCGCGGATCAGCATCATGGCGCGGACTTCGTCGCGGTCGAGCGGCGGCCCCACACCGCAGGCGTGCGAGCGGACTACGTTGCGCTGTAGCTCGTCGAGTTGCTCGGGCGGGACGCGGACATCGGCCAGCAAGCCAACTCCGGTGTTGACGCCGTATACCGGTTCGTCGCCGGCGGCCAACCTTTCAACCACTGCGCGGGAGCGCTCGATAGCCGCAATGGCGGAGGGCGCGATCTGCACCTGGTCAGCTTCTCTGGACACTTGCCGCAGATCGTCGAACGTTAGATGCGAGCCATCCAGGATCGTCATGCCGAGTCGGTTACTCCTGGCCCGGTCCGCTAGAAAATCAGCTTGAGGCCGAATTGAATCTGCCGGGAGGTGGTCGCTGTAGTCGTGATGACCCCGGCCGAGGAGCTGATCGCGCTGCCGGAGAATACGGTTGCCTTGGGCGTGCCGAGATTCGTATGGTTGAGCGCGTTAAAGAATTCCGCCCGGAACTGCAACCGGGTTTGCTCGGACAGAGCCGTGGTTTTGAATAACGAAAGATCCAGTTCGGCCAGGCCGGGACCATCGAAAATTCCTCGGCCCAAATTTCCGTAGGTGCCGGCGGGCGGCAACATAAAGGCCTGCGGATTGAACCACTGATTGGGATTCCCCAGCACCACAGGTCCCGTGAATGCCGGATTCAAGGAAGGCCGGTCGGGAGTCCTGGTGTCGCCGTCGCCCGAAGTGTTCGCCCCGATCTGCGGGGTAAATGGGAAACCGCTCAGCAAGGTGGTGATGGCATTCAACTGCCAGCCGCTCACTAGCTTGTCTTCTACTCCGCTGGCGCCAGCGAGCCACGGTTTGCCCCGGCCGAAGGGCAGTTCATAGCTGCCCGAGAGGCTGGCCTGATTAGCTATATTCAGCGCGGACGGTCCCCAGTCGCGGTGCAGATCGTTCCGATCCAGCGCCACTTGCGGCTCATTGTTGGCTTGAGCGATGGTGAGCGCGGAGTTCATGTCCAGGTCTTTCGACCAGGTGTAGTTGGCTCGGAACTGAAAACCTCCGCTGAAGCGCCGGGTCACGTCGAGCTGCAAGGCGTTGTAGCTGGTGTTGCCCTCGGTGTACCAGAACAAGCCAGCACTCAGGTAAGGATTCGGGCGCGACCCCACCGGAATGTACTGCGCTTCTTGAGGCACCGTGCTGCGTGCCGTGCCGACGCCGCCCGCGGTGCAGCCGCTTGCACTGGCACAAACCTGCGCGGGAATCGTATTGGGATCAAGGCTCACAAAGCCGTGGTAACCAAACGAACCGACATAGGCGACGCGCAAAACCGTGTTGCGGTCCAGTTGCTGCTCGACGCTGAAGTTCCACTCCTCGACGGTCGGAGTCTTGGCGTTCGGCTGGACGCCTTGCGGGGCGTAGGTGGTGCAGGGGGTGGGAACTCCCGGACCGCAGGATGGGGGAACCGGCGTGTTGGCAAAGATCGGCGTAAAGGAAAAGAGGGAGCCGGAAAATGCCGCGGAGCCGTTGTAGGGCGGAAGCGAATTCAGTAAGAAGCTCAGATCGTCTATGAGGGAATAATACGTTCCGAAGCCAGCGCGAACCGCGGTTTTCCCGTTGCCGAGGACATCCCATGCCAATCCGATCCTGGGGCTGAAAAGCTTGGTCGCATTATTCACCGTGAAGACCGAGCTGCCTACGATCGGATTTGTGACCAGCACGCCGTTGGAGGTGATGTAGTTGGCGGCTCTTCCGGATTCTTCGTTCCAGCCGGTGGTGAATTCATGCCGCAGGCCGACCTGCAGCGTCAGATTCGAGCTCAATTTCATCGTATCTTCGACGTACCAGGCTCCGAAGAGGCTTCGCCAGCCCAGCTCATTGGCGTTCGGCACCACTTGAAAACTGCTCACCGTTCCTTGCAGAAAGGTTGCCAGAGTGCTGAACGTGGCTTGTCCGAGCTGACGCGATGCGGTGTCGTCGTTGTCCTGCACGCGCTGTAACCAGATGCCCGCGCTGATCTGATGGATGCCGTGAACAATCCGGACGTCATCGGTATAAGTAAACAGATTTCTGCGGTTCCACGCGCCTGCGGCGTTGTTCGGACCAGCCGATGCGATGGTTCCTCCACTGCTACTGGTGGTGACGCCTCCTCCGATCACGATGCCGCCAGGTCCCGCGCCGCTCACGAACGAAAGATTCGACGGAAAAGACGTGTAGAGATACGAATTCAGATTGTAGGAAGCGCGTGAAAAGCCTGCGGTGAAATTGTTGAGCACGTGCGGAGAGATGATGTGGGTTTCCTCGATGCTCGCCACCTGGCTGCGAACCGGCTCCACGGAGCCAAACAGCGGGTCTGTTAACGGGATCAGGGAGCTGCCATCGTCAATCGTGTACGCGACTGAGAGCGTGTCGCGATCGCGAATAATATAGTCGCTCCGCAGAGTGCCGAAGTCGTCCCGGAGGGTCTCCTTAGGATTCGAATTGTTAAACGCCGCACCGGGCTGGCTGCTCACCGGGGGCAATTCTGCGCCGTTGGGCGCCGGCCAGAACGACATGTACGGCAACATGGCCCGATTCAGATTGGGGACAGGCGATCCGTTCGGCAACAAGCCCTGGCGCGCCAGTTGGTCGGGAACGATACTGACGTCGGTCACCGCCAGCGACTGCCGGAATCCTTCGTAGTTGCCGAATAGGAACAGCCGGTCTTTCTTGAGGGGACCTCCCAGCGCGCCGCCGAATTGATTGCGCCGGAACGGAGGGACGAAGCCTAGATCGAAAAAGTTTCGAGCGTCCAGGTCGCTGTTGCGGAGAAACTCGAAAAGAGTGCCATGCAATTCATTAGTTCCGGATTGAGTGACCACCTGGATTTGCGCTCCCGCACGCTTGCCGTATTCGGCGTCGTAAGTATTGCTCAGGACGTTGAACTCCCGAATGGCGTCGATCCCTAACAGCTCGCCGCTTGCGCCGCCCGGAGTAACTCCCAGCTGGCTGGATCCGGTGTACTCGATGCCGTTTAGCAAAAACAGGTTCTCGTAGGTACGCCGGCCGTCGACGGAAAACGTATTTCCGTTGCTGGTGCTGGTTTGCGGGCTTTTCATGGCGCTGTAATTAACGGCGCCCGGGTTGAGCGCGATCAGGTTGTCGAAGCTGCGGCCGTTGAGCGGCAGATCCTTTACCTCACGCTCATTCACTACGCCCGAAACAGCGGCGGTGGTCGTGTTCACCACAGGCGCCTCGGCGGATACCGCGACCTGCTGCGCGAGTTCGCCCACTTCGAGCTGCAGGTTCACGACGGCTTCCTGGCCCACCTCGAGATTGACGCCCGTACGCACGGTCGCTTTGAAGCCCGTCTTTTCCGCCTTGACCTCCTGCGCGCCAAGCGGCAATGACAAGATTCTGAAGTTGCCGCCTTCATCGGTCATGGCGGTGCGGGTGGCTCCAGTCTCCAGGCTTTTTACGGTGACGGTTGCGCCGGCCACGGGCGCGCTGGTCGCGTCTTGGACTTTTCCCGAAATGCTGCCGGTAACTTGAGACCATGCCACGCCGGCGAGCAACAGGACCAAGGGAACTAAAGCGCACGCAGGCCGAAGTCTGGCGCGCAACGGCTCAAGATATTTCTGGAGCAACCAGCCGAAGATTATTTCGTTCGAGCTGCCATCCGGATTCTCTAAGACGTGCCGGCGACGCACTGAACACCAGGTGAAATGCATTGCGATCGTTTGAAGGAGCAAGCGTCCTCCCCTGTCTGGGCGAAACCATTGCGAGGTACTTGAGGATAGTATACACGTCCGCCTCCTCGGGTATCCGCCAGTCCACCTCCTGAGTGCAGAAGCGCAATCGCGCTTCGCGCAGCGAGAGGTTCCAGGCCAGAAACGCGCAACAATCCACGCTGGATTCGAACCAGGACGCGAGGCTGGGCTCGACATCCAGATCGAGAAAGAACGTCACGGCCTGTTCCTGCTCGCGCGCGAATTCGCGGACTTGCAAATCGCCCGTGTGCGCCGTCGCTTTCCAATCCACATGCCTGGCGCTTTCGAGCACTTCATACGGGCGAATGCGATAGAAATCATGCCCCAGACCTTGATTGAACGCGGCGATTTCCCCCCGCAGCGACACCAGCAGCTCCTCAAAACCGGGCTGCGGATCGATGGAAGGATAGACCATTACCTCGCGCAGAAGCGGAACGTTGATGCGCCTTTCGGTGAAACCGAACGGGAAACGGGTGGAGAAGCGAAAGCTATTATCGCGGTAAGCGCCGCGGCGGGCGAAAAACAGCTCTACGGGGCCTTCTACGCGCGCTCCGCCTGGTATCACGGGAAAGTACAGGGGCAGCGAGAGTCCACTCTCACTCGATCCGGCTACTTGAACCGAGAAGGACGGCATCCAGCCCTTCGTGTTTCGAATCACGATGCGTCCCATCAGCTTTCGGCGCGCGCAAATGTGTTCGGGAAGCAGGAAGTCGAGTTCGAGCCCGGCCAACGACAGGCGGCTGATGAAGTCGGAAACCATGAGTGTGGCGAACATCGCCGCCAGAATCAGGAACAGTAAGTTATTGGCGGAAATGAAGTACGCCAGCGCAACCAGCACGCAGGTCAGGGTGAACAGCAGCCCCAGGCGCGTCACCTGCTGCCGCGTTCCGATCTCGCGTGAAAGGAACCAAGCCCGCTTCATTCTATTTCACGATGGCACAAACGAAGTGCGAACGCGGCCCTAGGGATTCTAAACGACGCCCTGGATGGCTGCGCCCTGATTGCAACGGCTTGAGCATTCGGGCGATAATGCCCCTGGGCCCGAGTTTTATCCATGGTTGGCCAAACAATCCTGCACTACCGGATGCTTGAAAAGCTGGGCGCCGGTGGCATGGGCGAAATCTACAAAGCCGAAGACACCCGCCTGAAGCGCATCGTCGCGATCAAAGCTCTTTCGCCGCGCTTAGCGGGAGAGCCGGAGCGCCGCAAAAGGTTCATCCAGGAGGCGCGCGCCGCCTCCGCCCTGAATCACCCCAATATCATTACGCTCTACGACATTATTTCCGACGGCGATCTGCAGTGCATCGTGATGGAATACGTCGCCGGAAAGACGCTGCGCGAAGTGATTCCGAATGGCGGATTGAGAGCCCCGCAGGCGCTGCAGTACGCTACTCAGATGGCCGGCGCGCTGGCGGCGGCGCACACTGCGGGCATCATACACCGCGACTTGAAGCCTTCCAACGTGATGATTACTCCGACAGGCTTGGTAAAGATCCTGGATTTCGGACTCGCGAAATGGGTCGGCCCCAGCCTGTCCAGCGACTCGGGCGAACAGGCCACCGTGGACCAGGCGATCACTACGGAAGGTTCGATCATCGGGACGGTCAGCTATATGTCGCCGGAGCAGGCACTCGGCAAACGAGTCGACACGCGTTCCGACATCTTCTCCTTTGGTTCGGTCTTGTATGAAATGGTGACTGGCCGCCGCGCGTTCGAAGGCAGTTCCGGGATTTCAACGCTGTCGGCAATCCTACGGGACGACGTCGCACCGATCCGAGAGGCGGCGCCTAATGTTCCGTCGGCGCTCGAACAGATCATCCTGCGCTGTCTATCCAAGGAGCCGGAGGCGCGCTGGCAATCCATGAAAGAAATCGAGGGGCGGTTGGTCGCGCTGGAGCGCCAATTGGACTATACGGGCCGCCAGACAGCACCGATACCCGCGGACGATCTTCCCACCGTGGCCGCCACCACTGCCGGCGGTTCTCCCAGTGCCACGCCCCCTCCGCCCCCGAAAGCCGGTCGCGCCGCACGGCCCGAGCCTCCGCCCGCGAAAGCAGCGGCTGCATCGAAGCGGCCGGCCGCAAGCGGCTCGAAATCGCGAATGCCGATCGCTTGGACCTGGGCTGTGCTGGGCGGCGTCCTCATGGCGTCGGTGGGCGTTGGCGGATGGTATTTGTGGAAAGGCCAGCAACGGCCTGCTCCCCAACCCACCGCTCGCGTGGTCGCGCCACCAGTGGTCACGGAAACACCGGCTCCTGTGCCGCCACCCTTTGAGCCGCCGCCGCCTCAAGCTGCTCCGGCCAACCCTCCAGCCCAACCCGCACCCGCGCCGGCAGCGTCCAAATCGCCTTCGAAAAAATCTGCCTTCAAATCGGTTGTACCCCAGCCGGCCACGCCCGCGCCGGCTCCCAAGGCTCCCAGTGCGCCTCAAACGTCCGCTGCGCCTACGCCTCAGCCCGCCTTGGTACCGCCTCCACTCCCGAAAGCTGCTGTTCCTACGCCTGCAATTCCACTTGTTCCCGTCACAATCGCCGACGCTCTGCCTTTTCAAATTGTGCTGGCCGAAGACGTTCCTACGGACGTCGAGCAAGGCAAATCCCTTCGCTTTACCGTGGCCGATGGCCTGCGAGTGGGCGATACACTCGTGATTGCGAAGGGCGCTACCGTCACCGGTTCGATTGCCCGTGAGGCCGGAAAGAAAAAGTTCATCTTCGGCGGAGGCAAGGCTACTTTCGAACTGCAGCTGGCCAACGCTGTGGACGGAAAAAAGCTCAATGTTCGCGCCACGTCTGGGCGGTCTGCCGAGGGGCCCGCGACGCGCCCGTTCGACACCGGCAAGGGATCCAAAACCAAGGGCTTGATCGCTGCGCAAGGAACCGTTTATATCGCCTACATCGACGGCGAACAAACGGTTTCCGTGTCCAAATAATACAAATTTTTCCGCGCTACACTCTTCGTGCGCGAATTCCAAGCGCCCGTAGATTAAACTAAGACTAATGAACGATTCAGACCGAATGTCACGCCCCCTGTCCGTCGTCGATCCTGAAGTCTACGACGCCATTCAACATGAGGTAGAGCGCCAAAATGGCCGGCTGGAACTGATCGCCAGCGAGAATTTTACCTCCGAAGCTGTGTTGCAAGCGACCGGGAGCGTCTTCACCAACAAGTACGCCGAAGGCTATCCGGGAAAGCGCTATTACGGCGGTTGCGAATATGTGGATGTAGTGGAAAACCTGGCTCGTGACCGCGCTAAGCAGCTCTTTGGCGCCGAGCACGCCAATGTCCAGCCGCACTCCGGTTCCCAGGCGAATCAAGCCGCGTACTCCGCCGTGCTCCAGCCCGGCGACACAATTCTTGGAATGAATCTGGCGCATGGCGGCCATCTGACGCACGGGCATCCACTGAATTTCTCGGGTAAGACCTATCACGTGATTCCCTACGGCGTGCGTCGCGAGGACGAACGTATCGATTACGACGAACTGGCCAGACTCGCCCAGGAGAACAAGCCCAAAATGGTGATCGCGGGCGGCAGCGCCTACCCCCGCATTATCGATTTCAAGCGCTTCCGCGAAATCGCAGATTCCGTCGGAGCCCTCTTGCTGGTCGACATGGCGCATTTTTCAGGCCTCGTCGCTTCTCGTCTGTACCCGAATCCCTGCGAATACGCCGACATCGTCACTTCCACCACTCACAAAACTTTACGCGGTCCGCGCGCCGGCATGATTCTTTCCAAAAGCCAATACGCCGCCGCGATTGACAAAGTTGTTTTTCCGGGCGTACAGGGCGGCCCGCTCGTGCACGTGATCGCAGCCAAAGCGGTTTGCTTCAGAGAGGCCATGACACCCGAGTTTGTCGCGTATCAGAAGCAGGTGGTCGCAAACGCGAAGACGCTGGCCGATGGTTTACAAAAGGAAGGCTACCGCATCGTCTCCGGAGGGACGGACTCGCATCTGCTCCTGATGGATGTGTTTGCCAAGGGTATTCGCGGCAAAGAAGCCGAAAAGGCGCTCGACGAAGCCTACATCACCGCCAACAAGAATGCCATCCCGTTCGATGTTAATCCGCCGCTCAATCCCAGCGGAATCCGGTTAGGAAGCCCGGCCGTAACTACCCGAGGTTTCCGCGAGAAGGAAATGCAGGAAGTGGCTCACTTGATTGCAACCGTGCTCGGCGACGTGAATTCTGAGGAAGTGCGCGCATCGGTTCGCCGCCGGGTCACCGATTTGGCGGATCGTTTTCCTCTCTACGGTTGGAAAATGGCGCGCGCCACGGCGTGATGAATGTCCCTCAGGATTGTCCTCGATGCGCGCCGGGTAGCGGATTTCGGCATCGGTACGTACATTCGCAACCTGGTCCGGTATCTCTCGCGCATCGACACGGTAAATTACTACGGCCTCATTACTTCCACTCCGGAAGTGCCTGAATTCGCGGACCTGCCGAAAAATTTCGAGACGCTGCTCTATAACCGCAAGGACAAAACCGGCCTCGCCCAAATCGAATACAGCTTTTTCCTGCGTAGCCTGTCAGCCGACCTTTTTCACATTCCCTTGAACGCGGTGCCGTTGTGGATGCCCAAACCCTATTTGGTGACCACTCACGATATGAGCACTCTTCTTTTTGGAGACCAATCCGGCTACCGGAGCAATATTCGCCGCTTTTATTTACGCCGCGGCCTGCTTCGGGCCGACCGTGTGATGACCGTTTCCATCGCCACGCGCCGCGACGTGCAAAATGTCTTGGGCATTCCCCCGAATCGCATCCGGGTGGTCTACAATGCGCCGGATCCCACGTTTTGTCAGCATGCCGAGCCGCCCGCCGAGTCCAGAAACGGCCATGAGATGCAGCGTGTGCTCGATCGCTATCGCATTCATTACCCGTTTTTGCTGTACGTCGGGCGCACCAACCC
>Ga0182024_10014555_pt1 | contig 15202 bp, 11 predicted proteins | sample P32metaG_FD_120480 | JGI IMG/M metagenome (GOLD analysis project Ga0182024, IMG submission 120480) | Permafrost microbial communities from Stordalen Mire, Sweden - P3-2 metaG (Illumina Assembly) | ecosystem: Environmental > Terrestrial > Soil > Wetlands > Permafrost | place: Sweden: Stordalen... | reverse complement strand
TGGTGGCGGAGATCCTCTTCCGCCGATTTCCCGATCTTCATGAAGGAGAGTGGACGCGCCTCCGCGCCAGTATGGTGAGCCGCCGCCATTTGGCGCAGGTGGCGTCTGTGCTCGACCTGGGAAATTATCTGCGATTGGGGCGAGGAGAAGAACGAGGCGGAGGACGGAAGAAGTCCACCCTGCTCGCGAATTGTGTCGAGGCCATCATCGCCGCGCTGTACCTGGACGGTGGTCTGGTTCCGGTAGAAGCTTTCGTAAACGAGCACGTGGTCGCGCCCTACGTAAATGACTTACGCCAGGCGCTCGATCACGGCATCTCGCTCGGAGATCACAAAACAGCGTTGCAAGAACTGCTGCAAGCAAAGAAGACCGGGCCGCCCAATTATGTGCTCAAAGCGGAGAGCGGGCCCGATCACCGCAAGCGCTTCCTCGTAGAGGTGAGAGTGGCGGAGGGAAGCGGCCCCAAGGCAATCGCTCGTGGAGTTGGAACCACCAAGAAACGCGCCGAGCAGGAAGCCGCCCGGAGGGCTTTTGAGAAGCTTCGGAAGCAGGGTGCTGCAACAGAGCCTGTGGTAGAAGGTAACGGTTCTTGACCAGGCAACCATCAGCAGGGTTCTTCCGTGTGTCGACGGAAGAACCAGTAGCCACCGCTGCCGCGGCGCCCGCGATCGCGCGTCCGGTAGCGCACGACAGTCATGCTCACCTGATCTTCCCCAACCTGCTGGACACCTTCCGGTCGCTGTTATCGATCATAGTCATCGCACTCTTTGTACTCACCTTCGTCGTGCAGCCCTTTCGCATTCCCTCCGAATCGATGGAGCGAACTCTATTGGTAGGCGACTTTTTGTTAGTCAACAAGTCGGTCTATGGGGTGCCGGGAGCCTGGCACTGGCTTCTGCCCTATCAGCAGGTGAGGCGCGGTGACGTGATCGTCTTCCATTTCCCCCTGGATCCATCGGATCATGTGGTGAAGCGGGTCGTGGGTGTTCCTGGCGACCGCATTCGTCTGCAGAATGGCGTGGTCTGTATCAACGGGCAGAAACAGAGTGAGCCCTTCGCGATCTTCGAAGGCGCGTATCAGGACAACTTCCGCGATCAGTTTCCCGCCAAGCTCTACACCGACCCGGGAGTGGATACCCACTGGTGGATGCAAATGCGCCACGATGTCCAGAACGGCGAATTGGTCGTGCCCCCAGGCAAGTATTTCGTGCTCGGCGACAATCGCAACCACAGCCGCGATAGCCGCTACTGGGGCTTTGTGCCCGGTGCCAATGTTGTGGGTTTGCCTTTCTTCATTTACTTCTCCCTGCACGAGCCCTCGGCTACCGATGCCAACACGCTGCCGGATGATAGACTCGGACACGAGAAGAGCCCGCTCGACACCGTGATGGACTTCGCACGATGGAGCCGAATGTTCAAGGTGATTCACTGAGCAAGGCTCGAGAGCAGGGCATTTGGCCATAAGTATGGAAGCCACGGAAACTGAGATCAAAACCGAACAGGCAAGGGAAGAGACGCCACTGGAAGCATTCGCTTCCATCTGTACGGTGCTGGTCATCGGACTCTTTGCACTCACCTTCATTTTTCAGAACTTTGAAATTCCGTCGTCCTCCATGGAAAAGACCCTGCTGGTCGGCGACCATGTGCTGGTGGATCGGATCACGCTGGCGCCTCGCACCGCATGGGCTCCCTTTGTCTACTACCGGGATGTCCGTCGCGGCGACATCATCGTCTTCTTCAAGCCAGGCGAGCCCGACCTGTACCTGGTAAAACGGGTGATCGGCGTACCCGGTGACCGAATCCACCTGCGCAACGGCGTGGTCTTTCTCAATGGACAGCCGCAGCACGAGCCGCAGGCCGCCATGCCTGATTACGGCAACTACTTTCCCTACCGTGATGATTTTCCCGCCGTGCCGCCTTCCCAGGCGGGTGCAGACGTAGTGCCAACCTGGGCCGCCGACCTTCCTAACTACATCCAGGGCGAGGATCTCGTAGTTCCCCCAGGCCGCTACTTTGCCATGGGAGATAACCGCACCGTCAGCCTTGACGGCCGCTACTGGGGCTTTGTGCCACGAGCCAATATCGTCGGCCGCCCATTGTTCGTCTACTGGTCATTCATCGAGCCCGACAATCAGTATGAAAAAGAAGGACTGGGAGACAAGCTTTCGTTCTATACCCACGTGATCCTTCACTTCTTCGACCAGACCCGCTGGCGCCGAACGTTGCACCTGGTCCGTTAGGATGGGTGGCGAAGAAAAACGCTCTTCGCCCCGGCGCTGGATTGTCCTGGCAGCCCTGGTGCTGGCGTTAGTGGCTTTTGTGTTGCCGCCGCTGGTCAACATTAGCCGCTACCAGCACAGAATTGCCGACGGGATTGGCCGCAGCATCGGCCGGCCGGTACATATCTCTTCCGTCAAGCTGCGCTTGCTGCCCCTGCCCGGCTTTGAGTTCTCCGATTTTTCTGTAGAAGAAGATCCTCACTTCGGCTCTGAGCCTATCCTCCACTCCGGCAGCGTCGTGGCCTACCTGCGGCTCTTGTCGTTATGGCGGGGGCGCCTGGAAGTCTCCCGGATCCATTTCGACGATGCCAGTTTGAATCTCGTCCGCGACCCCAATGGGGGTTGGAACCTGGGTTCGATCCTGGTTCAGGCAGCGCACATCCCAAACGCCCCCACCGGCCAGCGTCATGCCGGCAGTGCTCCGCGATTCCCCTACATCGAGGCGGAAAACGCGCGCATCAATTTCAAGCAGGGCAATGAGAAGAAGCCGCTCTCGTTCCTCAATTCCGATCTATCCATCTCTCTGGCTCCCGGCGATGACTGGGAGGTGCACTTTCGAGCCCAACCGGTGCGCACAGATCTCGATCTCGATCTCGCTGATACGGGTATCCTGCGCATCGACGGTACGCTGCACAGGGCGGCCTTGCTGGGACAAATGCCCTTGAACCTCAAGGTGGAGTGGAGCGGAGTGCCCCTGGGCCAACTAAGCCGCCTCACCCTGGGCCGCGATATAGGCTGGCGCGGTGGTCTCGAGGTCGAAGCACAGGTAGGCGGGACCGCCGAGCTGGCACAGATCAACGCCAGCCTGAAGGTCGCCGGCCTGCATCGCTCGGAGTTTTCTCAGGCGCGTCCCATGGATGTCGCGACCTCTTGCCAGGCTTCGTTCCGGAAAGAAACGAGATCGCTGGAAGGCATCTCCTGTGCCTCCCCCGTGGGTGACGGGACCCTTCTGCTCACCGGCTCGATTCAGGACGGGCGAACCGTGCCCCAGGCCAACCTCACGCTGGGAATTAATCGCGTTCCCGCCGCAGCGGTGCTGGCCGGGCTGCAGGAAGTGCGCAGCAGCCTGGGCGCCGGAGTGCAAGCCGTCGGCACCCTCAATGGGGATTTCCATTACACCTCGCAAAGCGGCCGTGCGCCTTTGATTTCCGGTGAAGTGGCGCTGGCTTCGCTGAGCTTAACGCCCCCCGATGCAAGCAAGCCGTTCTTGCTCGCCCCGGTGCGGGTGAGGTGCGATAGCCCGGAGGCAGGGAACGCCGGACCTCCCGCGCTGCTGCTGCAGCCGGTGAAGCTGGCGATGGGGGCTCCGGTTCCGGTAACGGTCGACGGCCGATTTACCCCCGCGGGGTTCGATCTCCACTTGAGCGGTACGACCAGCCTGGCCCGGCTGCAGGCATTCAATAAGTCTTTCGGGTTGCTCGGCATACATAGCACGCGGCCTCCCGCTGTGGGCGCTACGTCGGTTGTACTCGGCGGCGCGGGCACCGCCGCTTTGGATCTTGACGTCCGCGGTAAGTGGTTGCTGCCGGTGCCAGACTCCGATAATCCGATCGCGTCCTCGACCGCGGAAGGCAGCATGGTCATCAGGAATGCCGAGCTCACGACCTCGTATTTGGCTCAGCCGCTCCGCATTGTGTCGGCCCAGGGGATCCTCAGCCCTACCCAGATTGCATGGACCAATGCATCGATCAGCTACGGCAAGCTGGAGGCCCAGGGAACGCTTGAGTATCCGACGGTGTGTACTGGGAGCACGCTATGCGCCGGGCGCTTCTCGCTGGTCACTGCGGCCCTTGACCTAGGTGCGCTGCAGGCCACGTTGCTGGGCAGCAGTGAAGGCGGTGAGCTGCTGCGCCAGATCCTGAATCGTATCGACCGCCATCCCGTGAAGTGGCCCGATCTCTCCGGTACTGTCCAGATCGGCGAGCTCTCAACCGGTAAGCTGGTGGTGCGCGACGCGATCGGCGCGATCGACGTTAGCGGAAACTTGATCAGGATACGGTCGCTGAACGGCCACCTCGCGAATGGAACCATGCATCTTGCCGGCGTGGTGGACGCCTCCGGTGATCAGCCGGACTATCGGCTCGAGGCGCAGGTGACCAACGCCGCGCCCACCGCGCTGGCCGGCATATTCGAGGAGCGTTGGGGAGGCGGCGTGGCGAATTTTTCCACCCAACTAAGGATGTCGGGCTTCGATGCGCAGGATCTGGCCCGGTCTGCCACCGGCACTTTGCACTGGAACTGGACCAAAGGGGGCTTAGCCGCGGAAACTCCTCTGCCTGTTGCCGCCCAGCCTTTCGTCCACTTCGATCAATGGAGTGCGGATGCTGCCATTGCCGATAGCACCATCACCATTACGCATAGCCTGCTCGCTCGCGGGAAGGAGGCGATTCCGCTGTCTGGCACCATCTCTTTCGCTCGCGAAATAGACCTGAGAGGAGGATCGGCCGCCGCCGCCGTTGCGATTACCGGCACGCTGGAACACCCTGAAGTGAAGGCGGTGACCGAGGAAGTCGAGAATTGAGAAAACCGCAGATCTCTCCACTGCGCTACCCCGGATTTCCTGGTGAGCTTGATGGCGTTGGCGATCTTCATGCGGCTTTCCTTAACGAAGCCGCACACGCGGCCCTGTAGAGCGCTACGTGGCAGGAAATCCGGTACGCTCCGGTCCTAATGACAAAGGCGGTCGGGAGGCATGGTAGCCCACTCTACGCCAAGAACGGGCGTAGAATGGGCACCCAAAGCCTTGGTCATTCCTTTCCCGACTCGCCTCCGCGAGTGGGCTGCTCGAGATGACAATTCCGTTTGAAGACGAGACCCCTGTCTCCAGGCTTGCGACAGCGACGGCGAGTCGGGAAAACAATGACCCCGTCTTCTCTGCACGGGCAACCAAGGCTTTGGGTGCCCCATTCTACGCCCGTTCTTGGCGTAGAGTGGGCTACCATGCCTCCCGGCCGTCTATGTCATCTCGACCGAAGCGTAGCGTAGTGGAGAGATCCGCAGTCTCCCTTCCCCGCCCGCTACTCCGAAGCCGGCTTCACGGTAAGCGTCTGGCGGTGAACACTGGCCTCTACCTCAGGAACCGTACCATCGTTGACCGCCACCTCCTCCGGCTGTCCCTGAAGTACAAAACGATGGCTCACCCTTGATTTAGCGGGAATCCGCAGCATCTCAGTAACCGTAGCTGTGCCGGAAGAAACAGACACCGGAACCTGCGCCTCGGCAGTGCCGCTGTTAGACACATCCACGGCTACGATATAGGAGCCAGGTACGCTGGCCTTATTGGGATAAACCCCTGCAATCGAGAGGTCAGGAAGGCCGCGATCGTGGTACACCCAGTCGTCGAAGAACCACTTCAGATCTTTGCCGCTGGCCTGCTCAAGCACCTGCTCAAATCCAGTCCCTGCCGTATCTGACCCAGGTTGATAGGAGCGCAGAGCGCGTGCCAGCGCGTTATCCCCGGCCAGGTCCCGCAACATCCACAGAACATAAGTCGCCTTGGTGCGGTAATAAACCGGATCCCTGGCAACCAGCAAAGCCTGGCGGTCAATTCCCGCGGACGCAGCATCGCCTGGCTCGGCCAGAGAAAGCGCTCCGCGGGTGTTGTCCAACTGCTGAATAGCAATGTCCCGGCCGCGATTTTGCTCCAGCCACAGCGACCCCATGAACGAAGGCACGCCTTCCTGCAGCCAGGCATACGAGGAGCGAAAATAAAGGTGACTCAGCGAATGGACGAGAACGTCGGTCAGTTTTCCTGGCTCGCTGCCCCGTACGTCGGCAAAGAGCACTTCTCCATCTTCGAACGGAGCGTCATCCCCCTCCGGCAGATCGACGATGTTAAGCGCGCCCCTAGGTTCGGTGCCCAGCCAGCGATTGATCAGCGGGGCTACGATCGAAGCCGCGGATAGGTAGGCCTGCGCGTTGGCGACATCCTCCGTGCGGGCGAAAACCTTAACTCCATTGCCTTCCTGAGCAGTACGGGTGAGCAAAAACAAACTAGGTGAGGCCAATTCCAGCCGCGTCGGTGGGAGCGTGCAAGTGACGATGCCAGGTACGCCGGCGGCCGTGGGAAGGGAAGTCGGAGTCACCGTCAAAACCTCTCCATCCAACACCGCCAGGTTGGGTGCTTCTCCAAAAAACTCCTCGGTCACGCGCATGGTTACAGTTGCCTGGCTTTGGCGTTGCCGCTCGGCCGCCGCTTCGGTGAAAAATTTGGCTCCATCCCCCAGTGCCACAGGGACCGAGGCTACCGGGTACCAGACCACGTTGCCAAACCCCCTTAACCCAACAAATTCGTCGGAGATCCGGTCCCAATCGGAGGCCTCCGCGACATCAGCCGGGGTGCCGATCTGCTCCAACCGCGTCGCAGAGAGGGCAGCGGTTCCCTCATAGGTAAGGTCGACGGATAGGCTCTGTTGCGGGCCCAGAGGCCGAGCCAGGGGGATAACCGCTTCCCGCAGAGCTCCGGTGTGGTCGATATCGCTGTTGACCAGTTGCTGGGAGAAAGCAGCCGCGTCCCCGCCTACGTGGACACCGGTCCATTGCAGGCTGGAAGAGATTTGCAGGGCTAGGCGGGCCAAGGGACTACCAGAGTCGTTGCGCACCAGGATGTGCGCCCGCACCGCCATCGCGTGCTCCCTGGGCTGCAAGTGAACATCCAGATCGTAGGTGAGGAAGGTGATCGCCTGTCTTTCCGCATCGGTTGCGCGAGCTTCCGCCGGCGCGGCGGCCGGCTTTGCCGGGGTGGTGCCGTCTTCCAGGGAGCGAGAGAGAATGACCGTGCCGGGATGCTCGGCAGGTACTTCGGCCGGCGGAGATGCCTGCTGCGCCCCGGCGCAGGTAACCAGCCCAGCAGCGACGGCTGCAAACCACAAATACCTCATGAACCCAAACCCTTCTGCTTTTTAGCCCGCGCAGGCGATGGCGCGGAGTTGTCACCAGTTGCGGTGTTGCGGCGCTGCCGTGCGGCCTCGTAGAGAACAACGGCGCCGGCGGCGCTGACGTTCAGCGATGCCACCCGGCCCGCCATGGGTATCCGCAACAGGTGGTCGCAGGTGCGCCGGACCAGGTCGTGCAGCCCTGCGCCTTCCCGGCCCAGCACCAGAACGCAGCCCACGGAAAAATCGAACTGGTCATAGTTCATGGTGCCGCGCTCATCCAGGCCTATGATCCACAGATTGCGTTGCTTCAACTCCTCCAGGGTGCGCACCAGGTTCACCACCCGAGCGACTTTTACGTGCTCGGCCGCACCCGCCGAAGCTTTGACTGCCACCGGGCTCAGCGGAGCCGACCGCCGTTCCGTGACCACCACCCCGTCTACGCCCGCCCCCTCGGCGGTACGCAGCAGCGCACCCAGGTTCTGCGGGTCTTCCACCCCATCCAGCGCCAACAGCAACCGGTTTTGCTTGTCCGTTTTAAGCAGGTCGTCCACGTCCAGGAACTGCCGTGCCCGGACGATGGCCACTACCCCCTGGTGAGCCTCGGTACGAGCCAGCTTGGTCAACTGGTCACGGGTATCCAGGCGCAGCTTCACACCGGCGTCCCGGCAGGCCTGGATCAGCTTCTCGAGGCGGATATCCTGGCGCTCGCGGGCAACGCAAATGTGGTCGAACTTCCGCGTCCCGGAACGCAAAGCCTCCTCGACTGGGTGCAGGCCGAACAAAATCTCCATACTGCCAAGTTTAGACTCTGGTGCATCCAACTGGCTTGAGCGACCTGATTCCTATATCCTTAGAGGCACTTCAGTCGTCCCGGAGGAGCCCGGTGCTTGCCAACAAGCTCAAAAAAGTAGTCACCCGGGGCGTCTTTGGCGATGCCGCTCACGTCTCTGAGGATGACATGCCCGCAGCCTCGCTTAGCGTCGTGGACCAATCGTGCAACGAAAATACTATCGTTGCTCAGGGACTCAAGCGCCACGATCCGGAGCTCCTCGATCAGCTGATTGTTCAATATCAGCATCGCCTCCTGCGTTACCTGCTTTACCTCACCGGCAATCGGGAGACGGCGGAAGATATCTTCCAGGAAACCTGGATGCGCGTGCTCAAGCGCGGCGACCAATTCAACGGCAAGTCCCGTTTCGATACCTGGCTGTTCACCATCGCTCGTAACCTGGTCATTGATGTGCGCCGCAAGCGCACCATGAGCAGCCTGGAAGCTATGCGCGAAGCCGGCGAAGACGGGCGCTCGTTTGATGTAGCTGCCGACGGACCTTCTCCCTTCGAGTTGTATCAAACCAACGAGAATGGACAGCGAGTGGCCGAAGCCTTGCTGACGCTCGAGCCGCTGCATCGTGAAGTGCTGGTCCTTCGCTTTCATGAAGAGCTTTCGCTGGAAGAGATTGCGCAGGTTACACGTTCTCCGCTGTCCACGGTAAAATCGCGGCTCTATCGTGGCCTCTCGGCACTCAAACCCCGCATTTGCGCAGCCGAAGCTGCCGGTAGTGCGGAGGGACAAACGCGATGAACAGGACGCAAAAAGGGATCCCGGATAGGATCCCCGCGGACGTGTTGCGCTCCGCTTCATTGCTCGATTGCGACGCCAATCGGCTGGTCACGCAAAAGACTCGCCGTGCCGTGCGCGACGCCGTGATCTCCACCCAGGAAAAGCGCACGCGCCAGCGCCGCAATTTGGGTCTTGCCATTCTCGGTTTTGTCTCCATGCTGGTGTTGCTCGGGCCGGCCATCTGGAACGCAGTGGAAGAGCTTCTGGGCGAGGAGCCTCTCTTCGATTTGCCCACCCAGATCACCTTTCTCATCGCCATGCTCTTCCTTGCTATGCTGGCAGCTCTCATAGCTGTCTGGAAGGGACAACATCACGTGCAGCACGATCGGCGCGGTTTTGAGACCTTTCCTCCGACTGAGAAATGACCAACCAGATACACACCGCTGAAGCGGCCTCCTCTATTACCGAAGAGGTCAAGCTGATCCCGCGCTGGTCGATCGCGGCAGCTTCCGTGGTCTTTGTCTTCATGCAATACCTGTACTGGGTAATCCTGCCTGCTTACCGGCTCGCTTACCATGTTCGTCCCATCGCTGCTCCTATTGGCGTCCGCTTCTACTTCGCCCTCTCCTGGAGCACGCTGGCCGCCTTGTATGTGCTCATGGTTGGTTATGTGAGCCGCGATGCACCCCGCCGCAGCATGAGCACCCGCCTGTGGGTCGTGATCTGTCTGGCGTTGCCCGGAGGCATCGGATCAGTGCTTTACTTTCTGCTTCGCCAGCCTGTGGTTGCGCGCTGCCCCTCGTGTGGCACCAGCATCCACACCGAGTTCCATTTCTGCCCCCAGTGCGCCTACCAGGTCTCCGCGGCTTGCGGCAATTGCTACCGCGGCGTGCGCATTACTGACGTCTACTGTGTCTACTGCGGCCACAGCCTGGCTGCGGATAACATGCCTTCCCGCCTCCGTGCCTTCCAATCCTGAGCGAACCCGCATTGACCGGGCTTTCTCCCGCTCCCTATACTCATAATCGGTACCAAGAGCTCCTATAACATGCCAATGACTGCGCTGATCGTCGACGATGAACGGCTTGCGCGCGAGGAGCTCAAATACCTTCTGGACTCCGCAGGAGGAGTCGAGGTCATCGCCCAGGGCGAGAATGGCATTGAGGCAGTCCACCTGATTCTTACCCACCATCCGGATGTAGTCTTTCTGGACGTACAGATGCCAGGGCTGGACGGCTTTGCCGTGCTCAAAAAGCTGCTGGAGCGGGACGAAGCGGATCGCATGCCACAGATCATTTTTGCCACGGCTTTTGACCAGTATGCCGTGCGCGCTTTTGACGTCAACGCCATCGATTACCTGCTCAAGCCGTTTGACCGTGCCCGCGTATTGCAGGCCCTCGAACGCGCACGCCTACGCTTGCAGGAGGCGCATCAGCTGGACCAGGAGCCACCCCAGGAGAACGGCTCTTTGGCTGAAGTCAAGCCCTCGGATGCGCGTCTCGATGCCTTGCTCCGCCTGATTGAACAGCAGCAGGGTGGAGTGCGTCCACGGAGCGGGAAGATTGTTCTGCAGGCGCATAACCGGCTGTTCCTGGTGGACCAGAAGGATATCTGCTTCGCCGCCATTGAGGAGGGCATCATCTCGGTGGTGACGCCCACTCTGGAAGGGCATTCCAAGTGCCGGACGATCGAGGAGTTGCTGGAGTTGCTGGATCCCTCGATTTTTTGGAGAGCCCACCGCTCGTTTGTCGTCAACATCAACCACATCAAGGAAGTCGTGCCCTGGTTCAAGAGCAGTTATCAACTGCGCATGGATGATCGCAAGCAAACCGAAATTCCGGTCAGCCGTGCTCAAACACGCCGCCTGCGCGAACTCTTTAAGCTGTAGTTCGGCTGCGCATCTGCAGCGCAAAAAGTTTTGCACCGCGACAGTAAAAATCGCAAATCCCTTCTTCCCGGCCGGGAATCATAACTGCAGTTGAGCGCTGTTCCGATTTTTCTGTATGACATCGGCAGGCGGCAACCGGCGAAAGCGACACCTGTATGGCAAAAAACGTAGCGGAAGTATTCATCGAGACCTTAGTAAAAGCGGGCGTAAAAAGAGTCTACGGAGTTTCGGGTGACTCCCTGAATGGCCTAACTGACACCATCCGCAAAAATAAAAAGATTGAATGGCTCCATGTAAGGCATGAAGAGGTAGCCGCTTTCGCGGCGGGCGCCGAGGCTCACCTTACAGGTGAAATCGCTGTGTGCGCGGGCAGTTGTGGGCCGGGCAACCTTCACCTCATCAACGGACTGTTCGATTGCCACCGGAGTCGAGTGCCGGTACTAGCCATTGCGGCGCAGATCCCCAGCCACGAGTTGGGGAGCGGCTACTTCCAGGAAACGCATCCAGAGCACTTATTTAAGGACTGCAGTCACTACTGCGAGTTGGTTTCGCAGCCGGACCAGATGCCGCGAGTGCTCGGTATCGCGATGCGTACAGCGCTCACCAAGCGCGGCGTTGCGGTGATCGTCATTCCCGGGGATGTGACACTGCGTGAGTGCTCCGAGAATGCGTTGTCATTGGGCCTTGAAAATTCTGCTCCGGTGCTACGTCCATCGGATAATGAGCTCAGCCGTGCGGCCGAGATTCTTGACCACTCGCAAAAAGTCACCATCCTGGGTGGTGCGGGTTGCGCGGGCGCCCACGAAGAACTGATTGCCGTCGCGGAACGGTTGAAGGCGCCGATTGTCCACGCCATGCGAGGCAAGGAGTTCATCGAGTATGGCAACCCCTACGACGTAGGGATGACGGGACTGCTCGGCTTCTCATCGGGTTATCACGCCATGATGAACTGCGACGCGCTGCTCATGCTGGGCACGGACTTCCCCTATCAGCAGTTCTATCCCAAAAACGCAAAGATCATTCAGGTAGATCGGCTGGGTGAGCAAATAGGCCGCCGTACCCCTGTCGATCTTGGCCTGATCGGAAATGTGAAGGATACGCTTGAACTGCTGACTCCGCTGATCAAAAACAAAACCGATCGATCGTATCTCGACACCTGTCTGGGTCATTACAAGAATGCCCGTAAAAGTCTCGATGATCTCGCAGTCGGTGAGCCCGGGCGCACCCCGATCCATCCACAATATGTAGCGAAGATGCTCGATGAGCTCGCGGCGGAAGATGCGGTGTTTTCCTGCGACGTAGGAACGCCCACGGTTTGGGCTGCGCGCTATCTGCATATGAACGGCAAGCGCAGGCTCCTCGGCTCTTTCACCCATGGCTCCATGGCGAATGCTCTTCCCCAGGCGATCGGAGTGCAAGCCAGCCATCCGGGGAGACAGGTCATCACGCTTTCAGGAGATGGAGGGCTGGCGATGCTGCTCGGCGATCTGCTGACGCTCCGCCAGCTCAAGCTGCCGGTCAAGGTGGTGGTCTTCAACAACGGCTGCCTCGGTTTCGTGGAACTGGAGATGAAAGCAGCCGGACTGGTCGACTATGGAACAGACCTGGTGAATCCCAACTTTGCCAAGTTAGCCGAATCCGCGGACATCCTGGGCGCTCGTGTGGAGAAGCCGGAAGAATTGCGCCCGGCGTTGAGCAACGCGCTCGCTCACGATGGCCCGGCGTTGGTGGAAGTGCTGGTGAATCGGCAGGAGCTGTCGATGCCGCCAACCATCAGTCTTGACCAGGCCCTGGGCTTCAGCCTCTATATGATTCGCGCCGTGTTAAGTGGGCGCGGTGACGAAGTGATCGACTTAGCGAAAACCAATCTCCTGCGCTGACAGCCGCAGCAGGATTCAGGGAGGGGTGAACATGACTACGCAACTGCAGGAAATAACCAATCAACAGGCTCTTCAGGTTTCCCTCTCGGGATTCAACCTGATCAATTCGCCTCGCCTTAACCAAGGGACAGCCTTCACCGATGAGGAGCGCGATGTCTTTGACCTGTACGGATTGCTGCCACCGCATGTGGGCACCCTTGACGAACAGATAGCGCGCCGGATGCACGCCCTGGAGCGGCAGCCAACTCCTTTTAGCAAGTACGCCTTTCTTCGCGATCTGCAGGATACGAATGAGACCCTGTTCTATGCCCTTGTGGTTCGCAATGTTGAACAGATGCTGCCCCTCGTGTACACCCCGACCGTTGGCGAGGGTTGTCAGCGATTTAGTGAAATCTGGAGAAAGCCACGAGGGCTGTTTCTCAGCTATCCGAATAAACACCGCATCGCCAGGATCCTCAATCACTCCCGCTACGACGATGTGAAATGCATCGTGGTCAGCGATGGCGAACGGATCCTTGGCCTCGGCGACCAGGGCGCAGGAGGCATGGGTATTCCTATCGGGAAGATGGCCCTTTACACCGCGCTCGGCGGTATCCATCCGGAAAACTGTCTTCCGATTCTGCTCGACGTGGGCACCAACAACGAGGAGCGGCTCAACGACCCGATCTATCTCGGTTGGCGGAACAAGCGTGTACGGGGACAGGAATACGACGACTTTGTCGAAACCTTTGTCTCCGCAGTGAAAGCGCGCTGGTCGCACGTTCTGTTGCAATGGGAAGACTTTGCGGGCACAAATGCAGCTCGTTTTTTGGCTCGTTACCGCAACCAGCTGTGCACATTCAACGACGACATCCAGGGGACAGCGGCGATCACCACCGCAACCCTCATCTCCGCCATCAACGTAACCGGCATTCCGCTGGAGCAACAGAGAATCGTTGTTTTCGGCTTCGGCAGCGCGGGTTTAGGCATCACCAACCTGTTGGCCCAGTTTATTGAAGACCGCGGTGTCTCGAAGGAGGAAGCTCGAGCTCGCTTCTATGGCATTGATCGTTACGGCCTCATTACCGAAAGCCGTCAGAACGTGGAGCCGGAGCAGCTACCCTACGCGCGCAAAGAGCAGGAAGTGCAGAGTTGGAGACAACCCAATGGGGAGATCACGTTCCTCGGTGTGGTTCGCAATGTGAAGCCGACAGTTCTCATCGGAGTGTCTGGTCAGGCGGGGGCTTTTACCGAACAGGTAGTTCGTGAAATGGCGAAGTACACCAGCCGCCCGATCATCTTTCCGCTTTCGAATCCGACCTCACGCAGCGAAGCGACGCCCCAGGACCTGATGAACTGGACGGAAGGACGAGCGCTGATCGGTACCGGGAGTCCATATCCCCCGGTGGATTATGGAGGGAAAAAGACTCCCGTTGCTCAAACCAACAACTCTTACATATTTCCTGGGCTCGCCCTTGGCATCGTTGCCTCCAGGGCTCGATTCGTCACCGACTCAATGGTGAAGGCCGCAGCAAAAGAACTAATACGTCATTTGCCCACGCAGAAAGACAAGCAAGCCCCTCTCCTTCCGCCGATTTCGCAAGCGCGCCAGCTCGGCCGGTTCATCGGCGAGGCAGTGGGAAAACAGGCGATTCAGGACGGCCAGGCGCAGATCCCCGGTGAAGATGCGCTCAATCACGAACTTGACGCCAATATCTGGGAACCACAATACGTACCCTACGTGCGGAAATAGTGGAGAGATCTGCGGTTTCTCTTGAGTTCTGCGAAATTTTTCCGCAGCGTCTTCAGCCCCGGCCTCATCCGACTTCCTCATACGCACGGCGCAGCATCTGCCGCATCGCAGAAACCATATACGCGTTGTCGATGCGAAGATTCGCGTCGCTAACAATTCCGGGGTAATGATCAGGTATCAGCGATGCCGTGCTGCGCACCTCTCGCAGCGCTTTCATCAGGAGATACATGTCCTGATATCCGTCGTCCTGAAAAGTCTCATGGAATCGAGGCAGAGGCGAACTCACATTACGAAAATGGATGGTAAACAGCTTATCTCGTGTACCAAATTCCTTAATCATCGAGGCGGCGTCTTTACCCATGGTGTCGCCCCCTTCCAACCATGTGCCGAGGCACAGACAAAGTCCCCAGTTCTTACTGCCCTTCGAAACCACGTCCTCCGCATGTTTGTAGCCCGCATAGTTGACGAAGACCTTGGCCACTCCATTCATCGGGGTGATCGGAGGATCGTCGGGATGGTGCGCTAGCTTGATGCCCGCTTTTTCCGCAACCGGCAAAACAGCGTCAAGAAAATAGCCATAATTTGCCCAAATATCCTGGGCAGAGTAGTCCCGGTCGAACATTCGCTTTTCGACCTTCTCCCGGAAGTCGGTCACACTGAACTCGCGCGCTCTATAGCCCCGAGCTGTCGTGATCATGTTCGTGGTGTAGGTATTTCCAGGATGGAAATCGATATGAGACGTGCGAATGCCGAGGCGTCCGCAATCCGCGAGAAAGGTGTTGAATTTCTCGATATCCTCATCTCTGCCCGGCTGCCCCAGCTGAATCCTTAGCGACCGATACTTTTCCATCAGCGCGCAGTCGATCCTCAAGCCATAGCGGGCAAAGCGTTCCTGCGTAGTCTTGATGAAATCGTAGGATGCCTCCTCGCCGAAGTCAGCGTGCAGCCAGCGCAACCCAATCTGTTTCAGGAAGAGCAGTTCCTC
>Ga0182024_10014554_pt1 | contig 15203 bp, 10 predicted proteins | sample P32metaG_FD_120480 | JGI IMG/M metagenome (GOLD analysis project Ga0182024, IMG submission 120480) | Permafrost microbial communities from Stordalen Mire, Sweden - P3-2 metaG (Illumina Assembly) | ecosystem: Environmental > Terrestrial > Soil > Wetlands > Permafrost | place: Sweden: Stordalen... | reverse complement strand
ATGGTGGCGCGCCTCGCGGAGCTCGCGACGAATCGGCAAGTGGGCGGCGAGGACGATGAAGACGCCGCCTTCCGTAAGCGCTCGGTCTTCAGCGGCCTGCGCAACCTTTTGGCGGCGATCGCGTTGCAGCAGCCTCTGGTCGTAGTCATCGAAGGACTCCAATGGGCGGACAAGGCGAGCTTAGAGCTTCTCGCCGACACCATGAAGACGCCCGATCCGCTGCCCATTCTCATCGTTCTGGTTACGAGACCGGACGAGCGAGTCGCCGCACTCCTCGAGAGCGTCGTGCGCATCGAGCTCCGCGGCTTGTCGACCGAGGAGCAGGTCAGGCTCGTCGAAGCGCGACTCGGCGTGCGCGAAGGGGTGCGCCAAGTGTGCGCCGATGTCATGCCCAAGGTAGCGGGCAACCCTTTCTTTCTCCTAGAAATGGTGGATGCGCTGCTCGAGCGCGGTGCTCTCGAGATCCGGGAGGTCGAGGGTCCGGACGGTTCTGCGAGCCGCATGGGCGGCGCCACGGGCGAAGTCATTCACGCGCTCGTTCGGACCGAGCGTGCGGATTCCTCGGCCGCGAGTCTGCCACAAACCCTCGAGCAACTCGTCGGCGACCGGCTCGCCGAACTCCCGGCAGAAGAAAAAGAGCTCGTCGCTTGGCTGGCCGTCGCCGGCGGTCCGCTCACGGCGACCGAGCTCGGGACGCTCGCAGGGCCGGACCACGAAGAAGCCTCGATCCGCTTGTGCGCCCGAGGTCTCTGCGACAAGAGAGGGGAAGCGCTCGACTTCCGCCACCCTTTGACTCGGGACGTCGCGTACGGGGCTCTCGACGGCACTTCACGGACGCGGATGCACGCAAAGCTCGGAGCGCTCTGGTCTACGACGTCGCGCGCCCGCGGGGGATCGGCCGCAATGGTGGCGCGCCATTTTGCGATCGGCGGAGAGGGCGGGCGCGCGGCCGACTGCTACGTAGAGGCCGCCAACGCAGCTCGAAGGGGCAACCAATCCCAGCTCGCCGCCCGCTACTTCGTGCGCGCCCTCGGGCACCTCGCCGGCGACGATCCTCGATGTTTCGTTCCCCATGAAGCGCTCGAGGCCATTTACCGAGCGACGGGGCGGCGGCGCGAACGCATACGGCATCTGGAAGCCATGCGCCGCTCCGCGAGGATCGTCGGGACCTCCAGGGCGGCCTCGATCGCACTCCTGCGGACGGCCCGCTTCGACCTCGATCAGGGACGACTGGCGCGGGGGCTTCCCATCGCCAAAAAGGCCGCCGAGGTCGCTCGCTCGGGCGGCCTGTTGCCGCTTCAAATCGAGGCGGAGGCGCTCACGAGCACGTTGCAGCGCGAACTCGGCGACGTGCAAGGTGCGCTTGCTGCCTGCGACCGCGCGCTCGCAGCCTGCGATCCAAAAGTCTATCCGAACATGCCGCCCCGCCCCCGAGCGGAGGTGCTCCACGCGCGGGGCATCTTGCTCCGATGGGTCGGGCGCGTAGAGGAGGCCGTGGACGCATACGTCGAAGCGATCGCGGTCTTTCGCCAAATCGGCGCGCGACGGCAAGAGGCGCGGACGAAAAGCTCCCTTGCGTACGCGATGTTCGTGCAAGGACGCTACGAGGACGCGATCTCGCTCGGGCTCGAGTCGATCCAGATCGACCTTTCGATCGGGGGCCGCTTCCAGATCGCGAAGACTTTGAACAACATCGGATTCTCGTACTCGCGCCTCGGCGACATGCCGAGAGCGCGCGCATACATGGCCCGCGCGCGCGACGCGCACGAGCGCTACGGCGACCAAGACGGCCGTGCCGATACTCTGCTTGTCAGCGCCCAAATCATGATCGAAGAGGAGGAGCTCGACGCGGCAGAGTCCTTCCTGCAAGAAGGCTCCGCATTGAACGCTGCGATGGGCAGCGCGTACATCTCTACCCAGGAAGCGATCGTGCGCTCCGCGCTTGCGCGAGCGCGGCGCGACGTGAACGCGGCGCTCGAACACGCCGTCCTGGCTCGGCAGCTCGCCCAGAGTCTCGCCCTCGTCAACTACCACTTCTACGCGATCGCGCTGGAGGCGGCAGCTCGGATTGACCTCGGCGAGGTACACGCGGCTACGCTGAACGCGACGACAGCGCTCGGGGCCGTGGAGACGCTACAGGGATGTGAACACGGCTTGGAGATCCGCGTCCTGTGCGCGGATGCGCTGAAGCGCGCCGGATCGCCTCAAGCCCCTCGGGCCCGCCAGCGCGCCGTCGACTATGCAACTACGCTCCTGGCTCAGATCAAGGATGCGAGGCTGCGTCGATCGTTCGCACAGAGGTCGCTCGTCGCAGGCCTGTTCGACTCGACACCCGTTCCGCTCGTGCACGACGCACTTCCCGTCTCGTCGGACCCACCGACGGGAAGCGGTGGCAAATGACGATCTCGGCGACGGGCTCCTCCCGAGAGCGGCGTCGCGTCGCGCTCATCCTGTCCGGCGGCGGAGCGCGAGGAGCGTACGAGGTGGGCGTCCTTTGGTACATCTTCGACGATCTGACGCGGATTCGCGGCTCCCCCCCTCGGGTAGACATCCTCTCTGGAACGAGCGTGGGCGCCATCAACGCCTGCTACCTCGCCGCACACCTAACCGATCCCGTGCTCGGAATGCGACGGCTCGTCGACCTTTGGACCGACCTACAGCTCACTCGCGTGCTCGGATTCGGCTTCCGCCAGGTCGTGACTTTGCCGCGTTTGTTGATGGGCGGAACCGCGAACGGAACGGGCCTCTTCGACGTGAGGCCCATGGCCGACCTCGTTCAGCGGGAGATCAGCTGGCGAGCCGTCACGCGGTGTCTTCGTCGTCGCAAGCTCCGCGCTCTCAGCGTGTCGTGCACGGAAGTATCGACGGGGCGTACCGTCGTCTTCATCCAGACTTCGCCCGACGTCGTCATCCCAGCGACGGCTCCCCCGCGCACGCTCTTCCGGGCGGATCGCATCGGTCCGCAGCACGCGCTCGCAAGCGCATCCATTCCGATTCTCTTTCCGCCGGTGCGAATCGACCGCGAACTCTACCTCGACGGTGGGCTCAGACAGAACACCCCGATCGCTCCCGCACTCCGCCTAGGTGCAACGCACATCTTCGCGGTCGGAGGGTCGCGCGAGATGAAGGGCATCGCCGCAAACGAAGGCGGGACGGTGGGGCCCGAGGCTCCGGGTGCTGCGTTCCTACTCGGCAAGATCCTCAACGCGTTCCTCCTGGATCACATCGACGTCGACATCGAGCTCTTGACGAGACTGAATAACGTGCTTGGCGACGGCGCTCGCGCATACGGCGAGGGCTTCACAGAGCGAATGAGCAGAGAGGCGCACAGGCGGGGCGGGCCCGCGTACCGGCGCGTCCATAGCCTTGGGGTACGGCCGAGCGAAGACATCGGTCATCTCGCAAGCGAGCATGTGCGACGAGGCCGATTTCGGGGCGATCCCATCGTGACGAAGAAGCTCCTCACGCTCCTCGACTTCGGCGGCGGGGGGAGCGAGGCCGACCTTGCCAGCTATCTCCTCTTCGATGGGACGTTCTGCCGTCAACTCATCGAGATGGGACGCTCGGACGCCAAAGCGCGTCGAGACGAGCTGATGGCGTTCTTCGGCGACCCATCGGAGGATGGCGGCGAAGACGAGCCGCATGACGTGACGGGGGAGTGGGATCACCCATTCGATGCCGCGCCGTTCGGGACGTAAGCGCGGAATCGTGAGATAGTGCGGCTCATGACCGGCCCCGAGACGACGCACGCGAAGCCGCGGCCCTGGCCGTCCGTCGGCGCGCACCTCCTGGGACGCGCCGAGAGCGGCGTCCTCATTTTGGTTGGCATCGTTCTCGTTGCTCTCGCGGTCCTGCTCCTCGGCTCGAGCGTGGTCTCCCTCGGCCATGCAGTGACCGAGGCGAAGATTCGGGAGGAGGCCATCGAGATTCTCGACAGCGTCCTCCTCGTCATGATGACGATGGAGATCGTCTACACCGTGGCGATCTCTCTGGAATCGCACACGCTCGTTGCCGAGCCGTTCCTGATCATCGGAGCCATCGCGGGCATCCGGCGCATGCTGGTCATCACCGCGACGAGCACGAAGGACGAACACTCCGCGCCCGAGGTGTTCAGGAACACACTCATCGAGTTGGGCCTCTTGGCTTTGATCGTCGTTGCGATGGCTATCTCCGTCTACGTCCTACGCAAGAGCTCGCAGTACCAGCTCGAGCCGCCGAGGCACGGAGATGATCACTAGCCTCCCGACGGGGCTCCGGGAGCCGCGCTCGCGCGGAGATTGAATCTGCGCGCGAAAGGGGCCGCGGACGCGGCGGCCCGACGACGTCGAAGCGCGTATCTGACAAGAAGCTTCGCGAGGGCTGCATAGTCTATTCCTACCGCGGCCGCCGCGCGGGCCATGCCCGCATGTCGTGACAGATCACAGTTCGGGTTGACGTCGACGACGTAAGGAACGCCCGCCGAACTGAGCCGCACGTCGACGCGCCCGTAATCACGCATTCCCACGGCCCGAAACGCTTCTACGGCCACCCTTCGAACGCGCGCGGCAATCCCGGGCGGAAGCTGTGGGTGCAACACTGGCCGCGTTCCCCGGTCCGCGACGGACCCCTCCTCCCACTTCGCCGCATACGATACGATCTTCGGCTCGTGGTCGGGCAGTAGCGCGAAATCAATCTCCTGCAGCGGCAAGACGCGCGCCGTCGGGAAGCCGAAAAGGGCGACGTTGAGCTCGCGTCCGGGGATGAACTCTTCGACCAGACAAGGCTGGTGAAATGTGCAGACGACCTCGGCTACAACGCTCCGGAGCTGCGACTCGTCGTGCACCACGCTCCGTGAGGTGATCCCGGCCGAGCCGTCTTCGCGCACCGGCTTAACGATCAGAGGAAACGGAAGATCGCAGGGGCCATCGGGGCCGGTCATCACGCACGCGCGTGGGGTAGGGACGCCAGACTGCTCGAGCCGCCGTTTCACGCCGTCCTTGTAGAGGGCTTGGCTCAGCGCCTCGGGCGGCGAGCCCGTGCAAGGAATACCCAGAAGCTCCAGGATGAGCGGTACTGCCGTCTCGAGCCGTGCGTCACCCGCGAGCGATTCGCACAGGTTGAAGGCGCAGTCGGGGTCGAGCTCGGTGAGGCGACTGCGGAGTACGTGCATGTCGCCGTCGACCGGTACGAGGTGCGCTTCGTGGACCCCATCGGAGAGAGCCGCCGCGATCGACTCTGCCACCGCTTCTACGTCGGCGCGCGCGGCGTACCCTGGATCCCCGTCGGGTCCCTTGTCTTCGAAGTCGACGTTGTAAAGGACGGCAACGCATATCGGCTTGCGTCTTGGAGGTCTTCGCGCGCTTGACGCGGGCTCGGTCATGGGGGGAGTCCTTGCGCCAAGCGAGCGGAGAGTGTCGTTCCGAGCTTGACGACCTCGGAGGACGATGGGGGCTTGAAGTCCGGGCCTTCCGGCCGGGAGCCGGAAGGACGGTCCCCTCCGCTCTCTTCGGCGTTACGCCCGATGCCTGCTGACTTGCCCCTGCGAGCCACGTACTTTACGCGAATCTACCGACGTGGCGATCGAGGTCAAGAATGTCGTTGGGGGTCCGAGGTCGAATTTCGGTGCCGCACCCGCGGGACTCGGGATGAAGGACGCCTCCCCCAACCCGGCGAGGCCTCCGGGGGCAATCGCTTGTGCCATGGCGGTCGCGGGCAAAGACCTCCGCATCGAGCTTCGAACGGGCGAGATCGTCACGACCGCCGGGTTCTTCGCCGCTCTCGTTGCCATCATGGCCAGCGTTGCATTCTACTCTGGTGCGGTCACGACCACGCGGGTCGCACCCGGGGCCATGTGGCTCGCCATCGCATTTGCGAGCGTCCTCGCGCTCGGGCGAACGTGGCAACGCGAACGCGAAGAGGGCGCGCTCCTCGCGTTGCTCGTATCGCCCGTGCCGCGCGCCTCGATCTTCGTCGGCAAGGCGCTTGGGGTCCTAGCATTCGTTACGGCGGTCGAAGGAATTGTGGTGCCGGTGGTTGCGCTCCTCTTCCACATCGAACTACTGGAGGTGCTGGGTCCCCTGGCGCTGGTCTTGGGCCTCGGGACCGTCGGAATCGCGGCGACCGGCACCCTTTTCGGCGCGATGACCGTGCGCACCCGAGCACGGGACCTCGTTCTTGCAACCGTACTCTTCCCGCTCCTCTCTCCTACGCTCGTCTCGGGCGTAGCGGCCACGCGCGAGATTTTCTTGGGCGCGCCCTTCGAGGAGATCGAGGACTATCTGCTCCTCCTCGTCGCATTCGACTTCGTCGCGATCACCGGCGGGATCGCGCTGTTCGGGGCCCTCCTGGAGGATTAGCGCGCTCGGCCTAGGAGGACAAGGACACGGTCGTGGTGTCCGTCTTGAGCGAGTGCCCTTCCTTGTCGAGCACCTCGATCTCGATCGTATGCGCTTTCTGGGTGCCGCACATTCCCCACGTCCGCCAGCGGGTGGCGTGACCGACGTCGAGCGACTGACGAATGACCTCTTTGCCCTCGAGCTTCCAGACGAGGGTCACCTCGGTCGCCTCGCCGGCATTGCTCAACTCGACCCAATACGTGGCGAGTCTCCCTTGAGTGAGCGTCGACGCATCACCCGCGGGGAGACGGTTCTCGACCTTGTCCGTGAACTGGCTGCGCACCACGGACACGGCCGAAGGGCCGTCGTCCGCGCGGGCCGCGGGCGTCACGGTGAGAACGGGCATGGCGGCGAGGACTGCAACGAGAAAGCATCTGGTCATGTTGAAACCTCCGCGTTCACGGTGTTGCAGCGAACGGGCCTACCTGCAGCACCGCGAAACATCGAAGGAAAGCGCGGCAACTCTCCCGTCGCGTGTTCGACGGGCCGCAAGCGTGTGTGCGTCCAGCGTCGGCTGAGCTCGGGTCGAGCGGGTGGGTGCGGATGAAACCAAATGCTGTAGACTGCCGCCGTTGCTCTCTCGCTTCTAGGGGCGCGGCCTCGCGGAACTCTCCGCGGCGTCGCGCTGGGCGCGAATGTTCGAAACGCGATTGGCATGTCGAGGGAATCCAATGAATGGTCGAACGCTCTTTGGTGGCGCCTTGGTCGCCTATGCCGTGGCGCTCCTGTCCCCGTTGGCTGGCTGCGGTTCTGGCGGAGGCGGCACCGAGACGGATGGCGGGCATGGTGACGGCAATGCGGGCGCAGATTCGTCCGTACACCACGAGGGTGGAGGCACTTCGCACGACGGGGCGAGCGACGCGATGCATTCGTCGGATTCGGGAGATGGCGGCAAGGCCGGCGGCAACCACCACGACGGCGGCGAGAAAGATGCGGCGAGCGATCAGGGCGCAGGAGACTCGGGCGATGGCGGGACTACAGTCTCGTTTTCGATCGATATGTCGCGCGGACCGGCGAGTCAGTTCCAACCGCCGACGCAGCCGATACCGGTGTCCCCTTACATCTACGGAATCAATGCGTCGGGCGGTGCGGGCGCGACAGGCAATTTCACTCAGGCGAAGACACATTGGGGGCTCGTTCGGATGGGAGGCAACGCATTCACGGACTGGAACTGGACGACCAACTATTTGAACCTAGGGAACACGGACTGCTTCTGGCAGGGCGCGGCTCCGGGGGGGGCCAACACGCTCGCGGGAGCCATAAGCCAGTCGGTCGACTCCGTTCCCGCCGCGCAGACCGAGGGCGCGGCATATGTCGCGACGGTTCCCGTCCTCGATTACGTCTCGGCCGCGATCGCCAATGATGCGACTTGCCCCGCGCTTGCGTCGACGTGCGTGGACGGCGGCGGCACCGCATCCACCACCGGCGCCAACTCGAACAACTTGGACTTTGCTTCGATCGATCCCGCCAGCACGGCATTCGTCAGCAACGTCGCCCACAAGCCCGGCGCGTTCTGCACTTGCCCTCCGGGTCCGGCGTGCGACGCGGGTTGCTCCGTCTCAACCAATCCGGTCTATCAGGACGAGTTCGTCAACTTCGTGAGCTCTACGTACGCCACGGGGGGGGCCCCGGTGTTCTTTGATCTCGACAACGAGCCAAACTATTGGGGCTCTACGCACCCGGAGGTTTGGCCCATCACCGGCGTGGTTCCTTGCGAGACGGCGGCCACCGTAACGTACGACGACATTCTGAACCGCGACGTTACGACCGCAAGCGCGGTCAAAGCCGCGTGGCCTGCTGCGAAGGTATTCGGCCCGGTCGTGGCGCAAGACGGAATCGTCTACGCTCACAGCTACGTAACCGAACTAACCGACCCACACGCCCCCACCGAGTTCCTCGACTACTATCTTGCACAATTGGCGGGCAAGACGGACGCAGGCACATCGCTACTCGATGTCCTCGATGTCCATTACTACAATGAACAGAATAGCTCGCCGAGCCAGTGCATGCAGAACCCGCGAATGTTCTGGGATCCTGATTACACCGAAATTACGGCTACAGCGACGGACAACATCGATTTCGGATGGTCTGGATTCAACGACTACTTCGATATGAACTGGTACCCTCGTAAGGTCATTCCTAGACTCCTCGGCAAGATCGCGACCGCTTACACGTCGTCGACCTTTACCTCGCCGCAGCTCTCGTTTAGCGAGTACAATAGCGGTTGCAACGCGAACATTTCTGGAGCCATCGCCGAGGCGGACGATCTCGGCATCTTCGGCCGGGAGGGCGTCTTTGCAGCCGCGCTTCAGTTCGGTACGGCGCCAGCGACCAATTATGCTCTCGCGGCGGTCGATCTATATCGCAACTACGACGGCAACGGCGCGGTGGTCGGAGACACGGCCGTGCGCGCGGCGACCACGAACGTCGGCCTTTCGTCGGTCTACGCCTTCGCTCACTCCGCACTTGCGACCGCAGTCGACGTCGTCGCGATCAACAAGTCGAACGCGGCCGTCGTCGCGAGCATCTCCATTGCGAACGCTCCCGCCCTGACCAGCGTGGCTGCATATGACCTCGTCGACGGCAGTCCGTCGGTGGTCGCCGTCGGCGGAACGGCGCCCACGGTCATATGCACGGCAGGAAGCTGCGCCCTGACCTACACCATGCCCCCAACGAGCGCGACGACGCTGATTCTTCGCTGACGCGCGAAAAAGGCCCCCGTGGCGATGGCGTCGACCGAAGCTTGAGCCGAATCCAGGCGGCGCGCTACTGCTATGTACAAGGGACATGCTTGCCGCCCATCGCCCTCCTCTTCGTCTCGTCCCCGGCCGAGTGGAACGACATTTCGATGACGCCGAGCTGGCCGACGCACTCGTGGCCGGCGAAGCATGGGCCGCAACGGCCACGTGGAACAAACATGCTCCGATGGTGTTCCGATTCGTGCATCGGGCACTTGGACCCACAGGCGACGCCGAGGATGTGACGCAAGAAGTGTTCGTCGTGGTCTTCTCGCGGGCGCGCGAGATTCGGAATCGAGAGGCGCTTCGAAGCTTTATCTTCTCGGTAGCCGTTCGGATGCTGAAGTGGGAGCTTCGTCGACGTCGGGTGCGCAGGATCTTCCAGCTCTCGAACCTGGGAGAGCTGCCGGATCACCCGGTCCCCGCGCTCGACGCCGAGTCGCGGCAGGCATTGCGCCGCTTTTACGCAATCCTCGATCGCCTAGGTGCCGAAGAGCGCACGGCGTTCGCGTTGCGTCACCTCGAGGGTTTCAAGCTCGAAGAAGTGGCCGAGGCTCTGGGAACCTCCCTCGCGACGGCGAAGCGACGTTTGCAGCGCGCGTCGGCAATCGTGTCTCGCGGCGTCGAAGGCGATCCCGCGATCGCGCCCTACGCTCAGATGGGCCGAGGTGCCCGCGATGTCTGAGGAGGAGCAGCCGCTCGACCCGCGGGCTCAGGGGCTCGTCGATCTCGCGCGAGACTCGCTGGGGCAGCTGACCGACGGCCGACGAGTCGCCGGGCTGCATGCGCTCCGCGATCGCGTATCGAGTCGTCAGCGCGTTCGGAGCGTACTTCGCGTTACGATGGCGCTGACCGGCGCGCTCTCGCTCGTCTGCGGCGTAGTCCTCACCCTATCGGCGGTAAAGCATCGAGACAAGGTCGCGTCGCACCTCGGTCTTCGCGTCGAAGGGGCCGAGCTTCGAGCCGATGGGACGGTCCAGGGACCTGGCTCTGCCCGACCCGTGTTGCATTTCTCCGACGGGAGCGAGGTCTCGCTCAAAGAGGGTGCGCGGGCGCGTGTGCGGTCGATGGACGGGCACGGCGCGCGAATCACGGTCGAGCGGGGGGAAGCGCACGTCTACGTCGTTCATGCGGAAGGAACGCACTGGACCTTCGACGCCGGCCCGTTCGTCGTTGCGGTTACTGGGACAGCGTTCTCGCTGTCATGGCGCGAGGATACGCAGCGCCTCGACGTCCGACTCGAGAATGGCACCGTCAACGTCAGCGGTCCGGCGTCCGATGCTCCTCTGGCTCTGCGAGCCGGTCAGTGGCTGTCCTGGCGAGGGGGGCAAGGCGGCGAAGTCCGCATTCGCAGCTTGGACGCGACGGACGATGCTGAAGCAACCGCAGGGAACGCCGACCTGCTCGCGGGTGTCGACCGTAGCGAGCCCGCTACACCGATCGCCGGGACGGCCCTGGATACCTCTCCGGGCGCGGTGCCGAGCCTCGACGTCCCGCCGCGCGGAGACGCCTTACGTCGAAAGACCCCTCGCCCCGGCCACGAGCGCAACTGGGCTTCGGACCTCGCGCGCGGTCGCTCCGAGGCGATCGTCTCCGACGCAATCTCGCTGGGGATCGAGGGCGTCTTCGCACACAGTAGCGGCAACGATCTGGCCGCACTTGCTGACGCGGCGCGATACACCCATCGACAGGACGTCGCGCGAGGCGCGTTCCTTGCGCAGCGCCGCCGTTTCCCAGGCTCGGACTACGCGCACGTCGCGGCCTTCGGCCTCGGGCGTCTGGACGACGCGGATCAAGATCTGCGGGCGGCCCTAACTTGGTTCGATACATACCTCGCCGAGGCGCCGAACGGGCGCTACGCCTCCGAGGCGCTCGGGCACAAGATGACCATCGTGAAGCTCCTCGAAGGAAAGGAGGCGGCGCAAGCGTGGGCCGATCTGTACCTTCGGCGCTTCCCAAATGGCACTTACGCCGCGGCCGCACGAGCGGTGACCGGCACTCCGTGACGACGTCGTGGGGTCGGGCCCGCGCGGTGGCGATTGTCGCCTCCGCGCTGGGAGTCGCTGCACCGGTTTCGGCGAGTTCGGGGCACGTCGCGCTCGTCCGACAAGAGGGCGCCGACCCGACGATCACAGAGGCGATTCATCGCATCCGAGGGGAACTCGTTGCAGAAGGATTCGACGTGTCCGAGGTGGACTCGCCTACGGAGTCGGTGTCACCAGCCGGGAACGCAGCCCCGGAGACCGGGACCCTGGCAACGATTGATCTCTCCGTCGACCGCGAGACGCACATCGCCGAACTGCGCGTGGTCGACCACATCACGAACAAGGTAGTCATCCGCCGAACCGTGGTCGACGAGTCCAACGCACCCCACATGGCCGAGGTACTCGCGGTCCGAGCGGTCGAGCTACTCCGGGCCAGTCTACTGGAGCTTCTTATCGATGCGGACCGCCCCGCCCAAGCCCCTTCCCCACGCGTAGAGGCGCGGGACGCGTCGCATTGGGCCGCACGAGCGCTCCCACTGGCTCGGGAGTCAGAGTGGGGGGTGGAGCTCGGAGCATGCGTACTCGCGGACTTCGGAGGAGTCCCACCGGCCGTGCTCGGTCTCGCTCGCGTGCGTCGCACGCTCGTCCCTTCCTTTGGCGTGCGCGTGACCATCGCAGGCCTCGGGACACAGCCACGGGTCGAGGCCGCCACCGGCAGCGCGAACGTAGCCCAGGACATGGGACTGCTCGAAGTCATGGCGACGCCTTGGCGAGACTCGGTCATTCGGCCCTTCGCGTCGCTCGGCGCCGGGGCGCTCTATTCCTCGGTCGACGGCCAGACGAAGCCACCTTATGCGGGTCGACAAAGCGCGCAGTGGGCCGCCGCAATCGACGGGGGCATCGGCGCCGAAGCCAGGATCGGTCGACGCTTCGGTCTCTCGCTCGAGGCGCATGGGCTGCTCGCGCAGCCCTATCCGGCCGTCGAGTTCGTAGGTGTCGACGTCGCTCGGAGCGGCCAGCCCTCGATCGTAGGATCTCTGTCCGTCGTGGGGTGGTTGTGAGCAGTCCCGCGAGGCGCCGCGTGCTTGAACCGGCGCGCGCGTCGCTTCTCGCGATCGCCACCGCCGCGGCCTCGAGCGCTTGTTCGGAAGGTCGGCTCGACGCGATCGATCTGTCTCCAGACGCGCTCAGCACCGACCTGACGACCGACCTCATGGCCCACTACACCTTCGACGACGGAAGCGGAACCGTCGTATCGGATCACTCCGGGAACAAGCGCAACGGCACGCTCGTCGGTGGAAAATGGATCACGGGCGGCCGGTTCGGCGGCGCGCTCCATCTCGACGGAGCAAGCTACGTCACCGTCGACAACTTCCCGAACGCCCCGTCGAGCTTCACGGTATCTACCTGGACCCGAACAGGCACCAGGTACGACGGTGGCTACGAGACGGTCGCCAGCACGGAGCTCGTGTTCGACGGTGGCTGGCAGGTCAACGTGGTGAACCCCGCCGACGGTGCGATCGGTCTGCAAACTGCCTATTGGGACAACGTCGTCGGAGTGGATGGCGGCTACACCTACGGTAGCTGCACGTGCTTGCCGCGCGACGAGTGGGCCCACGTAGCGTTCGTGGTCGACCGTGCGGCCAGCACCATGACGATGTACGTCAACGGGAAGGTGGTGAGCGTCGCAACGGCTCCCGGCCCCATCTCGGCTGGCACGCCACAGCTCTTCATCGGCCGCTGGTCTCTTACCGGACGCCTGCTCATCGGCGACGTCGACGACATGGCCATCTACGGCCGCGCGCTCGCCGAGGCCGACGTACTCGCGCTCGAGAAGCAGCCTGCTCCCGACGTTCCCTGAGCATCGCGCCGCGGTCGGCATCAAAAGGAGGGCCGTGACCGCCGCTCTACGCTTATGCACGCGACAGTCGCTTAGATCTCGCGTAAGCACTCGCCATGGCGAAGGGCCTGCCCTCACGCGATGCGATCCTCGACCTCCTCGGCACCGAGGACCGCGCTCTGCACGGGAAAGAGATCTCGCGGCTTCTTGGCGTGGACGAGGCAAGTTACGCCGCGCTCCTTCGCCAGCTCGACGACTTGGTGTTCAACGGTCTGCTCACGGCGCGCGACGGACACAAGTTCAGGCTCTCGAAAGGCACCGCGGGCGTGCGCAGCCTACGGGGTGCTCGCACCGACGCCCAAGGCCAAGAGCGCGAAGGGATCGTCACGATCCATCCGCGCGGCTTCGGGTTCGTCGCGAGCGCCACCTCGCCCGCGGACGACGTATTCGTCACGAAGGAAGCGCTCGGCGGCGCGATGCACGGTGACCGAGTCACGGTACGCGTCACGGCGCGCGGGTCACGCGGAGCGGAGGGGCTGATCACGAAGGTCGTCGCGCGCGGCGTGAAGCGCGTCGCGGGTGTCCTAAGGAGACGCGGACGGAGCGCGTGGCTCGAACCGGACGACACGCGCATCCGCGGCCCGATCTCGCTGAGAAGCGACGCCGACGCCCGAGGTCCTGAGGGGAACAGCGGCAAAGACGGAGACGCAGCCGTCGTGAGCCTCACTCGTTACCCAGAGCTCGCGGACGAGATGCCCGAAGGGAAGCTCGAAGCGGTCCTTGGCACGCCCGGGGAGATCTCGGTCGAGGTGGCAAAGATCCTCGTCCGCGATCAGATCGAGGAAGTTCACTCGGAGGCGGCTTCCGAAGAGGCGCTCGCCTACGGGGAGACTGTGCCTGTCGCGATGCTCGAAGGCCGCATCGACCTCACTCATTTGCCGCTGCCAACCATCGATCCCGAAGATGCTCGGGACCATGACGATGCGGTTTGGGTCGACCGCACGGACGAGGGGGGCTACCGCGCGTGGATCGCAATCGCCGACGTCAGTTCGTACGTCGTGCCCGGTACGAGACTCGACGCCGAAGCGAAGACGCGCGGCTGCAGCGTCTACCTTCCCGACCGCGCGATCCCGATGCTGCCGAGACCGCTCTCGTCGAACCTGTGCTCGCTCTTGCCGGGGGTCGTGCGCCTCTGCCTTTGTGCCGACGTAAGACTCGACGCGAGCGGAAGCGTCGTCGACGCAGAGCTCGTGCGTGGCTTTATGAAGAGCCGCGCAAAGCTGACGTACGGCGGGGTTGCGCGTGCGCTCGGATTCACGAGCGCCCCTGCCCGCGAGCCGGAGGCGGAAGCTCTCGTCCAAGGACTACGCGTCGCGAACGAACTCGCCCGCGTGCTCCGCTCGAAGCGCCTAAAGCGCGGTGCTCTCGACTTCGACTTGCCGGAAGCGAAAGTGGTCCTCGACCCGGAAACAGGGATGCCGCTCGACGTTCAACGGCGCGACAAAGACGAGGGGACGAAGAAGGCCTACCAGCTCATCGAGGAGCTGATGCTTCTCGCGAACGAGGTCGTGGCCCGCCACCTCGTCCAGAAGACGGTGCCGACGGTTTTTCGTGTCCACGAGCCGCCCGACGAGAAAAAGCTCACCAAGTTCGCCGCGATGGCGGAAGAGCTCGGGATCGCATTCGAGATGGAGCACACGCGCGATCCGAAAGCTCTGTCGCTCCTCCTCAAGTCCTTCGCGGAGCACCCTTCGGCGCAGGTGCTCAACATGCTCCTCCTCCGATCGATGAAGCAGGCGACCTATGACATCGCGAACGTCGGGCACTTCGGTCTCGCGTCGAAGGCGTACCTGCACTTCACTTCCCCCATTCGGCGCTACCCGGATCTCGTCGTCCACCGTGCCGTGCACGCTCTGGTGCTCGGCCAGCGGATCGAACGCGACGGGCCGGCGCTCACCCTGCTGGCCGAGGCGGCGCTCGCTGCGTCCATCGCGGAGAGGAAGGCGATGGAGGTCGAGCGGGAGGTCGTCGATCTCTACCGGGCCGTGCTGATGAAGGACAAGATCGGCGGCCTTTACGAGGGCACGGTCACCGCACTCGTCGGCTCGGGCCTCTTCGTGGCGCTCGACGCGCCGTTCGTCGATGTGCTCGTTCGCTACGAAGACGCGGGCAAAGATCGCTACGAGCTGGACGACGCGGGGCTTCGCGCGGTCGCGTCGCGCTCGGGAGAGACGATCCAGCTCGGCGACCGACTCACCATCGAGGT
>Ga0182024_10014553_pt1 | contig 15203 bp, 15 predicted proteins | sample P32metaG_FD_120480 | JGI IMG/M metagenome (GOLD analysis project Ga0182024, IMG submission 120480) | Permafrost microbial communities from Stordalen Mire, Sweden - P3-2 metaG (Illumina Assembly) | ecosystem: Environmental > Terrestrial > Soil > Wetlands > Permafrost | place: Sweden: Stordalen... | reverse complement strand
CGGGGACGGCGGCGCGCTTGGCGCGGAGGTTGGAGGGGCTCCCTCTGCCTTCCGCTGCACTCGGTCGAGCAAAGACATCTGAGCTCAAACCACCTCGTGTGATCGCGTTGGAATACCTGCCCGGAGGTAGGGATCAAGCATCCCCGGGATGCACGCCAAACGGTGCAACGATCCTGTCGAAGCAGCGTCCCAGGGGCTCTGAGGGGGGTTTGATAGGGGCCGGCCGGAACGGATCGGTCAATTCGAATACCAGCTTCATCTGAAGGATCGCCGCATGGAACGTCAGCCGGTGCCCTCGGCGTGGGACGAATTGCTGCGAACCGCATCCGCGGTGCACGCGGCGACGTCTCTCGCGAGCCCGGCGTCCCGTGGTCGCAGCCGTCTCCGGCGAGCGGTTCGACCGATCGTGACGACCGCGGTGCTCCTGACCGCGGCCGGCCTCGCGATCCTGCACCTAGCTGGGTCGAGCAGCGCCGCCAGCGCCAATGGCGGAGAGGACTCGCAGCTCTTCGCACTCACGAACCAGGACCGGACCGGCAACGGTGTGCATTCGCTGACGTTCAGCGGAACGCTCGAGAACATCGGCGAGGGCGCTCCCTACAACTGCCGGGGGGTGGAGGTCAACGGCCGTTCGGACGACATGATCCGGCGGAACTATTTCGCCCACCCGATCCTCGGGTGTGGTGAGTACGTCTTCTCGATGATGCAGGCGTACGGCATCCACTACCGGTCTGCCGGCGAGAACATCGGGTGGGAGTCGGGCGCCGGTGCCCCCGCGAGCTACATCAACAGTCAATTCATGGGCAGCACCGACCACCGCGACAACATCCTCGACAGCAGCTATACGGAGATGGGCGTCGGGTCCGACGAGAGTGCGCCGGGCGTGACATGGACCGGGGTCGGGGCCGAGCAGAACGTCTGGATGTTCAGCGAGGAGTTCGCCCAGGTGGGCTCATCGTCACCGCCGCCACGGCCGACACCGTCCCCCACCAAACCCGCCGCTCGGAACTCGCCGGCCCCCGCTCCGCCTGCGATCGCCGCGGCGAGCACGCCCGCGCCCACGCCCACGCCCTTGCCGACGCCGACTCCCGTGCTGATCCCGGCCGGCAGCCTCCCCCAGAGCCTCCCAGCGCCACCGGTGGACCAGTACGAAGGACTGTTCCCCAGCACCGTCGAATCCGTCCTCCAGGCATTCCTTAACTTCTGACTCACTCGAGGGCCACCACACTGACTCAGCTCAGCACCGTCGAAACGTCTCCGGTCGACCTCGATGGCAACATCGTCGTCGCCACCGGCCTCCACAAGATCTACCGCGTGAGCCGGCCGCCGCGTGAGGCGATCCGCGGCGTCTCGCTCACCGTCGCCGCTGGCGATTTCATCGCCATCATGGGCCCGAGCGGCTGCGGCAAGAGCACCCTGCTCCACATGCTCGGTGGGCTGGAACCACCCGACCAGGGGTCGGTGAGGATCCAGGGTATCGACGTGTACGCCCTCCGGGACGAGGAGCGATCCGCCTTCCGGCGCGATCACATCGGCGTCGTCTTCCAGTTCTTCAACCTCCTGCCCACCCTGACGGCTGCCGAGAACGTCGCGCTCCCCCTTCGTTTGCGCAACGAGGCGCCGAACCGGCATCGGGAGAAGCTCACGCGCCAGGTGATCGGCGATCGGGTCGACGCCCTCATGGACCAGCTCAACCTGCACGGGCTTCAGGGCCACGGACCCGAGGAGATCTCCGGAGGCGAGCAGCAACGCGTCGCGCTCGCCCGTGCCCTCGCCGCCGCGCCGTCACTCCTGCTCGCCGATGAGCCGACCGGGAACCTCGATTGGACGAGCGGCCACGAGGTGATGGCCCTCCTGACCCGGCTCTGCCGGCAGGAGCATCAGACCGGCGTCCTGGTCACCCACGACGCACGTGTTGCCGCCTACGCGGACCGCGTCCTGATCATGCGCGACGGGGAAGTGGTCGACGATGTCGCCCTGAGCCATGCCGGGCAGGCGCCGGACGCGATCCCGGATCCGGCCATCCTCGTGGGCAGGCTCGCAAAGCTGGACCTGTGAGCGACCTCTGGATGCTGGCGGTGCGTGCCATCAGGGCGCGTCCGCTGCGGAGCGTACTCAGCGCCAGCGCGGTCGCGCTCGGCATCGCCGTCGTCCTCGCAGTGCAGATCGCGATCCAGGGGCTCACCGCCCAGGCGGGGGAAGCCCAGCAGCAGCAGGCCGGCGCCTCATCGCTCGATGTCCGGGTTGACGCCGGCGCTGGGCTTGCGCCCTCGCAGGTCAACACGCTTGCGGATCTGCCTGGGGTGGTCCAGGCGGTCCCGCTCTATGAAAAGCAGGTCACGGCCGGGCCTTCCGGTGGCAGCCTCGAGGGTGCCACCGTGACCCTGGTCGGACTCCAGGACTCGAGCGCCGCGCTGCGCAGCGTCTCGGTCGTGGCCGGGCGGCTCCCCCTTCCCGGGAGCACCTCGGAGGTGGCGATCGACCAGGGCTTGAGCACGTCACTGACGGGCGGCTTCGGCAGCCCGATCGAGATCGGCCAGAAGATCCAGCTGGTCACGAGCACCGGGCCTGACCTGTTCGAGGTGGTCGGGTTCACCTCGGGAACCAGCGGAGGGCCGTCGTTCACGCACAACGCCGTGTTCGTTGATGACGCGGCGATGTTCGGCCCGTTTGCACTCGGTCTGCACACTCCCCTGGTGGCGCTGCGCTTCGGGCCCGGCGCAACAGTCGCGGGGGTGTCGAGAGCAGTGCATGCCAAGTTCGGGTCCGCAGTGACCACATACGACCCGCGCGCGGGCGCGTCTGCCCCGCTGCAGGACCTCGAGCCGCTGCTCGTGCTCGCGACCGTGCTCAGCCTCATCGTGGGTGCCGGGGTCACGGCCAACAGCGCAGCGCTGGCTGCATACGAGCGACGTCGTGAGATCGGCCTCCTGCGCGCCGCGGGGGCGTCGTCACGACAGGTGTTCCGCCTCTTCGCCGCCGAGGTCGCGATCGTCGCCGCCGCCGGCGTTCCGGTGGGCGTCGCGGGAGGCCTGGTGTTGGGAGAGATCTTCAACAGCAGCCTTGCACCATCCGATCTCGCCGCCCCATCGCTGGTGCTCCAGGGCGGCCAGATCGTGGCGGCGATCGCCGCCGGGCTCGGCGCGGCGATCGTCGGGGGGCTGCTGCCGCTCTTCGCCGCGGCCCGGCTCCCGATTCTCGACGCGCTGCGTCCCAGTCCGATCGGCGAGCATCAGCGCGCGAATGCGCTACTCCGCACCGCGAGCCCCGCTTTGCTTGTCATCGCGGCCCTCTGCTTCCTGAGCACTGCGAGCGGCGTGGTCGCCCTGGGCGTCGTCGCCCTCCTCCTCGGCCTCGTGATCGCGTTGCCGCTCCTCGCTCCGCTGGTCATCAGGCTCATCGCACTGGCCATCTCACCCCTGGTCAGCGGCGCGAGCCCCGGGGCGGCGCATCTCATTCGAGCCAGGAACCGGACCGCGATGACCACCGCGGGGCTGGCGATCGCCGTCGCAACCGCCGTCGGCGTGAGCGCCTTGAGCGCGGGCGCGCTCACGGCAAGCAACAGCTGGGTCTCCCAGCTCTTCGCCGGTGACACCCTGATCACCAGTCCGGTCACGCAGAACGACCAGGTGGCTGCCGCCATCGACAGCAGCCCGGGCGTCGCCCAGGCCACAGCGCTGCGGTTCCTGTCGGAGACCGTCGCCGGCGCCTCCGAGGGCGTGACCGCGATCGACCCGAGCGCCTACAACGCACTCGGCGGCCTCGATGTCGTCTCCGGCGATCGCGCCACTGCGCTGAATGCCCTCGAGGACGGCCCAAGCTTCCTCGAGCCGGCCGGGCTCGCGGCCGCCACCGGCTGGACCGTCGGGTCGCAGCTCCCGGTGCAGACGCAGAAGGGCATCGTGTACTTCACCATCGTGGGCGTGGTCAGCCACTCCTTTCCAGCCGGCGACGGGGGCGAGAGCCTCGTCATGGCCGATGACCTCGCGCGCACGTACTTCGGAGCCACGGCCGACGGATTCGACGATCTCGTGGTGACGGCGCACGGATCGGAGGCCACCGTCAGCGCCACGGCGGCGAGCTATGGGATGCAGGCGGTACCCGTGAGCACGATCGAGGGCGATGCACGCAGCGCGCTGCAGCATTCAATCGGGCTCGTGCTCGCCGTCGCGATCATCTCGGTGATCATCGCGATGCTGGCGGTGGTGAACACGCTGCTCGTCAACGTGCGCCAGGGGACACGCGAGCTGGCCCTCCTCCGCGCGGTCGGACTCGGCAGCCGCCAGGCGATGCGGAGAGTGCTCACCGAGGCGGCCCTCCTTGCCGGCGCGGCAACGCTCATCGGCGTCGCAGCCGGCTGCCTCATCGCAGTGCCGATGCTGCAGGCGAGCACCACGTCCACCTTCGACCCGGGGTTTGTCTTCCCGTACGTGACGGTGGTCGTCCTCATCCTCGTCGTCGTCCTTGCGGCGGTCGTCGCCACCATCGGCCCAGCTCGCAGAGCGGTGCGAACCTCAGTGCTCAGCGCGCTGCGCCACGAGTAGCGGGGATGCGCCCGGCCGGCGGGTGGGAGGGGCGCGCGCTGATGATCACGGTGGTGTTCGCCGTCGCCGCGTGCGGCGCCGACTCACCATCGCTGTCCACCGCCGACCCACTGCATGATCTGATCACCATCGACCAACTTGTCGCGCCGGGCTTCACGGTCACCACTCCGCCGGGGCACATCGACGCGACCGCGCTTGGCACCGCCGCCGGCGACGCCTCGATCGCATCTGCACTCCGCGGTGACGGCCTCCAGTCCGCGGCGAGCGTCGAGTATCAGCGCGCCGTCGATTTCGGCACGAGCAACGGCCCGATCGACATCGTCGCCACGGTCGCGCGATTCGCCGCCGGCAACGGAGCGTCGAGCGCGTACAGCGCGACCATCGGCCGGATCGACGCCATTCAGGGAGCGGTCCAGACCTCCACCGGGCCGCTCGGCGACCAGGCGCACTCGATCAGCGTCGTACGCGCAGCGCCCGATGGGCTGCAGGCCGTCGAGATCACCGTCGTCTGGCGCGTCAGCAACCTTGTCAACATCATCGTCGCGCGCGGCCGGTACGGCGGGACGCGGCTCGAGGATGCGCTCGTCCTGGCCGGTCTGCAGACACAGAACGAGTGGGTGTCCGCCTCAGACTGATCGCGACGCACACCTCAGCTCTTGCGCGGTTCCCAGCGGAATCGGACGACCGAGATCCCGAGAGCAGCCGCGCCCCACGCCGCCATGATCAAGAGATCTGTGGCGTTGAACCCGTTGGTCGATTGGTGGGCAGGGTCGAACGCCATGAACATCGCATCGATGAAATGGCGCACCGGAAACCACTCCGCAATCTGCGCGAGAACTGATGTGGACGGCACGGGAAAGAAGGTCCCGGAGATGAAGACGATCGGCAGGAACACGCCGTTGACGATCGCCGGCGCCGCCTCCGAATTGGGAATCACGATGGTCATCGCCATCCCCAGCGCGCAGAACGCGAGCGCACCCACTGCTATCGACGCAGCGGCGGCGCCGATGTGCTGGGGCACATGGACGCCGTAGACGAGAATGCCGAATCCGGTGGTGAGCAGCGCGAGCACGATGCTGACGATGATCGATGAGCCCACCACGCCCGCGATGAATGCCCAGGGCGGAAGCGGCGTCCCTCGCAACCGCTTGAGGATGCCGTTGTCTCGTCGTACGGAAAGCGTGACCGCGATGTTGGTGAAGCACGCGCCCATGACGCCAAACGCAACCAGGGCCGGAATGTAGTAGTCGTTGTACGACGTCTTCAGGGCGCCGACCTGCACGGTCTGTCCCTTGAAGAGCGTGGCGAACACGACAAGAAAGATGATCGGGAAGAGGAACGCAAAGAAGGCGCTTGCGGGGTTGCGCCAGAACGATTTCTGCTCGAACTCGACCTGCCGCGCCGCGATGCCGGGGCTACTCATGCTTGGTCAGTTCCAGGTAGACGTCTTCAAGTGAGGGCCGCGTGACTTCGAGATTGGGAAGTTCGACACCCTGCGCGACTGCCCAGGTCGTCAGCTCCTTGAGCACTCGCGTCGGCTGCGCCGTCTCGATGATTGCGGTGCCGTCCTCCCACCGCGTCGGGAGCGGCACCGCCGTGGCGGCGACACCGTCCGGAAGCTCGAAGCGGATATGTGTCAGCTGCTCGGTTCCAGCCCGCAGCGTTTCCGGCGTGCCCTGCGCGACGACCTTTCCCGCTGCGATCACGCAGATGCGGTCGGCGAGATACTGCGCCTCATCCATGTAGTGCGTTGTCAGCACGATCGTCTTGCCGAGGGTCCGCATGTTGCGCACGACCTCCCACGCTGCGCGGCGCGCTGACGGGTCGAAACCGGTGGTCGGCTCGTCGAGAAAGATCAGCTCCGGGTCACCCACCAGGCCGAGCGCGACATCGAGCCGGCGTTGCTGGCCGCCGGAGAGCTTTCGGACCCTCTCGTGGGTTTTCTCCGTGAGCCCGACCAGCTCGATGATCTCCGCGGCCGGCCGCGGCGACGGGTAGTAGCCACGATAGAGCTCGACGAGCTCGGTCACCGAGAGCATCGGCGGCACGGCCGCCTCCTGGAGCACGAGTCCCACGCGCTCGCGCAGCTTCCTGCCACCAATGTGGGGGTCGATCCCGAGCACAGTCACGTTCCCGGCGTCTCGCGTCCGGTACCCCTCGAGGATTTCGATCGTGGTGGTCTTTCCGGCACCGTTGGGACCGAGGAGTCCGAAGACCTCGCCCTCCTCCACCGTGAAGCTGACCCCACGAACGGCTTCGACGGCGCCGTAGGACTTACGCAATCCGTCGACAACGATGGCTGTCACCAAAAGGGTCTCCCCTGTATGACGAGCGGTCACAGAGTCGTTGCGCCATGGTGCCAGAGACCGGGGTCGGCGCCGACCACAATTGGCCGCAGCGCATGACCATGACTACAACCAACGTGGAGATCCTGCGCCAGGGCTGGCTCGATGCCGCCTCCGCCCTGGCGCCTGGCCTCGACGCACTGCCTGAATTCCTCGAGCACGGTCTCGAAGCTGCCGTGATCGACGAGCGCCTCGACGAGCAGTCGCTCCTGAAAGTGGTCACCGAGGTGACGTCTGCTGCCGCCGACTCGCTTCCCGCCGAGGAGGTGTACTTCCTGACGCGGCGACTGCAGCGCGCCGTCTACGAGTATCTCCTCTCGCTCGACGCGCTCCCCGAGCCACCCCTTCGTCGCGATGGATCCAATGGGCACGCGCCCCAGGACGCCACGCTCATCGGGGCGGAGGAGGTCGCGGCGCTCGGACGGAACGGCAATGGGAAGACCGTCGCCCAGCCGTCCCAAATCGCGACTCCCACCGCGGAGCCGGCTCCCGAACCCGAGGTCACGCAGGCGATGGCCCCTGACGCAGGTGCCGCCGAGCCCGAGCTGGAGCCCGGCCCCGCCGCAACCCTGACGGCCGCCGACCGCGTCCAGGCCGGTCTTGCCGAGCTCGATGCTCAGCTGTCCCCTGAGGAGCCGTCCGATATCGATCCGGTCGACGCAGATGTGCCCGACGCCGACATGCCGGCCGATGCTGCGCCCGCGGGGGCAACCTCGTCCGAGCCGGCGACCCGCCCGGCATTCACGCTGTTCCGGCGGACCGGCGCAGCCGCCGCCAAGGGTGACAAGGCAAAGCCGGACACCAACGGCAGTGCTGCCGCCGAAACCGAGGACGCAGCGTCGTCGAACACATCCGACGCTCCGTCCGCGGCGGTGGCCGGCGAAGACGCCGAATCGTTCGTGAAACCGAAGGATGGCTTTCATCTCAGCGACCTCGCCGACTTCGCGGTGGTCCAACGTCCGGCCGCGACCGACGCCGTCGCCGACGCCGCCGCCGACGTGGAGCCCGAAGCTCCAGCCGACGTGGCGGAGGCCGAGCTGGACACCGAGGCGGCTGTGGCACAGGCGGTGCCTGACGCGCCAAGCGGCGCTGCCGCTCGCGGCTGGCGCCTTCGCGACGACGATGCCGACCAGGCACATGACCTGACATCGGAATCCGACTCCGACGACAATCGATTCGAAACGGATCCGGAGGTGGTCGAGGCGCGTCTCGAGATCAACGATCGGCTGCGCCGCCGCCGTTGCGACGAGGCCGCCGCCCTTCTGCAGCGACTCGCGAACGATGTCGGTGGGCGCGCGCTCGCGGAGCTGGCGCTCGACGCCGGTGATCGCTGCCGTGCACTCGGCAAGGGCAACGCAGCGCTGAGCTGCTACCTCGCCGCATCACGAGCGGACCCGGTGCACGAGACCCCACTGCTGCGACTCGCGGACATCTGCATCGATGACCACGACATCGACCTTGCTGTCTCATACCTCGAACGCGTGACGCGGCTTCGCCGCCTGCGCAACGACGACAAGGGCGCTCTGAAGCTGTACCGCAAGATCGTGACGATCGCGCCGTACCGAGATGACATTCTCGCGATGTTGATGCGTGCCCAGGCGAACGGTCGTTTTGACGACTAGGTCTTGATAAACAACCTCCGGTCACCAATCGCGTGGCCAAGCTCGTCCGCTGTGCGATGCGTTTGTTACCGAAAGGCGATGAACGGCAGGGTGGATTCGATCCACACTCGGGTGCGGCCGTCATCCAGGGCAGCATCGCTCTGCTGGATGCAGCGTCGCCGCAACACCGTGACCGACACCAACTGAGACATCCGAGGAGAACAGGTGGCCATCCAGGCGAATAAACCGAACAGCCGAATCTTCTTGCTTCTTGGCATCGTGCTGGCTGCAGCGGCGGCGGTTGCCGTGCTGCTCCTCGTACGCTCGAATGCACCCGCCAACGAAGTGAGCGTCGTCGTGTCCGACACCAGCATTCCGGCCGGCACCACGCTGACACCCGCGATGGTCGTCGTGACCCAGGTGCCGCTGACAGCGAAGCCGGGCGATGCGTACACCGACCCGGTCGCCGTTGTCGGCAAGGTCACGGAGGTGGCGCTCGCCAACAACACGCCGTTGGTTCCGGGATTCTTCTCGACGCCCTCACTCTCGATCACATCGAGTGGCACGGGTTCGGCCGTGACCGACGTCGAGTCGCAGATCACCAAGGGATACGTCGCCGTGGCGATTCCAACGAACGCGGCGCTCCCGCAAAACGCGCCAAGCCTGGTCCAGAACAACTTCACCGGCCCGCTCGTGTCGGATGCCGGGTACATCCTGCCGGGTGACCACATCGACATCCTCGTGCAATCGCTCAACGGCACATTGGGGATGCGCTACACCTTCCAGGACATCATCGTGCTCCGCGTCGGCGAACCGGGCAGCGCGGCAACGGCCGCCGCCGACACATTGCTGGTCGAGGTACCTCGTGCACAGGCGCCGCTGCTTGCCGGTCTCGTCATCGGTGACGGACACGAGTTCGTGGTCAAATACGTCCTTCGGCCCGAGTCCGAATGGGGCAAGTTGACCGCAACCGGCTACACCCCGAACTACGAGTCGACCGGCTCCCCTGACGTCCCAGCGGTCAAGCAGACCATCGTGACGCCAAGCACGCTGGACAGTCTCTTCGGCGGCTGACAGTAATGACGCCAGCCGCAATCGTCGCAGCGGCGTTGGCCGCTTCGGCAGTCCTCTCGATCTTCGCCTTCCTCCTCAGCCGTGGGCAGAACCAGGCTGGGGAGATGGCGAGGCGCCTCAACCAGTACGGGGGCGACACGGTGGCCGTCACCGCCCCCCCACGGGTGAAGACGGGCAATGCGCTGCGGGACCTGCTTGACGGACTCACGAACGGCCTCAACCCACTCCTCTCGCGCACGTCGCATACGGGCAAGCTCGCGGACGACCTCCAGAAGGCCGACCTCAAGCTCAAATCGTCGGAGTGGCTCCTCGCCGTCGTCGGCCTGGGGATCCTCGTCGGGCTGCTCGTCGCCTTCCGCTACGGGTCGCCAATCGCATTCATCCCCTGCCCGATCGTCATCTACTTCCTGAGCGGCTTCTTCCTGAAGTTCCGCCAGAGGCGGCGCACCCGTGCGTTCAATAATCAACTCGGTGACACGCTGATGCTGCTGAGCAACGCGCTCAAGGCCGGCCACTCGTTCGCGCAGGCACTCGCATCGGTTGCGAAGAACGCAAACCCGCCGATCTCCGAAGAGTTCGCGCGTGCAACCCGTGAGATCGCGCTCGGCATCAACGTCGATGAGGCACTCAACCACATGGTCACGCGCAACAAGTCCGAGGACTTCGACCTCATGGTCACCGCCGTGCAGATCCAGCGCGTGGTCGGCGGCAACCTTGCAGAGATCCTCGACACCATCGCGTTCACGATTCGCGAACGGGTGCGCATCCAGGGCGAGATCCGAACCCTCACCGCGCAGGCCCGGGCCTCGGGTTGGATCATCACGATCCTGCCGATCGCGCTCGCGGGATTCCTTGCCCTGATCTCTCCGACCTACTTCGATCCGATGATCACGGATCCGCTCGGGCACATCATGCTCGGCGTTGCGATCTTCTCGATCGCAGTCGGCGCGGTCGCGATCCAGAAGATCGTGAAGATCGAGGTCTGACATGAGTCTTCTTGCCATCGGTCTCGCCGCAGCCCTCGGCGGCGGCATTCTGCTCATCGCGTTCGGTCTGGCGATGTCCGTCTCGCCGCGGCAGGGCGACCTGCTCGAGGCACGGCTCGCCCAGTTCGCTGAAGCGGGACGCGCGCCCGCGACGCTCGCTGAAGTCGAGATGTCGCTCCCGCTCTTCGATCGCGTGGTCCGGCCCTTCCTGGACAAGATCGGCAATCGCCTCAACAAGAACGCAGGTAAGGGCAGCACCGACGCGTTGCAGGAGAAGCTGAACCTGGCGGGGCGCCCATGGGGGCTCAACGCCTCAGGCTTCCTGGCCCTCCGGCTGCTCTCCATGCTGCTCTGCACCGCTGTCGGTCTGGCACTCGCGATCTTCGGCGCGCTCACCATGCCGCTCTTCGCGGTCGTCCCGCTCGGCGGCCTGATCCTCGGGTACCTCGCGCCACAGATGGTGGTTGCCCGGCGCATCAAGAAGCGTCAGAAGGAGATCCTGCTCGCACTCCCGAGCGCCCTCGACCTGCTGACCATCTCCGTGGAAGCCGGCCTCAGCTTCGATGCTGCCCTCACCCGCGTGGTCGACAAGTACAACAACGAATTCTCGCGAGAGCTCACGATCATGCTGAACGAGGTGCGCCTCGGTCGCCCGCGTCTCGAGGCACTCGATGATGTCGGCCGGCGCTGCAAGGTCGAGGAACTCAGCAACTTCATTCAGGCGATCATCCAGTCCGAGCAACTCGGCGTCGGCGTGGCGAACGTCCTCAGGATCCAGTCAGAGGAGATCCGCCGCAAGCGCCGTCAACGCGCCGAGGAACAGGGACAGAAGGCGCCGCTCAAGATGCTCTTCCCGATGGTCGGCTGCATCTTCCCGACACTGTTCATCGTCCTGCTCGGCCCGGCGGTCATCGAGGTCGCGCACCAGTTCGGGTCCGGCGGCTGAGGCAGAAAGCCCAGGCAGCACCTCAGGAAAGCTGGCGGAGGACTCGCTCGAGCTGACGCCGGCGGGCGATGCGCCAGCGCGACCGGAGCGCAGGTACCGATCGGTACACCTCGGGCGCCGGAGCGTCCTCGCGAACGGACGCGCGAAGCATGGTGGCGACCGTTTCGCGAAGTTCGACAAGCCGGAGCGCGCGGGCGACCTCGAGGGCCGCTGAGATCCGGGCCTCCTCGTCTGATCGTATCCAGTCCTCGAGTGCGTCGACGAGGCCTTCACGTCCGTCACCGATGACGATGCGGGCGTACTCGGTGAGCTGTTCGGTCAGCGTCTCCACATTGGACTCGAAGCGCCGCTCCATGTAGGCGAGGATCGCGTCACGCGCGCTCTGATGAGCCAGCACCGCGATGAGTCCGGGGGCGGTGCGCCCGATCAGCAGCTTCTCGAACGGCGAGACCTCGAGATACCCGATGTGGGCGCCGGCGCTCGACACCAGCCACGGGCTGCCGTCGCCTCGATAGAGGCAGAGGTTGTCGGGCAGGCCGGGATGCTGCCACCCGTAGAGCCCTGCCGTCGCCTCCTGGAGCACCGTGATGCTCTCGCGGCTCAGGGCATAGCGGACCAGGCTCCCTGCCGAGGTGATGCTCTTCGCCTGCTGGAATCGGGCAAGGCTCTCGACCGTGGCCCGCCCCTCGGGGTCCATCTCGCTGCTCGGCACCGTCAGCACGGCTGTGGTGCACTGGACGAGGGCGCACTCGAGGAGCCCGGCGTAGTCGGGGCCGGTCGGCTCGTCGAGGAGATCGTAGGTCTTTCGAGCCGAAACGTCGCTTCGCGAGGTGCGGAGGAGAGGTTGCACAGAGCAATTCTGTAACGAAAACCCGCGTTCCAGCGTGGCGAACGCATGTTACGGTCACCGGGTGGGCGCGATAGCCGCATCTATCGATAGCACTCCGGGCCAGGTTTTCGCAGACGCGCTGCTGGTCGTCGCGGTGGCAGTGAACGTGTATCTGGGCTGGAGTCATGGACTGATCCGCCGCCTTTTCACGGCGTTGGGCGTCTTTCTCGCGTGCTTCGCCGCCGCGAACCTGGGGAACGCGATCGCCGCGCTGATCCACGCACACGACATGGACGCGAACGCCTGGGCCTTCACCGCGGTGTTCGTCTTCGTGATCGTGGTGGTCGAGGTGCTCGGTACACTCCTCAACGAACGCCTCCAGAAGATCGTCGTCGCGGCATTCGATCGCATCGGCGGGGCGCTTGCCGGTGCCATCGTCGGCGTCGCGGAGGTACTCATCCTCTTCCTGGTCGCGATCTCGGTGAGCGGACCGAATTCAACGACTCACTCGAGCATGTCGCAGGACATTCACACAGCGACGCTCAGTGGCGCTGTGGTGAAGCTCGAGCCCGATGTGAACACGTTGTTCGCGCCCGTGCTTCCGTCGAACCTCAGCGCCCATTTTGCCCAGAACGCGGTGGTGATCACTCCGCCGGTGTGACCCGGCGCCGCCGCGTCAGCGAGCCGAGCCGACGTCCGCGGGAAAGAATGTCTTGACCACCGAGCCGAGGCCGACAAGGTTGAACGGTTTGGTGATCAGGTGATTCGCGCCGGCGAGGCGTGCACGCTCGATGTCGTCGTCGCTCGACAGGGCGCTGAACATCACGATGGGCACGTCGGCGGTGGGCGTGTTGCTGCGGATGCGCTTGCATGTCTCGATACCGTCCATCCCCGGCATCATGATGTCCAGGATCACGAGGTCGGGGGCACGCGCCTCCACCTGCGCGAGGCCGTCCTCACCGTTCTCCGCCGTGGACACGTCGTATCCCTCGATGCCGAGGTACATCGCGACGATGTGGAGGAGCCTGGGATCGTCGTCGACGATGAGGATGCTGCCCCGGGTCACGGCTACGCCCCCGCTCCACCCTGGGGCGCGCTGAGGCGTCCCTCTGCCATGTAATGCGAGAGGTCGCGTTCATGAGCGAGTCCACGTTCGATCGAATCGAGCACGCGCTGGTAGAACTCCTCGCGCTCCTTGCGGTCCTCATCGGGCACGACCGTGTCACCGCGAATCCGGTGCTGAATCCAGGGGGGCACCAGCTGCTCGACCGTGTTCCCGCCGACCTTGACGGTAATCATCGTGTCGTCGAGTTCCTCGACCACGATGCTCACACGGTGAGCGATCCCGATGTGACTGTCGAGCCGCCACGCCCGCTCCCAGGCGCGCTGCCGGCCGATGCCGACGAAGATCAACGTGACGGGGTCGGCGATCAACTGGCCGCCACTCCCGGACGAGAGCTCCTTGAGCAGGAGGCGCCAGACGTCACCGTCGATCTGCCGCGAAACCCAGCCGACCAGTGATGGCGCGCGGTTGTCGAGGTCCGGGAGCGACACCGCCAGAGAGCTGTCAAGGCTCGGCAGGGCGCTGACGACCCCCGCGTGACGGCGACAGTACACGTGGTCCTCGATCGTGACCCGATGCTCGCTGCACCAGGCGGTACGACACTCGCGTCCGCGGCGGTCGACGTACTCGCACGGAGCGCCGTCGTGAGACGTGCATCCCCCCTGCGTGCAGGGGTGCGTGGTGAGGGTGGGCATCGGCGGCTCCACCTTAGCATCGGTCGACTTGGTGCGAACCTTGGCCATCACCACACCAATGGAATGAGCCGTCGCGTGTGCGCGGCATACGGCCTGTACTCGGGGAAGGTTCGAGCCAGCAAGCCCTCCTCGAAACGAGCTCGCAACATCTGCACCGCGACGAAAGGCACCAGCGTCAACGTGGCCCACAGCCCTGGCCGGCCGAGAACCAGGGCGACGGCGGCGAGGATCTCGGCCGCATAGAGCGGATGCCGGATGAACCGATAGGGGCCGCCCGTGACCAGGCGGCGGGCTTCCGGGATGATGCTCAGGCTCCGGCGAAGATAGAGCAGACCGTAGACCCCGAGCACGAACGCGCCGAGCGCCAGCGGCGCCGCGATATCACGGATGAAAGCGGGAGGGGTCAGCAGCGCCGGGTTCGGAAACGCGCCGACCACCAGGAGCATCGTCGTTCCCACCAAACCCGCCGCGCGCGGGATGGCGCGACCGTCACGAGCGCGAGGCCTCGGCCGCACCAGGTAGATCCCCACCGGGATCACACAGAAGAGCAGATACACCCCCGTGGTGAGCGGCCCGGCGATGACGTCTCCGACTCCGGCATGGACGGGAAGCGCGTGCACCTGCGTGAGAACATTGAGCAACACACGCCATCCCAGCAACGCGAAAAGCACCGCTGGAAGTGAGCGCCCGAAGATCAGGAATCGGATCTCTTCGACGCGACGTTCCAGGTCGCCACGGCGTGCTGGAATCGCGACCGCCTCGGCCATGGCCGGAGTCTAGGTCAGCCCAATTCAGAGCGACGCTCTCGTAGCGCGGTTGTCATCGAATCACCACGATTTCTCCTTGCCCGAGGACGCTCCAGCGCGTGTCCGATCCTTCGTTACCAATCTTTAGCACGCAGGCCATTCCGTTGCAGCAGCAGGGGTCCACACTCGCAGCAGTCGGGTCCGAGCAATCGTCTCGGCTCGAAAATACAACCCGAAAGGAGGTGAAACACAATGGATATGCTGAGCACCCTGTACCTTCGCGCAACAGAGTTCATCGCTCGCAAGCGTGAGGAGGCTGAGGAAGGCCAGGGCATGGTTGAGTATGCGCTCATCCTCGTCCTTATCGCCATCGT
>Ga0182024_10014552_pt1 | contig 15203 bp, 4 predicted proteins | sample P32metaG_FD_120480 | JGI IMG/M metagenome (GOLD analysis project Ga0182024, IMG submission 120480) | Permafrost microbial communities from Stordalen Mire, Sweden - P3-2 metaG (Illumina Assembly) | ecosystem: Environmental > Terrestrial > Soil > Wetlands > Permafrost | place: Sweden: Stordalen... | reverse complement strand
GTTCATCGTGAACGGGACGGAAAGGGTCATCGTCTCCCAATTGCACCGGTCGCCTGGAGTATTTTTCGAGACGGCGAACAACCGCACGTATTTCCTGGGCAAGATCATTCCGTACCGCGGCTCGTGGGTAGAGTTCGAATTCGACCAGAAGAACACGCTGTACGTGCGCATCGACCGCAAGCGCAAGTTCCTGGGCACGATCTTTTTGCGCGCGCTGGGGCTGCGCTCGGACGAGGAGATTCTGAAGACGTTCTATACGGTGGACCGTTTCCAGATCGGGGACGGCAAGCTGTACTGGGCGGTGGCCGCGGACGGCAAGTCAGGGACGCACCTGGTGGGGGCGAAGCCGGCGCACGCGATCATGCACAAGGGCGAGGAAATTGCGCACTCCGGCCGCAAGATCACCGCGCACACACTGAAGGCGCTGCGCGCGGCGAACGTGGAGAAGGTGGAAGTGGAGCAGGCCGAGCTGGACGGCGCGATGACGTCTGCGGACATTGTGGACAAGACCACGGGCGAAGTGATTGTGGAAGCGAACCTGGAGCTGACGGCGGACCGCCTGCACAAGGTGCTGTCGTCGGGCGCCCAGAGCTTCGAGGTGTTCTTCCCCGAGCGCGACGACGTGGGCAACATCATCACCAACACGCTGAAGCGCGACTCGATCCGCAAGCCGGAAGAGGCGCTGATCGAGATTTACCGCAAGCTGCGGCCGGGCGATCCGCCGACGCTGGATACGGCGACGGCGCTGTTCGAGGGGATGTTCTTCGATCCGCGCAAGTACGATTTCTCGCGTGTGGGGCGGCTGAAGTTCAACATCAAGCTGTACGAGAACCAGGACGCGACGCCGCTGGATCACAGGACGCTGACGGCGGAGGACTTCTACGCGACGATCCGCTACCTGCTGAAGCTGCGCAAGAACATCGGCATGGTGGACGACATCGATCACCTGGGCAACCGCCGCGTGCGCGCGGTGGGCGAGCTGATGGAGAACCAGTTCCGCATCGGGCTGGTGCGCATGGAGCGCGCCATCAAGGAAAAGATGAGCGTGTATCAGGAACTGAACACGGCGATGCCGCATGACCTGATCAACGCCAAGCCGGTGATGGCCGCGATCCGCGAGTTCTTTGGGTCATCGCAGCTTTCGCAGTTCATGGACCAGACCAATCCGCTGTCGGAGATCACGCACAAACGCCGTCTATCGGCACTTGGGCCGGGCGGATTGAGCCGTGAGCGCGCGGGATTTGAAGTGCGCGACGTGCACCCGACGCACTACGGGCGCATTTGCCCGATTGAGACGCCTGAAGGTCCGAACATCGGGCTGATCAGCTCGCTGAGCTGTTTCGCGCGCATCAATGAATACGGGTTTATCGAATCGCCTTACCGCAAGGTGAAGGATTCGCGGATTCTCGATTTCGTGGAGATCGTGAACGCCGGAGAAAGCGGCCTGCGCGTTGGCGACCACATCGAGAAGGACGAAGCGCACAAGCTGAATGCAAAGTTGAAGAAGGATGGCAAGCGCGGCATCGATTCGATTCCCTTCAGCTTCTACCTTTCGGCGTGGGAAGAAGACAAGCACACCATCGCGCAGGCCAACATCGAGTTCAACGACAAGGGCGAGATCACTGAAGACCTGGTGAACGCGCGCCGTCAGGGGAACTTTGTGCTGGTAAATCGCACCGACGTGGACTACATCGACGTGAGCCCGAAGCAGTTGGTTTCTGTAGCCGCTTCACTGGTGCCATTCCTGGAGCACGACGACGCCAACCGCGCGCTGATGGGCGCAAACATGCAACGGCAGAGCGTGCCGCTGCTGGCTGCCGAGGCCCCGCTGGTGGGCACGGGCATGGAAGGGGTGACGGCGCGCGATTCAGGCGCGGTGATCCTGGCCAAGCGCAACGGCATCGTGGACTCGGTCGACTCGGAGCGCATTATCGTGCGCGTCGAGGGCGAGCACCATCCCATGCAACTTTCGCGCGAGGTGGGTTCGGACATTTATCAGCTCATCAAGTTCAAGCGCTCAAACCAGAACACCTGCATCAATCAGAAGCCGGTGGTCCGCGAGGGCGAGCGGGTGGTAAAGGGACAGGTGATTGCCGACGGCCCGTGCACCGAGCACGGAGAGCTGGCGCTGGGACGAAATGTTCTGGTGGCCTTTATGCCGTGGCGCGGATACAACTTCGAGGACGCGATCCTGATCAGCGAGCAACTCGTGCGCGAGGACTACTACACCTCGGTGCACATCGAGGAGTTCGAGATCGAGGCGCGCGATACGAAGCTGGGACCGGAAGAAATCACGCGCGACATTCCGAACGTGAGCGAGCATGCGCTGCGCGACCTGGACGAAAGCGGAGTGATTCGGATCGGGGCCCAGATTGGGCACGGCGACATTCTGGTGGGCAAAGTGACGCCGAAGGGCGAAACGCAGCTTACGCCGGAAGAGAAGCTGCTGCGCGCGATCTTCGGCGAAAAGGCCGGCGACGTTCGCGATGCATCGCTGACCTGCCCTCCGGGCATCGAGGGCACCGTGGTTGACGTACGCATCTTCAGCCGCAAGGGCCAGGAAAAGGACGAGCGCGCCAAGCTGATCGAGGCCGAATACGTGTCGAAACTCGAAAAGAACCTGGGCGACGAGATTCGCATTTTGACAGACGAGCGTTTGAAGCGGCTAGAGGCAATTCTGGGCACGAAGGAAGTTTTGGCCGACCTGCACGACGAGCGCACCAACAAACGCCTGCTGACCAAGGGCATGCTGCTCGACCGCGACACGATTGAGCGCATCTCGACGAAGAATCTCAAGAGAATTCGTTATGCCGACAAAGATCCGCGGGTAAACGAGCAGATCGACGAGATCGAAGAGATGACGTCGCGGCAGATCGAAGTGCTGCGCAAGATTACGAACGAGAAGGTAGCCAAGCTGCAAAAGGGCGACGAGCTTCCTCCGGGCGTGATCAAGCTGGTGAAGGTTTACGTGGCCATGAAGCGCAAGCTGAGCGTGGGCGACAAGATGGCCGGCCGTCACGGCAACAAGGGCGTGATCTCGCGCATTCTTCCCGTTGAGGACATGCCGTATCTGCCCGATGGAACGCCGGTGGAGATTGTGCTGAATCCGCTGGGTGTGCCTTCTCGTATGAATGTGGGCCAGATTCTGGAGACGCACCTGGGATGGGCTGCGCACGAGCTGGGCAAGAAAGTAGCCGAGCTGTTGAAAGCCAATTCCGGCGCCGAGTATGCACGCGAGATGGCGAAGAAAGAGTTCGCCGGAACCGCAGTGCTGCGGCAGTTGCTTGAGCTGGACGACGAGATGCTGATCCGCGTGATGCAGGGCATGAAGAAGGGCATCTGGTTCGGAACGGCGGTGTTCGACGGCGCGCAGGAGAGCGAAATCAAGGCTCTGCTGGCATCAGCGGGCTTGCCGTCCTCGGGCAAGACCATGCTCTTCGACGGCCTGACGGGCGATCAGTTCGAGCAGCCGGTAACGGTGGGCTACATTTACATGCTCAAGCTGTCGCACCTGGTCGACGACAAGATTCACGCGCGGTCGATCGGGCCGTATTCGCTGATTACGCAACAGCCGCTGGGCGGCAAGGCGCAGTTCGGCGGGCAGCGATTCGGCGAGATGGAAGTGTGGGCCTTGGAAGCATATGGCGCCGCGTACATCCTGCAGGAGCTGCTGACGGCAAAGTCCGACGACGTATATGGCCGTACCAAGCTGTACGAGGCCATCGTCAAGGGCGAAGCGGCAATCGAGCCGGGCGTGCCGGAGTCATTCAACGTGTTGATCCGCGAGTTGCAATCACTTTGCCTCGATGTGGAGTTGATCAAGCGCGCGGACCTGATCAAGAAGCTGCCGGCGCCGGAAGTGGCGGCGGTAGCAGACTAAGAGCAAGTTGTCAGTAACCAGTTGTCAGTGTTCAGTTCGACATTTTGGAGTGAGGAAGTTTGTCAAAACCGAAGCAACTGACAACTGGTAACTGAAAACTGCTAACTGTTTTTCGGGTCCTTCTTGAAAGCGGTAAACGCCGCTACCCGGGAAGGAAGGATCCCAAAAGAATCCCGGGAAGTAACCGCGGCAGGCAACAGAGAGCTTGCCAAGGAGGGTCGCCTTGTTCCGTTCGAACCCGTTTGAGCTTACCAGCCCCATTACCGACTTCGACGCTATCCGCATCATGCTGGCGTCGCCAGAAAAAATTCGCAGCTGGTCGCACGGCGAAGTTACCAAGCCGGAGACCATCAACTACCGCACCTTCAAGCCGGAGCGCGACGGCCTTTTCTGTGCGCGCATTTTTGGCCCGGTAACGGACTGGGAGTGCCTGTGCGGCAAGTACAAGCGCATGAAGCACCGCGGAGTGATCTGCGACAAGTGCGGCGTTGAAGTGACGGTGAGCAAGGTGCGCCGCGAGCGCATGGGCCACATTGAGCTGGCGTCGCCGTGCTCGCATGTGTGGTTCTTCAAGGGCCTGCCCTCGCGCATCGGCCATTTGCTGGATATTTCGCTGCGCGATCTCGAAGGCATTCTCTACTTCGAGTCGTATGTAGTTATTGATCCGGGCGACGCGCCGGTGCGCGAGCGCGAGATCATCAAGGACGAGACGAAGTTCCGCGAGCTCGATCAGCAGTTCCGTCCCTCGGGCTTCAAGGCCATGATGGGCGCCGAAGCGATCAAGGAATTGCTCAAGCGCGTGAGCATCGACGAGCTGGGTGTGGAACTGCGCGAGCGGATGAAGACCGAGACCTCGGCGCAGAAGAAGATCAAGTTTGCCAAGCGGCTGAAGGTTGTAGAGGCGTTCCGCAAGTCGAGCAACAAGCCGCACTGGATGATTCTGGACGTGCTGCCGGTCATTCCCCCAGAGTTGCGCCCCCTGGTGCCGCTGGATGGCGGCCGGTTCGCCACGTCGGATTTGAACGACCTTTATCGCCGCGTGATCAACCGCAACAACCGGTTGAAGAAGCTGATGGACCTGCACGCGCCGGAAGTAATTGTGCGCAATGAGAAGCGCATGCTGCAGGAAGCAGTGGACGCGCTGTTTGACAACGGCCGCCGCGGCCGCGTGCTGAGGGGCGCAAACAATCGCCCGCTCAAGTCGCTCTCTGACACGCTCAAGGGCAAGCAGGGCCGTTTCCGCCAGAATTTGCTGGGCAAGCGCGTGGATTATTCGGGCCGCTCGGTGATCGTGGTTGGTCCGGAGCTGAAGCTCCACCAGTGCGGGTTGCCGAAGAAGATGGCGCTCGAGCTGTTCAAGCCGTTCATCTATCACCGGCTGGAGCAGACCGGGCAGTGCACGACCATCAAGCAAGCGAAGGAAATGGTGGAGATGCAGGAGCCGGTGGTATGGGACATTCTTGAAGAAGTGATCAAGGATCATCCCGTGATGCTCAACCGCGCTCCCACGCTTCACCGCCTGGGCATTCAGGCGTTCGAGCCGGTGCTGGTGGAAGGCAAGGCGATCAAGATTCACCCGCTGGTCTGCACTGCGTTCAACGCGGATTTCGACGGCGATCAAATGGCGGTGCACATTCCGCTGTCGCCTGAGGCGCAGATTGAAGCCAGCGTGCTGATGCTGGCCTCGCACAATATTCTGTCGCCGGCCAGCGGCCAGCCGATCACCGTTCCGACGCAGGATATGGTGCTCGGGCTTTACTACTTGACCAAGGCCAAGAAGGGCGGCAAGGGCGAAGGACGTGTGTTCTCGAACACCGAAGAGATCCTGATGGCGCTCGAAGCCGGCGAAGTGGAGACGCTGTCGCCGATTCGCATTCGCTACACGGGCAAGGTGCTGGACATGGCCAACGCCTACGACGATCAGGACCTGACGCATACCGAGCCGGTCGACTTTGCCAAGGAGTACCTGTCGACCACCGTAGGCCGCGTGATTTTGAACGATGCGCTGCCGCCGGGTATGCCGTTTGTAAACGGCCTGCTCAAGAAAAAGGGCATCGGACAACTGGTGAACTACTGCAACCAGAACCTCGGGCTTGAGGTGACGGTGGGCATGCTGGATCGCATCAAGTCGCTGGGCTTCAACTATGCCACGCGCTCGGGCCTCTCCGTGGGCCTGGACGATATGGTCATTCCGGCGAGCAAGTACACTACGGTCGATGCAGCCGACAAGAAGGTGATCGAAGTCCAGAAACAATACATGGACGGCGCAATCACCAACGGCGAGCGCTCGAACAAGGTGATCCAGATGTGGTCGGCGGTGACGGACCAGGTTGCCGACGAAATGTTCTCGAACATGAAAAAGGCGGACGACGAAGGAGCCATGAACCCGATTTACATCATGGCCGACTCGGGCGCTCGCGGATCGAAGCAGCAGATTCGCCAGTTGAGCGGCATGCGCGGACTGATGGCCAAGCCTTCGGGCGAAGTTATCGAGACGCCGATCACCGCGAACTTCCGCGAAGGGCTGACGGTGCTCGAGTACTTTATTTCGACACACGGCGCTCGCAAGGGCCTGGCCGATACGGCACTGAAGACGGCCGACTCGGGCTACCTGACGCGGCGTCTCGTGGACGTGGCGCAGGACGTGATCGTGACCGAGCCTGATTGCGGCACGCTCGAAGGAATCTACGTCGGCTCCATCGTAGAGTCGGGCGAGATCATCGAGCCGCTGCGCGACCGCATCATCGGCCGCGTTTCGTTGGAGCGGATCAAGGATTACGACGGCAACGTTGTGGTCGAGGTGAACCAGCCCATCGACGAGGACATTGCATCGGCGATTCAGGGCGCGGGCGTGGAACGGGTGAAGATCCGCTCCGTGCTTACCTGCGAATCGCGGCGCGGCGTTTGTGCGCTGTGCTACGGGCGCAACCTTGGTTCCGGCCGGATGGTCGAGCTGGGCGAAACCTGCGGCGTGATTGCAGCGCAATCCATCGGCGAGCCGGGAACGCAGTTGACCATGCGTACCTTCCACGTGGGCGGCACAGCCAGCCGCGTGCAGGACAAGTCGCGCCTCGACGCGAAGAACAACGGCTTCGTGCGCTTCATCAACCTGAACACGGTCGAGAGCAAGGAAGGCGAACTGGTGGCAATGAATCGCTCCGGCTCGCTGGCTATTGTGGATGAGCGCGGCCGTGAAAAGGAGCGCTACCAGGTTGTTTATGGCGCGCGCCTCCGTGTTCGCGAGGGCTCTTCGGTAAAGCTGGGCGAGTTGCTGGCCGAATGGGATCCTTACACCTACGCCATTCTTACCGAGATTGGCGGCCCGGTGCAGTTCAAGGATCTACAGGAAGGCATCACGCTGAACGAAGAAGTGGACGAAGTGACCGGCCTTTCGCGCTGGGTAGTTGCCGACTCGCCCGACGAGAAGCGGCAGCCGGCCATCGCGATCAAGAGCGCCAAGGCCAGCAAGCGTTATCTGCTGCCCCGCGGCGCGCACTTGATGGTGCAGGACGGCGACAACGTGGGCCCGGGCGATGTGTTGGCCAAGATTCCCAAGGAGAGCACGCGCACCAAGGACATCACGGGCGGTTTGCCGCGCGTGGTGGAGCTGTTCGAGGCGCGCAAGCCGCGCGAAACTGCGATCATCAGCGAAATCGATGGCGTGGTCCGGTTCGGTGAGGTCTCGAAAGGCCAGCGCAAAATTTACGTGACTGCCGACAACGGCGACGAGAAGGAATACTCCGTGCCGCGCGGAATTCACGTAAACGTGCAGGAAGGCGAACGGCTGCGCGCAGGCGATCCGCTGATGGATGGTCCGTTGAACCCGCACGACATTCTTGCCGTGCTGGGCGAAAAAGAGCTTCAGGCTTACCTGGTGAACGAAATTCAGGAAGTCTACCGCTTGCAGGGCGTGGCCATTTCGGACAAGCACATCGAAGTGATTGTCCGGCAGATGCTGCGCTGGGTGAGGATCGACGAGGTGGGCGACACGGGCTTCCTGCTCGAACAGCAGGTAGACCGGTTCCGCTTCTCGGAAGAGAACGAGCGCGTGCTGCAGAACGGCGGACGTCCGGCAATTGGGCGCCCACTGCTGCTGGGCATTACCAAGGCGTCGCTCTCAACCGACAGCTTCATCTCGGCAGCCAGCTTCCAGGAGATGACACGCGTGCTCACCGAGGCCAGCATCAACGGCGCAATTGATAATCTGCGCGGGTTGAAGGAGAACGTGATCGTGGGCCGATTGATTCCCGCGGGCACGGGCCTGGAGTACTACCGCAATGTGCAGCTCTCACCGGAGCTTGAAGAGGCCGCGGCTCGCGTGCAGCAGGAAGTGCACGCCGAGATCGAAGCCGCCGAGCGCGAGCTGGAACTGATGCGGCAGGAAGGCGAGGCCGAGGAGATGGCGGCGGAATAAGCCGGCATCTGCGAAGCTCTCAATGTTTGAAGGCCCGGCCAAAAGCCGGGCCTTTTTTATGCGCAGATTTTGGAGGCCAGGTCCTGAGCGGCAGCGGTGGATTCGGGGTTGGGGCTTTTCCGGGATTGCTTGCCGGCATACATGGCGGCGTCGGCGGCGCGAAGCAGGCTATCGGCGGACGGGGCGTCTTCAGGGTAAAGAGCGAAGCCGACGCTGGCGGAGCCGTGCAACAGGCGTCCGCCGACAGCGATAGGCTCGTCGAAACAGTGCTCAAGGCGGAGGGCAATCTCTCGCACGTCAGAGCGATTCTTCGCGGTAGAAATCACCGCCGCGAACTCGTCGCCGCCGAGGCGCGCGAGAGTGTCGCCTGGCCGCAACTGACGCTGCATGCGCCGCGCTACCTCTTGCAGGTATAAATCTCCCATTTGGTGGCCGTATTGATCGTTCACTTGCTTGAACTCATCGAGATCGATGAAGATGAAACCGACGATGCCGGCACACTGGCGAGCACCCTCGATCATTTCGTTGAGATGCTTTTCCATTGAGAAGCGGTTGGGGACGTCGGTGAGGAGATCGAATTCCGAGCGGCGCACGAGATCGGAGTAGAGGCGTGAAGTCTCAATGGCCAGGCTCGCCAGGCCGGCTCCGAGGGCCAGCGCCGCCGACTCTTCTGCGTGCGGTTTGTTGAGCCGGTGAATAGCGGCGAAGATAGTTCCCAAAACTGCTCCCGAACGGCCTGGAATGTCCTGTTGGATGATTCTCTGCGTGGTGATCGATGTCGGTCGCTTGCCGAGAGACGGTGCATTGGTGATCTTGCACCAGCAGGCAGCACCGTGCAAACGGAAGGAAGCGACTTGAGTGATGTTCTCGATGATCTCGATGAGCGGACGAGAGTTGTTGATGTCTTCGAGAATGCGGCTACGGCGCTGCTCGACATAGGCCAGCGTAGCGGCCTTCCGGCGCATGGTCCGTTCCATGGCCCAGCTTCTTATTGCGATGGCGATGACCACAGCAAGCAGCAGGCCGACAAGCAAAATGAGATTGCGTACATTCAGCCACGAAGGCAACGCCATAACCTTGATGTCGTCGACATTGCGCATGAGAATGTTGAAAGGCACCTCGCCGTTAAAGGGATTCGCATCGGTGAGCAGGCAGATGCCGGTGACGCGAATGTGCGTGCCCACGGGAATTTGGTACATGGGCGCGAGGGGGACCGTGCTTGCCGAACCGGGATGGCGAATGATGGCGGAAAGCAAATGGCCGTCGGAGTCGAGCACATACTCGTCCTGCGTAGCCTGCCGCACCTCGGTCACCACCTGACCCTCTACCGAAACCAGATCGAATACGCGGCTATGGCCATCGTTGCCGCCATGGGCCAGTTGACTCCATGTGAACAGCAAGGGAGTGACCGGCGCCAGTATCGCGGTCTCGTGGACCTCGCCGTGATTGAGGTTCAGAAAGCCGTTCTCCACGGCTGGAAATCCGATCGCGTCAGCTATGTAACCCAAGTGCAGCGGGGATGAGCTATCGCTGGTAATCCAGATGCTTTTTGCGCCGTCCTGCAGGACCAGGGCCACGCCGGGCTGATCGTAGGTGATGGTTCCATGCACGCGCTCGCGATCGCTGTTGTCCTGAAGGTGGTAGCCAATCAAAATCTGGTCCATCGGTGTTATTGCGATTGACCACGGATCGACTTTGGCGCTCTTCAGAATCTTCACCTGATCGATCGACGAGACGTGAAGCAGAATGCCGGTTTGCTGCATCTTGTTGTCGAAAATGCCGGATTGAACGCCTGTAATCTCCACATAGGCATCGAGCAACCCCTTCAAGCGGGCCGGGTCATCGCTATCGATGGTGACCCTGGCACGTCCACCCTCCAACAGGACGTTCAATTCAGTGTTAAAGATGGGCGCTTGCAAGTTAGGCACAAGGTCGGCGGATTGAATCACCGCCCGCACCGTGACCAGACTGCAATCCGTTTCTGCGTGGATCATCTGCGCAAAGGTGGGATGGAGGGCTTTGGGCAGCCCAGAGTGGCCCTCGATCGCGATGTCGGCGCCTTCAACATACGGCCTGAAGCTTTCGCGCATGGTTCCGGTCACCCGAACGCGGTCGCCGGGAAAGAGCTGGTACAGGCCGGTGACGTGCACATAGATGCCCGCGTCTCCGTCCTGGACAAACAGATTGTGTTCATAGTTGCGGTAGTTGGTAACCGTTGCCTCAAAGTCCACGGGCGCGTGCCGGCTGGCCTGGGCGTTGTTGAGGGTGTCCGCGACTTGCACTGTGGTGATTTGGCCAGACGTTTGGGCCCATGCGGCTAAGGCGCACGGTGAAATCAATGCGAAGAGGATCAACAGCCTTTTCATGGGCACGGCTCTAGAGGCTGGCCGATGGAGGCTCCAGTCCTATGAACTCTTATCGGCGGGGGATGGAGGAATATGAACCGCAGACGAGGAAATCTTGCCGGACCAACAAGTTGCTGCCAGGGACGATCATTGGCCAGAAGGGGGATCGGAAGCGGCGACCGGGAGTGGGGAACAGGAACGGAGGCTAGGAGCGAGAGTTAAGATCGGGGACTAGGAGCGGGTTTCTGGCGCGAGTTCGGATTCGGGTTGATCCTGGCTGACACGGGAATTCGCCAGCCGGGTGTACTTGGCTACGTACATGGCGGCGTCGGCACCGCGCAGGAGGCTGTCGGCGGAGTCGGCGTCTTCAGGATAGAGAGAAAGGCCAAAACTCGCCGAGCCATGCAGGAAGTATCCGTCACCGACGAATGGATCATCGAAGCAGGCCTGCAGGCGCGAGGTGATCTCTTCAATTTCGGCGCGGTTGCGCACTTCTGAAACGAGTACGGCAAATTCGTCACCGCCGAGCCTCGCGAGCACGTCACAAGGGCGGAGTTGGCGCTTCATGCGGCGCGAGACTTCCTGGAGATACTGATCACCGACCTGGTGCCCATGCAGGTCGTTCACCTGCTTGAATTCGTTGAGGTCGATATAGATCAACCCGAAGATTCCGGCGGTTTCGCGCGCCGTTTGAATCATCGTGTCCAGAGCCTTTTCCATGGCGAAGCGGTTTTGCGCGTCGGTGAGGAGGTCGAACTCCGAGCGGTGCACGAGGTCGGAGTAGAGGCGCGAGGTTTCGATGGCGAGGGTAGCCAATTCTGCTCCCATGGTAAGGGCGGCTATCTCCACAGCATCGGGAGTGGTACGAGCATCGAACGCAGCGAGTATGGAGCCGAGCGCGGGACCGGAGCGCCCAGCGACGGGACATTCGACTGTACGCAGCGACGAAGATTCAAGCTGAGCCGGGCGGTTGCCCAGGGCGGCACCGTCGGCGACCTGGCACCAGCAGGGCGCGCCATTGAGCCTGACAGAAACCAACTCCGTGATCCGTTCCAGAATGTCAGCAAGAGGCTTGGAGTGGTTGATGGCTTCTAGTATCTTGCTTCGGCGGCGCTCGACATATGCAAGGGAGCCGATGCGGCGACGGTTACTGCGCTCCATGGACCATGCACGGAAGCCCAGGGCGATGAGCAGTGCGAACAGGATGCTAACGATTAAGACGAGATGGCGCACATTCAACCACGGAGGCCGGGCGACGATCACGATGTCATCAACACTGCGCAGCAGAATGCTGAAGGGGACTTCACCGTTGAAAGGGTTCGCGTCAGTGAGCATGCAGAGGCCAGTGACGCGGATGCGCGCGCCCAGAGGAACATCTCTCATGGGGGGGAACGGAGCGGGCGTCAAGGCACCGGAATGGCGCAGAATGACGGAGAATAGGTGGCCATCGGACTCGAGCACATACTCATCCTGGGTGGCTTGCCGTACCTCGGTAATTACCTGGCCTTCGGCAGAAACCAGGTCGAAGACGTGGCTGTGCCCTTCATTGCCGCCGAGAGCAAGCTGGCGCCAGGTAAACAGAGAGGCAGCGACGGGCGCCTGCACCAGGCTGTCACGGACCTCACCGCGATTAAGGGCGAGAAAGCCGTTCTCAACCGTCGGGAATCCCACTACGTCGGCGATATCGCCCACGCGCAGAGGACTCCAACTGTCGGTATTAATCCACAGGCTTCTGGGGCCGTCCTGCAGCACCAACGCTGTGCCGGGCTGATAGTAGGTGATGGTTCCGCGGACGCGCATGCGTTGCGAAAAATCGTTGGCGCGATAGCCGGTGATGATGTGATCCATGGGCGTAACGGGCAGGGACCAGGGATCGGAGTCGGCGCGCTTGAGAATCGTGACTCCGGACAGCGACTGCACGTGGAGCAGGATGCCGGTCAGCTGCATTTTGTTGTCGAAATGCCCTGAGATGACACCGGTAATCTGCACCTGAGCATCGAGCAGGTCCTTGAGAGCGTTTGGATCTGAGCTATCGATGTTTGCGTCCACAGGTCCGCCATCTGTGAGCATGCGGAGAAAGATCGCGGGCGTGGTCGACCGGGCATCGGGCACCATATCGGCAGAGCGGATAACGGCGCGCACGGTGGCCAGCTTGCAATCGGCTTCGGCCTGGATCATCTGCTCGAACGTGGGCTGCACGGGTTTGGGTAGTGGCACGTGTCCAATTACGGTGACCTCGGCGCTATCCACATAGGGCCGGAAACTTTCGTGCATGGTTCCACGCACCACGACACGATCGCCGGGGGCGAGATTGAAACTTGCTTTTGGATGGACATAGATGGCGTCGCTGCCGTCCTGCACGAATAAGTCTTTGTCATACGCACGGTAGTAAGTGACAGTGGCCTGAAACGCGACAAGAGGATGCTGGCCTGCCTGTGCATTGGTGAGCGTAGCCGCGCCGTGTAGCCCGATGGGCTGAACAGGTGTGGGCGCAGGAGTGGCGGCCGACGCAAGCGGAAGAATTGCGAGGAGAATGACAGCCGGCAAGAGAAATCGTTTCATCGCTACTTGCTCACTTCGCCTTCATGTTTCTTCCGCGCGCAAATGCCCTTTTGGGTTCTTGCGGCAGTGCCGCTCATTCGGTCGCGCCGGATGGGAAAGGGAGTTGCGCGAGCGGGAGCATTTTGGGTGAAGTGCCTTGGACCTATGTTACTCACGGTGAAGTGGTTGGGAATAACACTTTCGGTGTGCTAACGTTTCGGTTCGGCAGCTGCACGAGGACGCCGCTGGCGCGCATTCGCCGGGAAAAGTTTCGGCTGGGAAACTGCGGAATTCTGGGAGATTGGGCGGATGTTTTCTAAGGCGTGGCTGGGCGCGGCTGACCCTGCGGCGCGGCGTTTGTAACTGTGTTCGTGGAACCAGGCTAGCCGCGGGGCACTACACTGAGTGCGGGCAGCTTTGAGCAGGGGAAAAGGGGCGATTTGAAGGAGATATGGCGAAGAAACTGCGGGTTGGCATTCTTTTTGGCGGCCGTAGCGGAGAGCACGAGGTTTCACTGCTTTCGGCGGCATCGGTTCTCGGGGCAATCGACCGGGAAAAGTTTGACGTAACACCGATTGGAATCACCAAGGAAGGGCGCTGGCTGGCGGCTGCGGACGCGCGCGGCCTGCTGAATGGCGATGTTGGTGCGGTGGGGCGTCGCCTGCGAGCAGGCGATCCAGAGGCGACTTTGGGGGCGAGGTTGTTGAGCGAAGGAATTCCTACGCTTATGGCTCCGGAGCCGGCTTCTCAGGGTCAGGCTGGGAAGGCCATCGACGTTGTTTTTCCCGTGTTGCACGGTACTTTTGGCGAGGACGGCACGATTCAAGGACTGTTTGAACTGGCGGGTATTGCCTATGTTGGTTCCGGGGTGCTGGGGTCGGCAGCGGGGATGGACAAGGACGTGATGAAGCGGCTGTTCGCCGAGGCGGGACTGCCTATCGTGAAGGATGTCACGCTTCTTCGCGCGGACTGGGAGAAGGCGCCGCGCAAAGCAATCGCGGTGGTGGAGAAGGCGCTGAAATATCCGGTCTTCGTGAAGCCGGCGAACCTTGGGTCGTCGGTAGGAATTTCAAAGGCGCACGATCGCTCGGAACTTGGGCCGGCGCTGACCCTAGCGGCAAAGTACGACCGCAAACTGATCGTGGAGCAGGGAGTGGGCGGCAAACCACCCCAGCGACGAGGACCTATCGCTGGGGACCCCGGCAAGGCGGGGCGCGGCGGCGGGGCGGCGCGGGCGAGAGAGTTTGAAGTTGCAGTGCTGGGCAACGATTCGCCCAAGGCCAGCGTGGTTGGCGAGATTATTCCCGGCAAAGAGTTTTACGATTACGAGGCGAAGTATCTGTCGGAGGGATCGGTGCCGGTGATTCCAGCGAAGATTTCGAAAAGCGAGAGCAAGAAGATTCGCGAGATGGCGGTGGCGGCGTTCAAGGCGTGCGACCTTTCCGGCCTGGCGCGCGTGGACTTTCTGATGGAGCCGGAAGGAAAGAAACGAATCTACCTGAACGAAGTGAATACCATGCCCGGCTTTACGCAGATCAGCATGTATCCAAAGCTGTGGGAGGCGACGGGGCTGAGCTACAAGGAGCTAATTACGCAGTTGATCGAGCTGGCGATGGAGCGGCATGCGGAGAAGGCGCGGACGGTTTATAGCAGGGAAGAGTGATAAGGCAGGGACCAAGCCACCCCAGCGACGAAGATCTGTCGCTGGGGACCCCGGCAGGGAACAAGGGAACGAGGGACCAAGAGGACGAGGGAACAGGGAACAGGGTTAAGGTGTCTAATGAAAGGGCGCGTGCGCCGTTACTCGGGTAGGTGTTTGCTCTCGGTGCGCGAATACCCGGCGCGGGAATGTATGGTAGCGGAAGCGCTGGGTTGCTACTCCCCGTTTCTGTTGTTTTCTCTTTCACCGTATTTTGATTTCGAGGGACGATTGCGATGACTTTGCTCGATGCTCCGGAGTTTGATGAAGCGCGGTCCAAGCGCAAACGGTTGATTGCGCAGTTGAGCGCGGCTGCGCTCCTGG
>Ga0182024_10014551_pt1 | contig 15204 bp, 7 predicted proteins | sample P32metaG_FD_120480 | JGI IMG/M metagenome (GOLD analysis project Ga0182024, IMG submission 120480) | Permafrost microbial communities from Stordalen Mire, Sweden - P3-2 metaG (Illumina Assembly) | ecosystem: Environmental > Terrestrial > Soil > Wetlands > Permafrost | place: Sweden: Stordalen... | reverse complement strand
TTCTTCGTAGAGCGAGATCGTATTCAAAGTGGACTCAGTGATGCGGTAATTGTCATTGAAACAGGCACTACCGGTGGTACCTTGCATACGGCCCGGTTTTGTCTTGAGCAAAACCGAATGTTAGCCTGTATTGCACATACCGAGCGCTGGAAAACGCATGAAAAGGCACAAGGCAATCAAATGCTTATTCGCGACAAGAAGGCTGTTGCTCTCTCGGACAAATCCGATGTAAATTCATTTCTTCAACGCCTGGTACAATCAAGACTAGATAACGCACACTGCGATCATTGGATGGAAGACAAAGAATCATCGTCAGATCGTCAACTCTCAATTCTCTAGCTGATGGCATACGCGGGACTAATTTTTGATCTCGACCAGACGCTAGTGGATACTTCCATAGTTGCCGATCTACGCAGTCAAAGAAGGTGGCCGGCTGTCTATCCGCGCATTCCAGAAACGATCATATATCCCGGAATTCTGCAACTGTTAACAGATTTAAAAACACTAAAAGTGCCTATGGTTATCGTGACTTCAAGTCCTGGAACATATTGCACCCGCGTGCTCAATCATCATAAATTGCCAATTGATTTTCAAATTTGTTATCATGACACAGCTAATAGAAAGCCTCACCCTGAGCCAATGTTGAAAGCACTTAGCGCACTTAAACTGAAGGCTTCTGATGTTATTGCAGTTGGAGATGATCCGAAAGATGTGGCCAGTGCCAACGACGCTAAACTCTTCAACATCGCCTGCACCTGGGGATCAGCGGAACCAGCGCAAATGGCTAATGCCGGTGCCAATCTCGTTTGCGCCACCGTCTCGGAACTCAGGCAGCAGCTTGGACAACTTCTGTCATTGAACCTATGATTGCGGGGGTCTTAGCGGCCGAAAAACTGCCGAGAACCGCGTCTGCGAGATTGGTAAGGTAATAATTCTGTCGGCGTCGTACTTGTTTGAAAGCAAGAGTTTGGCACCATTAATGGTGCCGCCCTGGGTGCTAACATCATCCACCAGAATCAACAGATCGTCCTCGTCAAAGCTCTCTGCCTTGCCCTTTATTACCATAGAATCAGCGTGTTGCTCTGGGGACCAACGTGCTTTCTTTGGCTTCGGATCTGTGCGCATGAGAACGTCTGTTAGTATCACCTTGTCGTGCCCATCATGAAGAAGTTTGCAGAACACTTGATTGCGGTTATCGCGATTCCGGCCGGTTACAGATTTTGGTTTTGTCGTAAAATCCGCGCTGCTAGCTGGTACTGACGCAGGCACTGGCACAACATATGCATAGTTTGCCTCATGTTCGGCGAGTACATGCTCAATCAATTTCAAGTATCCCGGAACGAAATATTTGATTGCCGCTTCTTCACCATCTTTGTAATTCAGGACTTCCGGCGAATAGGTTTGGTTTCGCCATAGATTTTGTTCGATCGAAAGCCAGCCGTAATAGTCACATAACGAGCCGTTAAGTTCCTCGTCATTGTATTCAGCATGGGGGTACTTAGCAATCTTAGGTGGCAAGGGCTGTTCCTTCAATTAGTGCAGGATACTTCCCGCTTTTTGCAACACAACATCTGACAAGAGCATCATTTTGAGCCAAATGTCTCTTCAAGCTTGTTCAGATCATCACGTGCTTGTTCAATCATTTTCAGCACAGCCTTATCGCAGTACGGATTAGACTTTCGGTATCCCTCTTTGATAATTAGACACAGGTCACCTTTCACCATGTCAGTACCAAAGTGTGCACAGGTTCGTTTGGTTTTCACCTGCGCGATTTCATAGCTGTGCAGAATAGACTTAACTCTTTTGGGCATTTGCAAAACGCTCCTTCAACTGTTCTTCCAGTTCGTCTGCAATCTTGTCGGAAGATTCGAGCGCCACTCGAAATTGTTCAAGAGATGCATTGTCACGGGCCTTCGACTCAACTCCCATCGCTGCATTTTGTTTCTTCGATGCGAGATTCACAAGAATATCCACATTCGAATTGCCCAAGCCTGGATAGACCCTCAGCAAATCACGACCGGCGTGCTTGAAGCCGAATCGATTCACCACCACATCGGCGATAGAACGGGCTTCTTGATAGACTCGTTTCCGCAGACCTTCCCTTTCCTTCTGCGGCTGCGCGACCGGTTGTGTCAAAGGTCGCGTTTCACGAGCCCGCGCGTCCGATTCCAATCTGCGCTTCATAATATCTTCTGTGAGTCCGAACTCTGACGGATCGTATCCTTTGTCGCGCAACGTTTGTAAAACATCATCCACCATGACCGAGTCCACCGCAGTCAAGTAAGAGTGCTGCGAGTAAGTGCTCACCACCTCATTCAATACTTCGATAAAGGAACTCAAACGCAGTCGTAGCTGCCCATCGCCAGTGCTGGCGCCGGCGCCAGCGCTCTTGTTACGACCGGACAATTCTTGTGCTAGTCCTTGATCTTCCTTGTCAAACTCTTTGAAATCATCCCACCATCGTTCGTCGTTCAGTCCAACATGTGATACCAAATAGGTCATGTTGCCTGGTGAACTTGGATTGTCCGGTATTGCTAAGCGCAATATCCGACCAACGAATTGAATATAAGGTGATAGGCTCCGAAATGGGCGGAAAACCGCTGCTACGGATAGGCTTGGGCAATCGTATCCTTCGCCAAGTTTTTGTACCTGCACGACAACATCCAGTAATCCATGCTTCAATTGCGCATTGATCTCTTCTTCTTCTTGCTCTGTTGACTCGTAACTTAACACCTTCGCGCTCATGCCGTATGAGTGATACAACGCGGCTATCTGATGTGCATGCCTGATGGAACAGGCAGCGGCAATAATCTGCCTCGGCCCACCAAGTTTTCGCACTTCTGCTAATTTCTCAAGCGAAGCTGCCACTATGTGTTTATTACATTCTTCCGAAAGAGCAATCCCCTTGCTGAACCAGTCCTTCTCTCTCATCTTCAGCACTTCTTCTAAATTATAGGTTTTCTCTTTACCGTGAATCGTGAAGGTCAATTCGTCAGGCTCGATGAAAACCGCTTGAATAGGCGAAATCATGCCGAGAAGCATCGCCCTTGTATATCCAAATGCATACACTCGCTTACCGGATACTTCCAATCCATCAGCTCTTCGTGGCGTTGCCGTGTATGAAATCACCTTTGCTTTGCTGAAATATGAAAACAGGCGGCGCCATGTGTCTGCTACGTTGTGATGCCCTTCATCAACTAGAATCACATCGAAGTAATCGTCTGGAAAGCTTTCATACCACCGGTTCTTCTCCCCCGCAAATTGTTGAATGTTTGCCACAACCATGTGCGATTTTTCGCAGTCGCTCTTGTTCGCACCCTTTTTTAGAACTGCAATAAACGGTCCGGTTTTCGGCACAAACACATTGCGTTTGGGGTAGAAGCAGTCAGAATTCGAGATGTTTAGCTCGTTGTAAATGTTCTTTCGTATTGTCAGATTGGGTGCAATTATCAGAACCCTGCCCTGGGCAAGCGCAAATGGCGTAATGCCCATCAGCCCAGTTTTCCCGCAGCCTACCGGCAATTGAACATAGCAAGCCTCGCCGCTGCCACCGAAGTGCGAGACTATGGCGTCATAGCCATCTCGCTGCGGCTCTCGCAGCGACAGATTCCCATAGATATAAACTTCCGTTTCCGAAAAGAATTCGCCGACTTCTTTATTGCTTAGTGCCGTCATCTCTACTCCTGAATTGCTCTAGCCATCTCAAGAAACCTGTCATATGACATGACCTTTGCGTCTCCCCGTTCCGATAATTCCTTATACATCATCACCTGCGATGCGTCGACCATGCCGCGTCGACCGATGACGATCATGCCAGGACATTCCGCATCAAGTCCCTTCAAACCAAGCTGCTGACTGGCATATGCTACATTTTGCCGCAGCCAGATTCTCCAGTTTCGTATTTGTGATATGGCCTCATTCAGCTTGCCGGCAACTAGCGATTTTTGTGTCAAAGGTCGCTGAGTAGGGCTCTCCAACTCGATCATGATCCAATTTAATCCTTGCGAATTCCGGTAGCACAAAATAAAGTCAGGTATAAACTGATTGCCCAACTGCGGCCTGTCCCAAGACCAGCGGTCAATTCCGGCTGGCATGAATGCTTTCAAGAGCTCAGGATGCGACGCAAGCAAGGTTTGAAGCGGCTTTTCATCCTGGGCATCTTTCAGGACTTCTTCCAGTTCGTTGACAATCTTGATTGCTGGCTTTCCGACGTGAATATATTTATCCGGCCACGGTTGTGGGTCCATGCGCGTTTCTCTTGTGTATACAGCGGTGCGGTTTTTGATTCTCATTGTATAACAGCATGAGATAATCTAATCACGATTCTTGAGACAATGACAATGCGACTAAATCTCAACGTTCTTGCTTCACTGCAACGGCTCTAACTTGCTCAGGTCCACAATAACTCATCAAGCAAAAGCGCCGAGCCATGGATCCAGACCCCTCAGTCAGACTTCTTTCGGAAATGACCGATCCGGGACTCTTCGAGCGCCTTGCGACAGCTGTTTTGCGCGAGTCCAATCCTCTATACGAGCCGCTTGCACATTTGGGGGTAAATGAAGATGGACAAACCGTAAAAGGCCCCTCGGACGGTGTTTCCTTTACAGCGGACGCCGCCCCTAAACGCATGATTGTGGTCCACCATACGATTTGCGAGCCCGAAGACCTGGAAGGCAAATGGCTTCACAACCCATTAACCGTCAAACCCTACAAAGGACGAACTAAGGGCGCGGCGCCACCAGGCGATTTGTTGAAGGCCATTGAAAAAATTGAACTCGCCAGACAGCACATTCCTGCGCTGAAAGCAACACTGGTATTAACGACGAACAGCGAGCCTGCAGAAGACCTTATTTTGGCTGCTAATGCAAAAACCGCGGCGCATGATATTGACCTTGATCTTTGGACCCGATCTCGCCTCGCAGGTTTCTTAGATAATAAACCGAACGGGCATTGGTTACGAAAACAGTATTTTGGTGTCACTCAGGAACTCCTTTCCCCTAAATTGTTCGAAGAAATATGCGAACAAAATCTTCGCAGTAACAGACCTTCAGGCGATGAGCCTTCATTGTGGGTGGATCGCAGCCTAGACGATCAAATCGATGCCGTGCTGACAAAACACGTAGCGTTCATTGTCTCCGAATCAGGAATGGGCAAGTCAGTTGGCTGTTATAAATGGCTCTTGCGCCATAAGAATGCTGGGGGACTGTCCCTCATCGTTTCACACCAGTCGATTTCTGAGGCGACAAGTATTGAACACATTATCGATACAACCTTGCGACAGTTCCATCCGATGCTTGCAAATACAATCGGACACGTGCTCTCATATTGCTCACAACAGCAACCAATCGCTCTGGTGGTTGAGGACATAAATCGCTCAGGTCATGCCGAGGAACTAATTGAAAGGATCCTCAAGATAACCTGTCACGTATATGACGAGGAAGTGAGCGTCCCACCCTATCGTCTGCTTTGTCCAATTTGGCCACAGATCATCGGCTCGCTCAGTGAGCAGAATCGCACGAGTGTAGAAACGCGCTCTATATATGCAAGTGCCTTGTCCCCAGACGAGGGGCGAAGAGCTGTTCAGCAAAAAGCGCTGGTCGTCGACCAAACGCTGAGCGACATTGACGCAGACCAAATTTCCCAGGCCCTGGGACACGATCCGCTGCTGATCGCATTGCATGACCTGAGTAAATCTCCTGATTCTCGCAACATCCTGGACAACTTCGCGAATTCTTCCCTTAAGCGTACCGCAAGACTGCACCCAGATCATCCTTCAGCTGATTACCTTACTAGTTTGCAGAAATTGGCCGCAGGGATGCTAAAGCACAGAATTCTTGAACTCAGTTGGGATGACGCTAAAGATTTGCTGCCCGATGAAGGCGATAGGAGGCTCGTTTCTCACGTAGCCCACTACGGGGAGATAATGCGATTTACAGATTCAGCGACAAATCAGCGGATATTGTTTCGACATGATCGGGTACGGGATTGGCTGTTGGTTAATGCCGCTACCAGTTTGGGACGAAAGAGACTCCTTGATAATGAGATCATCGATGATCCCTATTTTGCTGAAATTATCGGCGCCGTTCTCAATCGCCCCGAGATAAGTACGCAGATGGTGGAGCGAGTTGCGAAAGGCAACCCGCTCGCGTTGTTTTTTGCATTGAAGATTTTTGGCGAACCAATATCGGAAGTTCATCGCGCTGTTACGGCAGCTATCTCCGATTGGTTGGATGCTCCTGAGACCCAATCGCGGGCGAATGACCATCTGCGTTTGACTGCCGGAACCGTCCTGGCAGATACGGATTCAAGCAAAGTGCTCCTATTTGCAAATCGGCTTCGGGGTCTTTTCCGAAGTCCAGCCGCGGCGCGTCTACGCAACGGGGATGTCTCGGGCGGAATTGAAATTTGTCACTTTACTCCACCACAAACTATCTCTACTTGGCGAGACAGCCAAATAGAGCATGCCAAATTGCATTTCGGGGAAGGTCTAATTCAATCAGTGGCAATACTTCTTGCCGATCCTTCTGCGCTCTCTGCCGAACGAAGAATTGGTGCAATTCGCCTTGCCGGATACCTCGCAGATCCTACTCTTGGTCCTCCGATTGAGTCGTGTTGGCATCAAGAGAACGATCGCGACAATCATCTCAATGATTATTTGTGGGCCTTGTCTCGCTGCTGTGGTGAAGATGCACAACGTTACCTTGGACCTGTATGCGACGCATGGGCCAGACTGCCAGAGGAGATTGAAGTCGGAAACATAAAGAAACATCCGCGGGCGCAGCTCACCCACGTGCAAGTCAATTTCGCCTTCCGTCAACACGCGCCGAGCGACCAAGCACTTCAATACTTCGCAGAGAGAGCCCAAGACGCATCTCTTCGAGATGCAATCCTAAATATGATGCAGCGGATAGATCATCCGACTGCTCTCCGATTTGTAGTTGAAAATTTCGCAAGCCGGGATCGGGCAGCCGGCGAAATTTCTCGGTTTGCGCGTATCGCGACTGAACCATGGCGTGGATTTGAATTCGATGAATCGCCACCTATGTCGACAGAATCACACGCTCTGCTCTTACTTCTTTGGCAAAACGAAGACAACGATATTTTTACTCGATTTTACGCTTTTATTTTTTGGGCCACTGCTGCCAGAGTGAGCGACCTGCAGACGCTACGTTCAGTACCTTTAGGTCTGCCGTTCGGAGACGACGTGTTGAGGACGCGTTTACGACTTGGTGATCAAGAAGCGATTCCTCAACTACTGGAGAAACTAAATACAGATGGTTTTCACTGGTTACAATCAGGGCGTCATCTCTGGTCGCCTGAACTCACCAGAGCTGTTGATGTCCTTCTTTCCAGTAGAGACCAGATTCCGGAAGAACGGGGCGAACGTTCTCATTTTGACTCGCTCGCAAGCGACATGATTGCAAGAAATCTAACATCTGAAGTGGCAGAATTTCTGCTTCTTAAGCATTGGATAAAAGTGAAGAACTCGCCCGACTTTATACAGACTGCTCTTTTTGTGGCTTCTGCAAGTCTTGTAGAAAAGGTCACGCAAGCAGTAACTGACGGTCAAGATCCTCGAGGACTCTTTCGAGGCCTGGAACAGGGACTAGGAATTAAAACCAACGGTCGGCCTGGCTTAACTCGTCCTGAACAAATCATGGTCCTGCTACCCTTTCTTGATCTGATTGATCCGGGATTTGATTTGCAATCGCTTGGAGATGAATGCAACAAGCTCCACTTGTTTGATCTTCGCCGTGAGCACATTGATCCCAAACTCCTCCTGTGGCAACACAAAATATGGACGATCCCCAATGCATACAAGTCCTTCGATCAGATGGTTACGAATCATACCGACTTCTTCATAGAACATTGGTTGGAAGAATACCTAGCGGCAGGCATTTCACGAACCGAAATCCTAGAAACAATGGCGGATTGGGTCCGAGAACGCAAATCTATGGAAGCAATGTCGCTCTTCGCGTTTGCGTTGAGTCACTTTGGCAAGAGAGTGGATACTGCAATGCTACAGATACATGAAGGGATGGACAGGCATGCTGCCGAACAGCTAATACGGGATACTGAGTTTGCCGTTCGAAGGCGAACCCTGGAATGATTGACTCTACCGTAAATTGAGGCGACTACAAAAATTGCAATAGCACCCATGGTTTCAAGCAGCATCGTTTCGGTTGAACATAGTGTGCTTGCTTTAGCTGTCAGCATTGGTTTCAATCGAAACATCTGCCTGTGTAGAGGAGCAGCCACTTATGGCTATTGCCAGTTCGCTGCATCATCGGCAGTGCTGGCGTCATTGCTTCGAGATCAACTGGCCGTCCTTAGGATGGCGTTTCGCATGCGCCAGGTCAAGGATGCTCATACGCTGAAAAAGTGTCTCAAAACTATTGACACCTTCCGCGTATCGCCGGAGACAACTGTGTAGCTGACTGCCTCTTGCCCTCCAGTAAGACCGGAGTCATGGACCGTGAATGTGAGAACATTGCCTGTCGTTGTTGTTCCGCTGATGCGGACGTGCTGCGCAATGTTTTGCTGAACCCCTGTGCGGTTCGCACCGAGGTCATATCCGTAATGATTATTGATTGAGGAATGCCGGTCCACTCAAGCCTGAGCCCGCCTGCACCGCTAGATTGTCCGCCAGGTCTGGTGGGATGTATTCCAGACCTGTATTCCAGGGACTAACCAAGAGCAGTGGTGTTTAACTACTTGCGAGTCAGGTCGACCTCATGAAAGACTTCACCCATATCCAAACTTTTGTACCAGGCTGATCTGTCTCCTCTTCTCTCAATTTCTTTTAGTACTGATTCACCCGTTGTCTTAGTAAACTCAATTCTTCCCTTTGATCCTCTAAACGTCTCAACTCCACCTGGTGGTCTCTCCATGGCATGGTTAATGAAAAGAATCCATATGGAATTCTTTCGAGGCATCATGTTCCGTTTGAATGCCCACCCCAAAGGCACCGCTTCATTGTCATTTTCGCTGAATGAATACCTGACTGGTAGATCATTGGCTGCGCAAGGTGGGCCTTTCAACAAGACGCACACTCGATAATTCGCGATTGGAGGATATTTGTAACCGATTCTATCCTTGGGACTGTAATCAAGAAATTTTGCTACCACGATGGAATCACAGTCATATAGGCCATCCGCTACACTTTGAGCCCAGCTCGGCAAGAGCATTAATAAACTTATCAGACCGGCAAACTGAAGAGGTTTCAGATTCATTGAATGTCTCTCTATCTTCTATATTCCGGCTGCTTTCGCGTTACCGCACCACCATAATATCTTAACTACTGAATTGCCATATTTGTCTGGTTTATCGAAAGATGGCTCCCGACCTCAGACGCTGAAACTCAAGCGCTTCTTAGTTCTTAGTTGGCGGGAGATCCGGCCGGTTTGCATGAGCAGCAACAGTATTTATCGTACTGCGAATCTGGGTATCTACTAGCCGCTGCTTCTGGTGAATAGCCGGTTTGAGTAGTCTCCGGCGGACTGGGGAACGCTATTTCGAAGACGTTTCCGTAGGCGTCGACAGAAACCGCATGAACGGTGGATCGGTCGCCCGGAGTAGTATAGAAATCGTTCGGTCTTCCACTAGCGGATTTGAAATAAAGCAATACGAACGGATATTTACCATTTGGACATGTGCAGTCAGAAAAGTTCGAAATGGGGTGGCAATTCCACCCTTTTGCGTCGGATAAGGATTTTCCAGTTTGGTTATGTCCTGGGTAAATCGATATTCCCTCTCCACTCGCAGAGCCAATGCAGTTAGTAGTACTCGGATCGAACGAGGTCCCGTCCCGTTGCGTTTGCCAGCTCAGTCCAGAAGGATCTTTGTATTCAGTCGGACTATTCAACGCATAACCGAACAGATTTGTCCCGCCTTTTTCTCCGATTGGATCGCGATTTATGAAGCGTCCAAGTGCCGCACTGTACGCGCGATGCACAGGCAGGTAGAGTCCACTAGGCGCATGAGTATAATAGTCTGCATACTGGAAGTCAGGGATAAGGCTTCCTTGAAGCTTCGTCGTTTGACCGTATAGGTCATATGAACGTTGGTCTTGAAGACCTCCGCTTGAGTTTGTCATCTCTCGAACAGAGCCGAGATGATCCTTGGTCCAGTAATAACTTGTTCCGCCGATGGTCTCGCCAAGTGGGAAATATTGAGCAGTAATACTGCCACCCGAATTCCGTGCCTCACATCGTTCTCCTCCGCAATCCACAAATTGTTTCGTGCTTGTCACACTGCCTGCTGTCGTTTCGACAATATTGACGTTGCGTCCAAACCCATCATAAGACAGCGTCGAGAAATTATTCGTCCCCGGGTATGTGATCTTGAGCAGTCTATTTTCCACATCCCAAGAATAGGTATTGGTCCCGTCGCTGGTCATATTTCCGTTGGCATCATAAGTCAATGCTGTGCTTGAGTCTGTATTGACCAGCTCCTGATACGAACTAGTATTGGTGTTGTTGGCACCGTCGGTGGCGCTGACGTTGGCGGTATTTGCGCCGGAGGTGAGGACGGGATTGGCGCTGAAGCTTTCTGAAAAGGCGAGTGCGGCTGGCGTGCTGTTCGTCGAGGTGATTCCGAGCGCTTGAAGATGGGTGTCTGCATTGATCTTGGCTGCCAGACCGGCTGCAGTAGTTACCACCGTGTCTCCACTAATCAAGGTGTATGTTGCTGACTCCTGCCCGCCGGATAGCGCTGGATTGTGCACAGTTACGGTGACGGTGTTGCCAGACGCAGGCGTACCGCCGATGGTGGCAGTTGTGTTGCCGTTGTTGTTGAGACCCAATGCCACCGTAGCGCCGCTACCTGTGCTCGATTCCGTGTAAGTTGTGCCGGTTACCGCGATGCTTATCACTGAGGCGCTTGAAGTCGCGCTCAGTCCGATGGCCTGTAGCTTCGTGTCCGCGTTGATAGCTGACTTAAGCGCGGTGGCAATCGAGGTCGTCGTATCACCGGTGATGGTCGTGTATGACACTGATTCCTGTCCGCCGGCTAGACTCGCGTTCGAGACTGTAATCTGGAGCTGATTGCCGACAGTGACTGTGCCGCCCACAGTGATCGAGACCTTCCCGTCGGTGTTGGTGCCGGCGGATAAGGTCTCCGTGGCGCCGCTGCTTGTCGACGTGATGTAGGTGCTTAAATTTGGTGGCGTCTGGCTGATGCTCACGACTTCCGATGCGACGGAGGCGGATTGCAGGGCTTTGTTGGCAAAGCCTTGAAAAGTGGTGGCGCCCCCTGCACCTGTGGCGACAAGCTCATTAACGTTGTTGTAATTTGCCAGAGTTGCACCAACGCTCGGCGCAAGAGTGATTGTTTCGGTGGCGCCCGAGTTGAGCGAAGCTGCGTACGTGGTTGCATTGAGCGAAGTCGACTTCATGTTCACCACCGTCGAGCTCGAGGTCGCCGTCACGCCGATTCCCGACAGGTTCGAATTTCCGTTGATTGCTGTGGCGACCCCGGTGGCGATTGATGTGAGCGTGTCGGTCGAGGCAACGGTATAGCTGACCGCCTGTTGCCCGCCCGTTAGCCCGGCGTCGAAGACCGTAATGGTTAAAACATTGCCTGTGGTCTTTGTCCCTCCGACCACGGCCGTCTGTGTGCCGTTCATCGGCAATTGCAAAATCATCTTCTCCGTAGCCCCGCTGCTGAGCGACTCTCGGTACGTCGTCACATTGGTCGAGTTCGAGCTAATCGTGATCACCGTGCCCGAGGACGTGGCGCTGACGCCGATGCTCTGCAAGTTGGTGTCTGCGTTGATCTTGGTTTTGATACCTGTCGCGATTGTTGTCAAAGTATCCGTCGAAGCGACCGTATAGGAAACCGTTTCCTTGCCACCCGAAAGCCCGGAATCGTAAAAATTCAGAGTGAGCACGTCCGCTGTTGTTTTGGAGCCGCCAATTCCGACTGTTTCGGGACCGTTCGGGTTGACCGATAAAAAGACAGTTTCTGTGGCACCGGCATTGGTGCCCTCTGAATATGTAGTGGCATTAATAGAAGTTGACTTGATCGTCACTATGGTGCCAGCCGAGGTAGCGGCTGCACCGAGCGTCTGCAATTTCGTATCGTTATTAACCGCAGTTTTCAATCCGGTTGCGATCGAGGTAAGCGTGTCGGTCGACCCGACCGTGTACGACACCGCCTCCAAACCTCCAGTGAGCGCCGGATCGTGCACCGTCAGCGTCAGGACATCGCCGGTCGTCTTTGTACCACCGACCGTTGCATTTTCGACAAAATTCAACGTCGCCCCTATCGTAATTGTTTCAGTCGCACCGTTGCTGAGTGAGCTTGTACATGAAGTCACTTTGGGCGAAACCGACTTGATAGTGACTATCGCGGAAGATGATGCGGCATTCACTCCTAATGTCTGCAGCTTGGTGTCTGCACTGATGGCGGCGGCCAGTTTGGTCGCGATCGTCGCAAGCGTATCGCCGGAGACAACTGTGTAGCTGACTGCCTCCTGCCCTCCCGTAAGACCAGGGTCGTGGATGGTGACTGTGAGAACATTGCCTGTCGTTATTGTTCCGCCGATGCGCACGCGCTGCGCAATGTTTTGCTGGACCCCTGTGCGGTTCGCACTGAAGTCATATCCGTAATAGTATTGATTGAGGAAGGCCGGTCCACTCAAGCCTGAGCCCGCCTGCGCCGCTAGCAACTGGCCGGCGGCGTCGTAGCCGAGATTATAGAGCAGGCTCGTGTTGTTCTGGATCTGCCCCCACTGCTTGATCTCGCCTGCTGAGTCGTATCCGTAGTTGAATTGCGACAGGGTCGCTCCGGATGGATTGAGATTGCTGATCTGCTCCAGCCTCTGGTCGCCCGTGTTTCCGTACCAGCTAAAATTCGTCGCTTGTGAGTTTGGATAATTGATGGAAGCAAGGCGCATTGTGCCTTTCGAGGAGCCTGAGACATCATCGACATATTTATAGCCAAAGGTCCCGAGCGGATTTGCTTCCGCAGTGATGCGGCTCATCGCATCATATGTCCACGTCGTCGAGTTTGCCGAGCCGTTGATCGAGCGATTAGAAACACGCCCCACCGCGTCATATTGATATGTCACTTGAGAATTGGCAATGACGTTGTTCGTGATCGATGCCAGCCTGCCACCACCTGTGATGGCCGGCCCGCCGGAGCTGGTCACGTAATTGTTGTACGCATACGTGTACGTGCCCCAATCTCCGTTCGCGACGTTCGTTATCCTCGGGAACGCCTGGTCGTATGTGAAAGTTACCGGTTTCGTTGGGTTCTTCGCATTAGTGTAAGTCTTTTGCGCTAGAGTGTTGTCCGGATTGTGGCTGTACGTCGTCGTTTGATTGAGGGCATCCGTCCTCGTCAGCAGCCTGCCCATGATTGGCTCGAAGGCAAAATTCACCGGCGACTGATCGGCGTAAGTTTTGGCAATTGTGCGACCTTCGAGGTCATGCGAGAAACTGGTCGTGTGCCCGGCCGGATCGGTCAAAACAGCAAGGGCGCCGCACAAGCACCATTGATATTGCGTTTTTCGCCCGAGCGGGTCGACCACGAACGCTAGCCTATGGAGTGCATCATAGCTAGATCGAGTCCAGCGTCCGAGCCGATCGCCTTTCAACACCGCATCGAGCTTGTCGTAAATTGTTTGGTCGGATGTTCCGTCAGGATGGGTTACTTGCGTCAATCTGTTAAGATTGTCGTAGAAAAATGTTAGCGTGTACCCTTCGCTGTCAGTGATGGTATGCACCGGACCATAACCATAGAAACTGAAGGTCGTGATGTCGCTGTTTCCCGCCAGCGGACCTTGAATCTGCGTCAGGTAGCCGCCAGAGTTGTAGCTCAGCGTGGTCGTGTTGTTGTTCGGATCTTTGATGGTTTGAATCTCGCTCAGGCTATTGTAGCCGTACTGCGTCGTTTGCGCGGAGCCGTCGATGTAATCCGTCTGGCAATGCGGATTTGAAGAACTGTTGTAGTCCCAGTGCCCAATGAGGAAATTGTCTGTGCCTTTTGTCTCCCTGATTTCTTGAAGATCGATGTTGTTCGACGCATATGAATATGAAAACGTCCTGCCGATCGGATCGATGTGTTGGGTGGCAAATCCAAGCGCGTTGTATTGATATTGATCGATCTGAGCCTGCGGCGTATAAGCGATCGTTTCGGTGGCACCGCCGCTGGTGGACTCCATATATGTGCTCTGGTTGTATGAAGCAGAGGTGATTTTTACTATGGCGCCGCTGGACCGCGCATCGATACCGATTGTCTTTAACTTGCTGTCATTGTTGAGCGCGTTCTTCAGTCCAGTGGCAATTTTGGTTAAGGTATCGCCCGACAGAACTGTGTAACTGACAGATTCTGTATAGTTGGGCGCTGCCAATTGAAAGTCGTGAACAGTCAGAGTCAACACGTCTGCGGCGTGTGCAGTGCCACCAATGGTGGCATACATCAGCACATTTGGATCGGGTGTAAATGAGGGATAGACATTGTTGTGCCGTCCATCCCAGCTCCAACTGTACAACGTCGGGTTCGTGCTGAAATTTCGGATTGCGAAGTATCCTGGATTGTTCGTTAAGTTAATCGCCGATATTGAGATCGCCGTCAAATGAGCGTCGTTGTTGATTGCGGAGACGAGAGCGCCCGCTACCGATTTCAATGTGTCAGTGCTCTTGTCCGTATAACTAATTGTTTCCTGTCCATTCGGAAGTCCGGGATCAAAGAACGTTATGGATATCGGATCACCGCCAACGGGCGATCCGAAGATCTCGACATGCTGAACCGGATTCTCTATTAATGCCCTCGTCACAGTACTGGGTTTGTTGATCGTGCCGGGCTCGAACATGCTCGGCTGTCCTGGATACACAAATGCAGTCCGCGTCTCCAATGGCTTTTGGATCCAATCCACCACGGGCGATTCCTCGCCAGACCAGCCCTCCCATAAGAAACGCGTCAGCTTGCAATGCGAATAGACTTGATTGGTCGGATCTGTCGGATAGAGAGAAGTCGCATGTCTGTCCCAAAAGTACGTGTTTTTGAACTCCATCAGCCAGTTTTCCAGGACCGACATGCTTCCGTCCGGAAACGAGAAACGCAACCCTTGCGGAGGGTAGTAGTCCGCATTAGGCGGAGTGTACTTCGTGAACCCTGTCGTACCGTATGGTGTCGTCATCGATGTGATGAAGGAGCCGTTATAATTGAATGAGCTGACATTCCCCACCGCATCGGTGA
>Ga0182024_10014550_pt1 | contig 15204 bp, 17 predicted proteins | sample P32metaG_FD_120480 | JGI IMG/M metagenome (GOLD analysis project Ga0182024, IMG submission 120480) | Permafrost microbial communities from Stordalen Mire, Sweden - P3-2 metaG (Illumina Assembly) | ecosystem: Environmental > Terrestrial > Soil > Wetlands > Permafrost | place: Sweden: Stordalen... | reverse complement strand
GGTGCTCGCGCCGATCGGACTGACGTACTCGGTGCTCAGCCGCCGCCTGTTGGACATCGGAATCGCGCTCAACCGAGCAGCGGTCTTCTCAGCCGTGTCGGTGATCCTCGTCGGAACGTTCATGATTGCGGAGTGGGCGCTGGGCAATTGGCTGGCGAGTGTCGGACACGTGACCAGCACGGCGTTCAGCGTCGCGCTCGCGGTTGCGCTGGGATTCTCGATTCGCTTCGTTCACGAACGCGTCGATCACCTCGTCGGAGCCGTGTTCTTCGGCCGGCGCAGGCAACACGAGCGCGCAACCGTCGCGGCAGCGCACGCTTCCGCCGGATCGACCGGCGACCACCGTCACCTCGCGGCGAAGGTACTGAGCCTGGAGGACGAAGTGCGCGCGGTGCGCGACGAGATGCGCCGGCTCGTTGGCGAGCAGCCCGCCACCCGCGAGCCGGTCGAGCGGTTCAAAGAAGACGCATGAACCGCATCTACCTCGACCACGCGGCGACGACCACCGTGCGGCCGGAAGCCGTCGCGCGGATGCTGCCGTTGCTTGGCGCCGGCTATAACCCGAGCTCGCTCCACGCCGAGGGACGGTCCGCGCGCGCCGCACTCGACGCCGCGCGCGAGAACGTCGCGCGCGCACTCGGCGCTTCGCCGCGCGAGATCGTCTTCACCGGCGGCGGTTCGGAGTCGGACGTGACCGCAATCGCCGGCGCGGCGCGTGCGCTCGCCGGCCGCGGCCGCCACGTCGTCACGACCGAGATCGAGCACCACGCGGTGATGCATGCCGTCGACCTGCTCGAACGCGACGGTTGGCGGGTGACGCGGCTGAGTGTCGACGCCCGCGGGCTGGTCGACCCGGCCGCATTCGCGCGAGCGCTCGCTTCCGACACGGCCCTGGCAAGCATCATGCTGGCCAACAACGAGATCGGCGTGATCGAGCCGGTCGCGGAGATGGCCGCGATCGCGCGCGCACACGGCGTTGTGTTCCATACGGACGCCGTCCAGGCGGCGGGTTGGCTGTCACTCGACGTAGACGAGCTGGGTGTCGATCTGTTGTCGTTGTCCGGGCACAAGTTCAACGGGCCCAAGGGCGTCGGCGTCCTGTACGTGCGGTACGGCACGCCGCTCGAACCGCTCATCGTCGGTGGCGGGCAAGAACACGGCCTGCGCTCCGGAACCGAGAATCTGGCCGGTGTCGCCGGTTTCGCCGAAGCGCTGCGACTGGCCGAAGCCGAGCGTGCCGAGACCGCGCCGCGCATCGCCGCTTTGCGCGACCACCTCGAGGCCGGGATTCGCGCGGCGTTCCCCGACGCGCAGGTGAACGGCGACGGTGCGCCGCGGCTGCCCAACAATCTGTCGGTAGCGTTCGCCGACCTCCCGTCCGACGCGTTGCTGATCCGGCTCGATCTCGAAGGGATCGCGGCGTCGGCCGGCAGCGCGTGCGCGGCCGGATCGCTCGAGCCGAGCCACGTCAGCGCCGCGCTCGGTCTGGACGAGCGCCGGCAACGAGGTGTGATTCGATTCTCCTTGGGCCGAACGACGACGCGTGCCGAGATCGATGAGGTCCTTCGCCGTCTGCCGCTGGTCATAGCAGACGTTCGGTCGCCACTGTCCGTGTAGTCCGAGAAGATTGTGGGAAAGGCCGAACCGAGACTCTGGGGAGTCGCACGGGAGGACTTTTTTTGAGTTCGGCTTTCGACTGGGCGATCGTTTTGGATGTCGGTGTCGGGCTCGGTGTGTTCCTCGGCGGAATCGGCCTCTTCATCATGTGCTCGGCGCTCGCGCGCGTCGCCACGCGGCTGAACAAGACGCTCGACGAAGTCGACCAGCAGATCGCCGCGCTTTCGGGGCCGGTCGTCCGAACGCTCGACCACGTCGGCGGAATCGCCGACACGGCCGATGCGACCGTCGCGCGGCTCGGCGCCGTCGTCGGCGCGCTCGAAGCGGTGGCCGAAGGCGTGAGCAAGACGGCGCGCGTCGGCTCAGAAGCGCTCCAACCCGCGTTCATCAACATCGGCGTGGCCTTGACCGGCGTCACCGCCGGTCTGCGGGGGCTCGTTACTCGGCGTCGCGAGACCAACGGCGCGTCGATGCAGAGCAGTGATGTCTGAGGACAAGGGTACCGGCGGCTCGGGCTTTCTCGCCGGTCTCGTGATCGGCGGCATCGCCGGCGCGACACTGGCGATGATCCTCGCGCCGGCGACCGGTGAAGATACCCGCGATCTGTTGGTCGCGAAAGCGCGCGAGGCGGGTGAACGCGCACGCGATACTGCGGACGACGCGGGCGATCTGCTCGCTCGCGGCCGCACGATCGTGGCCGAAGCCAAGACCCGCATCGACGGCGCGATCGCCGAAGGCAAAGACGCGGCAGCACGCCAGCGCACTACTCTCGAGAACGACACGAGCACAAGCTAGGAGATACGGTGGATATCAAAGTCAACGTCCGCGAGTCCGAGGGAGATGCCTACGTCGTCGACCTCACCGGCGAGATCGACGTCTACACGTCACCCAAGGTCAAGGACGCGATCACCGAGCTGATCGACCAAGAGCACTACAATCTGGTGATCAACCTCGAGAAGGTGCGGTATATCGATTCGACCGGGCTCGGGGTGCTGATCGGCGGGCTCAAGCGCGTGCGCGAGCACGGCGGCTCGGTCAACCTCGTCTGTACGAACCCGCAGATCAAAAAGATCTTCGACATCACGGGCCTGGTGAAGATCTTCGGCATCTTCGACGACGAGCAGAGCGCCATGAAGGCCCTCGTGTGAGCGTCACGCACGCGCTCGAAGTGTCGTCTCACGGCATCGTCGAGCTGAAGATTCCCGGCCGCGCGGAGTGGGTCGCGGTCGCTCGCCTCGCCGTCGCGGCCGTGGCCAGCCGGCTGCGCTTTTCGGTCGACGAGATCGAGGACATCAAGCTTGCCATCGCCGAGGCGTGCACCAATGCCATCCAGGGCGCTAACGGTCAGGACGCCGGGGTGATCGAGATCGTTTGCGACGCACGGGAAGACGAGTTGCGCGTGACGGTCCGCGACCAGAACACCGGGATCCATCTGGAAGCCGTGCGGCCGGGCGGTCTCGACGAGGGCCGCACCGAAGAGCTCGGGGTGTTCCTTATCCGCGCACTGATGGACAGCGTCGACTATACGAGCGATCCGCGTCAGGGGACCGAGCTCGTCATGATCAAGCGCGTCACCGCGTAACGAATGTCGTCGTCGGTTCCTCACGTCGACGAGGAACGCTGGGATCGTAATCGGGCCCGGCTTGCGTTCGCGCGGTTTGCCGAGCTGCGCGCCGATCGCGCCTTGGACAGCGGTCCCGACCACTCGGGGACCAGCGAGTTCGATCGGTTGCGCAATGAGCTCGTCGTTGCGCACCTCAACTTGGTGCGCTATCTGGCGGTCAAGTTCGCCAATCGTGGCGAGGCGCTCGACGATCTGATTCAGGTCGGGACCGTCGGCCTGCTCAAGGCGATCGACCGTTTCGATCTCGAGCGCGGCGTTGAGTTCACCACGTACGCGACGCCGACGATCGTCGGTGAGATCAAGCGTTACTTCCGCGACAAAGGTTGGGCGGTCAAGGTTCCGCGCCGGCTGCAAGAGCTCAATCTCAGCGTGAACCGCGCGATCGAAAAGCTGACCGTGAAGCTCGGCCATTCGCCGACCGTCACCGAGCTCGCGCAGCATCTCGGCGCCTCGGAAGAAGACATTCTCGAAGCGCAAGAACTCGGTCAAGCCTACAACCTGCTCTCGCTCGATACCGAGCTCAACGGCGAAGGCGACAAAAAGTCGCAGACGTTGGCCGACTACGTCGGACAGAACGACGCCGGGCTCGAGCTGCTCGAAGATCGCGCCAACCTCGAGCGCGCTTTTCAAGTGCTGACCGGCCGGGAGCGCGTGATCCTCTATCTGCGCTTCTACGAGAGCGTCTCACAAACCGAGATCGCCAAGCGGCTCAACGTCTCGCAGATGCACGTGTCGCGCCTGCAGCAAAAGGCGCTCGAGAAGCTCAAGAACTTCCTCCAAGAGAAATAAGCCGGTCCAAGTCTCGGGTGCGGAACTGCAGTTGCAAACCTTCGACTGAACGGTCAGCGGCCCGCGGGCGGGGCGACGGCGCGACGGGCGCGAACTTGACTGGTCGGTCATGACATCCCACGAGCTCCGTCAAGCGTTCGTCGACTATTTCGTGCGAAACGGTCACGCGCATCTCCCGTCCGCTTCGCTGATCCCCGACGAGATGAGCACCACGCTCTTCACGATCGCCGGGATGGAGCAATTCGTCCCCGTGTTCCTGGGCGAGTCACCGGCGCCCGCGCCGCGCGCGACGACGGTCCAACGCTGTTTGCGCGTCGCCGGAGCGAAATCCGACATCGAGAACGTGGGGCGCACCGGCCGGCACGGCACGTTTCTCGAGATGCTCGGCTTCTTCTCGTTCGGTGATTACTACAAGTCCGAGGCGATTCGCTTCGCGTGGGACTTTTATACGAGCGTGCTGGGCATCGATCCCGAGAAGCTGTACGTCACGGTGCACGTCTCCGACGACGAGGCGCAGCGGTTGTGGCAAAGCGAGATCGGCTTGGACCCCTCGCGCATCACCCGCTGGGATGAGGACAACTTCTGGACGATGGGCCCGACCGGCCCGTGCGGACCGTGCAGCGAGATCTTCTTCGATCTCGGCCCCGGCCACGCGGCCTCACCCGACGACGACGGGCCCAACAAGGGCGATCGCTTCACCGAGCTCGGCAACATCGTGTTCCAGCAGTTCAATCGCGGCGCGGACGGCAAACTGGCCGAGCTGCCGCGCAAGGCGATCGACTTCGGCGGCGGCTTCGAGCGCGCGCTCGCGATCGCCAACGGCAAGACGTCGATGTATGAGACCGACCTGTTCACCGATCTCATCGCCGCGCAGCCGCCGATCGGGCAGACCACGTTGCAGCCGCTCGAGCAGCTTGCGCGGCAGCGCATCATCGCCGATCACGCGCGCGCCGCGACGTTTCTGATCGCCGACGGCGTGTATCCTTCGAACACCGAGCGCGGCTTCGTCCTGCGTTTCTTGATTCGGCGCGCGATCCGCAGCGCGCGGTTACTCGGCTATCCGCGCGAGTTTTTCGCCGATCTGGCGGCGGCGGTCGTCGCTTCGCTCGAGAGCGGTTACCCCGAGTTGCGCGAGCGCCTGCCCGACGTGCAGGCCGCGCTGCGTACCGAGGAGGCCGGTTTCCTGCGCACGCTCGATCGCGGGACCGAGCTGCTCGACGCTTTGGTCGACGACGCGATCAGCGATTGCACGATGCTGATCTCGGGTGAGGACGCGTTCGTGCTGCACGATACCTACGGCTTTCCGTACGAATTGACGCGCGAGATCGCCGGCGAGCACGGCGTCGCGGTCGACTCGATCGCGTTCGAGCAGAAGATGACCGAGCAGCGCGAACGCGCGCGCGGTGACGCCGCGCGCAAGCGCGCGACCGTCAGCATTGCAGCTTCGGGTGCAATCATAGAAGCGACAACGTTCGATGGTTATCGTGGACTCGAAGCCGACGGAAGCGTTCGAGCGATCCGAGTAGATGGCGAAGGAGTCACCGAGATCGAGGCCGGGACCGAGGCGCACGTGTTGCTCGATCGCACCTCGTTCTACGCCGAGAAAGGCGGACAGATCGGCGACCACGGCCGCATCACGACCGCGAGCGGTGCGGTGTTCGACGTGACTGATACGCAATTCGTGGGCGACATGATCGCGCATCACGGCCGATTGACCGAGGGTACGTTATCCGTCGGCGACGCCGTGCACACCCACGTCGATCCAGAATGGCGCGAAGAGATTCGGCGCCAGCACACCTCGGCACACTTGCTGCAGCGCGCGCTCAAAGACGTCCTCGGCGACGAGATCGTCCAAGCCGGCTCCTGGGTCGGTGTCGACCGCATGCGTTTCGACTTTCGCAGCCCCAGCGGCGCGCTGAGCGCCGCGCAACGGCGCGCGGTGACGCAGCGGGTCAACGAGCTCATCCGCGCCGACTACCATCAAGAGATGCGCGAGCTGCCGATCGAGGAAGCCAAGGCGACCGGTGCGGTGACGATGGCCGGCGAGAAGTACGGCGATCGCGTGCGCGTGGTCGGCTTCGGTCCGTCGGTCGAGTTTTGCGGCGGAACGCACGCGCACACGACCGGCGAGCTCGGCCTGTTCGTCATGCTCTCGGAGAGCTCGATCGGCAGCGGCGTGCGGCGGATCGAAAGCGTCGTCGGTAAGGCCGCGGAGCGGTACGTCGAGGACCAGCAAGACACGCTCGCCACGCTCGGTGAAGCGCTCTCGGCCAAACCCGACGAGCTCGTCGAACGCGTCGAACGGCTCCAGTCCGACGTGCGCGATCTGCAGAAAGCGATGAACGAGATCACATCGCGGCTGGCCGCCGCCGACGCGGCGACGTATGTCGCGGCGGCCGAACAGATCGGCGGCTTGCGCGTCGTCGCCGCGGTGGTTCCCGAAGCGGGAGCGGAAGCGTTGCGCGCGCTCGGCACGGCCATCCGTTCGCGCCTGCCGTCGGGCGTGGTTGCACTGGTCGGCACCGACGGGCAAACCGCGTCGCTGTTCGCCGCAGCGTCCGACGACGCGGTGAAAGCCGGCGTGCGCGCGGGCGATCTGGTCAGGGCCGCAGCACCGCTGGTCGGCGGAAAAGGCGGCGGATCGCCGGCGCAAGCGCAGGGGGGTGGGAACGACCCGTCGGGCGCACAGGCGGCCCTGTCGGTGATGCGCGAGACGATCGCCAACCGCGCACCGTGATTGCGTTGCTCGTCGCTGCGGCGTTGACGGCGAGCCCGTCGCCGGCGCCGGCACGGTCGCCGGTGGCGACTGCACTGTCGCCGGCGTCGATCGTCGCCAAATACGGAGCCGCGCTCAAAGCGCTGCGCGAGCCGCGCGTCTTCACCGTCGAGTACACGCTGGTCCAAACGGGGACGCGCACGCTCGAGCAGTCGCATCGCATCTTTCGCAGCGGTTCCGACGAGCGCGATGAAACGCTGGCGGTCAACGGCACGCGGTCGACCTCACCGGTGGTGCGCATCTTTCGGAGCCGGCCGTATCGCTATACGGTCGCCGCGCTCGGACCCAAGCCGGCGGCATACACGTTCACGTTCGCCGGACCGCACCGCGATGGCAAGCATGTCGACTACGTCTTCGATCTCGCCCCAAAGGATGCTAAACCGCGCGCCTTCACCTTCACGCAAGTCACCATCGACGGGCTGAGCTTTTTGCCGAGCGCGATCGGGTTCGTCACCGGCGCACACGGCGGTCGGGGCAGCGTGACCTTCGGAAAGTCGGATCACTTTTGGGTGGCCCGGAGCGCGGCGGCGGAGGCCGAGGTCCCGGGCGGCGTCGCGCGCGAGCGCCTGGCCTTCGCCCGCTGGCGGTTTCCGCCCGCCTTGCCGGCTTCGACGTTCTCGGCTCCGCGCCGGCTGATGACCCCGCCGCCCGCGTCGCCCTAGCCAGGCCCGAACCGCCCGGGCGGCCGGCGGCGTACCACGGGCATGAAGAGTCCATTTCTGGGCGCCGTAGCGCTCGTCGCGTTGCTGGCTGCCGCGCCCATCACTTCCAAGCCGGGCACGATCGTCCACATCCGCGACGACGCGTTCACGCCGGCCAGCATTACCGTTCGCGCCGGTGATACCGTCACGTTCCAAAACGACGACGACGACGCGCACACGGCGACCGCGGACGACGGTTCGTGGGACTCCGAAGGCCTCAACCAAAACGAGAAGTGGAGCCACACGTTCGCCAAGGCCGGCACGATCAAGTATCACTGCACCGTGCATCCGTTCATGCACGGCACGCTGATCGTGAAGCCCAAGTGAAGCGCGGCGATTTCGTCGGCCACGTCGCGTGGACCGGCGCCGGCATCCTCTACGTGCTCGGCGCGGAGGGGATCGTGCGTTCCGCCGCGTCCGCCGCTCCCGATTCGTTCTCGTTCGTGCAGATCAGCGACAGCCACATCGGCTACGCCGGTCCGGCCAACCCGGACGTGCGCGGCACGCTCGCCAAGGCCGTTGCCACGATCAACGCGATGCCGGTGCAGCCCTCGTTCGTCATCCACACCGGTGACGTGACGCACTTGAGCAAACAAACGGAGTTCGACGATGCGCGTTCGATCCTGGGCACGCTGCGCGCGCCGCTGATCACCATCCCCGGCGAGCACGACGTGATCGGCGCAGAAGGCCCCAAGCGCTACGCCGCCTCGTTCGGCCGCAAGGAAGCCGCGGGTCGCGGCTGGTCGTCCTGGGATCAGGGCGGGATCCACTTCGTCGCGTTGATCAACGTCGGTGAAGGTGAGACGATGGGCGTCCTCGGCGAGGAACAGCTCGCGTGGCTCGACAAAGATCTCGCGGCCCGCAAGTCCGACACCCCGATCGTCGTCTTCGGCCACGTACCGCTCTTCTCGGTCGACCCGGAGTGGGGCTGGAACACCAGCGACGGCGTGAAGGCGATTGCGATGTTGCGCCGCTTCTCGTCGGCCTCGGTGCTCAACGGTCACATCCACCAAGTCGTCGAGCACGTCGACGGGAAGATTCGCTTCGCCACGGCGCGCGCCACGGCGTTCCCCCAGGCCAAGCCGTATACCCCCGGCGGCGGCCCCGGTCCGCTCAAGCCCGCCCCCGGCACCTTGCTCGACGTGCTCGGCTACCGAACCGTCGAAGTCAGCATGCTGACGGCGTGGCAAGACCACTCGCTAGATCAGGCCTGAGCGCCGTCGAAGCGCGTGTGATGGCGCTCGACGAGCCGGGCTTCGACCAAGCGTATCGCGCCCATGCGAGTCGTTTGCGCGCCGTCGCGTTCAACGTGCTGCACGAGCGCGAGGCCGCCGAAGATGCCGTCCACAACGCGCTCATGCGCGTGTGGAGCGGCGGTTCGTTCCGGGCGGATCGCGGTCCGCTGCTGCCCTTTCTGATCGCCTGCGTACGAAGGGAAGCGCTCGACATGGTGCGCGGCACGAAGCGCCGCCATCTCCGCGAGGTCAAGGCGGTCGCCGACGATCCGCTCTCGATCGACGAGACCGCCGCGATCGATCCGATCGAAACGCGGCGCGTCCAACTTGCGCTCGGCAGCTTGCCCGACGCCCAGCGCGACGTCATCGCCCGGGCCTATTTCGGGCAACGCACCTTGCTGGAAGTCGCGCGTGAGACCGATATCCCGCTCGGTACCGTCAAGAGCCGTCTCGCGGCCGGCCTGCGCCGCCTTCACACCGTTCTCTCCCCCGGAGTATCCACGTGACCCAACACCTCGAAGACGACGCTGAGCTCTACGCGCTCGGATTTACCGACCGCGAGCGCTCCGACGAGATCGAAGCGCACCTCGCGACCTGCGCGGCGTGCTGCGCGCGCGTCGCCGCCGCCGAGGCGGTCGGCGCGTCGCTGGCCGCCGCGTTACCGCCGATGCCGGCCGCGAAGTCGCAACGGCGTACGTGGTGGCCGCAGTTGGCCACCGCCGCGGCAGTGGTGTTCGCCGCGACGAGCGTGCTGGAAGGAAATGTCGTGCACGTCGCGTCGGATCGCGCGCAGCGCACCGATGTCGCGCTCAGCGTGCTGGCCTCGTCCCACTTCGCACACACGACGCTGACCTCCAACCCGGGGATCGTCGCCAAGACGATCTATTCACGCGACGGCTCGTGGGTCTACGTCGTCGCGAACGGCGCTCCGGCCGGCGCGCACCTCACGCTGCGCGAAGGCGCGGCCAGCCACGACCTCGGTGCATTGGACGCGGGAACGCCGTCGACGCTGTTCGTCCGACAGCCCGGCCGGGGCGACGAGTTCGACCTTGTCGTCGACGGCAAGGTCGTCGCCCGTGGAAAGCCCGCCTATTAGCTGAGCGCGATGAGCGTCCAGCGCTCACCGTCAACGTCGAACGCGGCATAGGAACCGTTTCCGACCGGCGCGTCCCAGAACGCGTCCAGCGCGCGCCCTTGCGCGAGGACCAGCGCGACGCGAACGACGGCGTCGTGCGTGACGACCAGCGTCGTGCACGACGGCTGCAGCGCGGCGGCGAACGCGCGCCAGCGCGCGAGGACGTCGCCGATGCGTTCGCCACCGTCGAACGCGACGTGCGCCGGATCCTCGCGCCAGGCGCGATAGCGCAGCGGATCGTTCGCCGCGATCTCGTCACGCAGACGGCCTTCCCACGTTCCGTGCGCGATCTCGAGCAGCCGATCGTCCGTCTCGAGCTGAACGTTGAGGCGGTCGGCGACGGGCGTGGCCGTCGCGGTGCAGCGCAGCAGCGGTGACGAGACGACGCGTTCGACCCGCGCCTGCACCATCGCGTCGGATAACGCAAACGCCTGGCTCATCCCGAGCGCCGACAGCGCCGACTCGCGACGGCCTTGATAGCGACCGGCGAGATTCCACGTCGTCTCGCCATGCCGCGCGACGAACACGCGCACCGGCAGGGCTTTCCGTTGAACCGCGCACCGCACCCGCGAGAGGCCGCGCCGATGCGTCAGGCTAAGGTGCACGGGCTTGTCTCTCCGCCTCCACGGTACGATTGCGCTCGCGTTCGCCGTGCCGCTCGTCGTGTTGCTGAGCTCGGTGCGCACCTCGGTCGGATTCTGGGACACCGGCGACCTGCAGACCGTCACGTGGATCGCCGGCATCCCGTACCCGACCGGGTTTCCGGGTTACGTCATGCTGGGCTGGGTGTGGACACACGTCATCCCGTTCGGTTCGGTTGCGGCGCGGGTGAACGCGCTCTCGGCGATCGCCCTGGCGGTCGCTTCGGCGTCCGTCGCGGCGCTGGCGATGCTGTTCGAGGTGGTGCCGGTCATTGCGCTTGCCGCCGGCGCGACGTTCGCCTTTGCGCACGCCGTGTGGCTGCGCGGAACGTACGCCGACGTGCATCCGCTCGGATTCGCTGTTGCGTTCGTCGCTTTCGTGCTCGTCGCGCGGTGGGCGCTGCGCGCCGATGCGCGAGCGCTCGCCGGGGCGATCGTGCTCGCGGGTCTGGCGATCGCGATCGACAACACGACGGTGCTGGTGCTGTTCGGCGCGTTGATCGCATCGCTCGGCCGCGCGTGGCCGTGGCGCCCGGCATCGGTCGCGGCGGCGGGCGCGATCGTGCTCGTCGTCGCCGCGTACGCATACTTGCCGTTGCGCAGCGCGTACGTGACCGCGCACCGGCTGGACCCAACGCTGGCGCTGGGCCTGCCGGCCGGACGCCCGTTCTGGGACGATCATCATCCGGCGAACGCCGACGGCTTTCGCGCGCTGGTCGCCGGTACGGAATGGGAACCGGGCGAGACGCTCGGACATGTCGTGTCGCCCAGCGCGGTGCGGGCCGCGGTGACGCGCTTTGCGACCGAGGTCACCGACGACGATCCGCAAGGCTTTCTCGTCGCCGCGGTCGTCGGTCTGGGCTTCATCGCGACGACGGCGCCGCCGCTGTGCATCGGTTTGGCGCTCGCGGCCGTTTTGCCGGCACTGTTCGGCGCGTCGTATCCGGCCGAAGCGGATCCCGAACGCTACATCTTCGCGCTGTACGCCGTCGCGGCGCTCGGGGTCGCCGTCGCTGCCGACCGTACGGTGCGCGCATTCGGACGCGACACGCCGGCGACCGCATTGACCGTCGTCATGGCGCTCTTGCTGATCGTCGTCGGGCGCGATCTCGCGCGCGCGAGCGACCTGTACGCAACGCGCGACGACCGATCGGCGCATGACCTCGGCGCGCGCGTCGCGGCGAGCACGCGCGACGATGCGGTGGTTCTCGCACAATGGGACTGGGCGACGGCGCTCGCCTATCGCGCCTACGTGGAACGCGGGTTGGGCAAACGCATCGTCGTCTGCGCGCTGCCGACCGACTACGTGAGCGACTATGCCGGCTGGGCGCGCGCCCGACAGGTCGCGCTGTTGTCCGAAGGACCGCCGCACCTGCCCGGCTTTCGTTTCCGCCTGCTGAGCGACGGGACGCCGCAAGTGTACGAGGTCATCGCACGATGAATGCCGGGCTCGCCGGGATCATCGGTGCGATCGTCGCGCTCGTGTTCGCACACGGGCGCTCGTCACCGTACGACAACTACGTGTTGCTCGCATACTCGCTGCTGCACGATCACACGATCTGGATCGATCGCGTCTGGCCGGACGCCTCGATCGACGCGGTGCTGTTCGGGGGCCATCGCTTCGTGGTCAACGATCCGGTGCCGGCGCTGCTCGTCGCTCCGCTGGTGCTGCTCACGGGACTCGCCGCCAACCAGACGCTGGTCGCCTGTCTGCTGTGCGGAGTCGCGACCGGCGCGGCGTGGTTACTGCTCGAGCGGCTCGGCGTCGCGAACGGGACGACCGTCTGGCTGGTGATCTTTTTCTTGGCCGGCACCGATCTGCTCTGGTGCTCGATGCTCGGCGACGTGTGGTTCATCGCACAGACGTCGGCCGTCGCCTTCACGCTGCTCGCGTTGTGCGAGTTGGCCGGCAAGCAGCGCGGCTGGCTGGTCGCGATCTGGTTCGCACTCGCGCTCGGCTCGCGCTTCACGCTGGTGATGGCGCTGCCGGTGATGCTGTGGTGGGTCTCCGCAGGCTTCCGCGCGCCCGACCGCAATTCGCGCCGGCTGGTCGACTTCGTCGCGACGTTACTCCCGTTCTTCGTCGTCTGGGTCGCCTACAACGAAGCGCGCTGGCACGTGCCGTGGGATTCCGGTCACACGATCTTCTATCACCAAGATCCGTTCATGGGCTCGGACACCGGCTCGCCGTTCGGGCTCGACAACGTGCCGGTCGAACTCTACTCGTTTTTCGTCGTTCCACCCATGCTGCGCCATGCGTTTCCGTATCTGGTGCCGCTGAGCTTCGGAACCGCGCTGTGGTTCACCAGTCCCGCGCTCGTGCTGGCGTTCTTCGCGCGCCGGCCGGTGCGACTGGTCGTGTCGCTATGGGTCGCGACGGTGCTCGTCGCCGGGCCGTCATTGCTCTACTACGCGAACGGCGGCTCGCAGTTCGGGATGCGCCACGCGCTCGACTTCGCGCCGTTCGTGCTCGTGCTGATGGGGCTCGCCATCCGGGAGGGTCTGGGCGCGGTGTGGATCGCCGGCCGCGCGCTCATCGTGTGGAGCGCGGCGGTGGGCGTTTGGGGATGCTGGTATTGGAATACGTTCGTGCGGCCCGGGACCTAACGCCCTGCGGCTACCCCAAAATTGGGGGGTTGGATTCAGCCCGCTTCGTGGGTAACGGTTAGCTCACGACACCTCTGCGGGAGAAACATCGAATGGAAGAACGCAATGTTACGGTTGACCGCGGGGCCGGTGGGTCTCTCGCGATGTTCAGCCTGGTCGCGGTGATCATCGTCGTCGCGCTGGTTGCCCTCTTCGTGTGGCAGCCGTGGAATCAAACCGCGCGCAGCACGATGAACACGACGGTCACGACGCCGGGCGGATCGCAAGGGCAAGGAACGACGTCGGGAACGTCGGGTTCCTCGACCACCACCACCAACGGCGGAGGAACGCACTGATGGATCGCGATACCGTGGACACGGTCAAGGCCGACACCAAAGATGCGCTCGACGAAGCGAAGCATCGCGTCAAGGCCGACGCCGAAAAACTCAATCGTGCCGTGCAGCGTGACGACATGCCGCTCGGCGATCGCGTCGCGTCGCACGTCAAGGAGATGGGCCACGATTTGAAAGCCGACGCGGACAAAATCAGCCGCGAGACACGCGACGAAGGGATCTAACACCGCCTGAAGGCACCGGCAAAAAAACGGCTCGCCGAGTACGTTCGCAAGCGCGACTTCTCGGCGACGCCCGAACCCAGCGGAAAAACGCAGAAGCGGGCTTCTTCCAAGAAGCTCCGCTTCGTCGTGCAGGAGCACCGCGCGACGCGTCTGCACTGGGACTTCCGTTTGGAAGCGGCCGGCGTTATGCCGTCGTGGGCGGTCACCAAGGGCCCGACGATGGTTCCCGGCGAGAAGCGGCTCGCGATGCAGACCGAGGACCATCCCATGGACTACCGCACGTTCGAAGGGGTGATCCCGGCGGGCAATTACGGCGCCGGCGAGGTGATCGTATGGGACGAGGGCTTCTACACGCTGTTCGAAGGTGACGATCCGGTCGAGCAGATCGAAAAAGGCAAGCTCAAGATCGTCCTCGCAGGCCACAAGCTCAAAGGTTTGTTCACCTTGGTGCGCATGAAGCCGCGCGAGGGCGAACACGGAAAGCCGTGGCTGCTCTTCAAGGACCACGACGAGTTCGACGATCCGAACTGGAAGGTCGAAGATCACGCCGAGAGCGTCAAGACGGGCCGGACGCTCGCGCAGTTGCAACAATCGCGTAAGGACGCGCCGATCTGGAAGAGCAACCGCGCGGCCGCGCCGGACGGCACCGCGGTCAAGCGCGCTACGCGCGCGAAGGCCGCCCACGCCGATCCGATGCCGCGCGACGTCAAACCGATGCTCACCACGCTGGTCGACGCGCCGTTCGACGACGATCGCTGGTTGTTCGAGCTCAAATGGGACGGGTATCGGGCGATCGCGGTCGTCGAGCAAGAAAAGCTCACGCTGACGTCACGCAACGGCAAGGATCTGTTGCACCAGTTTCGCGAGATGGCAACCTTGAACACGGCCTTTCGTTCGATCCCGGTGGTGGTCGACGGCGAGCTATGCGTGCTCGACGCGCAGGGACGGCCCGATTTTCAGGCGCTGCAATCGCGCGACAAACCGGAGGCGCGCGGTCTGAAGCGCCGCAAGCCGTCAAACGTGACGTTCGTCGTGTTCGATCTGCTGTATGCCGACGGACGCGACTTGCGCGCGCGCCCGCTCGAGGAGCGCAAGCGACTGCTCGAGGAAATCGTCGTGCCCGATCGCGGCATGCTCTACTCCAAGCACGTGCTGGGCAAAGGAGAGGCGCTCTTCGAGCTGGCCGAGCAGCGCGGGCTCGAGGGCATCGTCGGCAAGGTGCGCATCTCGCCTTACCGGTCGATCCGCTCGCGGGAGTGGGTCAAGATCAAGATCAAACGCCGCCAAGAGTTCGTTATCGGTGGCTGGACCGAACCGCGGGGCAGTCGCAAGGAGTTCGGTTCGCTGCTGGTCGGCTACTACGACGGCGGAACGTTGAAGTACGCCGGTCACGTCGGAACGGGATTCGACGAGAAGAAGCTACGCGATCTCATCGCCAAGCTGCGGCCGCTCGAGCGCAAGACCTCGCCGTTCGCCGACGCACCGAAGACGAACACGCCCGCGCATTGGGCCAAGCCGGAACT
>Ga0182024_10014549_pt1 | contig 15204 bp, 14 predicted proteins | sample P32metaG_FD_120480 | JGI IMG/M metagenome (GOLD analysis project Ga0182024, IMG submission 120480) | Permafrost microbial communities from Stordalen Mire, Sweden - P3-2 metaG (Illumina Assembly) | ecosystem: Environmental > Terrestrial > Soil > Wetlands > Permafrost | place: Sweden: Stordalen... | reverse complement strand
GGTTGTGCTTCCTCGCAACGCGAAGGGCCTTTTCAATGTCGGTGCCAAAGGCCAAATCCCATCCGGCAAACTCCTGCTCTTGGAACGTGTCAAACGGTTTGACATCCCCGCCAAACTTGTAGATTCGCGCTCCCGCGTGCAGCGTATGGGCGAGACTCAAGAGACATTGCCGGAGTACGTGGCGGCGTGTTGGGCTATTCGGATCGCTCGGGTTCAAGTGGGCGCTCATGGAGCCGGAGAGGTCACATAAGATAACAAGTTCGGCGTGCGAGTGGGTGACGGCGCTTTGCAGCAGTTGGATTTGGGTTTCAGTGTTCATGGTATGGTGTGGTTTATGGGTTGGTGTTGGTCGGAGAGAGAACGGTGAGGATGATTTGGCCGTGCGAGACTTGGGCTTGCACCTTCCCCGCGATGGGGAATCCAGCTTGCTCAAGCCAATTCCCGGCGATGCGGATAAACGGGACGCGGGAAATGCTTCGGTGGTTTTGCCGGAAGCGGCGGGAGACTGTGAAACGATGGGTTTTCATGGTGAGTAAGTGGGTGTTCGGATTACCTAAGAGCGTTCGGGCAAGTCTTAGGTGGGGCATTGTCGGCGCGGGCGGCAGTAGGTTCCTCGGCATTCCCCGGTCTTAGGTGACTATCAAGCCACGAAAGAACGATGCTATGCGATTGCGCGTTGCTCTCCGCCCTGCCAATTTTCCGGCCCCGTAGGTTTTCGGTTTCATAAGTTGTTTCTTTTTTGAATTTGCAACTTATGGAATCGAAAACCGTAGGGGCCGGAACCTACTTCCTATCGATACTTCGATAGGGACTAATCAGAGCCGGAGGCGAGCGGATGCGGTTCGCCGGTTTCGTAGCTGCCGCCGTGACCCTTCGGGCTTTAGCAGCTTGCTGGCACGGCGGCAGCAGGCGGCGGCGTGCTCGGGGAGCGAGCGGAACGAATTGAACCGAAGTAACTCGCGGAACTCATGGCACTCAGAGCAACTCGTGTAACTAAAGTAACTCATGTAACTCTATTTTCGTCGGTCGGGCTGGTGTATGGCTCTCTCATCGGCAGCTCCGCTGCTCCAGATCGAGTCTGGATGCCGCACGGTCGCCGATGAGAGCCAAATGAAAACTACCTATGAGTTTACTCTGGATGCCCAAATCGGCATGCCGTGTCTCGCGGCTGCTAGATGGCTGAGAGCGCCCTCGGCCGGCGGTGACTGGCAGTCGGTCGGGCGGCGTTGGAAGCGGTGGCTAGCGACGCTACTAAGTGCTATCGGAAAAATAGCGAAGCTAGCTTTGCGATACTCTGGGGGGCATGTCTGACTATTTCGCGATGAATTGCACCAGTTTAAATACTTTTGGCCCATGTGGGCCGAATCGTCGGCTTTCGGTGGTCGGAAAGTCGGCGGCACTAAAATCGGCCACTTAGAAACCGAAAATCAAGAATATGAGAGTTCCTGTGTTAGTAACCGGTGTCGAGAAACGTCACGGCATCAAAGATGGTCGTCAGTGGGAAATGACGACGGTAACGACGGTCGATATGTCGCCGTCTGGCAAGTGTTCTACTCCTCTGGAGTTCACACTTCAGGAGGAGGACAAGGACTTGGCCGAGAAGTTGGATGGCCAGCGTTGTGAAATCGACGTTCGGAAGATCGGCACTTACAAGGGGCGCCTGGACATCAGCGCGCGCATCGTCCGCGTCGGCAGCGCAGAGGGCAAGCAGCAGCAGGCCCAGGGGAAAGCGTAAATCGGGCAAAGGGGCCGGCCCCCGGCGTAAGCCGGGGGCTGCGCCCCTTAGGCTCGTCTCAATCTACATACTTCGTCCTAACTTATGACTTACTCTGAACCCCCCGCAAAGATACGTGCTCGCTTCAAGAAGATGGAGGCCCGTGCGCATGAGATCGATGTCACGGAATCTCGTTATCGGCGGGAGACGGCTCATGTGAAGGTTCATTTGCATGGTCGGCTCTTCGAAGTGGATTACATTCATGCCGGCGCGGATTACGAGGAGGATAAGGGGGACAGGAAAAAGCGGTCGTCGATTCAGTCCTTCACTGCCGGTTCCCGTTTCCGGCTGATGACGACGCTTGCGAAGGTGGACCGGCGCGGGCCGGTGCCTACGTTCCTGACGATAACCTATCCGGCGGAATGGGAAAATGATGGCCGGGTGTGGAAAAAGCATCTGGATCGGTTCTGGCGGGCTGCCGTGCGGGCGTTTCCAAAGCTCGCGGCGGGATGGAAGCTGGAACCGCAATTCCGACTTGCTCCTCATTTCCACGCGCTTTGCTGGGGTGTGTCGCGCATCCCCTGGCAATGGCTGGCGGTGCGCTGGGCGTGCATCATTCACGGGATTCGGGGTCCGCGCGTGTTCCCGATGGGTCCTGGCAAGGCTGGGGCCGCTGAGTTCCGGCACTGGCTGGATAACGAGTGCAGGCTGCCGGAGGAGGTAAAGGAGTCGATTCGGGTCGGAACCAAGATCGAGAAGCTGCGCTCCTGGCGCGGAGTGGCCTGTTACGTGGCGAAATACATGTCCAAGGCAGTCCAAGGCGGCTGGGAGAACGTGGGCCGTTATTGGGGCATCGTGGGCCGCGCTCAAATGCCGTGGTCCCCGGTGGGCGAGGAGTTCATCGACTATCGGACCGCCATCCTTATCCGCCGTACAGCTCGTCGTTACCTAAGAAGCAAGGGCATTCGCAGCCCACATAAGCGGCGGCGGGTGCAAATTATCACGGACAACATGGCGGCGTGGATCCGGGTGTGCGAGGACGCCTGTGGCCGGGCCAAAGCAAAAGTGATGGGTGCGCCCCCCGGAGCGTGGGTAAGGGTGACTCCAGAGCAAGCGCGAGCGGCAGCGTTCGGCCCGGTGCCGCAAGGATGCGTGGCGGAGATTTATGCGCCCTCGAAAGGAGGGCGTCGATGAAAGTATATTGCGTTTGGTTCCCCCGATTGGCCGGCTACATGGGCAAGCGCGGTATGGTTACCGACAGCATCCACAATGCGTGTTGTTTTTGGGAGTTGGCCGATGCGCAGGAATGGGCGGACGTGCTCGGTGGCGAAGTGCGACCGTATGAGGAAGTGGTGACAGGTCGAAGCCCGGTTGAAGGGGAGCGGGACCTGGGGCCGGGAGAGTCACCTAAGAGCAACGTGCCGTTCTAACCTCTGTCACCGGGATAAAAGTCGATGCACGCAGAACCCTCAACAGCTCTGAGCGAGGCCCTAATCCGAATCACCCGCATGATTCACCGGGCCAGCCGGACGTTCAGCGCAGACGAGCAAACGCCGCTGCGGTTGGGAGAACTGGCGCAGTATTTCAACTGCTCGCGTTGGGCGATCTATCGCGACATTGACCGGGGGTATGAACCCGAATTCGGGACAACGACGACACCCTTTCATTATCGCACTTGGCTGCGGGCGAATCCGGTTCCCAGAAGGTCAAGGACGGGAAAGTTCGCGCGGCAACTTGCAGCGCTGAAGTAGAGCTGCGCCGCCGTGCGCATTGCCTACGGCAATGCCGGAATCGCAACCATCGCCGGGACATGTTCAAGGCCGATTACCGAAAGGCGCTTGTACACCCGATGTACTTCCCGGCTCCCATGGTGGCAAAAGGCCATCGCCAAACTCTCGGGAACGCCGCTCTCCGCGGCCCTGGTGATCCACGTGGCCCGCAGGCCATGGTGAACGTACCCCTGCAACTTTGCTCTATCCAGAGCCTTCCGCAGCCGCATGGACGCATCCCATGGAATCTCGCAGAGAACGTCTTTGCCATCGGCCCTTGCAGCGGCAATCAGTCTTTTGAGGATCGGGAGAAATCGTGCATCAACAGGATGGGAATACCCGTCGTGCCCTTTCACAACGCCGGCAGGGTATTGGATGACCGGGACCGGCGAACCGAGCAGGAAGCAGGAGAGCGGGATCGCGCACTGGCGCAAGCGGCAAGCTTGGTAGAGGCCGAGGTAGAATACGCATTTCATCCAGTGACTTCCATGCTTCTCGAAATGAGCGGCCGCCTTCTGGATGGCGTCCTGGGTCCAAATCTCTTTCTCCTTGGTGGGAGTCTTTTTGAGTCCGGGCCGCCGCAAGGGATTGCTGGCGCAATACCCCCGCCGCTCCGCCTCTGACATCACCATGCTCAAAAACTTCAAATCCCCGATGGCGGTATTGTGGTTCGCCGTTTTGTGCCGCCACGTCACGTAGGCGTCGATCATCTCCCGCCGGACCTGCGCGGGGGTGAGAATCTTGCGTTCTGCCAGAAACCGCCCCACAACGTGCCAGACGCGCCGGTATCGAGCGGGAGTCGTGGTACGAGAGTGGCCGTATTTCGTTTCGAGCCATCCCGGAACCCAATCCGCGAACTGTTCGGTTTTGATGGTCTTCCGCGCCGCCTCTATCTTCGACTGCTTCTCCGCGAGTCGCTTGGCCTGGCGAACATCCCCGAAGTTGTTCCACTTGTACGCGGTCGGTTTGCCTTTCCATTGCCCGGCCTCATTTTGGAACCTGATCCAGATGGTCTTTGATTCGCCCTTGTGATAAATGGAAGCCATGATCCTGAGAGTAAAATCGGTAGCACGCGGTAGCAAGAAGAACGTCCAACGGCGGACGTTTACAGAGAAAAACCTCTTAAAACGGACAAAAACGCACATCAACCTCTAACCAAAGGTTGTGGGTTCGACCCCCGCCGGATGCACTTCTGGGATGGGGTCCAAGCTATCCTTGTAACCTGCATATTGTCAGCGAAGCGGAATTCTGAGATACTGTATGCGACGTGAAAACCACACTCGATATCCCAGATGAATTGTACCAAGAGGCTGAAGCAAAGGCGGCCGGGCAGCGACGTGAGGTTGCGGACCTCGTGAATGAAGGATTGCGACTCCTGTTGGATGTTGGTGCGCGAGAGGCATCGCGCGAGAAAGCGCTTGCCGTTTTGGATGAAGTCCGAAGCAACCCGCCCTACCCTCCGGGAAGAGTCCAGGAGATGATCGACGAGGCGGACCGGCTGCGAAAAGCATCGTGGGAGTAAACGCCTTGCATCGTGGCTGAGCTGCATCTGGATACCAACGCCGTGATCGCTATTGCGGATCCCACGCTGGCGCTTTTTCAGATGATCGGCGAACGAATAGAGGCGGGCGATTTACCCGCAGCCAGCGTGGTAGCGTGGCATGAGTACATCCGCGGATCGGTCAGCCAGAATGATGTAAATCGCGCGGACAGATTGCTCGGCGGACGGATCTTATCCCTAAACCGCGAGGTGGCTGAGAAAGCGGCGGACCTTTTTCGAAAGACTGGAAGCAGACGTTCTTCAACTGCCGATTGCCTCATTGCGGCCACGGCAATCCTGTCCGACGCCGCGCTGCTCACAGCCAACCGTGTCGATTTCGAGCGATTTGAAATCCACGGGCTAAAGCTGCTATGCCCATAGCTGTGTCTCGCGCATCCGCTGCCTTGGATTGATTGCAGGAACCGAATTAGTAGAGAGCTGGTCTGGGACGACATTGGGTTCCGGGCGTACGGCCAGGACATGCTAAGGTTCACTGGTTCGCCGGACGACAGGATGATGCAATCGCGCTTCTACGTGTTCCTCGCCGTGGGCAAGCTCCTGTTTGGGCGGCACGAATATTCTCAGGCGATGCATTTCGCTTCCGGAATGGTTGGAGCGGAGCCTCTGGTTGTGAACGAACCCCCGTCTCTCAAAAACCTATTTTTTGGCTTCTAGCCATTGATCGCGGCTTACCTGCTCACCTAGAAAAAACTGCGAGAGTCGCGTGCAGAGAGTACACGAACATCGTAAGAATTATAATTACCGATGTCGAATTCTCTCGGCATTGAAACCTTGAACGCACAGCTAGAATTTGCTGGTAGGAAGAAAGGCGTATAGGCACTTTGTTTCGTGTCAATGAGCTTTCGTGCTTTGTCAAAAAATTGGACATCGATCGTAACTTCTTTCCAGGCTATCCGGCTGTCATTGGTGATTGTACCAACTACGGAGACGGTTGGTCCTGCTGATAAGGTGCCGAATTTCATTTCGGAATGGGAGACATGGACCTGGGAACGATAGGCGCCAAAATCTTCTCCTGGTTGAAAGATTCGGGACAGAAAGTAGCCTCCGCCAAAAATCAGGAGGATCATTGGAAGGAGAGCGAAAAGAGGATGGTAGGCGATCAGGGTCCATTTGTTTAGGAAGTGCTGGCAGTGAGGGCACTTCCGTGCCTTTGGGTGAACCTGCTCGCAACAGAGCGGACAGGTCTTCGTTTCGGATTCGTTCATAGGGGAATAGTCGTACAGCCAGCCAGTCTCGAACAATCAGCAAAACGCATTGGTGTCAAGGCAGGCACGGATCGGCAAAACGGGACAAGCGCGAGTCCAGTTTTCCGTTGTTCCCCCCAGAGGAGAGGGTCTGAGGGGGAAACGTGGTTCCCCCTCTCGTTCTAAACGCGCGGGACGCGCCATGAGTTTTCGGCAGGTGGAATATATTCTGCCGTGGCAAATCGGCAGTCTCTCAACGGGGATTCAGATTCGGCACGGCGAACTCTGCCAGAATACCGTCGATGCCCTGCTCTTGCAGTTCTTGCTCGCGCCTCTCCAGCCTCGTCATTTGTTTCCCTATCTCAGCACCCTTGCTGGCCGTGACCGCTAACGCGGATATTTTCGCCCGCAGAACCTTCAGTCGGGCTGCTAGCAACCGTTCGGAGAGGTGCCGGATGTTCTCCAGTTTGAGGTCTCTCTCCAATCCTGAGGCCGCCGCGAATGCTTTCACGGCTTTACGCAACGAAGCCTCGATGTCTTGCATCTTGGTTTCGTGGGTCAATCCAGAGTATGCTCCGAGCCACTGAGCCATATTTTTCCTGAACCGTGCCTCAACAAACCGGGCACTTCAATCCCAAAAAATAGCTACAAAATAGCAACAAAGATACCTCTACTCTGTTGGACGCGGGCCTCCGAAGCCAAAGGTTGTGGGTTCGACCCCCGCCGGATGCAGGCTCCCGAAAATCAAAGATGTGACTGCTGGTGGCGGATCGTCCTTTTTAAAGCGGTCCTTCTCACAAGGCACGGACTTCGCCCGTGGCACATGACTGGCGCATCCCGCAAAATCCGACTGACGGGCGCGCGTTGATGCTGAGGTTTTTGTTTCCAACCAATCGGCAATTCTGTAAAAATGGCGATGTCGTGAAAATGTCCCACTCTTCCAGCCGGCTCGGCTTCCTTGTTTCTGTCTTCATTGCAGCGGCCTTGGCCGCGCCGTGTGTCGGCAAATGCGAAGTCGGCGCCCCGGTGTCCGTCACCGACAACGGGCGCTCGTGGACACTCGATAACGGCGTCGTCAAGGCCGTTATTGACAAGCGCAATGGCGCCATGGATTCGCTTATTTTCAAGGGCATTGACACAATGGGCCATGAACAGGGCCAGTCGGGTTATTGGGAGCAAGACCCTTCCGCTGCCGCGGGATCGGGCGGTTTGACGGACTCCGTCACCATTGACCCGATGAAAAACAACGGCGAGCGCGCGGAGGTCTCGGTCAAGGGTGTGACGGGCGGCCAGTTCCAGTTGTCGCCCGGAGCGCCCGGCGGCGGGACCATTTGCGACATGGAGGTCCGCTATTCCGTGGCCCGCGGCGATAGCGGAGTCTATGTTTACGCGATCTTTTCCCATCCCCGCTCATACCCCGCGGGTGGCGTGGGTGCGGAGAGCCGTTACATCACGAAGATCAACCAGAGCTTTGACTGGATTACCGTGGACGCGGACCGCAACATGCTCGAATGCGCGCCGACGGACTGGGGCACGGGTGTCGTGGTTCACGCGAAGGAGCAGCGCATCCTGACCAAGGGGCCTTACAAAAATTCCGTCGAGCACAAATACAATTACTCTGGGGTGCAATACAAAACGCCCGCCTACGGATGGTCGAGCACCAAGGATCACATGGGTATCTGGTTTATCAACCCGACTATCGAATACTTGAGCGGCGGCGCGACAAAACAAGATCTCGACTGCCACTTCGGCGACAACGACAACCCGGACCCGATCATTCTTGATTACTGGGAAGGAGGCCATTACGACACGGGCGCACGTTGTAACATCGCCGCCGGGGAGGAGTGGAGCAAGGTTGTCGGTCCGATTTTCGTTTACGTCAATTCGTTGGATCAACCAATACCGACCACCCAGGCCGAGCTGAGCACGCTGGCGGCGACCGCCGGCAACCCGACCATCCCAGCCTCCTGGACGTACAATCAAACGGCTTTGTATCAAGACGCCCTCAGCCAGGCGAAAAAGGAAAGCGCGAAATGGCCCTACGACTGGGTCAACGGCGTGGACTACCCACACAAGGATCAGCGCGGGAAGGTGACCGGACAAATCGTGCTCGACGACCCGCTGGCGCCGACGCCCTCTACGAGGCTGCCTAATCTTACGGTCGGTCTGGCCCATCCGGATGAAAACGGGATAAATTGGATCCATAATGCCAAGTTTTACCAATTCTGGAATGACGGCGCCGAAGACGGCAGATTCTCCATCACCAATGTCCGCCCCGGTCAATATACGCTCCATGCCTTTGCAGACGGCGTGCTGGGTGATTTTGCGCAGGCCAACATCACGGTCGAGGCCGGCAAGTCTTTGGACCTGGGCAGGCTGGACTGGAAGCCCGTGCGCTACGGCAGGCAGCTCTGGGACATCGGATACCCTGACCGCACCGGCGGCAAATTTTTCAAGGGCGATGGCGCCAACTACTGGCTCTGGGGCTGGAATTTGCGTTACGCCCTCCTCTTCCCGAATGACATCACATACACAATCGGCAAAAGCGATTACCGCAAGGACTGGTTCTTCGAGGAGGTGCCGCACGCGACGAACCTATCTTTTGTCAATCCGGACGCGAAGGATCCCGCGAACCAGCGCTTTGGCTGGGTCAAGGGAGAATCTCTCGACCAATACCCGCAAACCAACACTCATGGCCCTTGGGCCATCTATGGCCGTGGACGGGAAACCACCTGGACCATCAAGTTCAATATGGACGAGCCGGTGCAAGGTCAGGCTGCTCTGCGCGTGGCGCTCGCCGGTGTTAACGCCATTACTCAGCTTGCCGTGACGGTCAACGGCCAGAGCGCGGGGGCCATCGGCGGCGGCGGAAGCGCGGAGAACTCCCGGTTGCTGAACACCAACACCATTCGCTACAACTCCGACAAGGGGCTTTGGCAGGAGCGGACGTTAAGGTTCGACTCGGCGCTGTTGAAGCAGGGCGAAAACGAAATTCAGATCACGGTGCCCGCCGGCGATCTCCAGAGCGGCGTTGTTTGGGACTACCTGCGTCTCGAACTCGCCGGGAACGGTTAGGCCGCCATCTCCGCCGTCGCCTCGCGGCGGTATTGCCGCCGATAATCGGGTTCAGCTTGTTCAACACTGGCGCTACCCGGCCAAGCCGCATGCAGCGAGAAGCTTGCGTACACCGACGCACTCAACCTTTTGCACGGAGGAAAGGCAGTTATGGCTTCGCCTCATTCTTCACCGCGCCGACCGTATAATCTACAACCCGCAACCAGCGGCGGAAGGGAGATGACCGAAAAAGTGCAACAAAATAGCAACAACGACACCGCTAATCTGTAGAACGCAGGCCTCCAAGCCAAAGGCAGTGGGTTCCATCCCGCCGGATGCGCGCTCGCTCAAACATAAAACTCGCCAGTTTCGAAACCATCGTCAACGCGCACAATGCTGTGGTGGTGCGCTTAATCCGAATTCCGAAGTTGATCGGGGCGATCTGACGCAATCTGCTGAGCCGCGAGTGCCATTCGTCAGGCTTCGCCGTATCTTCAGATACGGTGAAGCCTTCCTCAAGTCATCTCGGCTCAGCGTCTTGCGCCATCTCATCCCCTCCAACATCGGAGTTCGGGCTTAATCGTCGTTCTCGCCGTCTGCAATGGAATTTGATCCGTATTATCCCCCTTGACATACATTGCGCTGCGATGCATGGTATCGCCATGCTCACGAAGGAACTTGTCGCGGCCTCGACGGAGCCATTGATTCTGTCGCTGCTTTCCGAAGGGGAGAGCTACGGGTACGCGTTGATCCAGGAAGTGAAGCGGCTGTCGGGCGAGCGGATCGAATGGACGGACGGAATGGTCTATCCCGTGCTGCACCGGATGGAACGGGAGGGTTGGATTGAAGCGCGCTGGGGGGAAGCGGAGAACGGGCGCAAGCGAAAATACTACTTGCTCAAGAAGGAGGGCAGAAAGGCGTTGAAGGAGCAGCGCGAACAATGGGGCGCGGTTTCGGAAGTGTTCAGGCAATTGTGGGGGAATCAATATGTTTGATCTTGACGAGGCAATCTCGGAATGGCGGCGGCGGATGCTGGCCGCGGGCATCAAGACGCCGGTGCCGCTGGACGAATTGGAAAGCCACCTGCGCGATGACATCGAGCAGCGGAGGGAATCGGGATTGAGCGAAGAGGAAGGGTTCGAGAGGGCCATTGAAGAAATCGGGCAGGCGCCGGCGCTGCACAAGGAATTCGCGAAGCAGAGAGCGAGGGATCGCCTGGAGGGGCGCTTGAAAATGTGCTCCATGATATGGGTGGGCCTGTTCGTGATGTTCGCCCTGCTCGCGGTGTATGACCACGACCCAAGAGACGACAAGACTATTGAATGGCTCGTTGTCATCTGCACATTCATCGGTGTGATTTGGGACTGCAAACAACTTCGGACGGCGGCCTTGCAGTCGCCGCTCCGATGGGCGAGCCATTGTGCATTCGATAGTCTGATAGTTTCGATGATGTTGATGTTATTCTACATGCAATCTCTGCGTCACCACGACCGGTTCCTCAGGGCATGTTTCCTGATCGCTTTTCTTGCCTCAATCGTAGCCACGATTGCACGTTTCATGATTGTTTACGGCAGTTATTCTGCCGCGCGCAAAAGCCGGGGCTGAGGCTGCGGGGCTGTCTCCCTTGCCTCGGCGTAGCCTGGCGAGGCCGGGTCATTACGGCTGAGGCTATCGACCGGTCGAATCCAGACGAGGGCCCGCCATTGCGTAGCGCAGCGAAGCCGGGTCAGCAGAAATCGTGAGGGGCGGAGCACGGAGCGGTTTGTGGGAAGGTTGGTTTGTCGTAGCCTTCGGAGCGATTCAATCTTCGTGGCGGGTCGGCCAGTCGTAGCTCTTGGGGACGGCGGATGGCTTGTTAAACGGCGGTTTGGCCTGTTCATCCGCCATCTTGAGGAAGAACAGATATGTTAATTGCTCGACCTAATCGCCGGAGGAAAGGCCGTCGTCGTGGAGAACATTGCAGTAGTTCCAGAGTTTTTGGACGAGTTATTGTGGGTTGCTCATGGAAGCAATCGGATTAAACGGGGCTCTCTCATATTTCTGACGTTAGGGACTTGAAATTCCAGACTGATAATCCCGTCTGCCTTGAGTTTCTTCAGTACTGAAGCGCTATGTCTGCAGGTCATGCCGGATTCCACGCAAAATCGGACGATTTGCGCCTCATTCTTAAATTTGCCCGCCTTCAGCGCCGACTCCAAATCCTCTTCGAATACCCGCACTTTATTTGGCCGCATGAGATCGAAGGCCAAAAGCCCCTCGCCGGGCTGGATGTTCTCCCGGTCTATATCAAAATTGGCTTCACCCGCGATCTCGTCATTGGCCCATGCCACCTGCAGAAACTTGTGAATTCCAAGTGGGTGACGGCTGCCAAAGATGAGACCGTAAATGTTGCTGCGCTTTCGGATCGAAAATGAACTAAGAAACACCTGATCGTTCGCGGGAATCAGTTTACGATAGTAGTCCACTGCCGCGCGATGCACGTCGTAAGAGTCCTCCGGCGTGGCAATCTTTTGCTTGATTGCCGGATGATTGCGAAACCGGTGCAATGTGGAGGAAGAAAGAAAGAAAATGAAATCGGCTGTGGGGAAACTGATTAGTTTTCGAAAAACCTCGTCTGAAACCTCATCCACTCCAAACTGGTCAATTATAAGCAGCTTCGCGGAGTTACGATCCGATAAGATCTCCGCGTACGCCGCGAGCGCGTCCCGGAAAGCCAATGGCCTGCAATCAATTGTGACGCCCGGTATGGCCCGGCCCTCTTCCTGTAATATCCCGTTGAGCGTCTCTATCTTGGTCTGGTTGTCATCGAATAGATGAGTCGCAATTTTGACTTTGCTCCATCCAGCCATGCCCCTCTCATAATAACCGCGAAGTTGAGAAAGTATGAGAAGAGGTGATCCTGAAACGCCCGCCGAATCCCTGCCTGGCCCGCAGAAAAAGTCAAAAATGTGAACTTCCTTATATCCCGGCGTGGCTTTTGAAAGAAAGACAGGTATCCACTCCTGCGCATAGAGCTCGAAAATCTTCAACTTGGCCAGCGTTCCAGCGTCGTAAGCTTTATCGTGAAAATCAGAGGACGGCATACTTGCTTACGCAGGAAGCAGATCCTGTATCATCTCGAAACGGGCCTCCACGGCGGGCACCGGGTTGATCGCGATATGCGGATATTGGTCATAAGTCCGTCCATCCAGCACTCTCCCGTTTCGGGCCTTGCGGACTCCTCCCCACTGCTTGAAGAAGAACGCGACATTTGCCGCACGGCACTGGCGCCGTACCGAGCGGACCCAATCCGCCTCCAACGGACGCGCGCCGGCGCCGCTCTCCCCGCCGACAATCACCCAGTGGATGCCGCGCAGGTCGAGTTCGCCCAGGTCTTCAAGCAGTGGCTCGACGGATAGAAACGCCACGGTCGCATTTGCGTTCCGCAGCTTGGCGACGCGCGGCAAACCATGCTTTCGGTTTTCCACGCTCACGCCCCACCAGATATGTTCGGCCCTGGCCGCGTTCCGAAGTTTGCGTTGCAGCAACGCCGCCATGCGGTCGGCCCGTTTCGTAAGAATCTGGAAGGTATGCCAGTTAGCGGCCAGCATAACCCGACAGACTTTCTCGATGTAATCCTCCGGCACGTTCTCATGAAAAAGATCGCTCATCGAATTCACGAAAATCTTCCTGGCCCTGGGCCAGCGGATCGGGTCCCCAAGCCTCTCGGGAACGAGTCGCGGGTCGAAACCGAACTCGAACGGATGGCCGGGAACGCCGCGGAAGCGCTCCGCGAAGGTCTCTGCATAACAATGGGCGCAGCCGGGGCTGACTTTTGTGCAGCCACGAACAGGGTTCCACGTAGCATCCGTCCACTCGATTTTAGAATTGTCGCTCATGGGTCTGGTTCAATCTGATCGAATTATTGCGCTTCATCAGGCACGGGTGATTGGCTCTGCGTCTATAAATGTGTTCATATGAACATATTCAGACACCCGATTTTTTCAAGTCCATCCTTTTATGAGCAAGTAAGCTGTCCGGTAAAGGCTTTCTGCAAGATGGATTGGCTTAGGTGGGTGGCGCGATGGAGATTGGCGGATACCACCGGTTCCAGCTCTTCTATGGCACTTAAGCGCTGTTCCACTTCTGCTACGATCCGGGCTCGTTCGGTCATCCAAACCTAAGGCTGCGAGGCCTCCTCTCATTACCGCTGAGGCTGTCGAGCAGCCGAACATAAAACAGGTTTGGGGGCGGTCAGCATCGTGACGGGCGAAGCACGGGGTCGTCGTCCTCTCGCCCCGGTGCCCGGGCCGAGCCCTGGCGCCAAATCGGAGCCACCGCGACCTTAAAAAGGGCAATAATGTAGCAACGACAACACCTTCACTCTCTAGAACGCGGGCTTCTCCGCAGCCAAAGGGTTGTGACTTCGGCTCTTGCAGGGTGCGGGTTTCTTTGGGCAGAGTGTAATCTTGGAAAACGGAACTCCCCCCATGAGAATATCGCCTTCTGCCAAATCGCGCGGCCTGGCCGCGGGTGTCTTTATTGCCGCGGCGCTGGTCTTGCCGGTGGCGCACGCCAACGGGGAGGCGCCGGTGGTGGCGAAACCGGCGGTCGATGTGCCGGTGACGATTGCGGACGACGGGACTGACTGGACGCTGGACAATGGGATCGTCAAGGCGACGGTTTTGAAGAGCTCCGGCAAGCTGACCTCCTTGATTTACAAGGGGATGGAGATGCTGAACAGCCGCTCGGAAGGGTGGGAGCAATATCCGGGGGGGCAGGTGACGCAGGCGGTGACGATCGACCCGGCGAAGAACGGCGGCAAACGGGCGGAGGTTGATGTGAAGGGGGTGGACGGGCGGATGGACATCGAGGTGCGCTATACGCTGGAACGGGGCGTCAGCGGTTTTTATACTTATGCGATTTACTCTCACGGGGCCAATTATCCGGCGGCGGGCGAGGGGGAGAGCCGGTTCATTAACCAACTTAGTTCCGACTTCGACTGGCTGTCGGTTGATAAGGACCGGAATATGCCGATGTGCAGCAATGCGGACATCGGGGCGGGCGTCGTGATCCATGCGAAGGAGCAGCGGATATTGAGTACCGGGATTTATAAGAATTCCGTCGAACATAAATACAGTTATTGCGCGGAGATGTACGGGCTTCCGGCATACGGCTGGTCCAGCATCAAGGATCATGTGGGCATCTGGTTTATCAACCCGTCCAACGAATACATCGGCGGCGGGCCGACGCGGCTTGACCTGGTTTGCCATATGGGGGCGACGATGCTGGACTACTGGACAGCGGGCCATTATGCGGGCGGCGCGGAGTGCAACATACCGGCCGGGGAAGTCTGGAACAAGGTGGTGGGTCCGATTTTCTGCTATTGCAATACGCTGCAAAGCGCGCAGACGGCCTCGAAGGCGGAGCTGGATACCCTTGCGGCGACGGCGGGAAATCCGACCATCCCGGCGGCCTGGACGGCCAATGCGAATGCTTTGTTTCACGACGCGATCAGCGAGGCGAAAACGATCAAAGCGCAGTGGCCCTTCGCCTGGGTGCAGGGGGTGGATTACCCGCAAAAGGCCGGGCGCGCGACCGTGACCGGCAGGCTGGTGCTGGACGACCCGCAGGCGGCCACGACGAAGCTGCCGCATCTGAACGTGGGGCTGACGCACCCGGATTTCACCGGCCTGGGCGGGGCCTTTGCGCGGCGCTCGGGGAACGGGGATCTGGTGACCTGGAATCACGACGCGGATTACTACCAGTTCTGGACGGTGGGCAGCCAGGATGGGAGATTCACCATCCCGAACGTCCGGCCGGGCACCTATACGCTGCACGCCTTTGCCGATGGGGTGCTGGGCGAATTTGCGCAAGCGAATGTTACCGTCGCGGCGGGAGAATCACTGGACCTGGGAAAGATCGATTGGAAGCCGGGGCGCT
>Ga0182024_10014548_pt1 | contig 15204 bp, 15 predicted proteins | sample P32metaG_FD_120480 | JGI IMG/M metagenome (GOLD analysis project Ga0182024, IMG submission 120480) | Permafrost microbial communities from Stordalen Mire, Sweden - P3-2 metaG (Illumina Assembly) | ecosystem: Environmental > Terrestrial > Soil > Wetlands > Permafrost | place: Sweden: Stordalen... | reverse complement strand
GGCCCGACGCCTGAACCGCTGGTCGGCCTGATGACGGAGTGGCTGCGCGGCAATGAACTCGAAAGGCGGTCAAAGGCCGGCGACCTCGGTGGCACCATGCGTCTTGGGGCCTATCCCGCGGTGCTCAATCGCGGCAGCCGGGTGTCGGACGTCTATGGCGGGGCTACCGAGATTTCCGAACGTCACCGGCACCGCTACGAAGTCAACACCGCCTACAAGGACCGGCTGGAGCAGCATGGCTTGCGTTTTTCCGGCCTGTCGCCCGACGGGGTGCTGCCGGAAATCATCGAATATGAAGATCATCCCTGGTTCATCGGGGTGCAATTCCATCCCGAACTGAAATCGCGCCCGTTCGAACCGCACCCGCTGTTTGCCTCGTTCATTCAGGCCGCGGTGGTGCAGAGCCGGCTGGTATAGAGCGGAAGATCCGGTCAGCCGGCTTTCCTGGCGATCTTGCGCAATGCGTCGTCGATCCGCGACTGCCAACCCGGCCCCTTGGCCTTGAAGTGCGAAATGACCTCGGGGCTGAGGCGGATGGACACGGCAACCTTGGTGGGTGCCTTCTGCGGTCCGCGCTTTGGTAAAATCCGGGCGAGTTCGTTCGGCTTCAAATCCTTCAGGCGCACGCCTTCCGGAAATTTTGTGGCCTTGGCAAAGTCGGCCTTCGTCCATTCTGGATTGTCATCGTCGAAAACGGGTTGCTTAGCTTTTCGGGGCATGGCGTCTCAGTTCCTTTGTACGGGCACGTCGCAGGGCTGATCGGTCGGTAGCGCTGCTCGCGAACAGTGAAAACCAGGCAATGCGCCACGCCGTCGATCAGGCCGTAAGCGCGATATCGGATTTCACCGTAGTCAAACCGGTCATCCCTCACGATGGCAAAAGACCTCGAGATCGACCCAGCGCGCGAGCGACACGCCGTGCTTCGACCGATTGATCGCATCCTTGGCCGGGTCGAAATCAGCCATTTCTGTATATACAATTTGTTGGTGTTTCGGTCAAGCGCGGCAAGGGTGTCATGTGATCATCCCCTCAAGACAGCCTTCTGACCAGCGGCTATAACCGCCGCACAAGAAAATGGAGGACCACATATGATCTACGAAACGCGCGTCTACCGCTGCCTGCCGGGCCGGCTGCCGGCGCTGTTGAAACGGTTCGAGACCATCACGCTGAAACTGTGGGACAAGCACGGCATCAAGCAGGCCGGATTCTTCACCACCCTGGTCGGCGAATCCAACCAGGAACTGACCTATCTGCTGGCCTGGGACTCGCTTGCCGACCGCGAGAAGAAATGGGCGGCATTCCAGAGCGATCCGGAATGGATCGCGGCGCGCGCCAAGACCGAAGCGGATGGCCAGATCGTCAGCAACATCGTCAATCAATTGCTGGTGCCGACCTCGTTCTCGGCGGTGAAGTGACCGGCGCCTAGAGAGGGCGAGAGTTTCGCCGCATGCCCCACGGCCTCGACCATATTGTACACGCCGTCCGCGACCTCGACGCGGCGGCGGATTTCTATCGCCGCGCCGGTTTCACCGTCGGCGCGCGCAACCGGCATCCGTGGGGGACGCACAACCGAATTGTGCAATTGCAGAATTGCTACATTGAAATCCTTGAAGTCGCCGAGCCCGAGAAGATCGCGCCGCACGGCACAAGCACGTTTTCGTTCGGCGCCTTCAATCGCGACTTTATCGCCGCGCAGCAGGGTTTCTCGATGCTGATCCTCAACAGCACGGCGGCGACCGAGGATGCGCGTGCATTCGCAGCAGCGGGCATTGGCGGCTTCAAGGTGTTCGAGTTTGTCCGCGACGGGACCAGGCCCGACGGCACGCTGGTGAAGCTCGCCTTCTCGCTCGCGTTCGCGCACGATCCGGGCTCGCCGAATGTCCGTTTTGCGGTCTGCCAGCATCATTTTCCGGAAAACTTCTGGGACCCCGCGTACCAGACTCATGCCAACGGGGCGCGAAATGTGCCGGGCGTGGCGCTGGTGGCGAACCGCCCAACCGATCATCACATCTTCCTGCAAGCCTTCACCGGTGTGAACGACCTGCGTGCGAGTTCGACTGGCGTCAAGGCGCGCACCGAGAACGGCGATGTCGAGATCATCGAGCCGGTCGCGTTTCGCGATCGGTTCGGCGTTTCGCCCGAGGCGGGCGGCGAGGGCATGACGCTTAACGGCCTGCGCTTTCTGGTCACGGACGTCGCGCAGGCCGAGGCGCTGCACCGCCAGAATGGGATCGCGTCGCGCCGCCATGTCGGACGCCTCGTGGTACCGCCGGATGTCGCCCACGGGGCAACCCTGATATTCGAAGCCGCCGAACAGGGTTGATCCCTCGGGCGGCGCCCGGCATGGTCGTCCGGGAAAAGGAAAGCGCCGTGAACGATACCATTTCAGCCGCGCCGGTCGTCGCCGCCGGATCGGTCAAATTCGGCAATGACCTGCCGATCTCGATCATTGCCGGCCCGTGCCAGCTTGAGAGCCGTGCACACGCGCTGGAGGTTGCCGGCGCGCTCAAGGAAATTGCGGCACGCCTGAAAGTCGGCCTCGTCTACAAGACCTCGTTCGACAAGGCGAACCGCACCAGCGGCTCGGCGGCGCGCGGGATCGGCCTGATGCAATCGCTGCCGATTTTTGCCGAAATTCGCGCTTCGGTGGGATTGCCCGTGCTGACCGATGTCCACGAGGCCTCGCAATGTGCCGAGGTGGCGCAGGCTGTGGATGTGCTGCAGATCCCGGCGTTCCTGTGCCGGCAGACCGACCTGCTGCAAGCCGCGGCCGCAACCGGCAGGATTGTGAATGTCAAGAAAGGACAGTTTCTGGCGCCCTGGGACATGGCAAATGTCGTTGCCAAGATCACCGCCGCCGGCAACCGCCAGGTGCTGGTCACCGAACGCGGCGCATCGTTCGGCTACAACACGCTGGTGTCGGACATGCGGGCGCTGCCGATCCTGGCGCGCAGTACCGGCGCGCCGGTGATCTTCGATGCCACGCATTCCGTTCAGCAGCCGGGCGGCAAGGGAAGCGCGTCCGGCGGCGAGCGCGAATTTGTGCCGGTGCTGGCGCGCGCCGCGGTCGCGGTCGGTGTCGCCGGTGTGTTCATCGAAACCCATCCCGATCCCGACCATGCGCCGTCAGACGGCCCCAATATGGTGCCGCTGCGCGAGTTCGAGGGCCTGGTGCGAACGCTGATGGCGTTTGACGCGCTTGCCAAAGTCAGGGCGAACTGATCGTGGCGGACATAGCCCGGTTGCGATGAACAGCGCATGCCGCCGGTCCTGAACATCATCGCGCTCGCGACCTTTGCGGCGAGCCTGTCGGCCCGCGCACTCGACCCGGTGCTGCCCCATGTCGCCAGTGATTTCAGCGTCAGTATCGCCACGGCCGCCGGTTTCGCGTCGGTGTTCGCGTTCACCTTCGCCATTGTCCAGCCGGTGCTGGGCGCGGCGGCGGATCTGTTCGGCAAGGCGCGCCTCGTGATCGCCTGCCTGGTGCTGCTCGGTCTCGCCAACGTCCTCGGCGCGCTGTCGTCGTCGTTTTCGCTGCTGTTTGCCACCCGAATTCTGGCAGGGGTCGGCGCCGGCGGCGTGTTTCCGATCGCGCTTGGGCTTACCAGCGACCTGGTCGGACCGGACAAGCGTCAGGTCGCCATCGGCCGCACGCTTGCCGGCGCGATGACCGGCAACCTGCTTGGGGCATCCCTGTCCGGCCTGATCGGCGATTTACTCGGCTGGCGCGGCGTGCTCGCGGTGCTTGGCTCGCTCGCGGTTGTCGCCTCAGGCGCGGTCGCGATCGGCTTTCGCGGCGGCAACCTGACGCGGATACCGGCACGCGTCGATCTTTCCGTGCTTCGTCACGGCTATCACACCATCTTCGCCAATCCGAATGCGCGAGTCTGCTACACCGCGGTGTTTATCGAGGGGTGCTGCGTGCTCGGCCTGTTTCCCTATATCGCATCGTTTCTATTCGAGCAGGGCGTCACCAGCCTCTCGATCGGCGGCCTCGTGATTGCAGGCTTTGCGGTCGGCGGACTGTTCTACACCCTGAGCGTTTCGCGGCTTCTGCCGCTGCTCGGCGTCAAGGGCTTGATGATGGCAGGCGCCGTGCTGATGGGATTGCAGCTCGCGATCGTCGCCTGCGGCCCAGGCTGGCAGCTTCACGCCGTTAGCCTGTTCTTCATGGGCTGGGGATTCTATATGATCCACGGTTGCCTGCAGGTTTTCGCCAGCGAATTGTCGGTGGAGGCCCGCGCCACCGCGCTGTCGTTGCACTCGTTTTTCTTCTTCATGGGCCAGACCATCGGTCCGATCGCATACGGATTCGGTATCCTGAATGTCGGAAAACTGCCGACCCTGATGACCAGCGCCGTCATCATCGTGACCCTTGGCTTTGCCTGCGCGCGGCTGCTGCGGCAGACGCGGCCGGCGGATGCGGGCGCAACGTAGAGCGCGAGTTCTCAAGACTTCATTCCAGGCCGCCTTTGTCCCGGATCAGGCCCGCAAGATCCTGGCGACCGAAGAAATCTGCCCAGCCCAGCGCCGTGGCGCGGTACTTGTCGTCACGGACGTTCGGATCGGCTCCCGCATCAAGCAGCAGGCGCGCGATTTCCAACGTGCCGCTCTCGACTGTCATATGCAGCGCCGTATGATTGCAATCCCACATCGGCCGCTTGGCATTGACGTCGATGCCGTGCGCGAGCAACCAGCGAAGGGTGACCAGGTTTTTGCTGGCGACCGCGAGATGCAGAGCGATGGTATCGCTTCCGTCGGGTCCGATACGGGCGGGGTCGTCGCGCAGCATTGCCTCGGCCTCGTCGTAATGACCCATATTCACCGCCGCCAGCAAGTCGAGCCTGGTCCCGGATTCGAGCAGCGCTGCAACGATCGACCGGTCGGCGCACTCCTGCGACGCCGTCGTCAACGCCGTTGCGCCGGTCGCATCGCGGGCGTTCGGATCAGCGCCGAGCTCGAGCAGCAGCTGCACCATCCGCAGCCGGTTTTTGGCGACGGCGTGGTGGAGCGGCGTGCGGCGATGCTGGTTGCGGGTCATCCTTGCATTCAGCAACCCGTGCTCACGCCCCACCATGTCCCGCAGCGCATCCACTCGATCGAGCGCAATTGCGGTCCACAGGTTTAGCGTCGCTCCCTGATCCACCAGATAGGCTGCCACCTCCTGCCGCACTTCACGGAAACAGGTTGCCCAGCCGAGCACGCCAACCTCGTGATCGTCGCCTTTGCCGTTGACGTCGGCGCCGGCTTCCACCAACAGCCTGATGGTCTCCAGATCGCCATGGGCCGCTGCGAAGTGCAGCGGCGCGGCATTGTCAGGAAAGTCGCGACGGTTGAGGTCAGCTCCGCGTTCGATCAACAGACGCGTGGCGGCATGTTGGTTGTGCAGAACTGCCAGGTGCAGCGCCGTGGCCTTCTGGAATCCGCCGCCGAGTGCGTCGATCCACTCTGGATGTGCATCGAGGCCGGCACTGAGCGCGTCTAGATCGCCGGACTGCGCTGCCCGCATGACGGCCTGGATCGCCTGCATCTCGTCATCCGGACGGGTTTTACCTCCCTGGAGATTGCGGGCCAGCACTTCGATCGCCTCATGCCCCCGGTCCTTGGCGATCTGATGTACCGTGCGGCCGTCGGAGTCGGGCGTTGCGGGGTCAAAGCCCGACTCAAAGGCGCGCCGGACGGCCTCGACGTCACCGGCGCGTGCGGCTTCGAAAACGCGATCGCGGTCGCGAAACGTTGGATCAATCCCGTCGACATGCGCCTTGAGGGCGCGCCAGCTCTTGAAGCCGTAGTCGTTGGCGACGGCGAGCTGGGCCTGATGCAGCTTGGCATCGGGCTGGCTGGTGCGTAGTTGAACGAGCCGCGCCTTGGCGGCCTTTTTGAGCCAGTCGAGATCGGGCTTCGCGGGTACAGCCTGCGGCATGGCAACCCTTCTTTCTCTGCGCCCGGCGACCGCAACTCTCGGGCAAGAAAGAAGGAGATGTAAGCTCAGTGCTGGGAGGCGGGTTAAACCCTTTACGCGGTCCGTCGGTCGCCTGCTCGACCTGCCCAAAGCTATTTCCGGCCCAGGCGCCGAGTCAAGCGCGTCGGGACTGGGCAGCCAACCGGGGAATCACCTCGTTTGGTCGCAGCCGACGCCGATTTCCTGGGTCTTGGAAAAGAAAGTTTCAGGATCTGTCGATTTTGCCCGGGCCCGAACGACTATAAAGGCCGATCGGATCGCAAACCGCGAACTCAGGCACCCAATTCAGGAGGCTATGGTGACAACCGACCTCAGATACCTCGCTTACACGGCGTTGCTGACCGCAGCGCTATGGATTCCCTATGTTGTCTGCCAGGTGAGGACCAATGGACCGCTGCAACCGGCGAATTATCGTGACCCCGCCTTGCCACGGCCAATCCCGCCATGGGGACTGCGTGCGCATCGGGCGTATTTGAACGCGATCGAGGTTTTTGCCCCCTTCGCCGCGCTTGTTGTCGTCGCGCAGTTGACCGCCAAGGCGGATGCGATGACCGCGTTTTGGTCGGCGAGCTTCTTTTGGCTGCGCCTCGCCCATGCCGTCGTCTACTGGGCCGGGATTCCCATCATTCGGACGGTTCTGTTCACATTGGGGTTCATTGCCGAGGTCGGCATTTTCTGGGAGCTGATCAAGTAATTTTCGGGCGCAGGATTGAGGCCGAATGGCTGGTCCGCGGGGCACCCGGGGGCGCCCCGCGGCAGGCGATCAGCCGCGTCCACGATAGGGCGCCACGCCCTGATCGGGAATCCACATGCCCTTCGGCAAGGTGCCGGTCTGCCAGAACACGTCGATCGCAATCCCGCCGCGGGGATACCAGTGGCCGCCGATGCGCAGCCATCTCGGCTTGATTTCGACCGCGATCCGTTTGCCGATCGCGACCGTACAATCTTCATGGAAGGCGCCATGGTTGCGGAAGCTCGCGACATAGAGCTTCAGCGATTTCGATTCCAGCAGCCACTGGCCCGGCACATAGTCGATCACCAGATGCGCGAAATCCGGCTGTCCGGTCACGGGGCAGAGCGAGGTGAATTCCGGTGCGGTGAATCGCACCAGATAGAGGGTGTCGCGCTGCGGATTGGGAACGCGGTCGAGTTTGGCTTGCTGGGGTGTTTGCGGCCACTCCACCGCTCGGCCCAACTGCAGGCCGGGCGAATTGGATGATTTGCGGGGTTTGCTGGACATGACAGTCTCCATTCCGTCGTCTTAGCCAATCAGGCTGCGGCCGTCACCCGACCTTTTCCGGCCCCATGGCTTGCTGTAGAAGCAGCGCCAACCGTCCATTCCACCGTCCCAAGAGGCTCCCATGACCGCCATCGTCGACATCATCGGCCGCGAAATTCTCGATAGCCGCGGCAATCCCACGGTCGAGGTCGATGTCGTGCTGGAGGACGGCTCGCTGGGACGGGCAGCGGTGCCCTCGGGTGCGTCCACCGGCGCGCATGAAGCGGTCGAGTTGCGCGACGGCGACCCTACACGCTATCTTGGCAAGGGCGTGCACAAGGCGGTTGAGGCCGTCAACGGCGAGATCTTCGAAGCGCTGGGTGACATGGCCGCCGAGGAGCAGGTGCAGATCGACCAGATCATGATCGATCTCGACGGCACGCCGAACAAGAGCCGGCTCGGCGCCAATGCCATTCTCGGCGTCTCGCTCGCGGTCGCCAAGGCCGCGGCGGAATCCTTCGACATGCCGCTCTACCGCTATGTCGGCGGCACTTCGGCGCGGACGCTGCCGGTGCCGATGATGAACATCATCAATGGCGGCGTGCATGCCGACAATCCGATCGACTTCCAGGAATTCATGATCCTGCCGGTCGGCGCCGAGACCTTCGCGGACGCGCTGCGCTGCGGCTCGGAGATTTTCCACACCTTGCGGAGCGAGCTGAAAAAGGCCGACCACAACACCAATGTCGGCGACGAAGGCGGCTTCGCGCCGAACCTGCCGTCGGCGGACGCTGCGCTCGAATTCATCATGGCCGCGATCGACAAGGCCGGTTACAAGGCCGGCGCCGACGTCATGCTGGCGCTGGATTGCGCAGCGACCGAATTTTTCAAGGACGGCGCCTATGTCTATGGCGGCGAGGACAAGACGCGCTCGCGTTCCGAACAGGCCAAATACCTCGCCGACCTGGTTTCGCGCTATCCGATCGTCTCGGTCGAGGACGGCATGTCCGAGGACGACATGGATGGCTGGAAGGAATTGACCGATCTGATCGGCGGCAAATGCCAGCTGGTCGGTGACGATCTGTTCGTTACCAACGTGACCCGCCTTGCCGACGGCATCAAGCACGGCCGCGCCAACTCGATCCTGGTCAAGGTCAACCAGATCGGCACGTTGACGGAAACGCTGAGCGCGATCGAGCTGGCCTACAAGGCCGGCTATACCGCCGTGATGTCGCATCGCTCTGGCGAAACCGAGGATTCCACCATAGCCGACCTCGCGGTCGCCACCAATTGCGGTCAGATCAAGACCGGCTCGCTGGCGCGCTCCGACCGTACCGCCAAGTACAATCAGTTGCTGCGGATCGAGCAGGAGCTGGGCAGCCAGGCTAAATATGCGGGCAGGGCGGCGCTGAAAGCGCTTGCCTAGCACCGAAATCTCGCTTGATCATTGGCGTTCGCGCCGCGTTGGAGATCAGATGCGATGACGCAACCGATGCTGTTTTCTTCGCTCGAGATCAGGAGCGTGCGCCTGAAGAACCGGGTGGTGGTCGCGCCGATGCACCAATATTCGGCGGTCGAGGGTTTTGCGACCGACTGGCACCTCGTCAACGCCGGCAAATATGCCCAGGGCGGTGCCGGGCTCGTCATCATGGAATCGACCAAGGTGGCGCGCAATGGCTGCGGTACGGTTGGCGATACCGGCCTGTGGAACGACACCTTTATTCCGAACCTCGCGCGCTGCGCCGCCTTCATCCGGGCCCACGGAGCCGTGCCCGGCATCCAACTCGGCCATTCCGGCCGCAAGGCGCGGCTGACGCGCCCCTGGGAAGGCGGCAAGCCGCTGTACGGCGACGAGCCCGAGATCTTCGACTGGGAGGGCTGGGAACTGGTGGCCCCGAGCGCCGTGCCTCATACCGAGACATCGCCGACGCCGCGCGCGCTGTCGCATAACGAGGTGCGCGACCTCGCGGTCAAGTGGGGCGAGGCGGCGGCGCGCGCCGACCGGGCCGGCTTCGACGTCATCGAGATCCATGGCGCCCACGGCTATCTGATCCATCAATTCCTGTCGCCGATCGCCAATGTCCGAACCGATCAATATGGCGGCTCCGAACTCAACCGCATGCGGTTTGCAATCGAGGTTGCCGAATGCGTGCGCGCGGTCTGGCCTGCGGACAAGCCGCTGTTCATGCGGCTTTCCTGCGAGGACGACGCCGGCTGGGGGCCGGACCAGAGCGTTCGGCTGGCACGGCTGCTCAAGGCGCAAGGCGTCGATGTGATCGACTGTTCCTCCGGCGGTACGCTGGCGCATTCGCCAATGGACAGCGCGCGTGCCCGCAAATACGGCTACCAGGTGCCGTATGCCGAGAGAATCCGCAAAGAAGCCGATGTCCTGACCATGGCCGTGGGGCACATCGTGCATGCCGACCAGGCCGAAGCGATCCTGCAAGAGGGCCGGGCCGACCTGACCGCGCTCGCGCGCGAGATCATGTATAATCCGAACTGGCCGATGGACGCGGCACAGAAGCTCGGCGCCGATCCGAATTTCGACCTGGTGCCGCCACCCTATTCCTACTGGCTCGGCAAGCGCGCCAAGTCCGCCTTCGAGGGCAAGCCGTCGACATGGACAAGCGGGCTCGCGGATCACGCCGCAACGAAACCTTGACGACGACACACGCCGGTCAGGACCGGACCATAAGGGAGAGCAACGTGGCTGCCGAAAATCACACGACCGGACTTCAACTGCGTTCGCTGATCAAGAAGAGCGGCGAACTCGAAATTTCGCTCGCCAATGTACCGACGCCCGAACCGTCGGAGGATGTCGTCATCGTCCGCGTCGAGGCCACGCCAATCAATCCATCCGACCTCGGCCTGCTGATTGGGGCCGCCGACATGGCAACGGCCAAAGGCTCCGGTACCAAAGACGCCCCGGTGATTACCGCAACCGTTCCGGAAGCCGCGATGAAGGCGATGGCCGGACGGCTCGATGAATCGATGCCGGTCGGCAATGAGGGCGCTGGCGTGGTCGTCAAGACCGGGTCTTCCGAGGTGGCCAAGGCGCTGATGGGCAAGACCGTGGCGATGATCGGCGGTGCGATGTATGCGCAGTACCGCGCGATCAGGGCGGCGGATTGCCTGGTGCTGCCGCCGGGGATCACCCCCGCCGAAGGCGCCTCCTGCTTCGTCAATCCGCTGACGTCGCTCGGCATGACCGAGACGATGCGGCGCGAGGGCCACCGAGCCCTGGTGCATACCGCGGCCGCATCCAATCTCGGGCAGATGCTCAACAGGATCTGCCTCAAGGACGGCATCGGATTGGTCAACATCGTCCGCAATCCGCAGCAGGTCGAGATCCTGCGCAAGATCGGCGCAAGGCACGTTGTCGATTCCACCGCACCGAGATTCATGGACGATCTGACCGATGCGCTGGTCGAGACCGGCGCGACCATTGCGTTCGACGCCATCGGCGGCGGCCGGCTCGCCGGCCAGATTCTCACCTGCATGGAGGTAGCCGCCAACAAGACCGCCAAGGTCTACAGCCGCTACGGATCGAGCGTGCACAAGCAGGTCTATGTCTATGGCAGCCTCGACCCGCGCCCAATCGAGCTGAACCGGGCGTTCGGCATGGCCTGGGGGGTCGGCGGCTGGCTGCTGTTTCCGTTCCTGCAGAAGATCGGAAGGGCCGACGGCGAGCGGCTGCGTCAGCGGGTCGTCGCCGAACTCAAGACCACCTTTGCCAGCCATTACACCCAGGTGGTGTCGCTGCAGGAGGCGCTGCAGTTGGCAAACATCGCCGTCTACGCCAAACGTGCAACCGGCGAAAAGTACCTGATCAACCCGAACAAGGGCGCCTGAGCGGCAAAGCCCTGGACCGCGCCGGCGCGAAATACCGGTTGATCCCGAGCCGCTTCGGGATCTGACGGACCAGGCCGTCCTTCCGGGGCGGCCGGTTTCTGCTTTGGGCGAAGAATTGCTGTCCAATTCAGCACTTCATGCACTTGCATCTTTTCCGAACCCGGCTAGGTTGAGAGGCCTTTCGTCCCGGCATCTGCGTCAAGAGGATTTTCCATGGCCACTCCCCACCACATCGTCGTCATTGCCGGCAGCTTGCGCAAGGAAAGCTTCACCCTCAAGATCGCCAAGACGCTCACCAAACTGGCGCCGGACGCGCTCAAGCTCGAGATTGTCACCCTGCACGGCATTTCATTCTTCAACCAGGATCTGGAAGCGGCGCCGCCGCCCGACTGGGTCGCGTTCCGCGAAAAGCTTCAGCAATCCGACGGCGTCCTGTTCGTCACAGCCGAATACAACCGTTCGATCCCCGGCGTTCTCAAGAACGCCATCGATGTCGGATCGCGTCCCTACGGCAAGAGTTCGTTCCTCGGCAAGCCGATCGGCATCGTCAGCAGTTCGCCGGGACCGCTCGGTGGCATCAGCGCCGCCAAACATTTGCAGAATATCCTGCCGGGCATTTGCGGGCCGATCATGGGGCAGCCCGAGATCTATCTGAACGGCGTCGGCGACGCGTTCGACGACAAGGGCGAACTCATCAAGGACGCGCTGCGGACGGTGCTGAAGCAATACATCGACGCCTACGCGGTCTTCATCGAAAGGCACTATCGATAGACGAGCGACGGCTTTAGGATTCCGTTAACCGGACCGTCGCATGCTCCGCTCCATGGTCTCGCGAAGCCGCCTGAAATCCGTGCTCACCGGGCTTGCCCTCTACACGATGGCGGCAGCGATGATCGGCTATTTCGGCGTCAATGCCTATACCGGCAGGTATGGGCTCAATGCCCAGCAGGAGCTTGACCAGGAGATCATCGCGCTGACCTCCGAGTTGGCGCGGCTGAAGCAGGAACGGGCCGCGGGCGAACATCGGGTCTCGCTGCTGCGATCCGACCGGGTCGATCCGGACATGCTCGACGAGCGCGCGCGCTATCAGCTCGACTACGTCAATCCGCACGATCTGGTTCGGACCGTCAATCCGAACTGAGCGTCAAATTTCAAATACCTGCAGAATCGATTTCGAAAGTTTCGTGTCGCGTTGCACTGCGGCATAGCGAAACTTTCGGGCGAGCACGCAATCCTTTCATGGCGGTTTGAGTTGGGTTAGAGAGGGTTACCCACTCTCTCATCCGGAATTGCCATGGCCGCACCGAAAAAAAGCGTCGCGAAGGAAGCAGCGCCCGACAAAGCAAGCGACTCGCCGCCGGAATTCACCAGGGAACAGGAACTGGTCGCGCTGCGCGACATGCTGCTGATCCGCCGGTTTGAGGAAAAAGCCGGCCAACTCTACGGAATGGGAGCGATCGGCGGCTTCTGTCATCTCTATATCGGCCAGGAAGCGGTCGTCGTCGGCATGCAGATGGCCTTGAAGAAAGGCGATCAGGTCATAACCGGATACCGCGATCATGGCCACATGCTGGCCTGCGGCATGGAAGCCAAGGGGGTGATGGCCGAGCTGACCGGCCGCCATGGCGGATACTCCAAGGGCAAGGGCGGCTCCATGCACATGTTCAGCAAGGAGAAGAATTTCTTCGGCGGGCATGGCATCGTCGGCGCCCAGGTTTCGCTCGGCACCGGGCTCGCCTTCGCCAACCGCTATCGCGGCAACGATTTTGTCAGCCTGGCCTATTTCGGCGACGGCGCCTCCAACCAGGGCCAGGTCTACGAGAGCTTCAACATGGCCGAGCTGTGGAAGCTTCCGGTGATCTTTGTGATCGAGAACAACCGCTACGCCATGGGCACGTCGGTGACGCGGTCGTCGGCGCAGACCGACTTCTCCAAGCGCGGCATTTCCTTCAACATTCCGGGCAAGCAGGTCGATGGCATGGACGTCCGCGCGGTGAAGGCTGCCGGCGACGAGGCGGTTGCCTGGTGCCGCGAAGGCAAGGGGCCCTATATCCTGGAAATGCAGACCTATCGCTATCGCGGCCATTCGATGTCGGACCCGGCGAAATATCGCACCCGCGAGGAGGTCGATAAGGTCCGTCACGATCAGGATCCGATCGAGCAGGTCCGCAACCGGCTGCTGGCGGCCAAGATGAGCGAGCAGGAACTGAAGGCGATCGATGCCGAGGTACGCGAGATCGTGAACAACGCCGCCGATTTCGCCCAGCACGATCCCGAGCCTGATCCATCCGAACTCTACACCGACATTTACCGCTAGCGCGCACGCCGACTTTCGGAGCTGATATGCCAATTCAAGTCCTGATGCCTGCGCTGTCGCCCACCATGGAAAAGGGCAACCTTGCCAAATGGCTGAAGAAGGAAGGCGAAACCATCAAATCGGGTGACGTCATCGCCGAGATCGAGACCGACAAGGCGACGATGGAAGTCGAGGCCACCGACGAGGGCACGCTCGGCAAGATCCTGATCCCCGAAGGCACCGCCGACGTCGCCGTCAACACGCCGATTGCGACCATTCTTGCCGATGGCGAAAGCGCGTCCGATCTTGGCAAGGCCGACGCACCGGCCAAGCCGCTGAAGTCGGCCGAACCTGCACCCGACGTCACCCAGGAAGTGGCGGAATCGCGCTCGCCGGTCGGCGAGGGCAAGCCGATGATTCATGCGCCGACCGCTCCCGCCGCGCCGAAGGCCGTCGCCGAGCCCGATCCGGAGGTGCCCGAAGGCACCGAGATGGTGACGATGACGATCCGTGAAGCGTTGCGCGATGCGATGGCGGAGGAGATGCGGCGCGATCCCGATGTGTTCCTGATCGGCGAAGAGGTCGCGGAATATCAGGGCGCCTACAAGGTGAGCCAGGGCCTGCTGCGGGAATTCGGCGCGAGGCGCGTCATCGACACGCCGATCACCGAACACGGCTTTGCCGGCATCGGCGTCGGCGCCGCCATGGCCGGACTGAAGCCGATCGTCGAGTTCATGACCTTCAACTTCGCCATGCAGGCGATCGACCAGATCATCAACTCGGCGGCAAAGACGCTCTATATGTCCGGCGGCCAGATGGGCTGCGCGATCGTGTTTCGCGGTCCGAATGGCGCCGCCGCCCGCGTTGCCGCCCAGCACAGCCAGGATTACTCGGCCTGGTACTCGCAAATTCCCGGCCTCAAGGTGGTCGCACCGTTTTCGGCCGCGGACTACAAGGGGCTCCTGAAGGCTGCGATCCGCGATCCCAACCCGGTGATCTTCCTCGAAAACGAAATGCTCTACGGCCATTCCGGCGAGGTGCCGAAGCTCGACGACTACGTGATCCCGCTCGGCAAGGCGCGGATCGTGCGCTCCGGCGGCCATGTCACCATCGTGTCGTGGTCGAACGGCATGTCATACGCGCTCAAGGCGGCCGAGGAACTGGCGAAGGAAGGCATCGAAGCCGAAGTGATCGACCTGCGCACGCTGCGCCCGATGGATACCGATACCATCATTGCCTCGGTGAAGAAGACCGGCCGCGCCGTGACGGTGGAAGAGGGCTGGCAGCAAAGCGGCGTCGGTGCCGAAATCGCCGCGCGGCTGATGGAACACGCGTTCGACTACCTCGATGCGCCGGTGGCGCGGGTGTCCGGCAAGGATGTGCCGATGCCGTATGCGGCGAACCTCGAAAAGCTCGCGCTGCCGTCGGTGGCCGAGGTCGTCGAAGCCGCCAAGGCCGTTTGTTATCGCTGACAGAGCAGGGCTTGAACATGCCGACCAACATCCTGATGCCCGCGCTGTCGCCGACGATGGAGAAGGGCAACCTTGCCAAGTGGCTCAAGAAAGAGGGCGACACGGTCAAGTCCGGCGACGTGATCGCGGAAATCGAGACTGACAAGGCGACCATGGAGGTCGAGGCGGTCGATGAGGGTACGCTTGCCAGGATCGTGGTGCCGGAGGGCACCCAGGACGTCGCGGTCAACGACGTGATCGCGGTGCTTGCCGCCGATGGCGAGGATGTGAAGGCGGCCGGGGCAGCGGCTGCCAGTTCGCCGCCGAAGGCTGCTCCCGTTGCGCAAGCTCCCGCCGCCAAGCCCGCAGCGGCAGAACCTGTCGCAGCCAAAGCGCCGGCACCGGCCGCAGCAGCTCCGGCTCC
>Ga0182024_10014547_pt1 | contig 15205 bp, 13 predicted proteins | sample P32metaG_FD_120480 | JGI IMG/M metagenome (GOLD analysis project Ga0182024, IMG submission 120480) | Permafrost microbial communities from Stordalen Mire, Sweden - P3-2 metaG (Illumina Assembly) | ecosystem: Environmental > Terrestrial > Soil > Wetlands > Permafrost | place: Sweden: Stordalen... | reverse complement strand
GTTGCATCTTTTCGCCGAGCTCTTGCGGAGCGGTGACGGGACACGAATCCGGATAGATCAGGCGCTGCCGGATCGTCTGCCCTCGCCAAGGCCTGATTTGCGTCTGCGCATGGTCCCGCTTGGTCCCGTTGCCGTCTTTGGAGCAAGCAATTTCCCGCTGGCTTTTTCAACGGCGGGAGGCGACACCGCTTCCGCACTTGCTGCTGGCTGCCCGGTGGTGCTCAAGGGCCACCCGTCGCATCCGGGCACCGACGCACTAGTGGCAGGCGCCATACGCGCCGCGGGCCAGGTGAGCGGCATGCCGGAGGGCGTCTTTGGCCATGTCATGGGTCCGGGAACCTCGCTTGGCGCGGCATTGGTGCGCGACCCGCGGATCGAGGCGGTAGCCTTTACCGGGTCGCGGCGCGGCGGCCTTGCCCTGTTGCAACTGGCGCAACAGCGCGATGTTCCAATTCCCGTTTTCGCCGAAATGGGCAGTGTAAATCCAGTCATCTTGATGCCAGGCGCGCTGCGCACCCGCGGCAAGGCGCTCGGCGCTGCGTTCGTGGCTTCGCTGACTCTCGGTGCCGGCCAGTTCTGCACGAACCCAGGCCTGCTGCTGGCGGTGAAAGGGGAGGGGTTCGAGGCCTTCATGATGTCGGCAGCGGCAGCGCTGTCGGATTGCGGCGCAGCGACCATGCTCAGCCGCGGCATCCGGGACGCCTATCAACGCGGTGTCGATGCTTTGGCTGAACACCCAAGGGTGCAATGGCTTGGCGGGGGCCAGCCGCAAGAGGGCTATGCGAAGGGAAAACCGGCGCTGTTCGGATGTTCCGTGTCGGATTTCCTCTCCGACCCCGGACTTGCTGAAGAAGTTTTTGGTCCCGCGGCGCTCCTTGTGCGCGCGCAGGACGTAGCGGAGATGCAATGTGCAATTGCGAGCCTTGAAGGTCAGCTGACAGCCACTTTGCATATGGACGAAGAGGACTGGCCGGCGGCTGCCGAACTGATCCCATTGCTCGAACGCAAGGTAGGACGAATCATTGCAAATGGCTGGCCGACAGGGGTGGAGGTCACCCATGCCATGATGCATGGCGGCCCCTATCCCGCCACTTCCGACAGCCGTGCAACTTCTGTTGGCAGTCTCGCAATCGAACGGTTCCTGCGGCCGGTGTCGTACCAGAATATGCCGTATTCACTATTGCCGCCTTCCTTGCGCGATGCGCGGCAGGAGGATGGTTAGCACCATGAGATTGTTGCAGTATCGCTCGGAAAATGGCAGGCGGCGCGTCATCGCCGCGGATGCGGACGGGAATTTTTATCTGCGCGGCATCAACACGGTTGCTGAACTCGCAACAGAAGCGATCTCGAATGGAAAGAGTCTGGCGGAAATAATCGAGGCCTGTGATACCGAAGAGAATGTCGATATCGCTGCCGAACTGGCGGCTGGCCGGATCATTGCGCCGATCGACCACGCGGACCCTGCCCATCTACTGATGACGGGCACTGGGCTTACCCATCTTGGCTCCGCTGAATCGCGTGACAAGATGCACCGTGCGGCCGCGGCGGGTGGCGCACAAACCGATTCGATGCGCATGTTTCTGCAAGGGTTATCCGATGGCAAACCGCCGGCGGGCCAGGTCGGCGTGCAGCCGGAGTGGTTTTACAAGGGCGACGGCTCGGCGCTTGTCGGGCCCGAGCAACCCTTGATCCGCCCGGATTTTGCACTTGATGCCGGCGAAGAGCCGGAAGTGGCGGGTATCTACATGATCGGGCCGGACGGCACGCCATTCCGGCTTGGCCTCGCGCTGGCCAATGAGTTCAGCGACCACGTGACCGAGCGGCATAATTATTTATGGCTCGCCCACTCAAAACTTCGCCCGGCGGCGCTCGGCCCGGAATTGCTGGTCGGCCCCCCACCCGCCAATGTCGAAGGCATGAGCCGCATCCGGCGGGATGGGAAAATTCTATGGGAAAAGCCATTCTTGAGCGGCGAACAAAATATGTCCCACAGCCTGGATAATCTGGAGTGGCATCATTTCAAATATCCGCAATTCCGCCGGCCAGGGGATATTCACGTGCATTTTTTTGGAACGGGGACGTTATCCTTCGCGGATGGCATCCAAACCATGCCGGGCGATGTATTCGAAATAACGGCTTCTCCCTTCACGCTGCCCTTGCGTAACGCACTTCAACCGGGAGAGGATTATGCCGTGACGGTTCGGCAGCTCTGACATGGGTCTTATCCGAATCGCTGTGATCGGGCTCGGCAAAATTGCCCGTGACCAGCACTTGCCGGCAATAGCGGGCAGTGATGAATTTCAACTTGCTGCGACCGTTGATCCGGGGGCAAAGGGGCTGCCGGATGTACCGCATTTTTCAGATCTGGCCACGCTGCTTGCAGATGGTCCGAAACTTGATGCGGTTGCGCTGTGTATGCCGCCGCGTTTCCGGTATGATATCGCCTCGGCCGCGCTTGCGTGCGGCCTCCATGTCCTGCTGGAAAAGCCGCCTTGCGCGACGCTTCGCGATGCAGAGATGCTGTCCATGCAGGCGAAGGCAATGGATGTCTCGCTGTTCGCGGCCTGGCATTCGCGCTTTGCAAACGGTGTTGAGCCCGCCCGAAGCTGGCTGGCCCGGCGCCAGATCAAACATGTCGTGGCAACATGGCATGAGGATGTGAGGGTTTGGCATCCTGGACAGAACTGGATCCTGGAAGAAGGAGGTTTCGGGGTCTTCGATCCTGGCATCAATGCGCTCTCAATTCTTACTCGGATTTTACCGCTCCCGTTTCGTCTGAGCCGCGCAACGCTGCTTACGCCAGCGAACTGGAAAATGCCTATCGCTGCCAGACTTGCTTTCCGCGATAACGCGGACACCGAGATCGTACTGGACCTCGATTGGACGAAAAGCGGCGTTCCGCGCTGGGATATCGCCGTTGCAACGGATTCAGGGCTTCTTAAGCTGGAAGCAGGAGGCTCCATTCTTTCGCTACCCAACGATGAGAATCGCCAGGCAGCAGAAGAGTCTCTCGCTTTATCGGGAGAATACCCCGAATTATATACGCATTTCGCGCGGCTCATCGGGACAGGAAAAAGCGACGCCGATATGGAGCCGTTGCTGCATGTCACAGATGCTTTCGAGATCGCCGAGCAACGGATTGTCGAGATGTTTGAAGATTGACAAGGCAAAATCGTATCGAAGGAAGGACAGTCGATCAGGTGAACCGCATGGTCCTGGCGAATTGCCCTTCAGACCGCCCCAAAGCACCGAACAAGGCTACCGCATGAAACACTCCCGCCCCTCCGATGCCGTCCGATCCCTGATATCGAAGCTTTCCCTCGAGCAGAAAGTCGCTCAGCTCGCCGGCATGCTGGTGACCGATCTCGTCGGACCGCCAACGCAGCCTGGTGAGCGCTTTGGGCTCGACGTTGATCGCCTTGCGACGATACGGCCCCACGGCCTTGGGCACCTCTCGATGGCATGGTTTCTCGGACCCGAGGCGGAGCGTTTCCGCTCCGGCCTGGAGCGGATTCAGGCCGCGGTACGAGATCTCACACCCTTCGGGATCGGCGTTCTCGTTCACAACGAGGCTATCAGTGGTTTTCTACACGAGTCCGGCGAACAGTTTCCGACGGCCTGGGCTCAGGCCGCCACCTGGGAGCCTGCGCTGGTGACGCGGGCAGCGGCTGTTTCCGCCGCACATATGCGCGAAACCGGCGTGCACATCGCCTTCTCCCCGCTGATGGACCTTTCACGCGATCCGCGCTGGGGCCGGGTGCATGAGACATATGGCGAGGACCCGGAACTGGTCTCCCAGATCGCTGTGGCCTTTGTCCGCGGTATTCAGGGCAACGCCGCCGAACCAACGATCTTTGCGACAGGCAAGCATTTTGTCGGTTATGGGGCGTCCGAGGGCGGTCTTAACCAGGCCATCACCCAGCTCGGCCGCCGCGCAATTGTCGATGAGTACGCCGAACCGTTCCGGCGGGCGATCGCAGAAACCGGTCTATCGGTCGTGATGAATTCTTATAACGAGATCGACGGCGTTCCCTCGGTCGCCGATCGATGGCTGCTGACGGATCTGCTGCGCGGCCAGCTTGGGTTCGACGGAATGGTTGTCGGCGATTACGACGCCGTCACCATGCTGCGCACGGTCTATCATTCGACGACAACGGAGGGTGAGACCGCAGCCCGTGCGCTGGCCGCCGGATTGGATTCGGAATTGCCCGGCAATCCCAACTACGCCCACCTTGCGGACGAGGTTCGCGCCGGCCGGATCGACGAGAAATTTGTGGATCTCGCCGTCGCCCGTGTGCTCGACATCAAGGAGCGGGTTGGCCTGATTGCGTCATCCGCGCGCCCGGCTTGCGCCGCCGCGCCCCCCGACGCAGCTGAGGCCGCTTCAGTGCGGCGATCGCTTGCCGAACGCGGCCTCATATTGCTGAAAAATGACGGGATCCTGCCGCTTGTTGCCGAGGCTCAAAGGATTGTCGTGGTTGGGCCTGCGGCCGACGAATTGCGCATTCACTTCGGCGCCTACACCTCGGTCTCCAATTCGGAGATGCAGATCGGCGCACGAGCCCTTCGCGCCGGGCAGATCCCGGGTATCGACCCGGCGACATTTGTGTTCACCGACATCTTCCAGGCTCGGATGCCGGGAATCGAGCCGCAGTTCGAAGCCACCACCCGGTCACTGCATCCGCAAGCGCGCACCGTGGTGGAAGGGCTTCGTGCCCGAAGCCCTTCGGTTGCGTTCGCCCGCTTCGGAGGGTTTGGTGTGGAGTCGGACACCACGCTTGATATCCCCGCACTCGAGGCTGCAGTCGCTGGCGCCGATGTCGTCATTGCCGTTGTCGGTGAGCGAACCGGCTGGGTCGGCAATAACACCGCGGGTGAGGGTCAGTCGACGGCGGTGCCAGAACTGCCGGGCGACCAGAATGCGCTCATCGACGCGCTCGCCAGAACGGGCAAGGCGCTGGTCACCGTGGTGATATCGGGCCGGCCGCTGCTGCTTGAGAACGTTGCAAAGGTGTCCAGCGCGCTGGTTCTGTCGCCGTTGCTGGGCGAGGCGTCCGGAGAGGTGATCGCCGCCGCCCTTTTTGGCGCATTCAACCCGAGCGGCAAACTTCCGAGCACCTTCCCCCGATCGCTGGGCCAAATACCCATCTATCACGGCCACCATTATGGCAGCGGCTACGACCATCCGACCGGCTCACGGCATGGATACGGGGATCTCGCGGATCAGAGCCCGCTATTCCCGTTCGGACACGGACTGTCCTACACGCGCTTCGGCGTCGCTTTCGCATCCAACGAGGATCCGCCGCAAGTCGTCGATGGGGTGATCCGCGTAGGATGCAACGTATCGAATTTGGGATCGGTCGACGGCGAAACCGTTGTGCAACTCTATGCCCGCGACGAAGCCGCTAGCATCGTGCGTCCAGTTCGTCAGTTGCTGGCTTTCGCCCGCGTCTTCATAGAATCGAACGGCTCACGTTTTATCCAGCTAGAAGCTCCGGTTGAGCGGCTGCATTACACGATGCTCGACGGCATACGTGGAATCGAGGCAGGCGACATACGGCTGATGATCGGCTTCAGCAGCACCGATCTGCGTTGCGAGGCAACGATCCGTGTCGGCGCGTCGATGCCGGAAATCGAGTCCACCGGCATGGTCAAGTCAGAAAGATAGAGGCAAGAATCAAGGTTTTTGATTGAGTGCGAGCAGTATATGTTGTGCCGTCGCCGTGGCGCCGGCAAGAGTGGGGTGAAAAGCTGCACCTTGCGCCGGCATCGCGCCATTTACCCAAGGCGCCGTGCTGCAGGCATTATGGTCATTGGAAAGGCTTGCCATATCGACAATGATCGCACCGCTTGCCTGCGCGGCGTCACGCGTTACCTGAGCCAGCTGACCCGCTACGCCTCGCATGATCGCCGCGTCGCGGTCTCCGATCCCAAGCTGCGCGCATGTCCCGTCGGGCGGCAGAACGGTCGGATAGGTCACCACGACGATCCGCGCCTGCGGCGCGCGGCGCCGGATCTCATCAAGCAAAGCGATGATGTTCCTTTGCAATCCCTGGAAGTTGCGATCCTGCGCAGGCCGCGCGCCTTTCCAGAGGTGGCTGAGGATGATAGCTCCGATGGTTTTGCGTTGCCTATAAGACAGCAACAGAAGGTCCCCGATATAACCGATATCGTTTCCACCGGCGGTAAGCGTTACCAGTTTCGTGTCTGGCCCGATTGCGGCGATCTGCGGCCGCATGAAGAATTGACCACCCTTGAGAACATGTAAGATTGTAGCGCCCGAACAGGACATGTCCGTCAATGTGAGCCCGGTGAGCTGTGCAAGTTGCCTTGGGTACCCGTTATTGCCACGCCTGCATAATATGGGGCTGCCCGGCGGCCGCGGCCCCAGGCCTAACCCAGCGGCATATGAGCTTCCAAGCGCGACGTAAGGTGAATCCATTTTCGGGGCTTGTCTGCCCTGGAGCACTAGCGCGGCGGCCCCCAATGCGCTTGCAGCCAAAACCAACGCCACGAGGAGGGCGGCTGCCCAGGCAATTTCTTTCACGATGTCTCGACTCCCCGATTGACCTTGTAACATCCGATATCGCGGACCGCGGACCACCGGGTGACGACTGCGGCGGCCGCGACGTTGTCGTCACCCATTGAGTTGTCTGAGTAGAAGGCGGTTTGCAGCCGGTCAAGAAAGCCATTGCCTGAAACTGATCCGGGGTTGCCAAGCGTCTCGTTTTCAGTTATTGACCGTAAAGTCAGTCAATAAAGGGTTTAACCAAACATGCGGCAACCGCGAACAGACCCAGAGGTTCGCCGGCAGCAGATTCTGGAAGCGGCGACCCGTCTGATCGGGCTGCAGGGCTATAACGGGCTCACGATCCACGATCTGGCGCGCCGATGCGGCCTGACCAATGGCGGGCTGCTGTATTACTTCGGCTCCAAGGAGCAGTTGCTGATCGCCATCCTGGAACAGCGAGATAAGCACGAGGCCGCCATCATTCACGCGGACTTGGAAAAAGAGCGAACGGCGCCCGGCGAAGGAAATTACGGCCGCAAAACGGTGCTACAGATTTTTCATGCTGTTGCAGCGCGGTCGGTCGCCGAGCCCGAGCTGCTTCGGTTTCGTGCCGTCCTGCAATCGGAAGCGCTAAACCCCGAGCATCCGGCTCACGCGTTCTTTTTGCGTCGCGAGGCTATGGTGCTCAGCGAGTTTGCCAAGGCCCTGGCAGGGCATGTGGAAACGCCGGGGAGGGCGGCGCGTCAAATCCTTGCGCTGATCCGCGGGATCGAACAGCAATGGCTTCTTGCCGACATGGCGTTCGATCTTGTTGCCGAGTTCGATGCGGCGATCATGCTTGTCCTGCCATGGGCAAAAATGATTTCCCAAACCGCAAAGCGTCTGTCCGAAACTTAATTCAATTGGAGATCGTTATCATGACCTATAAACTGGATCGGCGGACGCGGCGCGATGCCGACCGGCATGACATTACGCCGCACGAATTTTTTGCGCTGGAATTTCCCCAACTGGCCGCCAAGCATGGGCATCTGGTGGCTGCCGGCATCGAGGCGCTTGCTGCGCCGCCGCTCACGCTCGAGATCGAAGGCGCGCAGTGGACGGTGCTTCCGACCGGCAACAACATCGAGGTGAAAAGCGGCACCGCCGAAGGCGCGCTGATCGTAACGCTCACTGGAGCGCAATTCTCTGACTGGGTGCAAAACCAGTTGACGTTCAATGGCTTCATGGTTGCCAGAGATCTGCAGTTTCGCAACGGAACGGTTGCCGCGGTCTCTGCCTGGGATTCGCTCTGGATCTCACTGCTCGAAGGCTGGGCCGTCACCGATGATCAACTGACATTCCTCGACCGGCGCGGGGCGCCGCTGGATCTCGCGACGGCGTTTACGCCCGAAGCCGACCCCGCCGACATTGCGCATTTTCTGCGCGAGGCCGGGTATCTCCACCTCAAAGCCTGGCTGGATCCGCAGGACATGGCCCGCATTGTCACCGAAATGGACCTCGCCCTTCCGCGCTATCAGGAGGGGGATGGCAAGTCCTGGTGGGCGACCGTCAAAGACGGCACGCGATGCTGCGTACGGCTGCAGGAATTCGTTGAACATTCTCCGACCACGGCGCAGGTCCTCTCAGGCGACGCATGGGCGCGCATACGAGAAATCCTGGCGGACCAGGATGCGCTCGCCGAATTGCGCGTCGAAGGACGCATCATCGAAGCGCTTTACAAACCGGTCGGCGTCGTGTCCGGACCCTCGGATGTCGATTTCCACCGCGACTGCCATCTGGGACGGCATTCCTATATGTGCTCGAACATGACCGCCGGCATCGCGCTGACGCCGACCGGCCATGACAACGGCTCGTTGCGGGTCATTGCCGGTTCGCACCGGGTGGCCATGCCGGTTGAGGTTGCCAAGACCCGGCCTTATTTGCCGGTCGTGGCGCTGCCCACCGAAACCGGGGACGTGACGATACATCTCTCCTGCACATTGCACGAATCCACCCCGCCGGTTTTTGCAGAGCGGCGGGTAATGTATACCGGGTTTTCGCTGGCGCCCCAGCCCGGCGTTGTGATGGCTGTCGATACATCTATCAAACAACTGCGCGAACGCATCAGCGATATCCTGCGCAAGCAGAATGAGGCTGGCGCAGCGGTCGGAAAATAATTTGTCTTTACGCCGCAGAACAAAACTGCGACTGTTGTGAGATCAGAACCATCTGGGTATCGCGAAAATGCGGGACTGGCTTTGTTCGCATTGGCGATGGGAGGGTTCGCGATTGGGACCACCGAATTTGGCACGATGGGGCTGCTGCCCTATTTCTCGCGATCCCTTGGGATAAGCGCGCCGCAGGCGGGCCACGTGATCAGCGCCTATGCGCTGGGCGTCGTGCTGGGGGGGCCGATCCTGGCTTTGCTGGTAGCGCGTCTGCCGCGGCGGAACGTGTTATTGGGGCTCATGCTTGCCTACGCCCTGGCCAATGGGCTGACGGGGTTTGCGCCTGATTATCGCTGGATGTTGGCATTCCGTTTCGTTGCCGGGCTGCCGCATGGGGCGTATTTCGGCGTTGCTCTCGTGGTGGCTGCGGATTTGGTGCCACCGGCGCGCCGGGCGCAGGCCATCTCCCGCTTGATGCTCGGCTTGACGGTAGCGACGATCTTCGGCGTGCCAATGGCAAGCTTCATTGGCCAGGTTCTGGGGTGGCGATGGTCTTTTGTCCTGGTGGCCGCATTGGCAACGGCCACGGCGGTCATGGTGTTCAGAACCGTGCCGGTGATGCGTGTGGCGTCGCACGACGCGGCCACGCCGCTGGCCGAGCTCGCCGTGCTGGGGCGCCTGCAAGTGTGGCTGACCTTGGCCATTGGCGCCATCGGCTTCGGCGGCATGTTTGCGGTCTACACCTACGTTGCCTCGACATTGCTGCTGGTGACCCAGGCCCAGCCCTTTATGGTTCCCGTCATCCTCGGCATATTCGGCTGTGGTCTTACCCTGGGTAATCTGGTGAGTGGCTGGTTTGCGGACCGGGCGTTGATGCCGACCATCGCCGTTATATTGATCTGGATGGCTGCGGCCCTGCTGCTCTACCCATTCATGATCCATTCCACATGGCTTATTTCGATCGCCGTGCTGTTGGTCGGCAGTGGCGGCGGTCTTGGCATTCCATTGCAGGCCCGCCTCATGCAGGTTGCGGAGGGCGGTCAGACCTTGGCGGCAGCAATGAACAACAGCGCCTTCAACATCGCCAATTCGCTCGGACCATGGCTGGCCGGACTCGCCATCGGTGCCGGCTACGGCTGGGGCGCTTGCGGTTGGGTGGGCTGTGGTTTGGCGTTATCCGGCCTGGCATTTTGGGCTGTTGCCATCGTTTGCGACAGGCCGGGAAAAATGGCTGAGGGAATTGAGGCCGCGGCGCCGAAAACGATGTTATTTGTTAACGAAAAATCTTGATGATATTCGCTGTCCCGCAGCAAGATGCTTTGACCGCGAACAGGGCGTCTCCACATCGCGGCATGGGTTTTTGGGAGTTCGTGGCCTGTGTGGCATCGATTCAGGCCACCGTCGCACTCGCTATTGACGTGATGGTGCCGGCTTTAGGCGAGATCGGCGCATCGATGCATCTGCCGGCCGCCAACGAGCGCCAGTGGGTGATTACCGCGTTCGTCGCGGGCTTCGGCGTTGCACAGCTATTTTATGGCCTGGCGGCGGACCGCTTCGGCCGGCGCAACGTGCTCCTTACGTCGCTCGGAATTTACGTCCTCATGGGATTGCTCGCCGCTGCCGCGCCAAGCTTTAGCTGGCTCCTGACCGCTCGCCTGCTGCAAGGCGCCGGCGGCGCCGGCGCGCAGGTTGTCTCCGTCTCTATTATTCGCGATTGCTATTCCGGCCGGCGTATGGCGCAGGTAAATTCGCTCAGTTTTATGGTCTTTCTTGGCGCGCCGATTTTTGCCCCCTCCATCGGTCAGTTCGTGTTGCTCTTTGCTCCCTGGCAAGCCATTTTCATTGGTCTGGCCGGTTATGGGACGCTCATCGCCCTCTGGGTCGCCTTCCGAATGCCGGAGACTCAGCACCGTGAAGACCGCCGGGCCATCGCGATAGTTGAGGGCGCCGCCGCCTTTCGGCTCACCTTCGGAAACCGCATGTCGCTTTGCTATACCCTCGCTTCGACCTTCCTGATGGGGGGCTGGCTTGGCTTTATCATTTCAGCACAACAGGTTTTTTCAGATGTCTTCCAGGCGCCAAAACTGTTCCCGCTTATTTTCGCGGCCTGCTCCATTTCCATGGCCATCGCCGCTCTTGTCAATGCGCGCCTGGTCGAACGCCTTGGCATGCGCCCGCTGTCCCACGCGGCGTTATGCGGCTTCATCGCGGCCTCGGCCGCCCAAGGCATCATGGCCTTCAGCGGTCATGACAACCTGTTGATCTTCGCTTTGCTGCAATCTGCCATGATGTTTTGCTTCGGCCTGATGGGCGGAAATTTTTCCGCCATCGCCATGGAGCCGCTTGGCCACATCGCCGGCACCGCCGCCGCTCTGCAAGGTTCCCTGAACATACTCGGCGCCGCCTCTATCGGCTACTTCATTGGGATAAATTTCAATGGCACGCTGCACCCTCTCGGCTTCGGCTTATGCGCCTGCGGATTACTCAGCCTGGCAATGGTCCTTACAGCCGAGCGCGGCCGGCTGTTCCAGGCAAGAGGGATGTAACCCCCTATGAAGCTTCAACGCGAATACGCGTGATATGGGTGGTTTTGAGCTTCCAGCCATCAACATATTTTTCGTATGTTTCAAGATAATGTCCGTAGCCTGTCATGATTGAAAACGGACCGCCTGGCGGGAAATGGAGCCGATCCGTCATCGACCAGATTCCGCTGGCAGTCGTGTCACTGCTAAATTCCACCTCGAAATTATGTCCCTGGTGCACGCTGACGATCCCGAGACGCGACATGCCATCGGCCATCCAGGAGTCCCGGCCGCGTAGAATGACGTTCATTTGCGGAATAAAATCCCTGCCCGTTGCCGGATCGGTGCAGCAACCCGTGTAGTCCAGCACACAATCTTCGGCGAGAAGGCTTCTTACCAGTTCGCCGTTGCAGCTATCCACGCCGCGAAAATAGCGCGCCTTCAACTGCATGAGCTGGTCAGTGGCGATCAAACGTTCGAGCGGGTCCATGAGCGTTTCTTCTTGTTATGAGAGGGAGGGTCGGCCTTTGGATGGGTAGGATTGCTACGCGATTATGGGAAACCGGCCGTCGTCCATTTCCTTGTAAAGCTTCAATCCGGCAGTATCGAAAGCATCCGCTGGGCCGCCGTTCCAGCATGCATCGGCGGGATTCACGATCACCATATAGGTCCAACGCGGCTTGTCGGTAATATTCAGTCCAGCAGCATGTACGGTAAGGTTCGAGTGCACGGTAACGTCACCCGCTTCATAGGACATATGCTCGGTCGGTGCACACTCGTCCAGAAGTTCCGGATAGGCATCCAGCAGATTGCTGCTGCCATAGGTCGTGAAGTGGCCCATGACGCCGAAGCGGTGCGATCCGTTAAGGAAAGCCATCGTGCCGTAATCCGGGGTCATATCGGTCAGGGCCATCCAGAAAACCATTCTGCCCGAACGGTCCGATGCTGCGGCCGCATAATCCTGATGCCAGTCCGAGCTACCATTGCCGCCGCGGTCGGACACGGTCTTTGCGGGAAGCTTCACGCCGTAGAAATCGGTGAAATACCGTATTCCAATCGGCGCTTTTCGCGCCATCAAGGCGCGGGCGCTTTTCCCGCATTGGCTGATGACGGGTCCCAGAACCGGATGTTCAAGCCCATGCATCGTCAACGGGTTGAAATAGGAAAAAGCCTGAGGCGGTGCATTCCTGTCGCCATTCTCGCCCATTCCCGCCTTGGCGATGCCCAGGATTTTATCTGCATAAGTCCTGGCGACGAATTTCTCCAGCTTGACCCAACCGAATTTTTTATAGTGAGCGACCTCCTCGACCGTGACCGGGCGAAAAGCACCGTCAGCGGGAACCATTAACCCATCCATATTCTTGAATCCTCCGGAAAAACCAGCTTTGCGTCACCTTATTCGATGGCGCATGTCCGGATAAGCTAAATCTGTTTAACCCTTTAACCGTTACCGGTGGGCGTGCACGAAGTAGCGGTCGAGTTGCGTATGCAATTCACCCATGATGCGCTCAAGCGCCTGTTGATCCTCAGCTGGAAGCTGTTGGAAATGGCGAACAAAATGCGACGATCTCGCAATCGCATTGTGAATTTCCTCGACTTTGCTCGAGCCCTCGGCCGTGAGTTGCAACATGAATGCCCTTCGATCGCTTAAGGAGGTCGATGTTATGAGCATTCCCTTGCGTTTCAGCCGCACAATACGGCTGGTGAGGGCTGCATTCGAGACCTGTAGGGTGACGGCAAGATCGGTTGGCCTTAATGGTTTCGGCCGGTCGATCCGAAGCGCGCCCATCAAATTAAAATCGGCGATGCTGAGATCATAGCCGCGGCAGATCCTGTCCAGGTCGGTCACCAGCATATGGCCGACGTTGAAGCTGTGCCAAAGTGCGGAGAAATAGTGCACGTCTTGTCCCAGCTCCGAATAAAAGCTGCGCGCGGCTTTAACCTCGTCGACAGGACGCTTGCGTTGATTGTTGTCCTCGCTCAAAAAAATCCCTCTCCCCCAAGCCGGGTCACAAGGTTTATCCCGTTTGTCATCACGTGGCCTTTCAGAGCCTACCGCGAGATACTGCCACGAAATCTCTATCCAGCATATTATGAAGCTCGCCCATGATCCGGGTGAGGGCGATGCGATCTTCGTCCGGAAGCTGTTTATAGTAGCGAACGAAGCTCGAATCGCGGCCAAGCTCATCGACAATCGCGACGGCCTTGGCGGCGCCTTCGGGCGTGAGGACGAGCCCAGCCGCCCGCTTGTCGTTGCCACGGGGTTCGCGGATCAACAGGCCTTTGCGCTCGAGCTTGGCGATGCGAGGGGACAGCACGGCGTTCGACACATGGAGCGTGAGCGAAAGATCCGTTGCACGCGGGTGCTGTGGCCGATCCATCCGAAGCGCGCCCAATAGATGCAGATCGGCGATGCTGATTCCGTGACGCCGGGTAATTCGGTCAAGGTCAGTGACAAGCATATGGCCTACATTGAAAATATGCCATTGTGCGCCGAAATAGCTGACGTCGAGGGCAATTTCAGCCCAGAAGGTCACGGCTGCCTCCAGCTCGTCGACAGGGCGCTGGGACATTGGTTTAGGTCCTCCCGAACAGGCAGCACAGGCGTTTGGTAATCTACAATGTGGCACGGAACCGCCGCGCAGATAAACTGCCGCATCGAGCAGATGTTTAGGGTCAAACACAATTCTGCATTGTGGGGTTGGCGAGCGATGGATACGGAGATCCCACCGGCGGCACATCCGGTTGCGGGACAAGGGCGGCGCAGGCGTGATCGGGTTCGACCGCTTGGGCGTAGATATCCGGGCGTTCTTTGGGATTGGAGAGGACACAGAGATCGAATGAATGCAGAAGAAAAGGCGATCGAGGTTGAACGGCGATTAAGGCGCATGGAGGACAGGCAAGAGATACACGACGCGCTGATGCGCTATTGCCGAGGCGTCGACCGGGGCGACCCCGAGTTGATTCTGTCCGCCTTTCACGAAGACGCTACCGATAATCACTTCGGTATTCCGTTGCCTCCCCGCGAGGCGATCGGCAGTTTGCGCAACCCGCCATCGGGGCCGATGCAATGCCATAATATTTGCAACGAGTTTGTCGACATTCAGGGCGGTTTTGCCACCAGCGAGTCGTATTTTATCATGATTTCCCGGATGCAATATGGCGGTGGGGAAATCGACTGGGTGTTGAACGGCCGCTACGTTGACCGGTTTGAACGGCGCGTAGGGTCCTGGCGTATCGCGAGACGTACCGTAATATATGACCTGGAGCGTCTGGATCCTGTGGACGCCGAACCAGAGGGGTTGGGGGTCGCCAAATATCTGGCGGAAGCGGTACGCGGTATGCGTGGCCGAGGTGACTGGTCCTACACGGAGTTCCGCGAATTCGACAGCCAAATGTGACCAACCGGCCGCGAACCGGCTCTAGTCTATTGGTGATTTCGCGCGGCTTGGAAGCGGGCAAGGACGAATTTTCTGACCTCTCGGTTAATCGCCTCTTCCTCCGGCGCTCCATGAAAGCCGCCATGCGAGGCGGCCTCGATGACGTAGAGCGTTGAGGGGATATCGGCTGCAAGCAGAGCTGCGTGCATGCGGACTGCGTTGGAAAGAAACAGGTCGCGGGTTCCCGCGCTTAAAAAACTCGGACAAAACCCTTTCGTGAAGTCGCCAAAAAGCGGAGAGATATAGGGGTCCGCAAAGTCGTGCCCGCCTGCGTAAATTTGCCGGATCGCGTCCATATCGGCCGGAAGCGCGGAATCTATCCCTTTATTCGTCTCATAAGAATCACCTGAATGCGTGTTGTCGATCCCGGGGGTCAGCAAAACTGCGCCTCCCGGCATGGGAAGGCCTTCATCCCTTGCCCGCAGCACTAAAGCTGCGGCAAGGTTGGCGCCTGCTGAGGCGCCGCCAACGACAATCTCGTCCGGCCGTCGCAGGGTCAACAAATGCCGATAGACTGCCATGCAGTCATCCAGAGGAGCAGGGTAGGGGTGGTCCGGCGGCGATCGGTAATCCACAGAGAACACG